>Ga0187885_10003198_pt1 | contig 14829 bp, 12 predicted proteins | sample June2016WEW_20_1_3_FD_132970 | JGI IMG/M metagenome (GOLD analysis project Ga0187885, IMG submission 132970) | Peatland microbial communities from SPRUCE experiment site at the Marcell Experimental Forest, Minnesota, USA - June2016WEW_20_100 | ecosystem: Environmental > Terrestrial > Soil >... | reverse complement strand
GGGTAGTCTGCGGCATCGCCCTGGCCCTGGGTCTCGAGCATCTGGATACCACCCTGAAGACCCCGGAGGAAGTGGAAGGCTGGCTGGAGATCCCCAACCTGGCCATGATCCCTCATCTAGAAGCTTCGGCCGGCAACCCCGTCCAAGAGTCCCCGGAACTTGTCGTGCACCACGGCAGCCATCCCCAGGCCTTGGAAGCGTATCTGGGATTGCGCACCAGTATTCTCTTTTCCACGCCGGACCAGGCCCCCCGCATCTTGTTGGTAACCAGTTCCATGCCCCTGGAGGGGAAGTCCATGACCGCCGCCAATCTGGCCACGGCCTTGGCCAAGGCCGAGTCCCCGGTTCTCCTGGTGGACTGCGACCTGAGGCGCCCCTCCCTGCACACGCTTTTTCAAGCCCCCCTGGAACCGGGGTTAAGCAATTTCCTGGTGGGCGAGGTCAACGAACTGCCGCTGGTGGAAACCCTGGTGCCCAACCTCCTGGTGATGCCGGCTGGCAAGATTCCCCCCAACCCCTCTGAACTCTTGCAGTCGGCTCGCATGCAAAAGTTTTTTGCCCTTGCCCTGGAGAAATTCGGGCGCGTGGTGGTGGATTCGCCCCCGCTGCTGTCCGTGACCGACGCCGCCATCCTGGCGACCATGGTGGAAGGCGTGCTCCTGGTGGTCAAGGCCGAGGGGGCACCCCGCAAGGCCGTCATCCAGGCCAGGAACATCCTGGCGGAGGTCAAGGCCCCCCTCCTGGGCGCGGTGTTGAACAATATCCTCGTGCACAGGAAGGGATATGGATATTATTACAGTCAATACTACCGCTACCATTCTTATTATGCGGCGGATTCGGATAATGATAAGCAGCCGGCGCCTCGGCACCGGCGCCATCAGACCAAGAGCGGAGCCCTCGGGTGGGTGAAAGATCGAATTAATAGCTTTAGGCAAAAAATCTAGGGGGGCCAAAGTTCCCGTCGCCGGCGGTTATTCCAGTTATACCATGCGGCACTCGACGCCTTTTGTACACACTTGCTTTCCATTAAAAATAATTTTCCGCGGCGAATATGAGCTTGGCCTCTTTTAGAAAATGAGCCACCTTGTCTTCCTGGCCTCCGCCGCGACGTTGCGCATCCTAGGAGCGATCCAGCGCGGCCCTGTATCAAAGTGGATTTGTTTCCATTTTTTGAAATTAAATTTGTCCTATTATGCCTTCGATGAAGGCTTCGGCTTCAAGAACAGAAACTTTGGGGGATTTTCCCCAGGCAAAGAGGTTCCAAAAACCATTTTTGGACCGCAATGGCCAAGGCGGCGGCATAATCTCGATTAAGAGTGTATAACGATGTTCAAAAGAATTATACTAAAAATACCTAGAATGGGGTTCGTCGACCAATGGAATATAGCGATCATTCCAAGACCAATACATTCCTTTCTTAACACTGGATTATCGAATGATATAAAAATCATTTTTAAACCGTGTAGAAATAAATTTCATGCCGATCCATTTGGAATTACGTTAGGTAATATAAATTATATTTTTTATGAGGCTTTTGATTATTGGTTAAATCAAGGAGTTATTAACTGTGTAGAATTTCATCAACAAAAGATAAGGAAAGTATACCATAATATTCTTCGTATCGAAGGTCATGCCTCATATCCTTTCTTATTAGAGCACGAAGGAAAAATATTTTGCCTGCCTGAAAATATAATAACAAACAAATTAACGCTATATGAAGCCTCGATATTTCCAACTGAATGGATACCAGCTAAGGATATTTTAATGGATTTTCAAGCAGGCGATCCAACAATTGTAGCTTTTAATCAGCGGCTATGGCTGTTTTGCACAAAAGGAGGTGAAAATATTAATGACGAACTTTATGTCTTTTATTCTGATAATATCTTGGGACCTTGGCAACCTCATAAAAAAAACCCTGTTAAGCATGACGTTAAATCTTCTAGACCAGCGGGCACCCCTTTCATTTATAAAAAAAAGCTATATAGACCGGCCCAGGACTGTTCTAAAGAGTATGGAGGCAGAATAATCATTAATAAAATAAAAAGATTATCGCCGACCGAATTTATGGAAGAAGAATTTTATATGATTAACCCACCTGGTAAATTTAAAAATTACTGCGGTATTCATACGATATCCAGGATGAATAATTTTACCTTGGTTGATTTAAAGAGTAGAGTATTTTCCCCGGGGGCGTTCAATTATTTAATAAAAAAAATGCTCATAAAATTGATTCAATTAATTATAAAGGTGTAACAAAAGATAGGGGCTATTATAATTTATTAATGATTATATATTCATTGGATAGATAATCTATTTAAACCTGAACACCAGTATATTTCAGTACTGTCCGTTTAACTGATTAAAAAAAGTCCGAAAACTCCCGGAATCCGTTAGAATGGGTTAGCAGATAACTCATTAAACGGCAAGGAGAATTCGGACTATGGCCCATTGTAACACAATCTTTCAGCAGATACTTAAACTTATTCGTAGACATCATTTTTCCAGATTATATGCCTTAAACATGGAAATCGCAGCCCCGAAGCCTGAGCAAGCCCCTTGTGTCCCTACTTCTTATGCGGCGCGCTTCGCCCACGGTGCGTTTTGGAGTTTTGTGGGCATGGTAGGGGCGCGCCTCGCCACCTTTCTGGGTGCGGTGGTCGCCGCCCGCTTCCTGGGCCAGGTGGGCTTTGGCGAGCTGGCCATGATCCAAAGCACCATCGGCCTCCTTGGGACCTTTGCCGGCTTCGGCATCGGCATGACTGCTATTAAGTATGTGGCCGAATTGAAGGGGAAGGACCCGAAGCGCACCGGCCGGATCATCGCCCTCACCTACCTGGTCTCCTGGACTACTGGTGGCCTCATGGCCCTGGTCTGCATCGCGGCCGCCCCCTGGCTAGCGGCTAGGACCATCAATGCCCCCCACCTAGTTCCGGAACTGCGCCTGGCGAGCCTGCTTCTACTTGTGTCCGCCGGTTTCGGCCCTCAGGGGGGGATTCTCGTCGGGTGCCAGGCCTTCCGGGCCATCGCCCGGATAAACTGGTGGCAGGGCCTTTTAAGCCTCCCTTTGACCATTGTCCTGGTGTGGCTCGCTGGATTGCGGGGGGTGATCCTGGCGTTGTTTTTTTCGACCCTTTTGGGAGGTGTCTTGTCATCCCTGGCCTTGAGGAAGGAATACCGAAATTTCCATTTTAAGCTGGATTTTCTGGGCGCCTGGAAGGAAAAAGCCATCCTCTGGCAATTTTCGCTGCCCTCGTTTTTGGATAGCACCCTTTATACGCCAGTTCTATGGGCCGCCAATGCCATATTAGTTAATCGGCCCAACGGTTATGCCGAGCTTGGCCTATTTAATGCCGCTATGCAGTTTAATTGGCTAATCACGGCCTTAAATAGTATTTCGGCACAAGTCGCAATACCCATGCTATCAGAAATTTATGGGGGAGACGAACATGAACGATTTGGCAAAGCCTTTAGTCTAAACTTGAGGCTTAATTGGGGAGTAGCCATAGCCATGGGGTTTATAGTTTTAGGCTTTTCGCCTTGGCTCTTGAATATTTTCGGGAATAAATTTCAAGGTGGCGGGGAAGTACTGACTTTAACTGTTTGTTTTACTGTGGTCAGTGTCGCCTGTGGAATACCAGGACAATCATTTTTAAGCTCAGGGAGGGCATGGATTATGTTCGCAATGCAATCTGTTTGGGCTGGGCTCTTATTATTAGCTGCCTATTTTTTGATACCAATTTTTAAAGCCAAAGGATTAGCTTTGTCATTTCTTGTAGCTTATTCGTTAGCATTGATATTACAATTATATGTGATTAAATATCTATTTGGCAAAGTTACTATTTCTGGCTCTTACCCTCTTTTATTATCATGCTGTACTTTAATTATCATGGCTTTATTTATAAAATATATTCTTTTGGTGAATTATCTATATTGCTGTATTTTAATTGGCCTATCTATGGCTTCAATATATTTTATCTTTAGAAAAGACCATACGTTATTGCAAGTTGTCATCAGTCAATATAAGTCGGTAATACAAGGGAGATTTTAAAGAGTTTATGAATTCAAATAATTCGGACCAGGCAATGGTGGAAATGGCGTTTGCTGGCCGCCATTCCGGGGACCCATGGACCCTGGCTGTGGAAGTTGAAACAGATCCTTAAGGGCTGGAGATAAACATAGGTGGCTCGGAATTCCTATAAAGGTGTAATCGCCTATGGTCTGGCTCCCCATGAGGGCGGCACCACCACGGTCTATCGCAATTTTGCCCGGGGACTCAGGGCCCTGGGCTGGAAGGTTGCTTCCGTAGCTGTGGGGAAAGACGCGGCGCACGGCTGCGACCCTCGCTTTGGCGATGAGTTTTCGGAAATGCTGGCCCCGGAAGAAACCTCCCTTTCCGGCCAGGTCGAGGCTTTTCTGACCTGGGTGGAACAAGAGGCGGTGGATATCGTCATCCCCAACTGCGAGGCCAACATCATTGCCGCAGTGCCCCATCTTCCCAGCCGGGTGCGTTATCTTACAATCTGTCATACCGTTGTGCGTAGCGCCTACCTTAGCAGCACCTTGCATCCAGACCGCCTCAGCCAGGTGGTGGCCATCAATCAACGACAGATGAAGGAATTGCCGCAGCGCTGGGGAGTAACCCAAGAGAGACTACGCCTGATTCCCCATGGAATAGATACGGAACCCTTTGATCAAAGGCAGGTAATTAAGAACAAAACCGGACCGCTCCGATTGATTTTTCTGGGCCGCCTTGATGACATGGACAAAGGGGTCTTGTGGCTGCCGGATATTTTGAAAGGGGCCGAGTCTCGAAGGACAGAATTTATTTGCGACATCGTCGGGTCTGGGCCTGACCGGGAAAAACTTCAGGCAGCCATGTCGAGAAATGGCCTAAGCGAAAAGGTGCGCTTCCATGGCCAGAAACCTCCGGGGGACATCCCCAAGCTTTTATCCCAGGCTGATATTTTTTTAATGCCTTCCCGGTTTGAGGGCGTGCCCATGTCGCTTCTGGAGGCCATGTCGGCCTGGTGCGTGCCAGTGGCTTCAAAACTTCATGGGATCACCGACATGATCGTGGAAGAGGGGGTGAGCGGCTTCCTTTGCCCCATGGGCAAGACGGGAGCTTTTACGGAAAAAATCGCTTTCTTGCACCAAAACCGGTACCGGTTGGCGGAAATGTCGGCCGCGGCCCGTCGCCGGGTGACTGATAGATTCAGTCTGGAGCGCATGGCTGCAGATTATGACCGGCTTTTCACTGAGACCCTCGCGTGCGCCCCGCTCCCCTATACACCCCGGCCCCTTAAGCAATTGCAATACCCCAAGGAACTGCTTCCCACCTGGAGGACTTGGGTCCCCCAACCCCTCAAGAATTTGGCGCGCACTTGGGTTTATCGGGCCTGCCGGCGGATGATTTAAATCTATTGGCATAATTGTATTTAAGATAACCGATGCCAGGTTCAGAAGAAAATTCCGGTTCCAGCCCTCAGGTCATTGTGGCTCAATTGGGGGCACGAATGCACTATGCCGTACCGGTTCTACTCCACCGGGCCGGGATGTTAGCCCATTTTTTCACCGATTTCTATGCAGGCAAGGGGAGCGCCGGGTATTTGTTGGGAAAGGCCGCGGCCCTGCTTCCTGAAGGTTGGCGCCCGGCGGCCCTCCAGCGGGTTTTGGGACGCCGGGAAGACGGCTTGCCGCCCGAGAAGGTCACGGCCTTCAACCGGTTCGGTTTTGCCTATTTGCGCGCTCAGAAACAGGCTCTCGAAATGCCACAGAATTGGACTTGGCAATGGAAAAAATATTAATAAAAATATTTGGAATAATGAGTACAGTATTATCTGGCGACCCAGCAACGTATGATCGATATGAATTTTTAAAAAGGAAATTACTTCCTGGCCCTTATAGAACATTGGATGCTGGTTGTGGTTCCGGAGCTTTTTCATTTTTTGCAGCAAAGATTGGTAATGAGGTAATAGCAATTTCTTATGATGAGAGTAATAATAAAAAAGCTCATCGGAGAGCAATTATTCTGGGATTCGATAAAATACAATTCATTACAGGTGACCTAAGATATATAGACAAATTAAAAAATAGTCTAGGAAAATTTGATCAAATTATTTGTTTTGAGACCATTGAGCATGTATTAAATGATCAAAAACTTATAAAAGATTTAGCCGATATCCTAAATCCAGATGGTGGATTACTTTTAACTACTCCATATAAATATCACAAGCCTTATTCGCGGAACGAAAAATTATCAACTGTAGAAAATGGGGGACATGTAAGATGGGGGTATACTTTCACCGAAATAGAATTTATGTTTAACAAATTTGACTTGGAGGTTATTGAAAAAGAATACCTTTCAGGTTTTTTTACTCAGAAAATCATTTACTTTGAAAATCTAATTAACGTAACTAATTCTAAAATAGGGTGGGCTATAACTTTTCCATTGAGGATTCTTCAATTGCTTGATTATTCCTTCACGAAACTAATAAAATATCCCTTTATGTGCATTGGCGTATTTGGCAAAAAAACAGAAAATAAATTTTAATATGCGATTGGGAACAATTGAATACAAGGAATCCAAAAGTAATCATAGCTCAACTGGGGGCCCGGCTGCACTACGCCGTCCCGGTGATCCTGCAGCGGTCTGGCATGCTGGCCCATTTTTACACCGATGCGTATGCGGGCAAGGGGAGCGCCGGGTATTTGTTGGGGAAGGCCGCGGCCCTGCTTCCCGAAGGTTGTCGCCCGGCGGCCCTCCAGCGGGTTTGGGAACGCCGGGAGGACCTCTTGCCGGCGGAGAAGGTCACGGCTTTTAACCGGTTCGGTTTTGCCTTGGTGCGCGCTCAGAAACGGGCTCGAAATGCCACAGAACGGGAGAAGGTCTTCTTGACTTACGGGCAACGGTTCTGTGAGTTGGTGGAAAAGAACCACCCAAAGCCTGGTGACGCGGTTTATGCCTTTGAGTGCGCCGCCTTGAATCTCTTTCAGTGGGCAAACAGGAATAATCAGTCTAAGATTTTGGACCAACCCATTGCTCCCATGAGAATCCAGGCGCAACTGTTGAGAGAGGAACATGACTTCTGGCCGGGCTGGGAAGAGCCGTATCCGGGAACTTCCGTGTGGCAGCCTCGGATTGAGTTGGAGTCGCAGGAATGGCAGGCGGCCGACGCCATTGTCTGCGGCTCCGACTTTGTCGCCCGGGGGCTGGCTTCTTTGGGGGTGCCGCTGGAAAAGATCCGGGTGGTGCCCTATGGGGTGGAGCCCTCCCGTTTTGCCTCAAGCCGCGCCCCTTATGACGGCCGTCGCCCCCTGCGGGTACTGTTCGTGGGCGGCGTTTCCCTACGCAAGGGTCCGCAATACCTGCTTCAAGCCCTGGGAGAATTGAATAGCACCAAGGTTGTCACGCGCCTGGTGGGGCCGCTGGCCCTTCGGGAGCCCTACCGCCGCCGATGGCAAACCCGGGTAGAACTTACCGGGCAGGTTTCTCGAACCGGGGTGCGCCGCCACTACGAGTGGGCCGATGTCTTCGTTTTCCCCTCCATCTGCGAAGGGTCGGCCATGGTGACCTACGAAGCCCTGACCGCCGGCCTGCCGGTGATCACCACTCCCAACGCCGGGTCGGTGGTGCGAGATGGGGTGGACGGCTTTATCGTTCCAATTCGGGAAGCCGAAACCATTGCAGACCGTCTAGAGAAGTTGGCCAGGAATCCGGGGTTGCTGCGAGATATGTCCCAAAGGGCGTCTGAAAGGGCCGAGGAATATACTTGGGAAAGGTGGCGTGAAAGACTGGTGCCAGTCATTAGCCAAATCTGCCGAAGCGGAAAATCGCATTTATGACCAACGAAGTCCAGTATCAAATTCTCATCTGGTCTATTGTCATGATGGCCGCTGGTTCATTGGGGTTACTAGGAGTGATAAAGGCCCGCCGCCCCCTGCTCTATCCAGGACTGTTGGTCTTTATGTTTTACTTAATGGGTTATGGTTTGCCCGCACTCAAGTTTGGTCTTTTGGGGTCACCGCAAACAGGCATGTACCAATGGCCCTACTTGCCCTCAGCCCTGGCTTTTGAGTCCCTATTTCTTCTCCTGCTGTGGTTTGGTTTCTTTTATGGCGCTGAGTTCCTGGCGATCTTCCGCCAGGAAAAGCCTATCCCAGTTAAAAAACCATCAGAATGGTCTCTTCATCCATTTGTGGAAAAATTGCCGTTACTTATGTCAATCACGGCTTTCATAGTTTTTTTAACTACCAATTATTATGCTGGCGGTACTTTGTTTAAAGGCGGATCTATTTGGGAGAGCGGCTTATATAATACACATGTGCAAGAAGATACGCAAATCGGCATATTAACTACTGCCGCCCTGTTTTATCCCGCGATTTTCCTCGCCGGAATGCTTTGGGCTCGCAATAAAAAATCCATACTCTTTTTGTGTCCTGGCCTGCTGATCTTGTACATTGTTTCTAGTTCCACCAGTAGAGGCGCAATGCTGCCTCTTGCCTACTTTTTTGCGGCCGCTTATTTGGCCGCACCCCAGCAACTGAAAGTGCAAAAGAATTTGATCTTCGCCGGCCTCTTGGTCATTGTGGGGTTGGTAATGATGATGGCCGTTCGGGAAGGCGGCTGGGAGAATATTTTCACCCCTTTTACGAATTTGCATTATGGTCCCAAGGTCTTTCAGGAAAGAACCGGGAGCGACTCCCTGTCTTCCCTCAGTTACGCCTTCTATTTTCGAGACCATGGCTATGGCCAGATGGGTTTTTTCAAATGGCTCTTCTCCATGGTGCCCCTGCCATCATTATGGGGAATTGGCTGGACCACTGCTTATGCTTATTCTGTGGACTTCGGTTCAATCCTCAATCGCGGCATTGGGGCATCGGGGTGGCCCTGTCCGGCCCAGGGCGAATTTTATCTGCAAATGGGGTGGCCCGGCGCCCTGCTAGGGATACCGCTTGGGATGGGAATGGCCTATCTATGGAGAACTTTGGAGTTGGAGAAGACCACGAAACCCTCTCCTCTCATGATCCTGCTTTATACCAGCACTATCCAGGGACTTATCACCTCCTTCCATAGTCCGAGCCGCTCTTGCACCCGTATTTTTCTTTACTGTGTGTTCCTGTGGGCTATTCTCAGGACTTTCAAATTAGTTAATCCTTTGAGCCCCAGAGGATTAAAAAACACAGGAGATGAGCAGAAAAATAACATTGTTTTTAAAAGATCCAAAATGAACTTTCCTTTAATAAGATGAAATTTTTTTGTGGATTCTCCACTTAATCCAATGCACCAACCCGGGCATCCAGGCAATAAAGGAATGCGCATCATTATTCTGGCAGCATAACTGCAATTCAAAAATATGGAAGGATACGTTTATTTGTGGTTTTGGGACGGTCCTCCGTCTCAGTGATTCATGCGGCAAAACGGCAGGTGGGGAAGGCAATGATCTGATGGATTATCCTTTGGAGAACTATGAAGGCTTCGATGAAGCCATAAAATGCACCCATCCGCTTTTAATCCAGTCAAAGATCAGCAATATTTTCAACCTGTCATACCACATTAACTTATGAAAATTGCTTTTTTCGGTTTCTACGGCTCTTTCGACTACTTCAAAATTGGCGGGACCGAATCTTTTGCCCGGCGCCTGGCGGGAGGGCTGATCCGGCAGGGGCACCAGGTTGACTTCGTGGTATATGGGGCTCCCAATCCTTACCAGGGACAGGCAGGCCCGGGGATTCGCCTTTCTGTCTGGGTTGATCTTAAAGAAGCGCTGGCGACTCTGCCTGGTTATGATCACGTCATGACTATGTACATGCATGCTAGGGACCGGCTTTGCTACTTGCGGTTCCGATGGCGCCAAAGGCGCCGGCTGCGGTTCCACCAGGTTTATTTTGATTGGCCTGACTCCCCGATCAGGCGTAAACTAGCGTTTCTGGATGCCCGCCTCTACCCCTTCAATGGCCGGCTTTTTTGTATTTCTCCTCGGCTCCTCCGGAAAGTGGAAGGTTGGTCTGATAGAGGGGCGTTGCTGCTGCCGCCCGTGCCTGAATCCTTTTTTCTCGCACCCGAGGACAAGCCTCGACATCAAGAGCTCCGAGTCAATTACATCGGCCGCACTGAGCCGGGCAAAGGCATTGAGACGGTCATCGCCCTTTTCACTTTGCTAAAAAACCACCCACAGGTGCAGGTGGCCATTTACGGTTACCATCACTCCAATTCCACGCCCTCCGCGCAGGTGCATGAGGAACTGAGCCGGCAGACCGACATTCCCTATTTTTATACTCCTTACGAGGGGTATACTCCGGAAGTGGACGAAAATATGGGGCGTCTGCTAATGGACACAGACATCCTGGTTCTACCTTACCAACGTATTAGTAGCACCATCGACACACCATTATTGCTCTTAGAGGGCATGGCTTCCTTATGCGCTGTGGCCACCAGTCCCCTGGGGGACATCCCTACCATTTATGGGCCTGGGCCTTTTATAATATACAGCCCTGGCAGCATTGAAGCCGCGGCGACGGCTATCCTGGGAGGCAGGGATGTCTTGGAGGCGGAGCGGAGGCGAGTTAAACAGCAGCGAGATGCTCTAGGTTTTTCTACAAACCTTGTCGTGCATAGGTTAATTTCGGCTTTATCTTGACATACTTAAACTTTAAACTTTATGAAGAAATCAGTGTTTGGGGGGATCCAGATCACGTCAGATATTTATGTCATATCCCTATCGAGAACAAAGCCGAGCCTCTCTAGAATTGATAGTATGATTAACTGAGGGGAAATGCATTTGAAAATTGCAATTTTTTTTTCTTATTTCATGCATTACCACACAGCCAGATGTAAGGCCCTTCAGGTAATCGGGGAAACAAATGGCTATAAAGTTATTGTTTATAGTCTTAGAGAGAAATCACCAGAATTGCCTATAATGGGAACGCATGATATGCTTCAAGAAAATATAACGGTGCTATCAAATAGTCGCGTTCCTCTTAACTCATTTAATATGATAGCTTCTCTTATTGCGGCTTTAAATCGAGATGACCCCGATGCCGTTATCATCCCCGGCTATCGCCACTGGCCTTGCTATGCAGCCCTGGCCTGGTGCAAAGTAAATTCCCGCCTGGCGGTGTTCATGTCTGAAAGTCAGAAGCAAGATTATCCCCGCGTTCGCTGGAGAGAAGCTATTAAGCGCTCTCTGCTCAAGCTCTTTGATGCCGCCCTGGTGGGAGGAACCCCTCAAGTTGAGTATGCTAGAGAGTTAGGGTTTTCTCCTGAAGTAATTTTTGCCGGCTATGATGTGGTGGAGAATCTTTTTTGGCAAAAACAGGCCGATGGAGCGCGCCTAAACGGTCATGGCTGGCGCATTAAACTGGGTTTGCCGGAAAAATTTTTTGTGGCTGCCAAGCGATTCATTCCTAAAAAGAATATCTTGGAATTGATCAAGGCTTATGCCCTCTATAAATCTTGGGCCGGCGAAAAGGCCTGGTCCCTGGTTATTTGTGGGAGTGGGCCTTTGGAGGATGAGATTCGGGGATTGATCGAAACAATGGGCTTGCAGTCTGACATTTTGCTGCCTGGTTATAAGAATGCCGAGGAGATGGCGGTATTCTATGGTTTGGCTTCTGCCTTTATTCATGCCAGTTCCCATGCGGAGCAATGGGGCCTGGTGGTGAATGAGGCCATGGCGTCGGGGCTGCCGGTGCTGGTGAGCGAAATATGCGGCTGCGCTAATGATCTGGTGCAAAATGGGGTCAATGGCTTCACCTTCGACCCTTTTGACGTGGAAGGACTGGCCCTGCTGATGCTGAAGATGTCCTCCGGCCAGGTGGACCTGGAGGCCATGGGAGCAGCCTCCCGGCGGATCATTGACAAATGGACGCCCGAAGTCTTTGCCCGGAGCCTGCTTCAGGCAATAGAAGCAGCCAGGATGAAAAGATAAAAGGACAGCTTAATCCTTTGAGATTCCTCCATATTAGCAGTGTCTTCCCCCCGGCCTTTGCCTATGGCGGGGTGCCGCAAGCGGCCTTCGGTCTTGCTGCTGGACTCAAGCAACAAGGTCACGAAAATCTGGTTTTGACTACCGATGCCGATGGCCGTGGCCGTTTGCTGGTCCCTTCAGAATGTTTGACCGAATTTAAAGGCCTTGAAGTTATTTATGCCAGGCGCTGGCGGCAAAACCCTTATTTTTATTCTCCTTCGTTAAGCCGGCACATTAAACAGCGGGCTGCCAACTTTGATATAGCGCTTGTCCGGGGCAATTGGGGTTACATTAATTGGACGGTGCGGAGCAATTTGACTGAGATGGGCATTCCTTACCTCCTCTACCCGGAAGGGACTTTTGACCCATGGGCCATAAAGCGGCGAAGATTGAGAAAAATGGTCTATTGGCGCCTGATTGAGAAAATCAATTATGCACATGCCAGCGGAGTTGTGGCTCTTTGCAGGGAGGAGTACAATCAAGTTAAAATATTTGTGAAATCTGCCCAGGTAGAAATAATTCCAAACGGCATTGATTTGGACATCTATCATCCCAACATGGACGGGAATTTTAGCAATATGGAATTTCCTGGGCTTGGCCGCAGGAAATTCATACTATTCCTTTCACGCCTTCATGTAAAAAAAGGACTTGATATCTTGATCCCGGCTTTCGGAAAATTTCTCAACTATTTGACCAACACCGATGATTCGCCGGTTCTGGTGGTCGCAGGGACGGGTGCAGACAGTTATGTTCAGAAACTAAAGGAGATTGCCGGGGCCGCGGGAGTAGGTTCCCAGATCTTCTTCGCCGGCCTGGTAAGCGGTATTGATAAACTCTCTTTGCTCCAAAATTGCTCGTTTATGGTGCTTCCGTCCCGCAGTGAGGGCCTTCCCATGGCCCCCCTGGAGGGCATGGCTTGTGGAAAGGCGGTAATTGTTACCAGGAATTGTAATTTGCCGGAAATCGAAGAGGCGGAGGCAGGTTTGTTGGTAGATTTCTCGCAAGAGGCTATGGCCCAAGCTATGAGGAAATTATGGCTTAATGAAAACCAAAGGAGGATAATGGGGGAAAGGGCAGTCAATCTCATCAAGGCCAAGTTTACTTGGCCCAGGGTGGCCGAGCAGACGGTTGCTTTTTGCCGGAGAATTATAGATGAGCACCGCGGATAATATGCAAAAGGCGCCGGTAGCGGTGATTGTCCTTACCTATAATGAAGAGTTAAATATTAAGGCTTGCCTGGAGAGCCTGAAAGACCTGACCGAGGAGATATTCATTGTCGACTCTTTCAGCACTGATAAGACTCTGGAAATCGCCCGACAATATACGGAAGGCATTTTCCAGAATGCCTGGGTACATTGGTCCCATCAGCGCAACTGGGCTTTAGATAACCTTCCGATTTCTTATGAATGGGTGCTTTTCCTGGATGCGGATGAACGTTTGAGCGATGGATTAAAGCAAGAGATTGCCAATACTTTAACCGGCAACTGCAAGTTACTAGAGGGGTATTATATCAAAAGAAACTTTTATTTTATGGGAAGATGGCTCAAACACGGAGGTTACCAGGCGGACTACATCTTGCGTCTGATAAAAAGGAATCAAGCTCGTAGCATTGGCAGTGGCGCTCGGGATTATATGACAGTTCAGGGAGAATTAGGGCGTCTAAAAAACCCTATGATCCATGAAGATAAAAAAGACCTTGCCTTGTGGATCGACAAACATAATAAATTGGCGTTGCTAGACGCAGAAGAATCCATTAGGTTCGAATCAAAGCAAATTCTTTCGAAAAAATCAGATTATCACGCAAAAATAAATATTGAACATAGTTTGCGAATATGGTTACGTGAGAATGTTTGGGTAATGATGCCTCTTTTTATTCGGCCATTATTCTACTTTTTCTATCGTTATATTGTGCAACTTGGTTTTCTGGATGGCAAAGAAGGCCTTATATACTGTTTTTTGCATGGGCTTTGGTACCCATTCCTGGTGGATGCCAAAGTCTATGAATTAACAATTAATAATAAACAAAATGAAACAAATCATCCAAAGTTATAAAAATGGCAGCATCAATCTGGACGAGGTACCGGGACCGGCTGCCAAAGCAGGAGGTTTGCTGGTGCGGACCGTGGCGTCGCTCATCAGTCCTGGCACTGAGAAGCTGATGATCGAGATGGGGCAGAAGAGCCTCTTGGGGAAGGCCCGGGCGAGGCCGGACCTGGTGCGCCAGGCCTGGGCCAAGGCCCAAAAGGAAGGGTTCATCAGTGTTTTTAAGGAGGCGCTGAATCGGCTGGATGAACCGCTGCCCTTGGGGTATAGCGCCGCGGGGGTGGTGCTGGAGGTGGGGGCCGGGGTCCAGGGTTTCAAGCCCGGCGACCGGGTGGCCGCCGCCGGAGCGGGCTTCGCCTCCCATGCCGAGGTGGTGTGGGCGCCGGAAAATCTCTGTGTGCCTATGCCGGAGGGGATGGACTTTGAAACCGCCGCCTTCGTCATGCTGGGGGGCATAGCCCTCCATGGGGTGCGGGAAGCCGGCCTGACCCTGGGAGAAACCGCGGTGGTCATCGGCCTGGGGCTCCTGGGGTTACTCAGCGTGCAACTGCTCACGGCCCAGGGTTGCCGGGCCATCGGGGTGGACCTGGATCGGCAAAAATGCGAGCTGGCCAAGGAATTGGGCGCTGAGGTGGCCCTGGCAGCCGGCGAGGATGAAGTGGAAGAGGCCGTAGCCAACGCCACCGGCGGCCAGGGGGCCGATGCGGTGCTGATCACCGCGGCCAGCAGCGACCCGCGGCCGGTGCGCCTGGCCGAGGCGGTGGCCCGGGAGCGGGCCCGATTGGTGCTGGTGGGGGTGGCGGAACTGAGCCTCACCCGC
>Ga0187885_10003192_pt1 | contig 14871 bp, 12 predicted proteins | sample June2016WEW_20_1_3_FD_132970 | JGI IMG/M metagenome (GOLD analysis project Ga0187885, IMG submission 132970) | Peatland microbial communities from SPRUCE experiment site at the Marcell Experimental Forest, Minnesota, USA - June2016WEW_20_100 | ecosystem: Environmental > Terrestrial > Soil >... | reverse complement strand
TCAGCCGTACGTGCCGCAGCCCCAGCCGGCGCAGTACCCGCCGGCGCAGGCTCAGCCGTACGTGCCGCAGCCCCAGCCGGCGCAGTACCCGCCGGCGCAGGCTCAGCCGTACGTGCCGCAGCCTTACCCGACGCCGATGGCGCCGGTCGAGCCGCCCAAGGTCGAGCCGCCCCGCTAGAAGGTCGTGAGGGCGGGCCTCGGGCCCGTCTCGGTTGGCACCAACATCAGGCTACTCAAGGCCCGGCCCGCGTTCGCGAGCCGGGCCTTTCGGTCAGGAACCGCCTTCCCTGGCGCGGCACGAAAGGCTGCCCGCGGTCCGTGCCTGAGTCTGGCTGGGGCCCGGCAGGACGGCGGCACTCTCCGAGGTGAACGCTAAGGCTGGTACAGCTCCGCGGCATCGTAGACCGTGTCGCCGTCTGCCCCGCCCGCGATGAGGACCTGACCGTTGGCGAGCAGGGTCGCAGTCTGGTAGCCGCGAGGGTTGTTCAGGGAGCCCGTCGCGGTGAACGTGCCATCCGACGGGTCGAACAGCTCGGCTGAGGCGATGCCGTTGCCGTTGGAGTCAACGCCGCCCACCAGCAGGACCAGGCCGTTCTGAAGCATGGTCGCGGTAGGGCCCAGCCGGCTCGCCGTCATCGAGTCCGTGGCGCCGAAGGTTCCGGATGCCGGGTCGAACAGCTCGGCGGTTTGAAGGGGGGTGCCGTCCGCGTCCTGTCCTCCGGCCATGAGAACCTGGCCATTGGGGAGGAGCGTCGCGGTCTGGCCCCAGCGCGCGTTCGTCATGGCTCCTGTCGCCGTGAAGACGCCGGTGCCGGGGTCGTAGATCTCGGCCGAAGCCAGTTCCTCGGTGCTGTTGCCGCCGGCAATCAGCACCCGCCCGTCCTTGAGGAGCGTCGCGGTCTGGCCCCAGCGGCCGGTGGTCATCTTGCCGGTGGGAGTGAAGGAGTTCGAGCTGGGGTCGAACAGGTCGGCCGAGTCAAGGCCGTCGCCGTTGGCGTTGGCGCCGCCCGTGATCAGCACGCTCCCATCCGAGAGCAGCGTCGCGGTGTGGTTGACGCGGCCGGTCGGCATCTTGCCGCCCGGCGAGAAGCTGCCGCTGGAGGGATCGAAGATCTCCGAGGAGTCGAGCGGCACGTTGCCCTCGTTATCGCCACCGGCGATCAGCACCCGCCCGTCTTTGAGCAGCGTCGCGGTGTGGCCCCAGCGCGGGGTCTTCATGGACCCGGTCGCAGTGAACTTCCCGGTGTTCGGGTCGTAGATCTCGGCGGAGGCCAGAGTCGCGCCGTTCGAGTCCTGGCCGCCCACCAGCAGGACGCGACCGTCGGCCAGCAGCGTTGCCGTGTCGGACCGGCGCTCGGATGTCATCGTGCCGGTCGTGACGAACTTGCCGATCGGGATGGGAGTCGCGGATGCGACCGGGCTCTGCGTGGCGGCAGGCCCGGTGGTGGCGACGGCTGACGGCGAGGCGGTGGGAATGCCGAGGTTGGGGGTCGCAGCCGCGCTGCCGCAACCGGCGACGAGAACCAGGACAACCGCACAACTCGCTAGCCGCGTCAGCACGCGCACGGCGATTCCATCCTTTCGACTCGACGATTCCGGCGGCTCAAGATCCTCCGGCGCAACACCGCCAGTCTAGCCAGTCCTGGCGATCGAACGTCAGGCCACGACCGAGCCGGGCGATAGCCGTGCCCGGCGCCGCCCGCATGGACTACGATCCGGAAGTGAGCCAGCCTGCCGCGAAGGGCGGTGCCGAACGGATCGCGCTTGTCGTCGACTGCGACACGGGCATCGACGACAGCCTGGCGCTGCTCTATGCCGTGGCCTCGCCCGAGTGCGAGCTGGTGGCGGTGACTTGCACCGCCGGCAACGTGGACGCTCGTCAGGTCGCACAGAACACCCGCGCCGTGCTGGAGCTGGCCGGCCGTCCCGACGTGGAGGTGGCGATCGGTCGCGAGACGCCACTCGCTCGAGCCCTGGTCACGACGCCGGAGACACACGGGCCGCGAGGTATCGGCTACGCGAAACTACCGCCGGCAAGCGCGCCGCTCTCGCCGCGCTTCGGCCCGGACCTGATCGTCGAAGAATCGCGCCGCCGCCCCGGGGAGTTGACCCTGGTGACCCTGGCGCCGCTGACCAACGTGGCCCTCGCCGTCCTGCGCGAGCCCGACCTGCCGCGCCTGCTGCGCCGCGTCGTGATCATGGGCGGCTCGTATCGCTCCCCCGGCAACACCGCCCCCACGACCGAATGGAACGTTCACGTCGACCCCGAGGCGGCGCGGATCGTCTTCGAGGCGTTCGCGGTCGAAGGACCGGACGGTCGCCGGGTTCGACCGACGGCGCTTGGGCTCGACGTGACCGAGCGAGCCAAGCTCCTACCGGAGCACCTGGCCCGGCTGGCCGCGCTGGCCGGCTGCTCGCCCGACGGTTCGATCGAGGGCCGTGGCTCCAAGGGCGCATCCGCTGGCGGCGGCGCCCCGGCTGCGGGCGGCGGTCCCGCTCCGGGCGGCGGTCCCGCTGCCGGTCCGGCCGTCAATCCGGTCGTCCGCTACCTCGCCGACGCACTGCGCTTCTACATGGAGTTCCACAGCCGCTACGACCATTTCTACGGCGCCTTCATCCACGATCCCCTGGCCCTGGCCGCGGCCCTCGATCCGGCGCTGGTGCGCACCGAGGCGGTGACGGTTGACGTCGAGCTGGGCGGGCGCCTCACCACGGGCGAGACCGTGGCGGACTGGCGTCGCGTCTGGGGACGGCCGCCGAACGTGGACGTGGCGGTGGAGGCGGACGTCGACCGCTTCTTCGAGCGCTTCATCGAGCGAATCGGAAAGCTGGCGGCGGAACGGGGAGGGCTGGCGGCCGCTCGCTAGACCTGCGAAGCTTTCGCGGCGCGGCACCCGAACATCCGACCTGGCCGCGTTCCGCATGAGGAGAGCAGGAGAGATGGGGTTGCTGCGGCGCTGGGTAGCTCGCCAGTTCACCACCCGGGTCATCGTCACGATGCCGGTCGCCATCGCCATCAACATCGTCCTCGGCTACACGGTCCAGAGCGTTCTCAAGCTCCCGATCTACGTCGATTCGATCGGCACGATCCTGGTCGGCGTCCTTGCCGGCCCGCTTCCCGGCGCTCTCACCGGCATCCTCTCGGACCTGATCTGGCAGTACGCCCCCGGCATCGGGTCCGGCTCCAACATCGGCCCGTTTGCGGTCACGGCCGGGGTCATCGGCTGCCTGGCCGGCATCTGGGGCTACCTCGGGGTCTTCCGCTCCCGCCCCGCTCATGGGCTGCGCCTGGCACTGCCCGCCGGGATAGCGGTCGCCACCATCGCCGTCCTGGCGGCGCGGATGTACACGATCCCCCAGTACACCGATCCGGACGTCGGCGGTTACCCGGGCTGGGTGTACGCCGCGATCGTCGTCATCGGGGTCGTGGCCGCCGTCGCCGTCGCGGGCTTCGTCTATCGGCGCCGCGACGCGGCCGGGGCGTGGGTCGCCGTCGCCGGCGCCGTGACCGGCGTCGTCGCCGCCATCGTCTCGGCACCCATCGCCGCCTATGTCTACGGTGGAGTCACCGGCTCGGGAACCGACCTGATCGTGGCCGCGCTGCGGCAGGGTGGCGCCGACGTCTACAACGCCTCGCTCGGGCAGGGGCTGTTCAGCGACCCAATCGACAAGACGATCACGAGCTTTGTCGTCCTGGTGATCCTGAGCAGCGTCTCGACCCGGTTCCTGGCCCGCTTCCCGCTCGGTGACCGCCTCGTCGGCCGCGCTGCCGTCGGCGACAGCCAGCCGCTCGACGCGGACTGAGCGGTCCAGTTCGACCTGGATTCCCGGACGGTGATCGGCTCTGCGGCGTCGACTCAGTCTTCCCAGGACGGGTCGTCGGTTCTGCCCGACTTCGTTCGGCGAGTTCCCGCCGGGCCATACCGTGGTCTGAACCCCGTCACGAAGCTCACCCTGGCCATGGTCGGGGCGATCGTCGCCTTTGGACTGCGCGGCTGGAGCGGACCCACGCTCGTCTTTGTGGCGGTGGTCTTGAGCGGGGCGATGGCCGGGGCGTTGCGGCGGATGGCGCTCTTCGCCCTGGCCACCATCCCGCTCGTGATCTCGATCCTGCTCGTGAACACGTTCCTGTACCCGAACGCGCGGGATGCCATCGTCACCGTCGGACCCCTCTCGCCGACGTGGACCGGTGCCACGGCCGCGCTGCAGGCGACGCTGCGAGTGGTCGCGTTCGGCCTGTCGGCGGCCGTCTTCGCCCTCACGACGCCGATCGACGATCTCCTGACTGAGCTCGAGCGGTGCGGCCTGGGACGGCGCGGGGCCTTTGTCGTCGCCGCGGCGCTGGGAGCGATTCCGCGCACGGTCGAACGCAGCCGCGAAGTTGTCGATGCCCAGCGGGCCCGCGCCCTGGACACGGAAGGCAGGCCCTGGCGCCGCCTCAAGGGTCTCGTTCCGCTCGTGGGCCCGGTCGTATTCGGGGCTCTGGGCGAGGTAGAGGAGCGGACCATGGCGCTCGAGGCCCGGGCCTTCACGGCGCCGGGACGTCGGACGTTGCTGCGCAGGCTCCCGGATTCGGGCCGGCAGCGGCTCTCTCGGTGGGCGCTGCTGATCGGGTCGATCTGCCTGGTGGCCGCATCGCTGGCCGGCGCGGTGAAGCTGCCGTGAGCGCCGGGGTGGTCGTGAACGCGGCGAGCTACAGCTACGCCGGGGCGGCTCAGCCGTCTCTCCGCGGCTTGAGCCTCGAGCTGGCGCCGGGTCGGGTGGTCGGCGTCGTGGGGCCAAACGAGTCGGGCAAGTCGACGCTTTGCCTGGTCGTCGCGGGTCGTGCGCCGGGGGTCATCGGCGGACGGCTCGAGGGCTCGGTCCGGATCGACGGCGTCGAAACGGCGTCAATGCGACCGCATGAGCTGGCCCAGCGTTGCGGGCTGCTCTTCCAGAACGCGGCGACGCAGCTCTCCAACACGACCGCCACCGTCTTCGAGGAGGTCGCCTTCGGGCCGTGCAACCTGGGCCTGCCGGTCGCGGAGGTGGTGGCGCGGGCCTGGCAGGCGCTGCGCGCGGTGGGAATCGAGTCGCTGGCCTCGCGAGACCCGGCCCGTATCTCCGGCGGGCAGGGGCAGCTGGTGGCGCTGGCCTCGGTCATGGCGCTGCGGCCGAGCTACCTGGTTCTCGACGAGCCGACGAGCGAGCTGGATCCGGCGGGGACGCGGCTCGTGGCCGGGGTGCTGTCTCGGATCGCACGAGAGACCCGAGCGGGCGTCTTGATCGTCGAGCACAAGACGGACGTCCTGGCGCAGATCGCGGACGAGATCGTGGTGCTGGAGCGAGGGGCTGTGGCTCTCTCGGGCCCTGCGACGGCGGTGCTCGGCGATCCGAGGCTCGCGAAGCTGGGAGTCGAGCCTCCGGCCCCGGTGCGGCTGGAGCGGGCCGTCCGGACATCCGGGCTCGAATGGTCGGCTGCGCTGGCGGAGGCGATCGAATGACGGCGCCCGGCTCGACCCCCGGTGTGCCGCTTGCCGCAGGTTCGGCCGTTGGCGGTCCGGCCGCCGCCGCGCCTTCGACGACCGATTCGGCTGTCCTGGGCCCGGCTGCCCGCGTCCCTTCGATCGAATTCGAGGCCGTCTCCTTCGCCTACCCCGATGGAACTCGAGCGCTAAGCGAGGTCAGCCTGCGGATCGAACCCGGCGAGTCGGTCGCGATCGTCGGCCAGAACGGCTCGGGCAAGTCGACGCTGGTCCGGCACCTCAACGGCCTGCTTCGACCTACCGTCGGGCGCGTCCTCCTGGACGGTCGAGATGTCCGGCCGATCCACGTCGCCCGCCTTTCGGGCCTGGTCGGGCTGGCGTTCCAGGACCCCGATCGGCAGCTCTTCGCCGGGCGTGTGGCTGCGGAGGTGGAATTCGGGCCGCGCAACCTGCGAATTCGCGGGCGGGAGCTGGCGGAGCGAGTGCGGGCCGCCCTCGAGGAGGTGGGCCTCGCCGCGGATGCCGGGACCAACCCGTACGACCTGGGCTATTCGCGTCGCAAGCTGCTGGCGCTGGCCTCGATTCTGGCGATGCGAACGCCGGTCCTGATCCTCGACGAGCCGACGACGGGCCAGGATGCGCGGGGAGTGGCCCGGGTCCGCGAGGCGGTGGCGCGGGCGTCGGGCGAGGGGCGGACGGTGATCGCGATCAGCCACGACATGCGCTTCGTGGCGGAGTCCTTCCGACGCGTGGTCGTCATGCGCCAGGGGCGCGTCGTGCTGGACGGAGCGCCGGACGGGGTGTTCGGCGGGGCGGCGTGGGCTGAATTGCGAGCCGCGAACCTCGAGCCGCCACTCCCCGCCGTCGCGGGGGCGCGGCTGGGGCTGGGATCCACGCCCACGGACGCGGCCCTGGTAGCGGCGCTGAAGAGGGGAGCGGGCTAAGCCGCGGATCGCGCGGGGGCGCGTCCAGGACGCCCCGGACTTGTCGAGAATCGGGGCGGGCCTCGGGGCATTCGAGCGGGCCTCGGCTCTTCCGCTGCCCCCGGCGCGGGTCCGGCCAGGCGCGCTCGAGCGGCCCGGCGCGCCCGCGCGGTCCCGCACGCCCGCGCGGCCCGCCCCACCCGCGAAACGGGTAGCCTACGGGCGATGCGCGTTCTCGTCCTGAACCCCGGATCGAGCTCGCTCAAGTCGAGCGTCATCGAGTCCTCGACCATCCCGCCGGTCGGCGCCGGCGGCTTCGTGCCCCAGACGCTCGCGTCCGGCCAGGCTCTCGCGCCGCTGGCCGGGATCGACGTGGACTGGGGCGTGGACGCCACCGCCGAGGGCGACCCGGCCGACGACATCCGCGCGCTGGTCGCCAAGTACGAAGCCGCGGGCATCGCGGCGGCGTCGCTGGCCGCGGTGGGGTATCGCGTCGTTCACGGCGGCGAGCGGTTCCGACAGCCCGTGCTCGTGACCCCCGAGGTGATCGCGGCGGTGGACGAGCTGCGAATACTGGCCCCGCTCCACAACGGCATTGCCGTGGCCACGATGAAGGCGGGCCTGGCGGCGATCCCGCAGCTACCTCACGTGGCGGTCTTCGACACCGCCTTCCACGCGACCCTGCCCGAGGACGCGTACCGCTACCCCGTCTCGGAGCGCTGGTACCGGGAGTGGGGCGTGCGGCGCTACGGCTTCCACGGCATGTCGGTCGAATGGTCGGCGGAGCGCGCCGCGACGATCCTCGCCCGCCCCGCCGCCGAGCTCCGCCTCGTGGTGGCTCACCTGGGGAGTGGCTGCTCCGTCACGGCCACCGAGGGCGGCCGTTCCGTGGCCACCTCGATGGGCCTGACGCCACTGGAGGGGCTGATGATGGGCACCCGCAGCGGCTCGATCGACCCCGGGATTCTCTTCTACCTGCGCCGCAACGGCTGGCTCAGCGAGGACGAGCTGGCGGATCACCTCGACCACGAATCCGGGCTGGTCGGCGTCTCCGGTCGGACCTCGGACGTGCGCGAGCTGCTCCGGCTGGAAGCCGACGGCGACGAACGGGCCGGCCTGGCTCTCCGGATCTTCGTTCGGCGCGCGGCCGAGGGCATCGCGGCGGCCGTGACCTCCCTCCCCGCCGTGGACGCGATCGTCTTCACGGGTGGGATCGGCGAGAACGCCGCGGGGTTGCGCGCCAGGATAGTTGCCCGGCTGGCCTCGATCGGCGTCGCGCCGATCTCCGGCGAGGCTGTCGGCGAGGATTGCGTCCTGTCGGCGCCGGGCAGCTCCCCGGCGGTCCTCCGGATCGAAGCGCGCGAGGATCTGGTGGTGGCGCGTGCGGCGGCCAGGGTCGTGGAAGCGGCCGCGCCGCGACCCGTGCGTGCCGCTACAGCTCGCCGGCGAGCTGGGCGAAGGCCCTGACCAGCGCCGTGCGCGCGGCCTGAGAGGGGAACGGAGACAGCGTCAGCGCGTCGGTGACCGAGCCGCCATCAAAGTGGACACGTCGAGCCAGCTCGGCCAGGGCCGAGAGATCGGCCAGCTGCCCCTCGACGAAGGATCTCCCCACCACGTCTCCGTGACCCGGCACCACGTGGCCGTGCACGGAGCTTGCGCGCGGCCGAGCGCCGACCGACCGCCTAGGAAGCGCTCGGGCCGGTCGCCGAACCCTCTGTCTTCTTCGCCGCATCGTCCGCCAGGGCGTGTGCGACCGTGTCGAGCGAGAGCAGGGCGCACTTCAGGCGAGCCGGGCTGATCTCGACGCCGATCAGGTCGAGAAGCTGGTCGGGCGTCATCTGCTCCACTTCGGCGACCGTCTTGCCCTTGATCTCGTCCGTCAGCAGAGAGGCGCTGGCCTGGCTTATGGCGCAGCCGCGCCCGGTGAAGGCAACCTCGCGGACCACTCCGTCCGAGATCCCGAGCATCATCGTGATGCGGTCGCCGCAGAGGGGGTTGGAGCCCTCGTAGCTGGCCGTGGGAGTCTCCAGGACGCCGAAGTTGTGGGGGTGGCGGTAGTGTTCGAGGATGTAGTCGCGGTAGAGGTCGTCCATCGGGTCGAGAATAAGACCTAGCGGTCGAAGATGCGTGCGACCTCGCGCAGGCTGGCCGCCAGCGCCTCGATCTCCTCGGGGATCGTGTAGACGTTGAAGCTTGCCCGGGCGGTCGCGGCCAGGTCGAAGCGTTCGTGGAGCGGCATCGTGCAATGGTGGCCGGCACGAACGCAGATCCCCGAGCGGTCGAGGATCTGGGCCACGTCGTGAGGATGGATGCCCGGCAGGTTGAACGACACCACCCCGCCGCGACGTTCCGCGGCCGGGCCGTACAGCTCGATGCCGGGGACTTCGCGCGGCAGCAGATCCAGGGCGTAGCGGGCCAGCTCCTGCTCGTGAGCTCGGATCGTGTCCAGGCCCAGCCCCATCAGGTAATCCGCAGCCGCGCCCATCCCGATCTCCGCGGCGATGTCCGGCGTGCCCGCCTCGAACTTGTAGGGGACCTCGTTCCAGTCGGAGCGGCGCAGGTGGACCTCGCGGATCATGTCGCCGCCGGCCATGAAGGGCGGCATGGCCTCGAGCAGCTCGCGGCGGGCCCACAGCGCCCCGGAGCCCGTGGGGCCCAGCATCTTGTGGCCGGAGAAGACGTAGAAGTCGGCGTCCAGGTCCTGGACGTCCACGGGCATGTGCGGCACCGCCTGGGCGCCGTCGATCAGCACCAGGGCTCCGGCCCGGTGGGCCATCTCCGTCATCTCACGGACGGGGTTGACCGTGCCGAGCATGTTCGAGACGTGGGTGAAGGCGACGAGCTTGGGCCGCAGGTGCAGCAGGACCTCGTACACCTCGAGGCGCAGGATGCCGTCGTCCGTGATCGGGACGAACTCCAGGTCGCCGTCCTTCTCCTGGACGACGAGCTGCCAGGGCACGAGATTGGAGTGGTGCTCCATCTCTGTCAGGACGATCGTGTCGCCCCGGCCTATGTTGCGGCGAGCCCACGAGTACGCCACGAGGTTGATAGCCTCGGTCGCGTTTCGGACGAAGACGATCTCCTGCGGATCGGGGGCGTTGATCAGACGCGCGACCTTGACCCGGGTTTGCTCGTAAGCCTCGGTGGCACGCTCGGCCATCTCGTAGATGCCGCGGTGGATGTTCGAGCTGTACTCGCGGTTGTAGCCGTCCACGGCCTCGATGACGGCGAGCGGCTTGAGGCTCGTGGCGGCCGAGTCCAGGTAGATGAGCGGCTTACCGAAGCGATTGGTTGTCGCCAGGATTGGGAAATCGGCTCGAAGGCGGCGCGGATCCAGGCGGGCGGGTGCCGCCTGAACCTGCGGCCGGGTAGTCGCGACGTTGGCCATTCGATCGGCCCGCCCTAGTGGGCGGCCTCCATCGCGGGCATGGCCGCATCGGGGGCCTCGTCGCCGACCTCACCCTCGAGGCCCGCGGCGGCGAGGATCGGCGCATAGCCTTCCTCCTCCAACCGCAGCGCCAGGTCTTTGCCGCCGCTGGTGATGATCCGGCCGGCCGCCAGGACGTGGACCGTATCGGGCGTGATGTAGTCGAGCAGGCGCTGGTAGTGGGTGATCACCAGCACGCCCATGTTCGGGTTGAGCATGGCGTTCACGCCCTCGGCCACGATGCGCAGGGCGTCGATGTCCAATCCCGAATCGGTCTCGTCGAGGATCGCCATCTCGGGCTCGAGGACGGCCATCTGGAGCATCTCCAGGCGCTTCTTCTCGCCTCCGGAGAAGCCTTCGTTCACGTAGCGCGCCGCGATCGACTCGTCCATCTTGAGCAGCGCCATCTTCTCGCGGACGAGCTTGCGGAACTCGCCCATGGGGATGCCGCCCCTGTAGGCGTCGGTGGGATCGACATTGGGATCCGGGTTGAGGCCGGCACGGTGGGCGTTGATGGCCGATCGCAGGAAGCTGGCTACGGAAAGGCCCGGGATCGCCATCGGGTACTGGAACGCGAGGAACATGCCGAGCCGCGCCCGCTTGTCGGCCGAGAGCTTGAGCAGGTCCTGGCCGTGCCAGCGCACCTCCCCCGACCTGACGACGTACGCGGGGTGGCCCATGAGGGCGTAGGCGAGAGTGGTCTTGCCCGAGCCGTTGGGGCCCATGATGGCGTGGACCTCGCCCTTGCCGACCGTGAGATCGATGCCCCTGAGGATCTCGTGGTCGGGGTTCGCGATTGGGGCGACGTGCAGGTCGCGGATGACGAGGTCTTGGTCGCTCACGTTTGCTCGGGTGCTCCTTGGCCGATGGCTGTGGCTGTGGCCGCCTGGTTCGGCTGGTCCGCCAGGGGTCGCTCTATGGGGTCGAGATTTTCGGTTGGGCTGTCATGGCGGCCGGACGCGTTTGCCGCGGGTACCAGGTCCGCCAGGGTCATCGAATCCAGGGCGCCGGCGATGGCATCCCGAACCCGAACCCACATGAAGTTGACGGTGCAATAGCCGAACCGGGCGCACGTGGCGTGGCTGGGGTCTTCGGTCACGCAGATCATCGGCGCGATCGGCCCTTCGAGAGCACGCAGCACCTCTCCCATGCGGATCTGCTCCGGTCGGCGGGTCAGCTCGTAGCCGCCGTGGGCGCCGCGGGTGCTGTGGACCAGGTCGGCGTCGCGAAGGCCGATCACGAGCTGCTCGAGGTAGGCTCGCGGCAGATCCTCTTCCTCGGCGATCTCGGTCAGGCTTGACGGCCCGTGACCGTGGCGGCGGGCCAGCTGGGCCATCAGGCGCACGCCGTACTCGCCCTTCGTCGAGAAGGACACCGCGCCGGTGCTGTGGTAGGTCCGAGTGGCCAGCCGGATGCTCCGTCGGTAGGGCGGCCTGCAGACGCGCGGCCGCGGGTCGTTCGCTCACAACGGCTCTGTCGAGACTGCCCCGCGGGGCCGGCCGTGGCGGAGCCGCTGCGACGGACCCGACCGGACGCGAGTTCGGGCGCTCGCTAATTCCGACCTAATCCGTCGGAAATGAGTATAAGAGCGCGGCCGTGGAGCGTCAACGACGGGCGGGGGGTAGTAGTTAGAGGGCCTGGAAGTTGCCGCGGGGCGGGTGGTGGCGTGTGCGGGGCCCGCCGCAGAGATAGTCCCTTCGGCTCTACCTGTGGGATAGACTGCTCTGCAACATACCCCCCACGGATGAGTCGGCGGCCCGGCTTCTGCGGCGGTTGGGGTGGGATCAACCGCGTGTGCGGGCCGCGATGAGGAGTGGACCGTGATCAGACGTTGCGCACTTTCGGTCGCCGTCGTCGCCCTTCTTGTTGCGGTGTCCACCGTGCCTCCGGTCGCGGCCGGCGCACCCGGCCCCGCGACAACCTTGGAACCGCTGACGGTTGGAACGACCAGCAGGGCGAAGCACATCGATGTCGCGCGCCTTCCACGGTTCACCGGCGGGGCTGCCCCGCAGGCTCAGGAGCCGCTCAGGCGGGATGGCAGTCAGGGGCAGCCACTGGCGTCGGCTGGCTCCGGAGGTGCGGTTACGTCGCCGGTTGGCACAGCTGTCTCGCCGAAAGCCGCCCCCGCGGCGACGACTCCAGCCTCGGTCCTCATCCTCGACAGCGACCCCGGCGACTGGATCGGACAGGGCAAGTACCAGACGCTAGATGGATCCACTGGTACGTTCTGGTATGAGACGTCTGGTGGCTCCACTCCGTCCTCCGTGGACATCGGGGTCACCACCTGGGGCGCCGCCTTCGGGGCACCCGCTGGCCAAGCTCTTGCCGTGGGGTCGTATCCCGACGCCGCCGATTTCGTGTCTCGAACCCCGGGGCAAGCGTTGCTGGGCGTCTCGGGCGACTCACGAGGATGCGACAGCGACACAGGCAGTTTCACTGTCGAAGATCTGAGCGTGGCTGCCGACGGGACGTTGCTCTCCTTCGCTGCCACGTTCGTCCAGTACTGCGGTGGCAGCCCGGCGGCCCTGTACGGCGAAGTTCGCTACGACTCGACCGTCGGTTGGGCGGCGAAGGAGATTGCGCCGTCCCCTGTCTCCTTTGGGACAGTGGCCCTCGGGTCCGCCGTGTCGAAAGACGTGACAATCACAGACACGGGCACCGCGCCACTGACCCTCGGCTCGTTCTCGATAGGGCCGACTCCCAGCAGCTTCGACGTGACGGGCGGGACCTGTTCGTCCGGATCGGTGGCGCCATCGGACTCCTGCACAGTTACGGTCACCACGGACACGTCGCTCACTACCAGCGGCGTGGCGACGCTGCAGTTCGTTGACAACACGGCGCGCGGCACCGGGCAGGATCCCATCAGTGCCACCTTCGTTAGTCCCCCAGCGGTCGAGGTTTCGCTCAGTGGGTCCGGATCCGGAGCGGTCACGTCGTCGCCGTCCGGCATCGACTGCGGCAGCACTTGTTCGGCGGACTTCCCGCTGGGCTCCAACGTCGTTCTCACCGCGTCGCCGGCGCCCGGGTCCTTGTTCGCTGGGTGGAGCGGTCCGTGCTACGGCACTGGCTCTTGCTCCCTCTGGCCTTCGCCCGGAGCAAACGACGTGTCGGCTCGTTTCGAAATCGCCGGTCCGCCGGTCGGCACCTTCACTGGAACGCCGGTCCTGCAGTCGAGCGCAGGCTTCGCCGGCGAGGCGGACGTCACCGGCTGCGGATCGCCGCCCTGTCTTGAACCGCCCGACTCCTGGGTACCGGTCGGGCCTAACGACATCGTTCAGGCCACCAACGTCTCGATCAGGATCAGCAATCGGAGCGAGGTCCTGATCGCGGAGGTGTCCCTGCCCAAATTCTTCGTCGAGCCATCCGGCGAGGTGGTCGACGGCGAGGCCCGCGTGATCTGGGACAGCCTGCACAGGCGTTGGCTTGCGGTCGAGACGAGCTCAGATTGCTCGAATGGGTACATCTACCTCGCTGTTTCCGACTCCGCCGACCCGATGGGCGGATGGACCGTGTACTACTGGTCCCAAGCCGGCGCGATGTACGACTACCCCGGTCTCGGCGTGTCCAGCGACAACGTCGCGATATCCGCCAACATCTTCGGCTCCGCCCCGTGCGGATCCGCGAAGTACGAAGGTGCCGAGGTGACTGTCGTGGACGCCGCCAGCCTCATCGCCGAGCCGGACAATCTGTTCTGGGAGGAAAATGCCTCCCCGAGCTGGTTCGCCTGGCGCCCTGCCGTAAGTCTGTCGCCCGGCCCGGACCTCCCTCTCGTCGTCGGCATGGTGGGGTCCGGTCCAGCCCTAGACGTAGGGTTCGCTCGCCTGACCGGGAGAATGTTCACGACTCTCTCGCTGTCTGTGGTGACCGACATGACGACTGACGCTGGGCTACCTCCGTTCGTCGATCCCCCGGTCCCGACGGCATTCAGCGGTGCCTCAGTCAACCCGCTGGACGCGCGTCCCCTCGACGCACTCGCCCAGAACGGGGTGATGTGGTTCGTGTCGGGGACCGGGTGTATCCCAAGCGGCCACACGCTGGCCCGCTCTTGCGTTCGCCTCACGGAAGTGCAGACGGCTACATTGACAGTCCTGCAGGACTTCGCGGTCGGGCAGGCCGGCTATGACACATTCTCGGGGGGCATCGGCCTGACGGCCGGCGGGTCGCTCGCCGTCGTCTGGTCCCAGTCGTCGGCGACGTCACCGGGCCCGATCTCGACCTACGCCAGCTATCGAATGCCGACAGACCCGGCCGGCTCACTCCGATCGCCGATCCATGTGAAGAGTGGCGCCGGCACGTACGCCGGACAACGGTGGGGCGACTACGTCGGCGTGGCCCAGGACCCGAATGACCCGCGGTCGGTCTGGGAAGCAGACGAGGTTTCCACGGCATCGGGTGACTGGGCGACGCAGCTTTCGAAGTTGACCCAGGCCGAGTCGGCTCCTCGCCTGGTGCGCTACAGCGGCGCCGATCGCTTCGCCACCGCGGCTGCGGTATCGGCCCACACCTTCGGCTCGCCGTGCCACTGCACGGCCTATATCGCCACCGCCTACAATTTCCCCGACGCCCTCGCGGGAGCGGCAGCCGCCGGCACTATCAAGGGCCCGGTCCTCTTTGTCGCCGCCAGTGGCGCGATCGACTCCTATACGGCAACCGAGCTTCTGCGTCTGAAGCCCGACCACATCGTCGTCTTGGGCGGCACGGGAGTGGTTTCGGCCGCGGTCTTTAGCGCCCTGGCGGCCTATGCCCCGGCGGGCCAGACCGTCCGCTATGCCGGGGCCGATCGCTTCGCCACCGCGGCCGCGGTCAGCCTCCACACCTTCCCATCCAACTGCGCCTGCACGGCCTATGTCGCCACCGCCTACAACTTCCCCGACGCCCTGGCCGGAGCGGCCGCCGCCGGCACCAGGCCCGGCCCCGTCCTGCTGGTCAACGCCACCGGCGCCATCAACGCTGCCACCAAGGCCGAGCTGGTGCGTCTGAAGCCCGCCCACATCGTCGTGTTGGGTGGCACAGGGGTTGTCTCGGCCGCGGTCTACAACCTGCTGAAAGCCTATGC
>Ga0187885_10003187_pt1 | contig 14877 bp, 9 predicted proteins | sample June2016WEW_20_1_3_FD_132970 | JGI IMG/M metagenome (GOLD analysis project Ga0187885, IMG submission 132970) | Peatland microbial communities from SPRUCE experiment site at the Marcell Experimental Forest, Minnesota, USA - June2016WEW_20_100 | ecosystem: Environmental > Terrestrial > Soil >... | reverse complement strand
GCTGTGGCAGAAATGAGGGAGCAGCAGCTTCCCATTTTCTACCTTCACGAGGAGGGTGAGGACTCGCGGGGCGTCTCGTTCGGCAAGGACTCTGCCTTCATCCTCGGTGACCAGAAGGGCCTCGATCCGCAGAGCGAGCATCTCCTCGATGGCCTGAAGGCGAAGCGGGTGAGCCTCGGTCCCTATTCCTACCTCGCCAGCCATTGCATAACCATTGTGCAGAGCGAGCTCGACCTTCTAGAAAAGCATTAAATTTCATAAAGTCCATAACTCGTCTTGGCATAGAGGTCAGGAACGAAGGCTGGATCAATTGGCGCTGAATAGACTGAAGGAGAAGCTCACCAAGGAGAACCTGTGGCTCTACATACTCTTCCTACTGGAGAAGCGGCCTCTCTACGCTTACGAGATCAACGCCCGCATCAAGAACTCCTTTGGTTTCGAGCCAGCCATGATTACTGTTTACGTTGTACTCTACAAGATGGAACGTGAGGGCCTTGTCTCAAGCACCACAGAGAAGAGACCACCCAGCAATGTCGTCAGGAGGTACTACAGTCCTACCAAGCTGGGGTTGGAAGCCCTCAAAGAGGGGAAAGGCATCCTCAGGAGGACCCTTGAACAACTGGAGCCTGGCGGTGCAACTCCTTCCAAACGTGATAGAGACGCTGGACAACTGTGAAGTTCGTTAGCACCGCGAGAATTATTATACCGAGCCAGGTGTAGCTGGCGATTGCGAAGACAGCTAGTATCAAGATCCTCTCCGCTCTCTCCATTACTCCGACGCCTGCCATCTTGACCCCTTCGAGTTCCCCCTTAGCCCGGATGTAGCTTACCATCACCGACCCAATGATTGCAATAATGCCCCAGATTGGGTCACAGAGCCCTGCGATCACAATTGCGCCGATTATTATCAGATCGGAGTAGCGGTCGAGGGTCGAGTCCAGCACTGCGCCAAACTTCGTCACCTTCCCTGAGACCTTAGCTACCCCACCGTCGAGGATGTCGAAGAAGCCCGACAGGAGGAGGATGATTCCCCCATAAACTGGCTGGGAAATATAGAAGAAACAAGCTGACAGGATCGAGACCAGAAAGCCCACCACAGTTATCGCGTTGGGGGATATGCCCGCAGAGGCAAGAGCGGAAAAGAGGGGGTTGAACACTGCAGACACTTTGGACCTCAGACTATCCAGCAATCAGCGCACATCCCGACGAATTACTCTCTTTATAATCATCCGTGAACTACCCTACCCTGAAGGGTAAGGGCTTCCTGCTTCAATGATGAGGCTTGCTGGCACCTGATGCGGTGCAAGTATTGGTCTCGTCTCCACAGGCTCATAGGGTCGTCCCGACCCCGCTAAGCCCAGCTCCAAGATATTGAGCGAGGCGTTGTAGTCACGATCGATCAGACCGTGATTATACTCTTGCGATGTTCCTCTTGGGTTTACTTTCACAACTATCCTGCCAGCACTTTCAGCCTTGCAGGACAACAATTTAAAGAACTTGCCCCAAGAGGCGTCCAATATTGATTTTGCGTAATTGCGGCTGCGAACCATATTTCGTATTCGGAGGTCTTCCACTGCTATCAAGCCATAATAGTTGACATAGAACCTTGAAAGCTTGTGGAGGAAGTCGTCACGCTGGTTTGTCAGTTTCTCGCTGAGGCGGGCTACTTTAAGCCTCGCATTTGATCTGTAAGATGAACCCTTCCGCTTTCTGGATAGCGAACGCTGTGCTATCTTCAGCTTCTGCTCTGTTTTGCGGTAGTAACGTGGGTTCTCTATCTGGCGACCGTCTGAATCGCTAAGAAAATGTTTCAGACCGACATCAATGCCGACGGATTTGTTGCAGGAAGGCAATGGCTGACTAGGGTGTTCGCACTGGAAGATGGCAAACCATTTGCCTGATTTGGCATGGGTGATAAGGACGCCTTTCGGTTTGCCTGCGATGGGGCGGTGCAATTTTATTGGGATTAAGCCTATCTTTGACAGCGAGAGCTTCTTTCCGTCTATTGAAAAGCCAGACTGGTTATAGTTCAGCGTTCGGTAGCGACCTTCCTTCTTGAAGCGGAGGCGACCGACCTTCCTGCCCTTCAGTTTCAATGCATGCAATACTGAGAGGTTGTGGTGAAGTTGTATGTTCACCATCTGCAAGGCTTTTGAGTAAACCTCTGCTAGTTCTAAGCGATGTTTCTTCATTTCAGGAAGCATTACCTGCAACTGCTTCCTCCCAATATTATTACACTTCAGCGACAGTAGCGTGTTGTAGAGTTGCCTGCAAATGTCGAGATGGCACAATAATGTTGATTCTTGCTGCTTGGACGGGTACAGGCGGTAGCGGTAGCAGAGCATCATTGGATTCATCTCATAAAATAGGGCTAAAAAGAGTTTCGGCTTTCATCCCCACCCTGAAGGATGGGGACTTCCCGCCGAAGACGTTAAAATTAAGTTTGCTGAGACATTAGAGTACACTACTCTAGGGGGATTACCCGATCACATCATCAGACTCCCAGGATTTCGATCCAGCACGGTTCGTCGCAGAGAAGGTTCTAGAGATAAGGCGGATAGTGGGTTCATCCAAAGCTGCCATAGCAACATCTGGCGGGGTTGACAGTACCGTGTGTGCTGTGCTTGCGCTTCGCGCGCTGGGCGATAGGTTGATCTGCTTCTTCATGGATACTGGGTTCATGAGGGAGGGAGAAGTGGAAGAAGTGAGGGCAATGTTGACCTCGCTGGGGCTGCCTTTGAAGGTGCTCTCGGTGAATGACAGATTCCTCAGGGCTCTGGAAGGTAAGACCGACGCAGAATCAAAGCGCCTGGCGTTCCGTGACACCTTTTATACGATCCTTGGCGAGGCGGTCAAGGGCGAGGGATGCGAGATACTAATTCAAGGGACGATAGCTCCCGACTGGATAGAGACTTCAGGGGGCATAAAGACCCAGCACAACGTCCTCGAGCAGCTGGGGGTGGACACAATGAGTAGGTTCGGCTTCAAGCTCCTCGAGCCGCTGCTCGACCTCTACAAGGACCAAGTGAGGGCTCTGGCGAGGTACCTTGGCGTTGAGATTACTTCATCAAACCGGCAACCATTCCCTGGACCCGGTCTGCTTGTAAGGTGCATAGGCGCTGTGAAAGAGGACAAACTGGACGTCGTGAAGAAGGCAACCTTCATAGTTGAAGATCATTTGAGGCAGATTACTCGTCCTCCGCAGCAGTATCTGGCAGCAGTTATCGAAGATGACCGTACGCCAGCAGGAAAAGAAATTGATAGGATACTGTCAAAGGTTCATGACGGGGGTTCGGCATATTATTTGGCAGGCCGAGCAACAGGCGTGAAAGGCGACGACAGGGCGTACGGGAAGATGATCGTAGTATCCGGGATCGAGAAGGAACCCAAGGATCTCTTCGACATGCCAGAGAGGCTGGTTCACGCTGACAGGGAGATCGTGAGGGTGCTCTACAGCATTCGTGATAATCGTGCCAAATCTGCCAGGGATAGAAGAATCAAGCGATATTTTGTAATCGTAAGGGCTGTTGACACGAGGGACTTTATGACCGCGAAGCCTTCAGCGGTCTCTCTCTCAGTCCTGCAGGAGATAGCCAAGGGCATTTTGAAAGACAAAAAGGTCGCAGCTGTTGCCTATGACCTGACCTCTAAGCCACCAGCGACTGTAGAATTCGAATAGGTGATCGGATGTACATACCTGTCATCTTCATGGGGGGGCAATACAACCACCTAATAGTAAGGGCGCTAAAAGAGCTTGGGGTCTCCAGCAAACTGATCCCTCAATCTACCTCCTTGGAGGAATTGAAGGTGGACGGCCTTATAATGGGCGGTGGTCCGCACAGCGTCAACGACGGGCTGAATAAGCTTGGCAGGACCCCCGAGATAATCGAGGGATGCACATTCCCTCTGTTAGGGATCTGCCTCTCCCACCAGCTCATTGGGAAGGTGATGGGGGGCGAGGTTGTAAAGGGGAGACAGCCGGAGTATGGGAGGACGCTCGTCAGAGTTCTGGAGGCAGATGACATCTTCTTGGGAATTGACAGGGAATTCGTTGCTTGGGCTTCCCACAACGATGAAGTGAGGAAAAACGGCGGTAGGTTCAAGATACTGGCAAACAGCGAGTACTGCGACGTGGAGGCTCTGAAGGTGGACGGAAGGCCAATCTATGGTGTACAGTTCCATGTTGAGGTCGCAGACACGCCCAGGGGTAAAGACATTCTAAATAATTTCACAAAGTTATGCAAGAAGTAACTTTTTTTATAAACTAATTTATCCTAGCCATACATGAATCTTTTTTGTCTATTATTTAAGAACTGTATATATGAAAAACAGTAAAACAGTAACACAATAATTTTGTTTTTTCTTTAATACTACTAAGTAAGCGGAGTGTATAAAAATGCGGATTCATTAATCACCCTCTAGTGGTGCCAATTGGCGAATAGGAAAGGCGTTTCTGTTATTGTATCCACTATACTTCTTATTCTAATAGTGGCCGCAACTTCAGTTATGGTTTATTCAGCGTTTTCACAAAATTTAGTGCCGACTCCTGACACAAACAGGATCCTGGAAGACCTGAGGATCGTGAAAATTGACGCCAATAATACAGACGGTAGCGTGGTTCTATTTCTGCTGAACCGGGGCAGCGTCAATACGACCGTTGATTATGCCTACATAGAAGATCTTTCCGGCAACGCGCTAACCCTGGTCCACATTCCTTTAACTCTCACCCCTGGGAACAGTGGCAACATAACCTTTGTAGTAAACCCTTCCATCCTGAATAATTCCACCATCTTTAAAGTAGTCACCTTGAGTGGGGTAACAACTTCAATGCTCTATGCCCCGCCCACATCCTCCTATACCAGCACGTCAATCGGCCAGGGAGGTGGCTCTAACGGAAACCAATTCACTATCACTGTGTTCAAGTTCAATGATGCCAACCTAAATGGCAAATTTGATGTTAATGAAAGTGGAATAGACGATTGGGTCTTTGCCCTTTATGACCAATCTGGAAATGATATAACCGCTCTTCACAGCAGCTACCCAGTAACTCAAAACGGGGGATATCTCACTTTCACAGGTTTAGACAAAGGTACATATACGGTTCATGAGTACTTACCATCGCCTGACCCCAACGGTCTTTGGTACTACACGAATTACAGCTCAGTCACTGTTTCTATCAATTCAATAAACCCTCCGCAAATCAATTTTGCAAACTACTATTCTCAGTATGCCTACACCTTGAATGGGACTGTTTGGGACAACACCATTAACTCAACCCACCCTAACCCAACCATTAAGCCTGGCGTTGCAGTCGTTGCTACAGGGCCAATTACAAAATTCACCTTTACTGATAGTAGCGGTTACTATAACATAACAGGCTTACCGAAAGGGACCTACACGATTTATGTCGTATTGCCCATTTATCAGTGGCAGAACACGACGCAAACTGAAACTATACTAAGCGATATCACCGTGAACTTTCACGTGGAAAGTATACTCTATAACCCATCAGTCGTCTATAGTGTCAGTGGCTTCAAGTTCATTGATAATGATAACTCAGGGAACTATAGCATAATAAATGACACTACCATCCAGTGGCCTATACAGATCAACGACAGTATGGGAAATGTGGGAGGCATCACAACTCTTGCAAATGGCTCCTACAATGTTTACCTTGAGCCTGGCAACTATACCCTAGAGGATCTGCTGCCGCTTTGGTGGCAGTGTACAACCAACAACAACATTGTCAATATTAATGTTAATGGTTCACTTGTGATCCCGAGTTTTGGCAACTATTACAACCCTCCCATCAACAGACCTTATAATATCAGCGGGATGGTCTTCAACGATACTGTTGGGAATGGGGTTTACAACTCATCTATCGATCAGAGCTACCCCGGTATCATTGTTCGCCTAATTGACAGTAGCAATCACACTATTGCCAAGGTTAGCACTAGCGATCCCATTATCAATTATAATTTCACCCAATTAGCAGCAGGAAATTATACTCTGAACATCACTGTCCCGCCAGGCTATTACAATACGACTAATTCGTCACAGCAAATCCAAATCACAACTTCATCCTGGACATACAACTTTGGGCTTGCGAAAATTATTCCAAAAAATATTACCTGTTTCGTATTCAACGACACGAATAAAAATGGTATATACGACATTGCTTCAGACAATCCCTTGAATGGTTGGCTGGTGTATAATGGATCGGCTTACCTGCCCACCGCCAACAATGGAACCATGGACGGAGCTTGCATCTTCGACAACCTAGCTCCTGGGGTATACAACATTACTTCGTACCCCCAGGGTCTCTATTGGTACCCTGTGACAAATAATAGTCTGACGGTCAACGCAACCACCAATTCCGCCTACGTCCAGTTTGCTTGGTACTACGCACCAAATCCCCCCTACGCGGTCTATGGGACTGTATTCAATGATACGGACCATAACGGGCTGCAAGGGGGCATAGAAAATGGTATTTCAGGAATAAACGTATACCTATACCAAGGCAGTAATCCAGTTGGGATCACTCCGACCGGCACAAGCGGTAACTTCAGCTTCACAGGGCTAACAAATACCACCTACACCGTCTCCATCATTCCCATAGGATATACAAATAGTACTCCTACACAGTACAACGTGACATTAACCCCGCTCTATCCTATGGCCAACGAAAGCTTTGGCATATATGCGAATAGTGGAACTGCCATATACACCATAAGTGGCTTCAAGTTCAATGATACGAACGGTAATGGTATTTTGGATGGGGCGGATACAAGAATAGCCGGTTGGACTATATTCATCTACAACGGCACCTACAATGGTACGGGCTTCCCATTCGCCAATAGAACCACGACGACGTCAGGGTACAACTTCTCAGGGATTACTAATGGAACATATACAGTAATTGAAATACCGCAAATAGGGTGGGTCAACGAAACCTCTAATCCCTATAGCGTGAATATTAGTGGATCGAGCCAGATAGTCAACTTTGAAAATAATTACACCGGGGTAGGGAGTGCAACCTATCCCTATTCCATTAGCGGGCTTGTCTTCAATGATACCGATAATAACGGCATCTATACCTTTGGCCAAGATAAAAACTACACTGGAGCGACAGTTATACTCAAGAACTCCTCCAACGGAATGCCCCTAATGGCCAATGTCACAAATTCCGCTGGCAATTATACCTTCAGCAGCCTCCCCAATGGCACTTATACAGTTTCCCTGTCTCTTCCTACTGGCTATATCAACACAACGCCAACCTCAATAAACGTGACCATAAATGGTTCATCTCTAATAAACAATAACTTTGGTATATTCAAAATCAATGCCACAATCATGTACAGCATCACCGGGTACGTCTTCAACGATACCTGGCATCTGGGTACTTGGGATAGTAACGAAACTGGCATGGGCGGTTGGTTTATGCTCATCTACAACGGCACCTATAATGGGACCAACCTCCCATTCGCCAACTTCACGACCATAAGCGGGACCGGCCTCTACACTTTCTTGAACATTACGAATGGCAACTACACCGTCATTGAGACGATGTTATCTGGCTACAGCAACACGACTGCCAGGAGTGCGTTTGTGACAATAGCCAACAATTCTGTCCAAAATGTCAATTTTGGCGACTACAAGAATTCAACCCTCATCTATTCTATTGGCGGCATGGTCTACAACGACTCCGATCACAGTGGCTCCCTGACAGCTGGCGATGTGGGTCTTGGCGGAATCACCGTATGGCTGAATGATAATGCGACTGGATTACCAATAACCTACGTGGTGACCTCTACGGGGGCGGGGAATTTTGGCGTTACGGGATCATATACCTTCTCCAGCCTTCCAAATGGCGTTTATGTACTTCTGCTGCAGTATAATACAGCGCTCTATACGAATAGCACTCCAAGCCAGGTCGTCATAACCGTTTCTGGCGCCAACGTCACCCAAAACTTCTTCATATGGCTGAAAGGGCAGAACGCCACCTACACTATCAGTGGTTATAAATTCATGGATAATAACACCGATGGAGTATGGGACAATGGCGAACTCCCCTACAAATCGGGATGGCAAATTTGGCTCTATAGCGGGGCGGATTACACCGGAGGCGTTCCGTTTGGTGTATTCCCCTATCTTACGACAACCACAAACGGCAGCGGGTATTACAGCTTCTCAAACCTCAACAATGGAACATATACCGTTATAGAACTCTGGCAGAGTAACTGGACTAGCACACTGCCTAGAGCCCAAGCTGTCACCATAAGTGGTTCGAACATCGTCAACGTCTCCTTCGGTAACTACCAACCGAACTATCAGACTTACACTATCAGTGGACAAGTTTTCAACGATGTGGACCAGAATGCGACGACCAAGATCGACGACGTCCCAATTCCTTCTTGGACATATGTCTACATCAATGATGCATCGGGGTATCCAATGACACGTTTGACAACTAATACGGTCGCCTCGGGAAGCCCCGGCAACTACACCTTCAGTAATCTTGCCCCCGGGACATATCGGGTTTACATATCCACCAACGGCTGGACGAACTCTACGCCGAGCAGTGTCTATGCAACTGTGGCTAGTGCTAATATTACTGGGATAGATTTCGGAATCTACAATACAACGACTCCAGTCTACCAGATCAGTGGGTTTAAATTTAATGACACAAATGCCAACGGAATATTTGATGGGAGCGATAAGAAGCTGAGTGGTTGGACGATCCTTCTGTACCAGGGGACGTACAGCTTGGGCATGTTCCCATATGCTATTACAACCACCTCTTCAAGTGGCAATTACACGTTCAGTGGCCTGCCAGTTGGCCCCTACACGGTCATAGAGCTCATGAATTCCAGCTACGTGAATACCCTCCCAAGAGCTGAGTACGTTACAATACCAGGCTCACAGAATGCCACCTTTGGCAATGGGCTGAAAACGGTTGTGCCAACCTACTCAGTTAGTGGTCAAGTATTCAACGACAGTGACAGGAACGGCTTGAAGGGAACGGGCGAGAATGGTGTATCCAACGTGACAGTATATGTTGACGACTCATTTGGACTGCCCTACACGACCACGCTCACTAATGCCAACGGCAATTATACTTTGTCTTCTCTGCCCAACGGCACATACAATGTATACATAAAGCCTCCCACAGGCTGGGCACTCACTACAACAAGCCCTCTTCCGATAACCATCGCAGGGTCTAATATAGTGGGTCAGGACTTTGGGATCTACCAAACAACCATTAACGCGACCTACACCATCTATGGCTTCAAATACAATGACACTAACAATAATGGCGTTTTTGATGGAAGCGATGTGAAGATTAGCGGCTGGCCCATCAATCTTTACTATGGAAGCTATAATGGAACTGGGGCTCCCAACGCCACTATGTTTACAGACACCAACGGCAATTATGCCATAACCAACCTGAACAATGGGACTTACACAGTGGTCGAGTCCTTACAGCCAGGTTGGGCCAATAAGACCCTCCAGGAACAGTTTGTTACAATAAGTGGTGCGAATGTCAACGTCACCTTTGGCAACGTCAAGCTGCTCACACCATTGCCTTACTCCGTGAGCGGCATTGTATTCAACGACTCCGACTCCAACGGTTACTACCTGCCGGGTGACCTCGGCTATGCAGGGGCGACAGTGTGGCTCAACTTGGGCACGGTTCCGGTGGCGAACGTGACTACCGACGCAAATGGCAATTATGTTTTCACTGGCCTAGGGAATGGAAACTACAAGGTGTACATCGTAGTACCGACTAACTGGTACAACACGACACCTACCTCGATAAACTTTGCCATATCTGGTCAGAGTGTGAGCGGCGAGAACTTCGGCATCCATCAGAAAAGCGTTATTAACGAATCTTCGGTATATGGATTTAAATTCAATGACACAAACCGGAATAGGATCTTCGATAGCAACGAATCCGGAATCGCCAACTGGACCGTGTACCTCTTCAGTGGTATATATACCGGAGGCCCAGCGACTCCTCTATACACCACACAGACAAATGGGTCAGGATTCTATATATTCAATTACTTACCGAAAGCTAATTACACTGTGGTTGAACAAACAGTGGCCGGGTGGAACAACAGCACAAACAGCAATGTTGTACTACTGAACCTTACAACCGAAACCCAAGTGAATTTTGGAAATTACAAACCTATGACCTACGCAATCAGCGGCCATGTCTACAATGATACGGACGCAACTGATGGTCCGGCCTACAAGGTTGGGATTGACATCCCTCTTTACAACTGGATAGTAGTCCTGACAGATTCAGGGGGTACCTCCTACCCAACTGCTACCTTATCGGATGGGAGCTATTCCTTCACTGGCCTTTCTGGCACCTATAACCTTTCGGTGCAGGTGCAGCCACTCTGGCAGAACACAACCTCATGTAACGTCACTGGCATAAACGTCACATCCGGCAACGCTGTAGTGGACTTCGGAGTCAACCAGTCAGCTGCACAGCCCACATACTCGATCAGTGGATATGTATTCAATGATCTAAACCAAGACCAGGTCAAACAATCAAACGAGAGCATGATCGCTGGCTGGGTCATAGAACTGACCGACTCGTCGAACAATACCCAGGATACCTTTACAAACTCCACCGGTTATTATCAGTTCAACAACCTGCTTCCTGGCAACTACACCGTTGGGGAGATTAATAACGATGCGAACTGGAAGTGCACGACGGGCTCTATCATAAATGAACAGCTAGTATCCTCTAACATCACTGATCAATACTTCGGTGTCTATTATAACACACCGACAGGTCAAACCTACTCCATCAGTGGCCTTGTTTACAACGACACCAACAGGAATGGGACGTACGTCGCGGGTGACGGAGGCCTTGCGAACTGGCTGGTTAGACTGAAGAACGGGACAGTGCCTCTATTTTCCGTCATCACCGACCAGTACGGGCAATTCGTCTTTGGGAATGTGACTGCTGGCAACTACACCGTTGAGGAGCTAGTAAAAGTAGGGTGGGTCAGCACCACCAACGTGAGTGTAGGTGTCCAAATAATCTCCTCGCCTTATTCAGGAATTTTGTTTGGCGACTACTATAACAGGTACAATATCTCGGGCATCGTCTACTTTGATGCGAATCATGACACGGTGTACGACGCAGGTGATTATGCGCGCCAAGGATGGACTGTAAGCCTTAACGGCACAACTGCTGTGACGGACTCCTCCGGCTACTATCTGTTCCCCAACGTGCTTCCAGGCAAGTACTCCCTCAGCTCAATAGGAATTGCTGGCTGGACCAACGCAACTCCTGCTTCAACATCCTTTACCGTCTCTAATAATAGCATCATTCAAGACTTTGGCTATGATCGCAACTTCTCCCTTAGCACTTGCTATATTTTAACAAGGGGAGAGTGGAGTTCAGACAGCGCAGGCTCTGGCAATGGCTATCTGCAGAGCTATTGGAGTACAGTAGAGTCAAATCAATCTCAAATTGGCGGGACATACAACATACTATTTAGAAACTACGACAAAGTAACGAATTATCTTGTAAATACTGTATCCTCCAGCGCTCTCTCCCAAAGTTATACCGATCCATTATCTTACCCGGGTGGTGAACTAGGTGCAAACATCCTTGCGCTCAAGTACAATATCGACTTCAGCAGCTATCATGGTACTGGTATTTCTCCATTCAGCACCACCTTTGCAAATCTGAGGCTCAATAATTACATCGTAGGAACTTACTCTGGATTTAATGGGATGACCATAGCTTCGATACTTGACACAGCAAACAAAGTACTTGGTGGCAACATAGACCCATCTGCATTTGGCTACACACCTGCTGATCTCAACACTTTGCTAGAAGGTTTGAATAGTGCATTTAGTAGCTCAAATATGACTTGGGCGAATGACTATCTCTTCTAATCTTTTTCTTTTTTTATCTTCCAATTATTAGCTGTCAACACAAAACGTTGCAAACCCATCGCTCTCGTCGAATTAGGGTGCAAAAGTTGCATTGACCACATTAAGATAAAGCTGTTGGCTATCGTTCCCATAGCCATAGTAATATACAGTAACTGTGTGGTATGAGTACTGATCTCCACTGATGGTAAACCATGCATAGTTAGAAGAGTTGTACCAATATACCCCTAGATTCAGTGGATCCTGGGGTGCACCATCTATCATTACCCCAATCCTGCTCGAGTTATCTATCCTGTAGTTGATGGTAGCCAAACTGCTGTCGTTCGTAAGTTTAAGGAGTGTTGTACTGGCCGTTAGACCAAGAATCTGGCCATCGGTAACAGCATAAGTGCCAACCACAGGAAGGCCTGAGCCGAACTCCCAGTCAAGACTTAATTTGTTCCAATAGCTCTCTCCCAGGAGTGTGCTGTAAGTTAGATTATCGAGGCTGGTCGGGTCTGGCTGCGTGGTGTCGTTCCAGTACCACTTAATGTCCCATGTTTGCTTGGCTGCGTTGGTCAGCTGTGACTGAATTGTGCTAAAGAAAATGTTACCCTTCTGCGTTGCAACCTCAAAGTTCCCGTTAGCTGGGGCACTTCCACCTAGGTTGAGCGTTACGTTTCCAAAGGGTGCTATCTGGGCATTCACCGTCCATATACTGTTGTTGCTCATAATGTACGTGACAACGGTTAACTGGGAAGTCGGGTTCTCAATCAAGAGGGCGGTGTTGTTCAGCGTATTAAGTATGAGTTGTTCCGACACCTGCACCCTATCAACAGCAATCGTGCTAGCAGTGGCACTAATGTAGCTCTCGCTATTCTGGGTCCATAAAAAGGTGAAGCTAATTGCCATGGCGAACAGCGCGAGGAATATGGTTATTCCTACTAAAGTGCTGACTCCTTTTCTGTTTCTTCGAGCGCCAGCCACGAGACTGTTCTTCGTACCTTGTTCCCTCTTATCTCAAAGTCGCATTCACGATATTCAGCTTCAGTTCTGTATCAGACGTCCCATTACTGTAGAAGTAAACGGTCAGAGTATGAACCGAGTTCTGGACTCCGGTAATGTTTACCAAAGTACTCGAGTAGGGGGTTTCGGTAATGTTTGCCGAAGTACTCCACCAGTTTGGGACGCTGCCATCAACGCCTATGGCTACCGCACTGCTGTTATCAATGAAGAAGTTGACAGTCGCGTTTGAGTTGCTGTCGGAGAGCTTTATCACCGATGTTGTCGCGATGAAACCTATCGTGACATTTGAGGTTATGTTATAATTCCCCCCGATTACGGGGTTGTTGAAGGCTGTCCAATCCCACGCTAGGTTCAGGTCATACCAGTAACTTTGACCAACAAGGTTGTTGCTGGTGAAGTTAGCTGGATATTGAGGCGGGTCGATGGGAGGAGAAATCACATTATTATAGTACCAGTTCACCTGCCATGCCCTCTGGGTGGCGGCAGCTAGTTGGGACTGAAGCCCCCCACTGAAGATATTACCCCTCAGGGTGACAACCTTGTATTGGCCGTTGCCATTTGTTGCATTGGTGATGAATGTCAAGTTGCCAAAACCGGAAATTCCCTGCAGGCCGCTCCAAACAGGTATGTAAGCTGCCCCACTAAACACGCCGGACCATATCTGGGTAACAACAATAGGATTCCCAGTGGGATTTGTGACCGTTAGTGTCGTTGTGTTTATTGCGCTCACTACCAGGTTCTCGCCAATCTTGAGCCTGTCCAGATCCACCTGTTGGTTAACCGTTTGCAGATAACTTCCAGTGTTCTGGGTCCATGCAAAGGTGTATGAAATTGCAATTGCGAAGATCAGCAGGAATATGGTGATACCTATAATCGTGCTGACGCCTTTCCTTCTTCTATTGGCTACTCGGGCATTTGAGCCGGTATTAGTGCGTTCTTTTACCAAGTTGCGCTTTCTAATACCCATAGTTATTCTCATAGAAATTCCCCAAAGAGCTTACAACCCTTATCGTCTGCGGAATACCCTGCGTCACGTTGAATGGAACATTCCCTACAACCATTAATGCTGCATTAGGGTCTATCAACGTTGAGAGAACATTGCTCACTTGCGTACCATTGAGGTACATAGCGACAATTTTCTCATTTGTAGAACCATAGTTGTAAACCCAAGCTGTCACAATCGTATTATTTACTGGAGTAGTAGTAACTGTGAAATTAACATCTATAATTACAAATCTTTCTTGTAGTGACTGTATCCCAGTCGCCGTAGCTTGGTTATTTGCCGATGTAGTGGCCGTGAAAAACCCCAATCCGTAGAGAAATATGCTGAAACCAAGCACCGTTACGATCATGATCATCAATACAGTTGCGATGATCTCGCTTAGGCCCTTATCCTTTGACAAAGGAAGCACCACTTAGAATTGTTTGATAACTGTTTCTATTTAAACTATGTCTGGTCAGGCGACTCGCTATCATTATTTTTATATAAAATAAGAGAAAAAAATAAAAAAATTATTTGTTTGGTATCTCACTGTTTAGGCATGTAAGCTATATGCGACAGGTGTTCCGTCATTGGCAACAACTTTTACTGTGTACGCATGGCCATCAGCCCACGTAGTGCCGACGCCAGTAATGACCACTGTGACAACTCCATTGGGAGCCAATGTGAAAGGAGGAGCAGCTGTATTATATGTTTCACTAGCTACTAGAGTATTATTTACATATACTGAGGTACCTAGAATCTCCGACTTAGTCCCTGTATTTCTTACATAGACTGTTAGCTGTAGGTTAGTGTTTACGGCTCCTGTATCAATGACCATTGCACCTTGCTGGGTGGACTGTGAAGTTGCTGTGCCGATGAAGCCTGTGACGAAAGCGTATGTTACGACGGCTGCAGCGACTGCGATGACGATGAGTAGCAGCGTAGCGATAATTGGTGAGACACCT
>Ga0187885_10003185_pt1 | contig 14884 bp, 9 predicted proteins | sample June2016WEW_20_1_3_FD_132970 | JGI IMG/M metagenome (GOLD analysis project Ga0187885, IMG submission 132970) | Peatland microbial communities from SPRUCE experiment site at the Marcell Experimental Forest, Minnesota, USA - June2016WEW_20_100 | ecosystem: Environmental > Terrestrial > Soil >... | reverse complement strand
GGGTGGATGGCCGGCAGCGGCAGGCGGAGGCTCAAGCGTGGCCGATGGAGCTCTCGGTGTCGTTCCTCGCGCGGTCGCGCGGCGTGGGGCACGGTCGGCCGCGCGGCGAGGAGCCGACGAAGCAACAGCGTCACCGCGACCACGACAACGGCAAGCCCAACCAGGATGAGCAGGCCGAGCGGCGAGGAGCCGCTGGGTCCCCCGACGGGAGCTCGACCCGACCCGCCGGCGCTCGGGCCGGCATTCGGGGCGGGACTCGCGCCGGCGGCCCCGCCTCCACCCAGGCCGGGAAACGAAGGCAGGTGAATGCCGTTGAGGAACTGCCCGAGAGCGGATGCCAGGGCGGCCAGAAGACTGCCGAGGGGTGCGAACAGCGCTCCGGTCGCCCCACCGACCGGGCCGCCGATGGCGGACACGACGTCCCGCGCGGAGGTCCCGGTGAGGAGCGCGGTCGGAATCGCCAGGGCCGCGACGGCGACCACGACGCCGGCCGCGAGCATCGGCCAGGTGCGACCGCCACGGCCATCTGAGCCGAGCAGCTCGAGCTCTCGCAAGCGGGCGTGGCCGATCGCGAGCAGCCCGGAGCCGACGCATACGACGGACCCGACCAGGGCCGGCCCGGCGAACGAGCCGCCCGGTCCGAGGTGCAGCAACCAGGACGCAGCGAGCACGGGGAACGCATACGCGAATGCCCGGGTCGAGACGTCGATCTCGTCGGCCGCCTGCTCGTGGGCCGAGCCGCGCACGACCGAGACACCGAGCAGCCAGCCTGCGGGGTGAAGGCCGAGCGCCCCGAGCGGATCGGTGTGGGCGGCAAGTGCGGCGCGAGCCCCCGGATCGGCGATCCAGCCGAAAGCACCGGCGAGGAGCGCCACGGCGCCGATCCAGAGCGCCCGCGGCGCTTCTTGCGGGCGCAGGCGAGCCCAAACGAGTCCGGCCGCGGCGGCGAGGCAGAACTCGACGAGCGACATCGGTGCGCTCGAGCTCGTGCCCCCCGACGCGATGGCCAGGTACGGCACGCCGACGAGGCTGCCTTCGAGCAGCGCGTCGAGCGCGACGGGGAGCGGGTCAGCTCGCCAGGACCAACGCATCGCTGGTCCGCCAGTCCGGCGTGAGCGAGCCGATCGTCGCCGCGAGTCCGACCGCCCGGGCCCGCGCCGCGGCACGATCGCCGTTCGGGCCGAGCCCGACAAGCTGGACGTGGTAGCCGGATCTGTCGAGCCGGCTGAGCGCGGCGATGTACGGTGCGGGGTCGCGGGCGGTGAGCACCAGGACGGTGGTGCCCGGTGAGACTGTCTGCGGCAGGCGAGCGAGGAGGCGCTCGAAAGGCGCCGACGGCACCTCGCTGAGGCGCCCCAGCAGGTCGGTGATCGCGGCCAGCTGGTCCCGGCCGGCACGTGGGGCGGCCAGGGCGAACAGGTTGAGGGTCCGGCTGAACGCCGCCGCGGCCAGGCCGCACGATGCGCCCTCGGCGAGCGCCTGGCGTGCCAGGGAGGCCGCCGCGACCATCAGGCTCTCAACGAGGTCCTCGTCGAAGTGCAGCGTCCAGTGCGGGCCCGCCACGGTCTGAACGTCGAGCGCGACGAGCACCTGAAGCGCGCGGGATGGGTCGAACCGCTTGCTCACGGTTGCCCCCGTCCGAGCGGTCGCGCGCCAGTGGACACGCCGCAGCGGATCGCCTGGCTGATAAGGGCGGACGCCGGCGAAGAGAGCCGGGTCCTCGAAAAGGCTGTGGCGGGCTCGAAGGTAGCCTGCTGGAGCCTGCTGCTGGCTGGCCAGGCGAACCGGCAGGCTGCGCGGCCGCACGATGTACGCGCCGCGGTCTTCGTGCTCCTCGGTCGCCGCCCCGTGGCCGAACAGGTCGGCGACCGTGACGCGAACGGGGCCGAAGGAATACACGCCGCGGTGGTCGGCCAGGATCGTGAGATGGCGCACGACGCGCTCGTACCAGCCGACCGTCCAGCGGCTGCGCAGAATCGTGAAGCCGGGTCGATCGCTCCGCGCGAGGGGCTCATCGCGCACGACCGCGCCCTGGGTCGCGAAATCGTCGATCAGGAGCCAGGCAAGAGGAAGCGGTTTATCGTTCCAGACCGCGACGTCGAGGGGCACCTCGTCGCCCCAGACCGCCCGGTCGCTGCCGATCGTCCGTTCATAGTGCAGGTTGTGCAATCCGTAGCTACTCCACAACCCGGTCACGCCGACCGTCAGGAGGTCCAGGACCCCGACGAGGACGAGTCCGGGCGCCGCCACGACCGCGCCGGCGACGACGAGGGCGAGACCGAAGGCGAGTCCCGCTCGGGTCATCTTTCGGGTACCGGCACCGGCACCGGCACCGAGTCCAGCACCTCGATCAGCACCCGCTCGACGGTCGCGCCGCGGAGCTGGCGGTCCACGTCGAGCAGGAGCCGGTGGGCCAGGACCGGGCGGGCGACCGCGACCACGTCGTCGGGCAGGACGAAGCCTCGCCCCTCGAGAGCGGCCCAGGCCTGACTCGCCCGGAAGAGCGCCACGCTCGTCCGCGGGCTCGCCCCGAGGCGGATGTCCGCGTGCCCCCGCGTCGCGCGGGCCAGGTCGACCGCATAGCCTTCCACGGCGTCGCTGACGACGGTCTCGCTTACCGCCCGCTTCAGAGCGAGGAGCGTGTCACGGTCGACGATCGGTTCGATTCGATCCAGCGGCTCATCGCCGCCGCGGTAGCGCCGGGCGATCCGCCGCTCTTCGTCGCGGTCCGGGTAGCCCATGGTCACGCGGACCAGGAATCGATCGAGCTGGGCCTCCGGCAGCGAGAACGTCCCTTCGAGCTCGATGGGGTTCTGCGTGGCTACGACCAGGAACGGTGAAGGCAGTGGTCGCGTCTCGCCCTCGATCGAGACCTGGCGCTCCTGCATCGCCTCGAGAAACGCCGACTGGGTACGCGGCGTGGCGCGGTTGATCTCGTCGACCAGGAGGACGTTGGCGAAGACCGGGCCCGCTACGAAGCGCAGCCGGCCGGCCTCGAGGATGCTGGATCCAGTAACGTCGGTCGGGAGCAGGTCGGGTGTCCCCTGTACGCGGCTGAACGAAAGGCCGAGCGAGCGGGCGAACGCGCGGGCGAGCAACGTCTTGCCCACGCCTGGGACGTCCTCGATGAGAGCGTGGCCGTCGGCGAGCAGGGCCACGGCAAGGAGACGCAGGGCCGGCTCTTCACCTACGACGGCGCCCGCGACCGCAGCCCGGAGATCCCGCCAGAAGCGGCCGATACGTGCCTGGCTGGTGTTCGGAAGTCCACCGGCCGGCGCGGCCTCCGTTTCGACAGGGTCGGTCTTGCTCATGATTCGTCCCCAGTGGCCGCGGCCGCCTGATAACGAAAAAGGCCTCCGGACCGGTGTCCAGAAGCCATCACCCGCTGGGCGGGAAACTGCGCGAGCTTCATCGCGGGTTGAACCGACCAACATGCTAGCGCGTCTCCAGGCAGCTGGCTACCGTGGGGCTTCAGCCGATCGGAACGCGAGGACCACCGTGGCATGGGCACAGGGCGACCCGGCGGTCGCGTCACCGCACCAGGCCTGGCGCAGCCCGTGGACAGCGGGCATCATTCGGGCATGACAACGCGCCTCGACACCGGCCGCGTCCTGATCCGCCCGGCGACGGCGGCGGATCGCGCCATTCTGGTCGAGTTTCGACTCGCGATGCTCGCGGAGCTGGCCGGCCACGATCCAGGCGCGGGGACCCTGCAACCGGCCGAATCGGCAGCCATGCGCGAAGCCAACGAGCGATGGATCGAGGACCACCTCGAGCGCGACTTCGAGGCCTGGCTGGCGGACCTCGATGGCCGGCCCGTGGCCAGCGCGGGCCTGCTGTGGTTCGCTCATCCGCCCGGCCCCATCAACCCGGGCGGCGTGGAGGCCTACATCCTCAACGTCTACACCCGGCCGGAGGCACGGCGGCTGGGGCTGGCCCGAGCGCTCGTGGAGCGGCTCGTCGAGGAGGCCAGGGCCGCGGGCGTCCGCCGGATCTGGCTTCGCGCCAGCAGCGATGGCCGGCCGCTGTACGAGGCCATGGGCTTTCGAACGGGCGACTACCTCCAGCTGACGCTGGACTAAGCTGGACCTTTCCCAACCGGCCTGGGCCGGGCTTCCAGGAGCGCAGCGAGCACCATGGCGATAACCGTTCGGGTCCTCGGGTTCCCGATCACGATCGGCCTCGCCTTTCCGGCCTTCCTGCTGCTCCTGGGGTACATCTCGCGGTTCGCCGGCATCTACCTGGCGATCTGGGTGGTCTTCGGCACCGCCGCGATCCTGCTTCACGAGCTCGGGCACGCCCTGGCGTTCAGGCGCTACGGGCTCGAGTCGTCGATCCGCTTCTGGACCCTGGGCGGGCTCGCCGTCCCGAACGATCAGGAGGCCGCGGCGAAGCTTCCGGATCGCCAGATGCTGGTCGTGGCCCTGGCGGGGCCGTGCGTCGGCCTGGTCCTGGGCGCCGCCGGTCTCGCGCTCGAGCCGGTCGTGGCGGGCCAGAGCCCGGACGTTCGGTTTGCCGTCGGGATGTGGATCTTCGTCAACATGGGCTGGGGCATCTTCAACCTGTTGCCGATCGCCGGGCTCGACGGTGGCCACGTCCTCATGCACCTGACGATGGTCGCGCTCGGCGAGCGCGGTCGCGTTATCGCGCTTGGCGCGAGCATCGTCTCGAGCGCTCTCGTGGCGGCCCTGGCGATCGAAACCGGCTACCTCTACATCGCCGCGATCGCGATCCTGTTCGGCCTGGCCAACCCGTACCAGTACCGGGCCCTGCTCGACGCGCTGTTCCCCGGAAGGGCCGAACGTCGCCGACAACGCGATGCGGAGTCGAGCGAGCCGCTTTCGCGGCGGCACGGCTTCGAGGACGATCCCGGTCCGGCATGGCCCGACGGCGACGACCGGGAGCCTGGTTCTTGAGCCGTTCGGTCAGCCGCCGGCCCTGACGATTACCCAAGGCAGCGCTTAGTTTTCGGGGCTCCCCAAGCGTTCCTCGCCCTCGTACGATTGCAGCGCGCTTCCTGGCAGCGTTTCAGCAACCGTCGACTGGCCGGAGATTCGCCCGTAACGGCGAGCAGCGAGAGGATCGTCCGCGATGAGCTCCCTCCCTCCCGACGTGCCCAACACGGCGCAACCAGACGCCGAGGACGGCGAACGTGTCGACTCGGCGGAAGCACCGCGCTGGGCAGTGCCCGCCGTGCCCCCGCCGTGGGCGGGTACGGCCCAGGCGGCGACCGGTCCCGCAGCCGGCCCACCGGAACTGCCGGTGGCCGCGGTTCTGGAGCAGCAGGCCCAGGTCGCTCCTGGGTCCGCGGCCCAGCCCGCGCCGGCGGCCCAGCCCGGGTACCCCCCGCCCGGCTACGGTCAGCCCGGGTACCCCCCGCCCGGCTACGGTCAGCCCGCATGGGCTCCCGCGGCCGTCCCGGCCGTCGCCCGCAAGCCGCTTTTCGACCGCCAGAAATGGCTGCCCACGGTCGTGGTCGCGGCCATCATCGCGGCCGTGGTGCTGGGCGGCATAGGCCTGGACAAGGTGATCGCCGCCCCGAGCGCCGGCACCGTGGACGTCGGCAACGGCGTCACGATCACCGCCGCACCCGGCTGGGTCCGCACCGACGACGGCAGCGTGGACGGCGTCGTGCTTCAGAAGGCCAACGACCAGCTCACGGTTCAGGCCGTGTCGTACACCGGATCGGCCAGCGCGGCCCTCCACGAGGTGGAAGACTCGATCTCCTCGGAAACCGCTCAGGTCTCGTTCACCGATGAGCAGGACGGGACCGTGTCCGGCTTCGAGGCGGCCATGGCCGGCTTCGAGGCGGTTGTGTCGGGCCCATCGGGATCCGGCACCGTGGACGGCGAGATCATCTGCCTGATTGCCGGCGACAACGCCGTCGTCTTCGAAGCCGTCACGCCTCAAGGCGGCCTGTACGACATTGCCGATGACGTCAAAGCCATGGTTTCCAGCGTCGAGGTGGGTCAATGAGCGCTTACGTCGCACCGACCAATGTCGGCCCGGCCGCTCCGGCACCGCGCTGGGGTGTCCAGGCCTCACTGATCCAGCCGCGTCAGCCGGCTTTCTGGCTCTACCTCGTCCTGCTCGGCATCGGCGGCTACCTATTCCTCGACGAGCAGTCGGTCATGACCCAGCTGCCCACCGCCCTAACCCTGTCATGGGCGCTGGTCCTGGTCTACGCGGCCCCGGTTTTCCTCATCGTGTATAGCCTCGATCTGTTCGAGCGCGAGCCAAAGCTGATGCTGGCGGCCGCTCTGCTGTGGGGCGGCGTTGTTGCCGCCAGCCTGGCCGGCTACGCCAACGACGCCTGGCTCTCGATCCTGGGCAAGATCACTCCCGCCGATTTCACGGCCCAGTGGGGCGCGGCGATCATCGCGCCAGTCACCGAGGAGACTCTCAAGCTGACGGGTGTCGTCGTCCTCTTCCTGATCGTCCCGGCCGAATTCGACGGGGTCATGGACGGCTTCGTCTACGGCGCGATGATCGGCCTGGGTTTCACGGTGGTCGAAGACGTGTCCTATTTCATCAACGCCGCTGCCGCGTTCGGGGGCACGGATCAAACCGGGCCCGTCATCGACACATTCCTCATCAGGGTGGTCGCCGGCGGGCTCTATAGCCACGTCCTCTTCGCCGGCCTGACCGGCATGGGATTCGCGTACTTCGTGACACGCCGTCAGACGGCGTTCTCAAAGCGCCTGTTCGTCTTCGTGGCGCTCGTCGTGGCGGGCGCCGGAGCGCACTTCGTCTGGGATTCGCCGTGGATGATGTCCGTTCTGAACGTGGCCTCGGGCGCTGGCGAACCCAGCGTCGTGCAGTGGACCGAGTACGGTGCGATCAAGGGCCTGCCGTTCCTCATCCTGCTCGTCGTGATGGTCGTGCTGGCGACCCGCAGCGAAGAGACTAACTTCCGCGCCATCGTCGCCGGCGAGCCCGATCCGCAGGTCATCACCGAACCCGAGATCCAGTCGCTGGGAAGCCTGATGTCCCGGCGGGTGGCTCGATCTGCGGCGCGGCGGCTGCGCGGCCCAATGGGCTCGAAGCTCACCGGGCAGCTCCAGGCCGCCCAGATCGAGTACGCCATGACCCGCAGCCGGGTCGGCTCAGTCATCGATCCGACCCTCGATGCGCAACGCTTGAAGATCCGCGGCATTCGCGAGCGGATCGGAGCGCTGCCGTTCGTGACGGCTCCGGTGCCCGTCCCCGCAGCCTATGCCGCGACCCCCGTCCCCGCAGCCTATGCCGCGACCCCCGTCCCCGTGGCTTACGCGCCGGCCGCCGGCCCGGTGGGCGCTCCTGCGGCAGCTTCGGTGCCTGCTCCTGCGCCGGTCCCCACGGCTGCCCCGGCCGCCGCGCCGGTCGCGGCTCCGCTGACGGCCGCCGCGTCCCTGGCTGCGGCTGCTCCCGTCGCCGACGTGAAGCCTGCGTCTGAGGCGACGGTGGAGGCGGCTGCTGAGGCGAAGGTGGAGGCGGTGTCCGAGCCGCCGGGCACTCCTGCGCCCGAGCCGGTCGCCCCGGCGGCCGCGCCGGCACCGGCGGCACCGCCTGGTCCCCCGACCTGGGCCCCGACGCACCTCGTGCCCCCCGGCGGGATGGCCGCGTGGAACGCCCCCGACCCATCGCGCCCGCCCATGCTCAACCTGCCGGAGCGTCTAGAGCTCGTCGTGGAGTCGCGCGCGGGCGCCTGGGCTCTCGTTCGGGCCATCAACGGCTGGCGTGGCTGGGTGGACGGTCGCCGGCTGATCGATCGCGTTTGAGGCTGGAACAGCCGCGCAGGCCGCCTCAAGAGAGGCGGCCTGCGTTTCCGGCGGTGACGATGCCGGCTCGGTAGCCGGCGGAGCGTTACTCCTGGCTGCCTCGATGCGGATGCGCGCGTCGACGATGACCGCGCCCTCGGGGCGGACGATGACCGGGTTGGCGTCCATCTCCGCGATCTCCGGGTGCTGCTCCCCCATGGCGGCCACGCGCAGGAGCAGTTCCTCCAGGCCGGCCATGTAGCGCTTGGGCGCGGCGCGGAAGCCGTCGAGGAGCGGGAACGTACGCAACGAGGTATCCGCCACGTGGGTGTCGCTGTCGGTCAGCGGCGTGATGCGGACCTTGACGTCCTGCATGACCTCGACCGCCGTGCCGCCGGCGGCGCAGGCCACGACCGGGCCGACGAGCATGTCGTGGACGACGCCGACGAGCATCTCCACGCCGCCGGACGGGACCATCCCCTGGGCGAAGAACTCCTCGACCTTCGTGCCCTGCGCGGCGATGCGCGCGGCCATTTCGACGCTTGAGCCTTGACCTCGGCCGCGCTTGAGCGCCACCCTGCCGCCGAGCTCCGCCCCGGCGGCGCCCGCGTCTTCCGGAGTGGCCGCCAGGCGCCACGCCGCCATCGGGATGCGGTAGCAGTCGGGCAGCTTCGCGACTTCGTCGGGAAGCAGCCAGCGCGAATCGTCTTCGCCGATGCCCTGTGGCGAGGCCAGGACATCCGCGATGAGAGCCTTGCCCTCGGAGGTGCGGAGGTGCGGAGGTGCGGAGGTGCGGATGTGCGGAGGTCGCCGTACCGAGGGACGACGCCCTCGGCTATCTGAGCCCAGATGCCGTATCGAACGGCGTGGGCCAGCGCGCGGGCGGCGTCTTCCGGGAACGGATAGGACGGGATCGAAAGGCCGTTCGTGCGGAGCGTGGCCGGGTCCCCTCGCTCAAGAGGAACACCGGCAGCAGGGGGATCTCGCGCGGCAGGTCGAGAGCGGCCTCGGCGGCACTACGTCCCATGACCAGTTGCCCGGTGTCACCGCGGTCCAACCCGGTGCGTCTGCGCACCGGTCGATCGGGCCCGTCCCAGATGGGTCAATCGGACCCTTCGGCGGAGCACCGGTGGGGTTCGGTGGAGTGTTGACCGGTCCAGCGACCGGTCCTCTGCGGCGGTTACAAGGCGGCTTGAGAGGTTGACCGGCAGAGGCTTCGAGCCCGGTCATGGGTGCCATGACGCCCGTACCATTGCCCGCTCCCCCCGGCGGTCCCATTGTCCAGAATCAGACGGGCTCGTGTGTCCGCGGAGGATTGCGTAGTTGTCGAGACGGCGCCATGTCAAGCTCTGCGCCAGCTGGCTGGTCGCGTCGCCGTTTGCGCTGCTGCTGCTGCTCCTGGCGATCAGCGGCGCCGCGGCTCACCAGTCCGGTCACCTCTCGAATGCCTCCGTCTCGCCGCGCCAGGTGGAGTCCGGCGGGGCCGTGATCCTGGCGGTCACGTACACCGATGCCGGCGGCGCGCCTCAGTCCGTAGTGGCACAGATCGGCGATGCCCGCAAGACGATGATCGCCGGCTCGGCTGACTTCACCGCCGGAGTGCGCTACACGGTTTCCATGACTCCGGCCGTCGGCTGGCACGCCGTCGCCTTTCGCGCGACCGATTCCGTCGGTACCGAAGAGGTGCTCTGGGCGGGCGACGTCCAGGTCACGGACCCCGGGTCGAGTCCGGCACCCACTTCCACTACCAGGCTCCGGCCCGCTTCCACTCCAACGCCGGCGGCCACGGCAACGGTGAAGCCTGCCCCTACCCCGATCGCCGGCGCCCGCGGGGGCCGCGGCTGTGACGGCGACAACGGCGGAACCGGTTCGGGCGATGCCTCTCCAGCGCCCGGCGCGGGCCAGGCCACTCCTCGACCGCATGCCACCCCGGCGCCCGCCGGCGCAGTCACTCCCGCTCCCGGCGACCCCAGCCAATCGGGCCCGCGCATGGGTGGTTCCGCAGCCACGAACGCACCCGGCGCCGCGGGCGGACAGCCCGCTCGGAACGGCAACGCCGATCCCGGTGATGGCACGGGTGGGGCAGTGGGGACGGTCGGCGGTCAGGGCGCCACCAGCAACGTCGCCGGCGGCGGCGTCCAGCAAACGAACGGCGCGACGGCCGTCGGCGTCGAGCCCGTCTTTGTCGATCCGCTGGCGCCGTACCGCAGCGCCTCCCTGCCCACGCTCCTGCGTGAGCTGGCGCCGAGCATCGCCGCGGCAACTACCAGTGGAGCCGCCTGGGCCGCCTTCGTGATCTTCGGCAAGCGGCGGCGCGACGGCGACCAGTCCCAACCGGACTTGCAGCTCGCCACAGCGGCGGCCTCCGGCGTGGATACGGGAGCGGCGCCGGGGTTGCGAGTCGTCGACGAGTCGCTGCTGCCTCGCTGGCGCCGGCCTTCGCTGCAGCAGGTCAGGAAGACCGACCCGTTGCGGGTGGTGACGGAGGCGCCGCACCTCTCGTTCGAGGCGGCCGGCGTGCGCCCTCTCGAGAGCTACGAGCGCCGCCATATCCGCTATCGCCTGGTCCGATTGCTCGATTCCCCGGACGAGGTCCGCGCCGCCGAGATTGGCGTCCTGGATCGCGGCGACGAAGTCCAGCTCCTGGAGCGCCGCGGCGTCTACTGGCGGGTCCTCTGCCCCGACGGGCGCACTGGTTGGGTCCATCGGATGACCCTCGGCGAGCCGGGCTCGGAGCCGCCGACTGAGGTTCCGGCGGCCATCGGGCCGGCCGGTAAAGCCCCGCGGGAGTCCGCTTCCGATCGCAGCGCCGAGCCATTCGAGCCCCGGGCCGACATCCCAGGCGCGGCCGATCCGAAAGAAAAGGTCGATGGCTTGCTCGAGGCCTACATGCGCGCCCGCGGTGACCTCCTTCGTCAGGCCGAGCCGGCGGAGCAGGTAGCGTCGGTCGCATGGGAGCCCGAGCAGGTCGTCGAGGCTGCGGCAGAGCTCGGGGCAGTCGAGCCCACCGTCGAGCCCACCGTGGTGCCCACCGTCGAGCCCGCGGCCACGGCGATCGAGGCGCCTGCCGTGGCGCTCGCTCGTGATTACCTGGAGCGGGCCGGCTTCGCAGTTCAGGGCCCGGAACTGCCCATCGAGCCGGTCGAGACGCAGCCCGTCATCGTCCCGTCCGACGGGGCTTCGAGCGAATCCTCTCGCGCCGCAGAACCAGAACATGCTGGTGCGCGATGTTCGGGACGTAAGAGCGCGGGTAGCCGTAAGGCCTCAAGCGGGTCCCGGCCTGGTACCAGATCACGTCGCCCTTCGCGGTGAAGCCGGCGCGAGTCGCGCGCTCCGCCAGATCCGCGCCGGTGAATATGTAGCGCCCCTCCTGATAGGCGTCACGGACGATCACAGCTGCATACCGCTCTGGCCGAAGGACGCGCGCAAGTTGCCCGAAGATGTTCTCCATGCGATCGAGGAACGTCCGATAGTCGGCGCTGTTGGCGAGGTCGCCGGTCTGGTCCGTGACCATCGAGTAATCCGTCCGGCGGTTGGCATGCCTCGCCGCGAGCTTCCCGCCAGCCATCGTGATGGGCAGCTGAATGTTGTACGGTGGATCCGTGGCGACGAAGTCGACGGACTCCGCTTCCAGCTCCGGCAGGATGATCGTCGCGTCGCCCAGGCGCATTTGCAGACCCGAAGGGTCGAACGATCGCTCGCCACCCGGGTCGTTCGAGCCGATATCGGCCAGGACCGGGCCGCGACCGTCCCGCTCAGCCGCCAGGCTGCGCACCAGGGATTCGTAGATCTCGACCCAGCGCGCCTCGATCTCGATGCCGATCGCCCGCCGCGGCCCGCGCGCGATCGCCGCCCCCAACAGCGTCCCGCCTACTCCTGCGAACGGATCCAGCACGAGCTCCCCGCTGCTCGTGAAGAACTCGATCAGGCGCGCCATGAGCCGGGGCGGTTTGTTGGCACCGTGCCGCTTGCGGAGGTCATGGCCGAGTTCGGATGGGTATGCGGTTCCCCACACGGACTTGGTGAAGTACAGCCACGCCTCCCCGGAGAGTTCGTTGAGGGTGTTGCCGGGGTGCCTGGGGCTCACGCGACGAGCCTACCAGGCCCGGTGTCCGCTCTCTCGGCCGCTACGGAATCGCTGCCCGAGGAAGTACCGTCAGCGGGTACCCTAGGCGGGCCGAGGGAAAGGACGAGGCGTCGGGACCAGCGGCGCCGCTACTGGGATCGGTCGAGGCCATGACGAACAGCATGGAGCGAAGCGGCAGCCACGGCTCCGAAGGACGCTTCTCGCAGCGCCGCCTCTGGAGCGACTGGTTCGTGGGCCGCGACCGCGAGCTCGAACGAATTGCCATCGGACTGCAGAGCGCGGCCGACGGCAGGCCCAATGCCCTGATCCTCTCCGGTACGGCGGGCCTCGGCGTGAGCCGACTGCTGGCCGAGACACGGCGTCGCATCGAGGTCCTGGCGCAGCCCTTCGCCGCAGTTCACGGCGTGGCCGTGCCGGCCACATCCGGCATACCTTACGCCCCGATCGCCGCAGCCCTGGAACACCTGCTGGTCCCCATGCCGGACGAAACGCTTGCGTCGTTGGTGGGTCCCACCGGCGATGCGATTGTCCGCCTGGTGCCAGGCCTGCGGCCGAGGCTGGACGCTCTCGGGGTCCTGCCCGACCGGCCCCGCATCGTGGCCACGGAGTGGCGCGAGGCGCGCATGTTCGAGGCGGTGCTGGGCCTCCTAGAGCGGCTCGGCGAGCAGCAGCCCGTCGCGGTGCTGCTGGAAGATATGCACCACGCCGACGCGGCCACGCGCGGTCTGGCGACCTTCCTGGCCCGGGTGTCACGCGGGCAACGGGTCATGCTCGTGCTGACCTACCAGCCGGACAGGTTGCTGCGCTCCCATCCGCTGCGGGCGACGCTCTCCGCGCTGGTTACCACGCCTTCGGTCGTGAACGCCGAGGTCAGCCCCCTGGACCGGGCGGAACTGGGCCAGCTGATCGAGGCGATCGAGGGCGGGCGGCCCTCGTCCACGACGCTGTTGCTTGTCGCCGAGCGCTCCCGCGGCAACCCGCTGGTGGCCGAGGAGCTGCTGGCGGCTCGCCGCGAGCTTTCGGGAGTGTCTTTGGCCGGCTCCTTCGAGCGGCTGGTGACGGCGCGGTCCGCCCTTCGCTCTCCGGAGTGCCGCCGGGTGCTGCGGCTGCTCTCTCTGGCCGGATCTCCCGTAAGCGCGCCGATGCTCCTGGCGATGGCCACGGAGTTCGAGCGGAGGGCGCCCGCGCGACCGCCCCGATCGACAGCCGGGTCGCGCAGGGGCGAAGGCCTGGACACGGACATCGGAGCCGGGACCGCCGAGGGCATCGAGCATGGCTTCCTCCTCGAGGAAGTGGACGGCGGGCCCGGCGGCTCGGGGCGCGAGAGGCGGATCGGATTCCGCCACGAGCTCATCGCCGAGGCGATCGCCGCTGATCTTCTGCCCGCCACGCGGCGTCGTTATCATGCGGCGCTCGCGGCAGCCGGCCGGGCCAGGGCCGCGCCCGGCGGGGAGAGGGAAACTGTCGCGGGTGTCGCGGACGACCGTGCGGCGGGCCCATCGGGCCGCCCGACGACCGTCGGCATACCGGCCGAACGAGCGTCCGCGGAAGCGGTGGCGTCTTCCGGCGCGGGCGCGCCGCCCGTTGGTGCGGGCGCGACGGCGCTCGAGCCGGCCGCCGCTCTGGCCCACCACCTCGCCGCGCACGAGCTGGCCGAGGCCGAGCAGATGGCGCTGGCCGCGGCCGCGGCCGCCGAGGCGCTCGATGCCGGAGCGGATGCCCTCGCGCACTACGAGACGGCCCTGGCGCTGTACGAGATCGTTCGCCTCGAGGACCGCGCCCCCCGGCTGCCGGACCTGTACGTGCGTGCGGCCGAAGCCGCCTTCGCGGCCGGCGACCCGGGTCGGGCTGAGGCCTACTGCGAGGCCGCGGCGGCAGCCCTGGACGACCCACGCGAGAGGCTGGCGCTCGGGTTGGTGATGGAGCAGCTGGGCCGCTATCGGCGCGCCTCCGGCGACCACGAAGGCTCGCTGGCCGCGTACCAGCGAGCCGTCGATCTCGTTCCCCGCGAGCCGAGTGCCGCCCGAGCGCGGGTGCTCGCCTCACTCGCGCAATCCCGAATGCTCGATGGTGTCTTCTCGGAAGCCAGGCGCTACGCCCAGGAAGCGGTCGGGGTCGCTCGCGCCGTCGGCGACGGGGCCCGCCCGGAACTGCTCCATGCCTCCTGTACGCTGGCCGTGGCAGAGGCCTGGGGCGACGAGCCGGAACCTGCCGTGGAGATGCTCCGCCGGACCCGCGACGAAGCCGCCGCGCTGGGCCGCCTCGACGACCTGTTCCGGGTCTACGCGAACTTGACCACCGTCCTGGATCTGCTGGGCCGTCGCGAGGAGGCGATCGCGATCGCCTACGAAGGCATCGCCGAAGCCGAGCGCGAGGGTCAGGCAACTGTCTACGGCAACTTCCTGCGGGCCAATGCCTCTGAGTCGCTCTACTTCATGGGGCGCTGGCAGGAATGCCGCCGGCTCTGCCTGGATGCCCTGAACTGGAATCCGGTCGGGATCTGGTTCCTTTCGCCACTGCTCAATCTGGCCACGGTCGAGGTCGCGATGGGCGCTGGCGAGTCGGCCGGACGGTTGCTCGGGCAGGTGCTGCTGGCCCTGGAGACCGTCCAAGATCCCCAGTTCGCCGTGCCCGCCCAGCAGACGGCTGCTGCCTACGCCCTCTGGCAGGAAGACCTCGTCGACGCCCGCCGAGCTGCGGAGCGTGGCTGGCAGAAGGTCACCGACACGGAGGACTGGCTGCTGATGGCGGGCATGGCCGCGACGTGCCTGGAAGTCGACGCGGCCATTGCCGCGGACGCCCACAGGCGGCGCGACTTCGCTACCCTGGCGGCGGCCCGGGAGAGGAGCCTGCCGATCGTGCTGCAGGCCGAGGCTGTAGTGAGGGATTGCGGCGTTTCGCCGAAGTTCGGCTCGAGACGTCAGGCGGATCTGGCGATCCGGCTCGCTCGAGCCTTCCGGGTGCGAGTCGAGGGCCACGACGATCCGGCTACCTGGGCGCAGCTCGCCGCGGATTGGGCAGATCTGGGTGATCCGTACGAGGCGGCACGGGCGCGCTG
>Ga0187885_10003180_pt1 | contig 14896 bp, 10 predicted proteins | sample June2016WEW_20_1_3_FD_132970 | JGI IMG/M metagenome (GOLD analysis project Ga0187885, IMG submission 132970) | Peatland microbial communities from SPRUCE experiment site at the Marcell Experimental Forest, Minnesota, USA - June2016WEW_20_100 | ecosystem: Environmental > Terrestrial > Soil >... | reverse complement strand
TCCCCTATCGGTTTCTCCCCAAGACAACGGCAGCTACAATAGGCGGGCGCGGACTAGGCCGCCTCACAAAATTGTGAGCAGCCGCGTTCCCAGTATCCGTGCCAGTGCCTCTACTTGTTCCTCGCCAGAACCAAGAACCAAATCTTCCAGGCCTGACACCGGACCCCTTCCGGGGCAGGATTACAACTCAAAACAGGACGGCGGGATGCCGAGTTCGGGTACGGCTGTCCATAGACGGGCACGGCTCCATAGGCGGAAACTCCTTTGGCGGAAATTGCGTTCCTGTAGCGCCGTTTAGATGTAAACTGCCGTTTGCGATGGACCGGAGCCCTGCGCTGTTGCGGCAGACGGGGTGGCGCTCATGCTCTGGCGAGAGGGGCGCCGGTAAGCGGCTATTCAGGGAGGGGCACCAATGTCATTCGGCATTTACCTCGTCGGGTACATCATACTGATCGTCGGCCTGGCTATGGGCGCGCACTTGCTCCACATACCACTGAAGTGGATCGTGGTGGGCGTTATCTGCCTGGCCGGCTTGGCCATCGTCCATGGCGTGACGGCGACCCGACAAAAGGATCCGCCATCCAAGTGACAGGGAGGCGCGAATATCGATAGATCGACAGGGATTTCTATCTCAGGGCATCGGTGCCGGACCGTTCCGCTGCCCAACGCCTTTGCCTTGCCTGCGGGAACTTCAGATAAATCTCTGAGAGTGGTTGCGGTTTGCCGAAGAAAACACGGACGGAGGCGGCCTTATTCCGATCTCCAATTTCTGACTTCTGAGACATTCGGCAAGCTCTCGTAGTAGCCGCGAATCTCCTCTAGCAGCCCGGCGATGGTGCTCTCGCGCGGTCGAATCTCCGCTTGTTTCCCAAGAGATGCTAGAGAGCCCGGTGTCAGGCCTGGAAAATTTACTTTTTGAGTCTGTCGAAATGCTGGTGGCGTATTCTCTATTATCGGACCGTAAAAGAATCGACAAATCACCGGTTTGGAAAACTAAATTTTCCAGACCTGACACCAGACTTTAAGTACCCCTTTTCCCTCTGCCGGTCATTGCGAGCTTGATACAATGGGCCCTCACAACGAAGGCAGGCTGACGAATATGTCTAAGGATCTCGGTCCATTGCGCGACGTTCCGTACATGGGGGTGATTTATGTCGTTGCTGAAGCAGCCAAGCTCGGCTACTACGGGGAACATCCCGACTGGTGCAACCTGGGCCAGGGCATGCCTGAGATAGGCCCATTGCCGGGCGCGCCGGATCGTGTGGGACAGGTTTCCATCGCGATCGAAGATCATGCTTACGGGCCTGTGGCAGGATTGGCAGAGCTGCGCGAAGCCGTAGCCACGCTCTACAATCTGCAGTTCCGCCGCGGGAAGAAATCGCAATACACTGCAAACAATGTCGCCATCACGGCTGGGGGGCGTTTGGCCCTGACGCGGGTTGTCTGGGCCTTGGGAGAAATTAAGATCGGCTATTTCACGCCGGACTATACGGCGTACGCGGATCTGCTCGGAGGCATTCCCAGAATCACGCCTATCCACATATCACTGGCGGCTGAAGATGGCTTCGCAATTTCCGCCGCGAGGCTCGAAGGCGAGATTCTGCGGCACGGCTTGAATGCCATCCTGCTCTCGAATCCCTGCAACCCCACGGGCCGGGTGATTCGCGACGATGAATTGCAGTCGTGGGTTTCACTCGCCCGGCAGCATCGGACCGCACTCGTAATGGACGAGTTTTATTCGCATTTCATTTGGAATGGATGCGCTCCGGTGAGTGCTGCCGCCTGCATCGAGGACGTAGACCGTGATCCCGTGATTGTGATCGATGGGTTGACCAAGAACTATCGCTATCCGGGTTGGCGCATTGGCTGGACCCTGGGGCCGACTGATTGGATCGAGACCCTCACCTACGCAGGCAGCGCGATCGACGGCGGTACGCCCCGATGGCTTCAGCGCGCGGCCGTTCCGCTCGTGGAGCCGGAACACGCCTGGCGGGAAACGCAGGCTATGAGGGAAGCATTCAGACCGAAGCGCGATCTTATGCTCGATCACCTCAAATCAATGGGAATAGTATTCCCGCGCGACCCGGAGGGCACATTTTATTGTTGGGGCTCCGTCGAGAAACTCACGCCCCCCTTGAACGATGGCTTCCAGTTCTTTCGCGCGGCGCTGAGCGAACGGGTGATCACCGTCCCGGGCGAATTCTTCGATGTCAATCCGGGAAAACGGAGAATGGATCCCGGCAGACTGAAGTCTTTCGTGAGGTTCAGCTTTGGTGCGCCCATGCCCGTAGTCGAGCGTGGCATGGTGCGCCTCGAAGCAATGGTGCGAAATCGGTGACAGGCGACTATTTCACCAAATTCGGAGACGGCCTGTGTTTCCTGCTATCGATTGGAAATTGGTCAAATAGTCGCCTGTCACCGATTTCGAGAGGGCATTGTGCGCCCACCGCGAGAATTTGATAAAATGCCTCCGGTCACCGTGACTACGGACTCTCCACATCGGGGATCTGATTCCAAGGAAATGCGAGCGTCATGGCTGAATGGCAGGTAGGCGACCGCATTGAGAATCAATGGGAAGTCAAGGACATTCGCCTCGGCGGGATGGGGATCGTCTATATCGTGTTTGATCATCGGTGGCACAGGCAACTCGCTATCAAGACCTATCCAGAGCTTTCCCTCCAGAGCAAATCGGAGATTGACAGATTTACGCGAGAGGCCACTACATGGATTCGTCTCGACCCGCACCCAAATGTTACTCAGGCTATCTCTCTGCTGCACCTTCGCGACAAAGGGGGACATATCCTCGGGACTCCTTTTGGTAAAGCGCACCTTTTCCTTGAGTATGTGAGTGGCGGGAACCTTCGCGGGTGGATGTCATCTGCCCCCTGGCAAGACCGTCTCCCGAACGCGCTCCGATTCGCACTTCAGCTTTGTGACGGCCTCTCTCATATCCACTCAAGGGGAATTATTGCTCATCGTGACATCAAGCCCGAGAACTGCCTTCTCACCCAAGACGGTGACCTTAAGGTGACGGATTTCGGACTCGCAAGCATTCACGAACTGAGAGCACGTTTAAGCCGAGTCCCGCCGGGGCTGGAAACTGGAAAACCAAGTGAGGGGCCAGGGGCTCTGACTCACGCTGGTGTGGGTATGGGAACACCAGACTACATGCCGCCCGAGCAATTCATCGATGCGAGATCTGCTGACGTAAGGTCTGATATCTATTCTTTCGGCATCCTACTCTTTGAAATGCTCAGTGGGCGGATTCCTTTCTCCGGCCGTAATCGGGGGGAGCTTGCCTACGCAGGGGAATTCGCATGGCAAGACTGGGCATACGTGCATTTGAACGCTCAGCCGAGGCTTGAAGGTCAGCACATTCCAAGTGATCTGAAAACGTTGCTTCATGTCTGTCTTGCCAAAGATCCTGGGGATCGTTACCCTAACTTCGAACCGATCCGCAGTTCCATTGCTGGTATATATCAACGAGTAGCGAAGCGAACGGCACCACAACCCGCGCGTCCCCAACCTCAGGACCAAACCCTTCTCGGCTTAAAGGCAGCGGGCCTGTTTGAACTGGGGCTTCATGAAGAAGCGCTCGCCTACCTTGACCGGGTCATTGCTCAGGACCCGAGCAAAGCGATTGCCTGGGCTAGCAAAGCGAACGTGTACCTTTCTCTCCAATGCTTTGAAGAAGCCAGACGTTGTGCGGAGCAAGCAACCTCGTTAGATGACCGTGACTACAATTGTTGGATGACAAGGGCAGCTGTCCTTAACGCAATGAACAAGAGGGAGGAAGCATTGGCCTGCGTAGAGCGCGCTATCGCCCTGGATTCGGGCTCGGGGGATGCTTGGTTTACTAAAGCAGACGTGCTTCTCTCCCTTGATCGCCTTGATGCAGCTAAGTACTGCGCGGAGCGGGCAACCTCGCTAGATGCCGGCCAGTGGCTCTGGTGGAAGACCAAAGCTGAGGTGCTCATCAAGATGGAGAGGTACGAGGACGCACTTGATTCTTGCGCTCATGCTTTGGCCTTGAACGAAGGCGAAGCATCGATCTGGGAGCTTCATGGTGGAATCCTCTCTTGCCTCTTGATGAGAGAGGCCCGCTTTGTCGGCGATGTCCCGCGGCTTTCTGAAGCTCTAAAGTCATTAGACACCGCTATCGGCCTGCAACCAAGAAGTCGGGTTGCCTATGAAATGAAAGCTAAGATTCTGTTGTTTGCCGGCCGGTATGACGATGCACTCGTTGCCATCCGCCGCGCGCTTGACCTAACCCCAGATTCGGCGAAACAGATCGAGTTTGCCAAGTTGGCAAACGACCAAGGCGCTGGATGCGAGCGCGGATGGGATACAGGCCGTCCCGATTATTCAAATGCAGCACAATGCTATCGCCTCGCCGCTGAACTTTGCTATCCGGACGGCCAGTTTAACCTCGCTCAACTGTACGAGTCCGGACGGGGCGTAGAACAAAGCTATGCCGAAGCAATACGACTCTATCGGCTCGCGGCTGAGTCGGGGCATGCGGTAGCAAAACACAATCTTGGAGTCATCTATCGTGACGGGCGGGGCACAGGGCAGGACTACGAAGAAGCCGTAAAGTGGTTTAGAGAGGCTGCTAATTTGGGCCTCAGAGCATCCCAGTATGAGTTTGGACGTATGCTGTTTGGAGGACAGGGTATTGAGCAACGTCCCAGCGCGGCATACGTTTGGCTTTATCTTGCAGCACTTGATGGTGATCTTCAAGCGGTTGCCGCGCGGGATATGGTAGCTGATTTTCTAGTACATGATGAGTATTTCACTCTTGACCCAAGTAGGGGAGCATCCACTGCTCTTGCGGTTGCAAAACATAATCTTGGAGTGGCTTACTATCACGGCCAGGGCATTGAAAGGGACTTTCGAGAAGCCGCGAAGTGGTTCACAGAAGCTGCGGAGATGGGCTGTAGGGATTCACGGCTCAATCTCGGCCTTATGTACAAAAATGGACAGGGCGTCGAGGAAGATTTCATCCTGGGATATTATTGGCTGCACCTTGCAGCACTTGGTGGCGACGCAGAAGCTGCTGAGAAGAGGGATTTGTTGGCCACAAGTATGACTGAGGGTCAGATTTTGACCGCCCTTACTCTGGTGGGCCGGAGGCAGCAATAATCATTCCTTGGCTATAATCAGACGTGCAAAATTTAGCTCCCCTCTGCAGGAAGGAGAGCACCTCATGAGCGCGACGCCCTTGTTCCGAATCAACTATATCGAAAAGGTGTACGTCTATCAACTTAGCACACTCGAGACAGCTGTCTTTGACAGGCTGCTGCCGACATTCGCAAACCTTGAGGCAGAAGCCGAAGCCGTAGAGCAAAGCATCTGGCAGGGGCGGACATGCATGCCAACGGGCGAAAGCCAGAATCCATACGGTCTGGCAGAAGCGGCTCATGATGCTGGCGTTGCCCACTATGAAGCCGGCACGACGACAAGGCAGATTCTCGTCAATTCTATGACCATCACGCTGCACCATCTCTTCGAGCAACAAGTAATTTCCTTTTGCAGGTATGAACTACTCAACCCTAAAAAGGATGACGCTGACAAGACATTTGATTGGGAAAAGGCTATTGAGAGAATCAAGAAATCGGTTCACATAGATTGCCGCGATTTCTCGTCGTATGCCAAGGTTGAGGAGCTTCGGCATGTAGCAAATGCGGTGAAGCATGCAGACGGTCCGTCCGCTAATCAGATACGGGCACGTCGGCCAGAGATGTTTTTGCATCCGGCTTTAAGGAATGATGAGCAGATAATATCGCCAACTCATCTTCCCATATACATGCCGTTAGCAGGGCAAGATCTTTTCGTCACGGATACCGACCTCAAGGAATACTTCGATGCGACCAAGGCATTCTGGAAGGAGATGATGAAACCGCTATTCGATGAATTTTCCGAGTATGTACGGCGTGCATAATTGTGTCATTGTCACCCTCCGCACCCTTCTCCGATCCCTCAACCGCCGGATCGCGCCGCAGCAGGCGCAAATAGGCACGGTTGATTAAGAAGGTCTATGAGTCCGATCCCCTGCTGTGCCCCCCGTTGTTCCGGTCCGCTGAAGATCGTCAGCCTCATCGATGCTCGCAGAGGAGACGAGGACACCCATCGTTCTTTGCTTCTTCTGTGGGTGTCCAAATTCTCGTAATTCTTCCGTCCCGATGCCAGGAGCGCCAGCAAGCAAAGACGAGTACGGGTCACCGAATCTTATTTCAAATCTCTTAAATCTGGAAAACAGAGCCAAAAACCGGCGCTAAGCTGCTTCCACGATCGCATTTTTGCACTCATCCGCATTAAATCGAGTCATTTGTTGTGGTCCGACCCCAATCGGCACATGGATTTGCCGGCATTGTGATCGCGGACAGCAGTGGTGCAGTGATCGCTGCAGCGTCAAGGCCGCCGCGAGCAAAGGCATGCCGCGAATGTCCGCCACCAACAAAGCCTGGAAATTGTGCACGCTACCGCCATTTCCATTGGCCGATCCGGGAAGGTGAGCAATAATAGGTTAGCGTCCCCATTTTCCCCTGCACCGACAGATCCGGGCATGGGTAAGCTCGGACTTGGTAGCTGCTGGCGGGACGCGGCCAAGCCGACATCAGCGGCGTCCGCACGGAGAGTGCGCCCGGTTGCATGGTCACCTCCGAAGATCGCACGGAGAATTCGCTTCAGCATCGTCGTCGTCCGTGATCGTGACATCTAACGCCGGCGCTCAGCGGGGAGGCCGCATGCGAGCCGCTGACCTCAGCTCCAAGCCACTGGTGCGGCCTGCGCTGCTGCAGCGCATCGTTAGGCATCCGTTGGCCAATAGCGGTTTGCCTTCTGTAAGGCCTTCAAAGCCTCTCTAGCTCTTTCCTCAGGCGTTTCCATGGGAAAATCGATAACACGCCTCAGGATCTCCAGAATCTCGACGCTAGGTAGATTCTTCATTGGACCCATCCGGGCCGCCCGCAATTCCCAAGCGGGTAGCTTCTCATAACAAACGGATCCGTCTGGCATCTTGTAGCCTCGTGGCGAGAAGACCTTGGCAAAATCACGGTCAGTCCATTCCACCGCAGGGAACACGATGGAACAGGACGGGAAGGCTTCGGCTGCGATCGCCGCACAACGAGCCGCGAGAGCTACTGGCGCACCGAAGACAGAGCAGTTGTACTTCATCGGTGTCCCAACGTAACCAATGATTACGCGTCCGCTGGCAATCCCAATGTGGGGGCAAAAGCTGAAGGTGTCGTCATCAGCCATCCACCTTGCTGCCTGCACAGCCTCTTCAAACGGATCTTCTGAGCCGAACTCCTTAGAAAAGACGATCATAATCTCATCGCCAATGTACTTATCGACAATGCCATTGCGGCTACGGAGTGCTTCAGCTGTGATCCACGCGAAAAAGTGATTGACAAAGATAAGTGTCTCTGTCGGACTCAGGTTTAGCGTTCTCCTTGAAAAACGGGCGATGTCAGAAAACAGAATACTTGCGCTGATCTCTCGGCCCTTCACTGGAAATGAGGCTCCCCAGCTATCATCGAGTTGTCCATCAACCGTGAGGGTCGTGGAGATAAGGAAATCCTCCAACGAATTAAGGCGGTATTTAACCGGCATCAAACCTCCTCGTGTCCAGTAGTTCTTAGCCCTAATCCTTAAGATTTAGAGACGTTTGTTCCTAATGCCCAGAGGCAAGCGACTCGACGGAATCAACCAGCGCATAAAAAGTGCTGACGATTTTGAGTGCTAACATTACATCTCAGAAGTCAATCTCCGAAGATTAGGCGAAGCCCAACCTCCACGCCCGTGAAGGATTCGCCTACAATAGTTAAGCGAGATCTCTCTTTGCAAGCTCGCGAATATCTGCAAGCGCCTTTCGGTATGCATGAGCATCGCCAGTATATATTTCCCAGGGTGGGCTGCTCTCCCAGTCTTTGTCCCGCGTTCTGAGTTTTTCGAGAAGATCAGCAGCTTTGCTGGAGATAATAAAGCTGCCCACGTTCGCGGCTTTTGTAAGCTCGTCAAAGGAACGGGCATATGCCTCTTCCAACTGCTTTCTGCGCTCGGGCTCGATTTGAACCCCTGTCATATCTTCCTTGGCGTGAGACTCACAATAGTCAATCAAGTGATGAAGAGCTTCAACAATTCTCGTGTAAGCCTCGAATCTTTTCTCCCACCACTGCTGGCTTCTGAATTGTTTCAGCGACAAGCGGACCGTTATGAATGCAGTCACTATTGCTACCAATAGGGAAGGCATGAACGTGTCGAACAGTTTTTCCCACATTGTTTCAGCGTTAGGTTGGATGCGGTTCGTTAAGGCGACCCCTTCAAGAAAGTGTTAAGGGGTTCCACCGCCCCTAGGCCGGTACTCGAAGAAAACCCCCGATTAGCCTTTATCAGCGATCAGGTGCTCCGCCTCGTTCGGCGTGAGCGCGTCTTGAGTGCTTCTTGCAGTAGTTCGATGTCCTCTCTGCTTCGCTTCTCGGCCATGAGACGCTCTAATTCATCTATTTTGCCTTCCTTAAATATGTATCCCTCTCGCGTACTGAGTACCTCATATGAAACACCAAGATACGCATCAAAAACCTTTTCGAAAAAGAAGGCTTCATCGAGCAAGTTTGAAACAAACCGGTGTAACCGTTTCAGAGTATTCCATTTTCGAAGATTCTCGTAAGCTTTTTCTTTGAAAATACGATGGATCAAACGGTTCCTCTTGTCAACGAACCTCTCAAAGCGTCCGTTGAATGACGCCTTGAACTGTCCCGAGGATCTGATGTCATTCAGAAAACGCCCGAGAACCTTCTTGGAATTGCGTTCCTCGATTTCGTCAAAATCTCCCTCAAAAACAAAAGTCGGAACATCCTCGTTTTCCAGGCGAGCATGCAGGAACCAACAACATGCTAACGTAGCTTCGACAAGCTGAAGATGCACAATGGTGAAACCTACCACACCCATGACTTCGATTAAGTAATCCTCATTGTCCATTTTCAGGTCGAACTTTAAATTGTACATTTCTGGGGATTTGGATAGGGAACTGGGAAGTGGCGATGTATTCTGACAGCTTCCCGCGCCAGATCGCCGTTAACCAGTCGTTATTCCGCAAACTGAAGCTGCCGCCGAATTGGCGTTGTAGCCGGATAAGCTGCGCACCTGGTCCAGCCGATCGATAATAGCTGCGACTTTTCGCTTGGCCTCTCACTGTCACGCTGACCCCGCGCAGCGCGATTAGCACGCTAAGGTTTCGCTTTTCGGAGACTGTTACAGTCCTCTTGTTTTTGATCGTCAAAATCGATCGATTGTAACAGAATTGTAACACTACAGCGTCAAAAATGGGGCAAAACGGGGCAAAATGAGATAAGAAGGAAATCGATCTAAATTACGGCTGGCAAAGGGATTATATTGAGCTTTAACGGTTTAGCGAACACTCCTAAAAAGCGTTTCAAGACCGCCGCCTTCAATCACTCGGCCATTCCTCCGCAGTCGTAACTCGCGACAAAGATATCCTTTCTGCCACGCGATTTGCTAGCACCACGGTGCGCCGTTCTGCGATTAAGAAAGTGGAAGCGAAACCTCCGCCGACCTAGGAACGTGGGCGCTTTCCTGCGCCGAAGGCGCCATGGAGCGCGGCGGCATGCCGCCGCTTTCTGGTTTCTAGATGCCTAATGCGGGCTCCTGACCTGAACCTTATACGCATCCCAGGAGTGTTGTGCCGCGCCTTCGGCGCTCGATTGTAGGGTGCATCCTAATCCCGGCCTGACGGCCGGGCCTATTCACTGCCGGCCCTTCGGGCCTAATCAGATATTGAATCAGGCAGGGGCTATCGCCGTGTTGTCTTCTGGGATCTCACGCCGAGCCGAATGATTCGAAACCCATGATGATGCCACAAGCTCAGGCGCGAAGCGCCGGCAGTGAATAGCCCCGCGCGTCAGCGCGGGGTTGGGGAGAAGTTAGCAATGAGGCCCAAAGGGCCGGTACATTTATTGCGTTTATGTCTAGGCCAGATAGATGCGTATAAGGACCAGTTCCTGACAGCGCATTCCCAGGCAGTCTGACAGGAGTGTGTCCGAGAATTGGCGAATTTGGCTCCCTCCGCCCGGTTTGTTGGGGTTCGGTAAGCAGGCCAATTATGGTTGCCAAAGCTCTTTCAAAATGCGTAGGATGCGCGGGGAAAAGAAAGGGTTTACAGAGGTGCCGTTTGGCGGCTCGGCCGAGCATGGCTAACGATGCGATCAAGTCGCACTTGAGTGGGTCTATCGCGGCGATGGGCTGCTGTAGAGCCAATGCTCACCCAGGGCAAAAGACAGGAGGATGATAAGTGAACCTGATGCGGAATTGCAGAATTCTTATCATTGCGGCCGTGATTTTTGCGAAGTTTGCCATGCCTCCGATCTGGCCGGCAGATCGGACTCCTGCGGTCGAGTCGGATTATGAAAAACTGCGTACTGTTATTGTGATGGCAATCGATGATTCCATTTACAAATCGACTGAAATGGGGAGTTCCATCCACCCGATCTTCAACAAGATGTTGTCGCCCGGGGCGATCGACGAGCATCGCGCCCTGGTAAAATTGCTGAAAAAGGCGGGAGTCCAGGTCCTGCAGGTTCGCGACCTTCTCCAGGACGCGATTGAAAACGCCCGCAAGAAAGGGGAACTGGAAGCCTGGATCCGTGAAACATACCCGGATCAGTTCGAACGAATCCTGCCGAACCTGGCCCAGGTTAATGCCGACACGATCCTGCAGAGCAGCGACTCGCTCTTCTATCATAAGAACGAGAAAGGGGAGTTGGACCCTCTTTTCCTTCCGATCAGCAGCATGTACTGGTCGCGCGATTTCGCCGTGTCGACTCCGAAGGGAATCATCATCGGCAACGACCAGTATTTCAATCGGGCACTCGAGAATTCCATCGCGCGCCTGATGTTCAGGCATGCCACCGCGCTGCGCGATTTCCCGATTGTTTTCGATGCTGCAAAAGAAGGGGTGACACTTGATGGCGGCGACGTGATCGTACGCGATGAGAAAACGCTCTTCATGGGAGTAGGTCAACGCAGCGACCGGCAGGCGGCCGTACTCTTATCGAAGAAGCTAGGGATGGATGTCATTGCCGTCAGCATGCCGCCGCGCGACAAGCCAAGCGGGATGAGCCGGCAGTTGCTCCACCTCGATTCCATATTCAACTTTGTCGACAAGGATAAGGTTCTGGCTGTGCCGTACTTCCTCGAGAAGGCTTACGCGGACAACAACCCGATGATGAAGATCCTGGCTGGCCTGGCGGCAGAAACAGACGCGATCAAAGCGCGGGTTGGCCCGGAACAGACTGGCGGGGATTCCAAGCAGTTGCGAACCACCATCGAAACGATGCCGGGGGTCGGCTGGCTGACGAAATATGATGCCGGCACCGGAAACGAGACCCCGTTAGGCATGAAGCTGGTCGACTACGCCCGATCTCAGAACTGGACAGTCGTGTTTACCGGAGGGGACAGGCAGGGCATGGCTGAAGACAAATGGGTGATTGAAAGAGCCATGTACGAGCTGCGCTGGCAGGGCAGCAACGTGGTACAGCTTGCCCCCGGCCACGTGATCGCTTATGCGCAAAATGTCCACACGAATGAAGCGCTGCGCCGCGCCGGCATAAAAGTGCAAACCTTTCCGGGCGAGATCCTTGCCCTTCGGAACGGCGGGCCGCACTGCCTGACTCTCCCGCTGATTCGCCGGAAGTGAAGCTAGGGCGCAGGCTGCAGGCCAGAGCCATAGGCCGACCGAGGAAGAGCAAAGCAAAATAGGGTAGCGTCCTTGTTTCCCGATCAATCCCGCTTGCGCCTGCCGCCAGGCAACGCACGGCTCGTGCCGCGCAAGACTATCCTCTTCTGCGCTTTTGCGGAGGAGAAAAAGCTTCGCGGCAAATGCTGACCACGCGGCCGGCGCGCTGTCGCGCGACCCTGGCGTGCTTCTCTTTGTAAAACGAGTGTGGCGTGATGTCCTCGCTCCCGTAAAAGGCAAGTTCGCGGTCGCGGCGCAGTTCCTGCGAGATCTCGGCCAGCTCCTCGATTGTCTCCTGGACAACGCGCGGAAAGCGGGCGCGGTTTTCTTCGAGCACCTCGCTGACATCGTGGACGCGGGGTACCTCAATATCGTGGTAGCGCAAGAGTCCTTTGAGCGCCAGTTCGACAATCTCCTGGCACTCGCGCACGACATCCGCCCACATGCCTTCCGCAAGCAGGGTGTCGACTGCCTTGAGTCTCCCGTTAGCCCTGAGCAGGTAGTCTTTTGCGAGATCGAGGTTTCTCATGAGTTGTCACCTGAGGAAGATTCTGATCAGACTGGCTGGAATACACCCAGTACGGATGGCCATGGGTGACCATCCTCTTTACCCGACCGTCGGCAACGGTATTGCGAACGTGGGCAAGGAAGCGGCTCAGACGCAAGTCCCGGTCAAAAAGAACGATGCCGTCCATTGCCACTTCAAACCAGAGACCGCCGACTCTTTCCCCATCTCCGGGGATCTGCACAAAAAGCGGCGCAACCTCGCGTCCGCTAAATCGACGAAGCTGCCAGCGCGAATACACATCCCGGTCCAGGGTCACGCTCTCGTTGAGAACCACCAGCAGGTCGATGTCGGAACTCGCAATTTCACGGCCACGTGCAAAGGAACCAAAAAGGACGAGCCCCTCGATGGAGTCCGCCCAGGTCTCGATCACACTCGCGGCAAGGTCCTGCAAGAACGACATCCATCGCGTGTTGCCGGCGCCAAGCGTAAGAGGGCCGGGAGTTCCTGATGCAGAGCCATTTCCCGTCTTTCCGCTCAGAAGGGCGCGGCAGTGCTGGTTGAGCGACAGGTCTGCGGAACGCGCTTTCTGTTTCAGCCGCTGATGAAGGGAGGAAGGGATCCGAAGGATCAACGTTGCACTAGGAGACTTCATCCGTGAATGATAGCATGATAGTTAAATGATAGCAAAGCCGGCAGCGATTGCATCGAAGCAAGGATCGCCTGCTTTCCCGATGTGGCGCGAAATCAAGGCACCCTTGGAGAGAAAGCGATGCTCCAAATCCCTCTATGGTTGGCGTTTAAATAATTTACTCCAAAGAAAACGGTGACAGGCGGCTCTCTCACCGATTTCGAAAAGAGTGAAGGAGTGGCCTGCCACCGTGTATTCCGACGCGCTTCAAGCGAAGTCTTGGTTGATCTTACTTGCCGATCATCAGAATCGTGAAAGAACCCGGGATGACTGTGCCTCGACCACCACCTCGTGCTCCCGCCGCCTGCGTTGCGGGTGACGGCGGGGGCGGCGGGGGCGGTGCATACTCCTGCGCCATCGCGAAGAGATGCCCCGTCTTTTTATCGAAGGTCACCGTGCGGGCGCCATTCATCGTCGGAAGATTCTGCTCAACTTCAAAACTCTTCGGGCTCTTCTCCTTGACGATGGTCATCGTGCCATTGCCATGCGTGCTGAAGGCTTCCATCGTCGCAGGGTTGAACGTCGCGCCGTCGGATCCGCCGGCGAGCGGCAGTCTCGTGATGATCTTGCCGTCCGTGGCGCTCAAGATCACCATCATCTGCGGCGGTGGCGTCGCCGGCGAGCTTTGCGGTGCCGGGGGCGCAGGCTGCCCTGGCTGCCCCCTCGGGGGCGCCGGACCAACGGCGCTGCACGCCGCGAACAGGACGTGATTCTTCACATCCAACGCGAGCCCATTGCACCCGCCGTTGTCGCCGAATGGATAGTGCGCGGTCGTCTTCATCGTTTTGACGTCAACGACAGCGACGCCACCCGGTCTGTCCTGCATGACGACGTAGAGCATGCCTTTGCCGTCGGCCACGCCCTGCTCCGGCGTGCCGCCGAGATCGATCCTGCCGAGAACGATACCGTTCTTGGCATCGATCACCGTCGCGTCATGCGTCGGATGACTGAAGATGTAGACCCGGCCGTTGAAGGCATCGAAGTAGATGCCGTCCGGCTGGGCATCGCCCACATCGATCTTCTTGATCACCTTCAGCGTTTTGGTGTCAAACATCGACACGGGCTTGCTGCTGGAAAAGCCGTGACCCGACTTGGGGTCCACTGCCACGCCTTGCCCGCCTGTGTCCGGAATCTCGCCGACCGGTGCGAGTGTGTCGAGATTGAAGACTGTGATCCGGCCTGGGACCGCGACCACGGCAGGCGCGGTGTCCGTTGCCGGAGTCCCTCGCGTGCCACCACGCGGAATGTACAACCGGCGTCCGGCGGCGTCAGCATAGATGTAGTCCCAGCCGCCTTCACCGCCGACCCTCGCGCTCTTGAGTACTTTGTACGGTCCAGCGGTTCCGGACTGCTGGGCCAGCACGGCGGAAGTGAACAGCACCATCACGACTACGAATATCAAGCCAAACCGTCGCATAAAGAACCTCCTCGGATAACCAATGGGAAACGGGACGAAACGAGCCGTCCACGGTGACAGATTCGGTGACGCTCGCGGCGCACTCGCAAAAGCGCGCAGCCATTGCTGCATACTGAACCCTTCTCCTGGAAGTGTCAACGCGACATTACGACGCAAAGACGGTGACAGGCGACTCCTTCACTATCTTCAGAATTGGGGAAAGAGTCGCCTATCACCGTATTTTCAGATCATAAGATAGGGATTGCCATCGTTGAATACAGAGGCCCTATGAAGCGCCGACTGTTGCTATTGACGAAAGTGGATGCCACCCTATTTGTAGATTTTGGAACAATGGTCTTCCCACTTGTGCAATATAGGGTGCGTCCCTATTGTCCTGAGTAGGTGTGCTTGCAAACAACGAGAGTCTTGGCCGGAGTGGTGAAGCAATCTCGCGATCACAAATCTACAAAGCAAACGCTTCCAGGGATAACCAAACGTCGCGGCGAACTCGCGGTCGCGGGCAGGACTGTGATAATCTCGCGATTGTGC
>Ga0187885_10003179_pt1 | contig 14897 bp, 6 predicted proteins | sample June2016WEW_20_1_3_FD_132970 | JGI IMG/M metagenome (GOLD analysis project Ga0187885, IMG submission 132970) | Peatland microbial communities from SPRUCE experiment site at the Marcell Experimental Forest, Minnesota, USA - June2016WEW_20_100 | ecosystem: Environmental > Terrestrial > Soil >... | reverse complement strand
CCAGGCAATCACGCTCTAATTCTGCATCATTGTATATACATTGTCAACAAGGTGGAACGCCGCCGGCGAGCGGCGCGATCGATTGCAGCCGCTTGGCTCCGCAAGGCGGCTGCAGCGGTTTTTTGCCTACGCCAAATCATTAAAACAAAAGTGCAGGTCCCCCGAGAGGAGAATTCCTTAAATCGAGAAAACGGGGGCGAAAACTAAACGCAAGCCCATGACGTGCTCCATTGAGATGATCTCCTGCAGCTTGAATTACTTCCTCAGGTCCGGCACCTATCCCCTTGCGTGCGACCGTAAGGCACCACCCTTGCGAGAGATCGACTCTTCGCAGAAAAGCAAATCGCCAGCTTGTCCGGTGATTCTGCCGTGACTGTCACGCTTCTCCCTTGACAATCGAGCTTTGGCAATAGCCGCGAACGGAATCTGATTTGAATGCACAGTTGTCAGGGTTGCACGGATAAAAGTATCCACAAGCGGCCAGAGTAACTGGGCAGTAAAAGCCGCGCAGCTGGTGGCACTGTTTGCCAATTCCGCTACCAAACATGCAATGTCGGCAATTGAGGTTGCCACACATGCGCGGCACGAAGTCGAACGTGACGTCTAACTGTTCGGGGTAGAAGGTCGAATTCTGGTCCGACATTTTCGTATGGATTTCGCGGATTGTCTGCGGCATGTCCAAACTTTCACGCCTTGCTGCAAGGTGCGGTGAGAACAGCCCGTCCCGGAAGATTGCGTTGTTATTCCAGACATCTCCAGGCAGTTCCATTTCAGCGAACGCCTCTTTCTGAACATTCTCGCGACGCCAGCGGACAGCTTCATTACGGTCAATTTTCTCAAGTGCTCCAACTAAGTAATTATTAAACTCGGGGCTTTTGAGATAGTCGCGAATCGAACACCAGAGACGTTTTTTCTTAAATGGGTTTCGCTTGAACTTCTCGGAAAGAATGGCAATGAATCCTTTCGGCTCGCGACTAAATGCGCTGAGTTCTTTTTCGATACTTGTCCTCAGTGCGGCCATTCGATCTTGCACGCTATTTTCGCTCACATTGCCAATGTCCGCGTATGTGAGGAAGTGCAGTGCCGCGGCCAGTTTGCGGACTGCTTTTCTTTGATCAGTTTCGCCTTTTACAGCCAAGTAAATGAATTGCGTGAAGCTACATTCTGCCAGACGGTCAAGAATGATCAGTGTGCGATAAATTGAAAGCGCATCAGCAGGCATGTATCGCGAGGTGAACTCCACAGTTTTGGTTTTTTTTGAGTCTATCCCATAGAATTTGAGACGGTCGTTGGGGCGCTCCAAAGAGCATTCCAGTCGAAGGCGTCCCTCTGCCGAGGGGAATTTCATGTGATTATCGAGTATGGTCCGATCAGGAGCCGTGCGACGCTTTGTGAAGTCCCTGACCAGATGTGATAAGACATAACCACCCACATCCCAGACTCGTTGGAATGCGGTTTGACGATCCGTGATGTAGCACAACCAGTGCGTAAGGAGTTTCTCGTCAGGCGTGAAGTCGTCCTCGCAGTAATTGATGAGGTTATAGTTGCCAACCTCCCGCCAGCGGACGCCGTCGAGAGCGGAGAAAATTTGCAGAACATCCCTTAGTTTTGACGGCTCTTTGATTTCAATTGTCTTCGACATAATCCACATCTCTTTCTCTGTGTGATCGCCCTCACGATTCCCCGTTTTGCGAGGGGGTGTGGGTCGGACCCAATGGTGCTAACTTAAGCAAAAAGTCAAGAAGACGCCACGTAATCTTCCGGCTGACGACCGGCTCTTCAGGGCCATTTTTGTGAGATTCGTGAAATTCGTGGCCGTCTGATTTCTGTGCGAGGATTTTCCATCAAGGCAGCGGCATTGGGTCCAACCCCGACTTTCAACATTTCCCGACCTTCGTTCAACAAGTGACTTCGATGGCTTCGCCGGTGCGGGCAAGCAGAAGATAGGCGGACTTGAGTCGTATTCCCAGGGCCTCCAGAGCCGCTGCATAGGCGCTGACCTGTCCGCCATATTTGTCTTGGAAGTACAGCGCTTTGTCCGGCATGTCGCCAGGCAGCCGGTCTGTTTTGTAGTCGATCAGCACCCAGTTGCCTCCTTCCTCAAAAAGCAGATCGATCTTCCCCTCCTCGATTGCTGCGCCGTCGCCGTCCAGCGGGCGTATGTACGGCAGTTCGCGCAAGACTCGGCCGCCAGTGACGCGCGCGCGGCGCACACGCTCCATAATCGGAGATTTCAACGATCGGCTCAGCATCTCCGCCACCGATTCGATCCCAGCACCATCGAGTCTCTGGCGGGAACCTGCCTCGCGAGCCAGATCCTCCGTTCCGTCCTCCGCATCCAGGTCGATCGTTTCCATCACTTGATGGAACGCGGTACCGATCCTCGCGGCCCGATCCCTGGCAAAGTCAAGATCAGTCTCCTTCCCTTCTTCCTGCCCGGCTTCAGAGGAGGGAACTTGCAGGTCGTGCGCATGCGGTGTTTCTGCAAGCAGCAGCCGCAGCTCGTCGTATTGCGCGGCCAGCGTCGCAGGCAGGTCTCGCTCGGGAACCTCTTCCGCAACCGATGACGGGGCCGGCGCCGGCGGAAGGGTGTTGGCATCGATAAAACGCACCGGCGAATTTTCCCGCTTGGGAAGCTCCTGAAGAAAGGCGGCAAGCGGCTCGAGCCGGGTTCCCGCAAAGTTCGCCGCCCAACGCTCGCCGTCCGGGATCCATTTTCCCTTGGCATGAGTACACAAGATCAGGTGGTCGCGGGCTCGCGTCAACGAGACGTAGAGCAGCCGGATCAGCTCCGCTTCTTCTTTTGCCTTCTCACTCTCGGTCAGGTCTTCCCACCCGATGGTCTGGAGGCCGGATTCCTTGGACCCCAAGCTCAGCCCGAATGTTTTCGAGCCGTGCGGATCCGCGAGATACTCCGCGTACCGGACCTTGCGATGAATCCCGAGGCCGGCGACAATGACGATGGGAAAATCAAGCCCCTTGGCCCTGTGGATCGAGAGGATCCTCACCGCGTCGCTGTGTTCTTCCATGACGCGGCTTTCGCTTTCGGCGATTCCCTCCTCCTCCATTCCGGCCACTGTCTCGACGACTTCCGAAAACGTGGCGTCCTGCTGCAGCGATCGAAGCGTGCGCACAAGCTTATTGAGGTTCGCCAGGGACTGGATGCCGCGCACGGCCAGCACCTCTCGCGCTCCCGTCTGCTGAAGGAGGTTTTCGAGCGTTTCCGACGCCGTGCGCTCGTGCCTGTGCTGGTGCAGGTCGCGCAGGATCCGGTAGGGCCGAGCCAGGGCGCAATCGGAGGGAACCTCGACGCGGTAGTCGAGCGGCAACGCCTCCGCCTTCGCCCTCAGCAAATCTTCATCGGAGACGCCGAAAAAGATAGACCGCAAGGTGGCATAGAGAGCGATCGCGTCATTGGGATTGGCTATGGCGCGCAGAACCGTGATGGCCGAGGCGACCTCGCTCCGCGCGTAATAGAATTTCCCCCCTTCCAGAACGTATGGGATTCCCGCTTTGCGCAGGCAATCTTCAAGTTCATCGGCGCGGGTCAGCACCGGCAACAGAATCGCGATGTCGCCAAAACTCGGGGCACGCCACGTCTTGTCACGATCATTCTTAGATTCGACCCCCCAATCCGCGTTGTTGCGCATGGAGGCAATCAGCCCTGTAATCCGCGTGGCTTCGACGGTGACGAAGTCAGGGCCGGACCCAGCGAAGCTCCCGTCCTCCTGGCGGTCGCCCAGCAAACAAAAACCCGCAGTCTCAGGCCTGCCCACGCGATCGCCGCGGCCGCCGAAGGGAAGATAGTCAGGTTGGAAGGGCGTGTCGGCGGCTTTTTTCATGATGCCGTGGAACGCTTCATCCACAAAAGAGAGAATGGCGGGCACGGAGCGGAAATTCGTGGTCAGCTCGAGCCGCTCCAGTCCCCGCTTCACCATGCATTCCGGATCCGCCACATTCAGGTATGTCTCGATATCGGCGCCGCGGAACCGATAGATCGACTGCTTCGGATCGCCCACGATGAAAAGGCGCCCGGGAGGAGTGAGTCCCTCCTGCCCATCGCCTTCTTCAGCGCCGGCGGCGAGCAATCGGATCATCTCCCATTGGACGGCATCGGTATCCTGGAATTCATCCACCAGGAGCAGGGCATAATGTTTCCGCAAATCCTCACGCGCCGCGCGGCTGCAGCGGAGCAGGTCGCGCGCGTGCCAGAGCATGTCATCGAAGTCCACCAATCCATCGGTCCGCTTGCGCCTTTCCCACTCGGGAAGGAACTCGCCGATGATCAGGCGCAGCAGGGCATCGAGAACGCGTCTGATCGGAAGCTTTAGGTACCACGGCCGGAAATCAACCACGTTCCTCACAAATTCCTTGACGGCATCCAAAGTTTCCCGGCCACCATCCCAGTTGCGTGCCGTGCCACTGTTGCCGGGTTTCCTTGGAGTTGCGGCTCCTGCAGGATCTGACAGCCACGCAAGTGCGGTGTGCAAAGACGGCACGAGTTTGTCATCATCGTTGAGCACAAGCCCGGCGTACGAGGCGCCGCGGTCCAGCAATTCCGCGAGTGATTGCCGCGCTTCCTCTTCCGTGGGCGGTGACGGCAGAGTCAGGATGCGGATCTCGTGTGCGTGCTGACGGATCGTGCGCGCAGCCGAGCGCAGCGCATCCAGCCTGAGTCCGGCGCGCAGCGCACTTTCCAGCGGCGTCTTCCGCTCCTCGATTGCGCGCTGGAGCCACGCTTCCCAGACTTCCCGAAACAAGAGCTCACCCTGAATTTCGTCCAGCGCCCTGAACTGCGGATCCAGTCCGGCTTCGATCGGCCTCTCCTTGAGCAGCGATACAGCGAAGGCGTGAATCGTGGAAATGGCCGCGCCTTCCAGATCAATCAGCGCCTGGCGCGCACGATCTCCTTTTTCCCCGCCGCCTGCGCCCTCACGCTCAAGCTCTTGCCGGAGGCGGATCTTCATCTCGCCCGCCGCCTTCTCCGTGAAGGTGATGGCACAGATGCGGGACAAGCGGACGGGTTCGCCGTCCGGGCCGGATTCGAGCACGCAGTGCAGAATGCGCTGAATGAGAATTCTCGTCTTGCCCGTGCCGGCCGAGGCTTCCACCATAAAGGAGTGGTTCGTGTCCTCGCGAGCGCGCCGGCGCTGTTCCTCGTCGAGGGTCATTCCTCATCCTCCTCGGCGCGGTCGATCTCCCGGAGTCGGTCAAAACGCACGACAGCCGGGTCCTTCGCTTTGTCCGCCTGCCTGCGCTCCCGGTCCTTGCCGCAGATCGGCAGGAAATCGCACCAGTCGCAGTGTCCCTGTGGACGAACGCTGCCACTGGCACGCGCAAAAAAGTTGCCGCCGTTGATTCCTTCGTGAACAATTTCCAGAACGCCGGGCAGGCGCTCCACCGCGGCACGCAGCTCACCGTCCGAGTAGGCGCAGGACGCGACACTGCCATCGCGAGGCTGCAAATGCAGATACTCTCCTTCGATCTGCTCAACGGACCTGAGATCCTCCATGACCGAAAGCGCTCCGCGATAAATCGCCAGCTGGACTTTTTCACCTGCCATGAGAAGAGTTCGTTTGCCGCCAGTCATGCTTGGCGGCAGTGCGCCGGTCTTGTAGTCGATGACCCGAGCGTGCCGGCCGTCGGGCGCCACGTCGATGCGATCGATACGTCCTCTAAAATCGAAGGCGTGCTTCTCTGCCTGAACACGATAGACGGGCGATTCCGCTTGGCCTGCAAACGAACCGAAGGATCGCTCGAGATACTCCGGCCTGAAGTCCTCGCCGGCGCGTTCTCTTTCGAACGCAAGCCAGTTCTGCAGCATCGAAATCAGCTTCTCGCGCTCGATCTCCCAGAGCAGATCCGGCATCCCTGCGGGCCTGCCTTCGTCGAGCGCACTTCGTGCCCGCTCCGCCAACGCCTCCTGCAGCACAGGCAGCGGCGCGGCAATAAAGCGTTCTCCGCTGTACTCGCGCAGGAAGCTTTCCAGGACGCCGTGAACGATCTGTCCGCGTAGAAGAGGGTCCAGTCCTTCGACCTGCTCCTCCTCTTCCCACGTTTCGAGTCCCTGCACTCGCCGGAGATAGAACATGTATGGGCACTTGGCATACTCCTCGATCCGGCTGGCCGAGAACTGCTCAGTCCCCTCCTGGAGTTTGCGCGCTACGAACCGCCGTAGCGCCGGGTCCAGAATGAGCCCATCGAACCCGGTCAGGTTTCGCGCCCAGCGCGCACGGTCATAGGCGATGGATCCGTTCATGAGGAGAGGCTCGGCCTGTGCCACTGTCGCCAGTGCCGCGCGTGATCGTGCATGATCCTCAGTAATCAGCCCCAGGCGGATTTCGCCCTCATCGACTGCATTCTGTCCCTTCCCGGGACCCGGGCTATCAAGGCTGGTGGAACGCAGGCCGGGCACACAATCCGCGGTCAGTTCGGCAAGGCCTACTGCAGACCCTCTGGCTGCCGCGGCACAACGAAGGAAAAACAGGGAAGGAATGCGTTCCCGGTCGGATGCCTCATCCAGGCGCGATGTCATCAGCACCAGGCGTTTCTCAGCGGAGCGCACGGCGATGTCAAAGAGAAGTTTCTCCTCTTCCACTCGCAAAGCCTTGAGAGGGAGCCTCGGTGGACGGCCGATCTGCTTCCGCTCCTCATCCAGCAAAAGGGGATCCTGACGCGGCCGCGCGGGAAACCGTCCTTCTTCGAGGCCGGGAACGATCACGAGCGGAAATCGCAGGCCGCGCGCGCCGGCGACCGAAAGAAGGTTAACACCGCTCTTCTGAAATCGGCCTTCCGCACGGGAAAGATCCGCGAGCGCCTCCGACAGCGCAGCGGTGATGCGCCCGCGCGTCACGGGAATCTCCGGACCTTCGGAACAAAGTCCGCCCAGCGCGGCAAGCGTATCGAACACGATCGAGAAAGCGCTCCAATCCTCGGATCGGCCGAGGAGCGGCTCGAGCCGCTCCTGCAGCAGCTTCGCCCATCCCTGCCACGTATGAGCCTGAGGCCATCCCGCGGCTGCTCGCCGGAGAGCGGACCATGCATCGCAAAGCGCATTCGCGGATTCCGCCTGCCTGCGCGCCTGCTCGATCGAGAGCCGGCGGCCGGATCTTTCGTCCTCCTCTTCATCGGATGCGGCCTGGGATTCCGCGCGGCTCAACGCCGAGCGTTTCTCTCGTCGCACTGCCTGCACAGCGGCATCCCAGGAATCGTCGCCGGCGAGGAAACGGGGGTTGTTCGCCAGAGAGCGCCACTGCGGAACGTCCCAAAGCGTCGCGGCAGCTTCCGGCAAAGCGGCAGCGATCAGTTCCATGGCAGCCAAAACGGCGCTCCGGGAAAACGACTCCGCTTCCAGGGTGGCAATCGCGCGGACCGCACGCGCCAACGGGCGCCGCATGAAAGCACTGCCGCCCTGCAGAAAATAAGGGATGCCCCGCAGACGAAACGCTTCTGCCAGTACAGGCGCCTCTTCCTCGGGCCGCCTCAACACGACCGCGGCCTCATAAAAACCGGCGATCACGCCCTCGCGAGCGGCCCGCAGCACTTCCCGGATCACTTCGATCGCCATGCGGGATTCGCCGGGGACTGAAACCAGCGCGAACGATCCGTCCGCTTTCAGAGAGGCTTGGGATGGAGCGTCCCCGCGCGTTTCAGAGACGGCGAAAACGCGTTCCGCGAGCCGGCCCAAACTGTCGTTCCGCCCGGGATGGGGAAGAGCCACGGGCGCGACCCCCAATTCTTTCGCGCGGACCTCGAGGAAGGCCGTGGCGAACCCAGCGGCGGATTCGCCGGAGTATGGAACGAAATAGGTCAGTTCCAGCGCATCCTGCAGCGAGCGCAGTAAGTCGGCTTGATTGCCGGTCACATCGTAGAGTCCGTAAATGAAAAGGGACTGGGATCCGAGGATCTTCTCAGCTCCGGATGCAGCGGCGCAGGCTCTGCGAAAATCGTCCGCGGGCGCCTCGAAGGGAGCGATGCCGGCAGTGAATCGCCGGTAGATTTCGGCCAGGCCTGCGAGGTGCTCGCGCCGATCGGGTGTGAGTCCCTGAAGATTCGGGATCGATTTTTCCAGAGCAATCGGAGGGATTCCTGCGTCCCTGAGATCCCGGAACGTGTCCAGAAGGGCGCCTCGAAATCCTGCATACTCCGCTACGCGGGCAAACGGCCCGGGTGTGCGCTCCTTGAGCGCGGCTTCGAGGATGAGGCTGGCGCCGAGATGAGGCAATGGCCGCTTCGATCCGCCGGCCCGAGAACACGCGCCAAGCTTTGCAGCCAGCTCCGGAAATGTATAAAAGCGCACGTTGGCCGCCGCGCGTCCTTGGGCAGCGATACGACTTTTCAAATACGATGCCAGAATGTTGGAACCGACAAGAATGGCAACGGGAGCAAGAGGGTCTGTCACCTGTTGCTCGGCAATCAGCTCGAGCAAACGCGGCTCGAGCGCGTCGAATGGTCCGGTAAGAATGCGATGGTTGTGCACGAGTCCATCGTAACAGATTTTGGCGCTTCGAAACCCGCGCCGTACGACAATTTGTAAATGTCTGGCTGCAGTCTCGGCATTTTGCGGCCGGCGGACTGCTGGTATAATCTGTGTCTACGACATGATGCGCATGCGAAAGAGCTGGAACAGATTCCTGGATACGCGTTCGATCTCGTTCAGGCTCTATCTCATCATCATCCCTTCTACAGTTTTGGCAATTCTCCTGATCACATACGTGGAAAGCCGCGTCGCGGCCACGGTGCTGGAGAACAAAGTCAGGAATGACACGATAACGGTCGCAGAGCAGCTGGCCGCCGATCTTGGCCGGCGGCCGGAGCCTTTGAGCGCGGAAGGGATGCATCCCTGGCTCGCTGAATTGGTCGAGGGCAACTCGTATATAAGGCGCATCGAGGTATTTCACCTCATCGACGGAAGCATCAGCATTGTCGACACAACCTCCGGCTCGGCCGCACCCTCGATCATCGATGTAATCACCGCCATCCAGCAAGGGCAGCCTCTGCTCCGGCAACAGTACCAGGATCGCGAGCGCGCCCTGAAGGTGATCATTCCCATCAAGAGTCCGCGCGGCATCACCACCGGCTGTGTGAGCGTGACAAGTTCGCTGGTACAGGCCGACCTGGTCATTCAAGTCTATGACCGGATCGACATGGTCCTGATCCCCATATCGGTGCTTGCCCTTGCCCTTCTGCTGCATTACCTGTTCACGCGTTCTTTCACCGGACGAATCGGACGCCTGGGAAGGGCGATGATCCAGGCGCGCGGCGGCACGCTGGAGAATCGGGCGCCGGTGGATCGCCACGATGAGCTCGGCGTCATCGCGCAAACCTTCAACGAAACCATGGACGAGATTGAAAGAACTTCACGCGAGCGGACCCGGCTTCTCGAAGAGCAAAAGACCTTCAATGCACAGTTGCAGGGAAAGGTACAAGAGGCGACGCGGGAACTCTCCGCCACAAACCTTCAGTTGCGCCAGGCCAACCTGGATTTGATGGAGACGCAGCTCCGCCTGACGCGTTCGGAACGCATGGCGGTCGCCGGTCAGATGGCGGCTGCGTTTGCTCACGAAGTCGGTTCGCCGTTGAGCGCCATCTCGACCCATCTCGAACTCATGGAAGAGGGAGCAGGCGGCAACGAGGAAGCGCGAAGGCGTGCACGGCTCATTCAGGAACAGGTGAATCGTATTACGGGGTTTGTCGAGGATTTGTTGTCGGAGACGCGCGCGGCCGTTCATGCTGTCGGCAACGTCCAACTCAATGACATCCTGAAGCAGCTTCTGCTCTTCCTGGCCCAACATTTGGAACGCCACCAAATCCGGATCGAAAGCTCCTTCGAGCCCGACCTGCCCCGGATCGAAGCCAATCCGCAGGAGTTGCAGCAGGTATTTCTCAATCTGCTGAACAATGCCGCCGACGCCATGCCGGACGGGGGCACGATCCAAGTGAAAACGAGGCTGGAGAGGGACGAGAAAGACATTGCCTGGGTTGCGGCGGCGATATCCGACAGCGGCGTTGGCATCGCTCTCGAGGAACAAAAGCGGATCTTTGAACCGTATTTTTCAACCAAGGACTTCCGCGGCGGCACCGGACTTGGACTCAGCATTGCCGCGCGCATCGTTCGGCAGCACGCGGGCACGATTGCTCTGGCGAGCGAACCCGGCAAAGGAACCACCTTCACGATTCGCTTCCCCGCCCAGGCGCCAGCAGCAAAAACTCCACAGGAGGTAGGCACGGCGTGAATGAGATTTCGCATTCAACGGGAAGAGTCCTGATCGTTGACGATGATGCTGCGTCCCTGGCTTCGCTGGGTGAAGCAATGACACGGGAAGGATACCAGGTCACGCTTGCCGGGAGCGGCGAGGATGCAATCCGGCTCGCCCGGGAGCAGGAGTTTGATGTCGTCATCACCGACTTGCGCATGCGCAACGTAGATGGACTGCAGGTGCTGCGCACCTTCAAATCGCTGCGCCCGGAGACGGTTCTCATCGTCATGACCGGTTTCGCTTCGATGGAGACCGTGGTCGATGCCATGTCCGCGGGGGCCTATGACTACATTTCCAAACCCTTCCGCTTGGACCAGATGCGCTTGAAGGTGCGCCAGTCACTCCAGTATTCGAGGCTGCTCCATGAGAACCGCGACCTGCGCGAAAAGGAGCAGAACCGCGATCTGCAGGGCGAGATCATCGGCTCGAGCCCTGCCATGGTGGAGGTTTTCAAAACCATTGCCAAGGTAGCTCCCACTGATGCAACCGTCCTAATCCAGGGAGAAAGCGGCACCGGCAAGGAGCTGGTGGCACGCTCGATCCATCGACTGGGCGCCCGCAAAGACAAACCGTTTCAGGCGGTCAACTGCGCCTCCGTCGCCGAGAGCCTGCTCGAGAGCGAACTGTTCGGTTACGTCAAAGGCGCGTTCACCGGGGCGAGTGGATCCAAGCGGGGCATCTTCGAAGTGGCCAATCGCGGCACAGTCTTCCTCGATGAAATAGGAGACACGACCCAGGCAATGCAGTCGAAGCTTTTGCGTGTTCTGGAGTCGGGAGAGATCATGCCGGTAGGCAGCGACAGCACCACCCACGTGGATGTGCGCATCATCGCGGCGACTCACCGCAACCTGACGGAAATGGCGGCACAGCAGGAATTCCGCGAGGATCTCTACTACCGCCTCAAGGTCGTAACGATAGAATTGCCGCCGCTGCGCGAGCGCATGTCGGATCTGCCGCTCTTGTTCGATTTTTTTCTGAAGAGGTATTCCGCCAGACGGGGAAAGACACTGGCAGTCCACCCGGAGGTTCTGTCTTTTCTCGCAGGCTATTCCTGGCCGGGAAACGTTCGCCAGCTGGAAAACGTCGTGGAGCGCGCCGTGGCGCTCAACACTTCCGGCGTATTCGCAATCGAAGATCTCCCGGAGGAGATGCAGGCATCCAAAAGGAAAATGCCCCAGCCGCATGAGGGCGCCTGGTTGACTCTCGCGGAGATGGAGGAACACTACATTCAAGAAGTGATTGCCGCGACGGGAGGCAACATTTCCCGCGCCGCTGAGATTCTCGGCATTGACCGGCGCACGCTTTATCGCCGGATGGAGCGCGGCGGCTGAGGCTTGGGATCGGGAGCGCCGCTCCCCAGCGCGGCGGAGCACCACGCGACCAATCAGCACCGCCCGGCGGGCTTCTCGAGTGGGGTGAGCGGATGCTTTATTCCAGGAGGTTTTGGAGGGGAAGGTGACCGCTACGAGGGAGGGTCGAGAGTGCGCGCTGGGGCGCGGCGGTCCCAGGTCGGCTTTTCCGTACTGCCATGAACTTTGCCCTGTGCCCAGGCAAATCCGCCACAGTCTATACAAAACTGACACACCTATCCAAAGTCGCCCCTCTTTCAAGGACTTACAGGAATCCTTCCCTCCCAGCACGCATGGCTGCGACAAGCATCCACCGCATATCCTATTCGGGATAAGCCAGCAAGCCGCAGAAGGACAATAACTTACTGTCACAATGAGCAATTGGCACGCAGCTTGCTATATACAATGCGGGTTCGGCCGATACACGGCCCGACCGAGAGAGTGTCAGGGAGGAAAAGAGAAATGTTCGATTCGAAAAAGATGTTCCAGGGTAAAAAGCACATGCTGCCGGGGTTCAGCCAAGGATTTGCGATGGGCCTGGCGGTGTTGTTGCTCCTTTTGGGGGGTGCGCTGGGTTTCCGCGCGACGTATGACGCGGGTGCATCGCATGCAGTCTCTGCAACTGCGGTTGCAAATACAAATGCCCCCGAGCAATTGAGCAAGGGATTTGAAGCGGTGGCCAAGGAAGTCGAGGGCGCCGTGGTCAACATCAACACGGAACAGATCATTCACAACACCGCGGCCCCCATGGATAACCAGTTCGGTCAGTTTTTCGGCGGCCAGGATCCGTTCGGTTTCTTCGAACGGCAGATGCCGCGGGATCTTAAGCAGAAGAGCTTGGGCTCAGGTTTCCTGGTCGACCCGAACGGTTACATTCTGACGAACAATCACGTAGTGGAGAACGCATCGTCGATCAAGGTCAAGCTCAACGACGACCGCGTTTTGGATGCGAAGGTTGTTGGGACCGATCCGCAGACCGATCTCGCAGTATTGAAGATCAAGGGTTCGGATTACCCGACGTTGAAGCTGGGAAACTCTGATCAGGCGCAGGTGGGAGACTGGGTGCTCGCTTTCGGCAGCCCGTTCGGCTTGCAGAAGACGATGACCGCGGGGATCATCAGCGCCAAGGGGCGAGTGATTGGCGCCGGCAATTACGACAATTTCCTGCAGACCGATGCGGCAATCAATCCCGGTAACAGCGGCGGCCCGCTCGTAAGCCTCAATGGAGAGGTCATCGGAATCAACACCATGATCGCCAGCGAAAGTGGTGGGTTCCAGGGAATTGGATTCGCCATTCCGGCTTCGATGGCAAACAAGATTTACAGCCAGATCGTCAAGCAAGGAAAGGTCACTCGCGGCTGGCTTGGGGTTACCATCCAGACCATGACGCCGGAGCTGGCAAAGAGCTATAACCTGAGCCCGGACAAGGGTGCCCTGGTAGCCGATGTCACCGGCAATAGCCCAGCCGCAAATGCCGGCCTGCAGTCGGGAGACATTCTCCTCGCATACAACGGCAGAGATATCCACAGTTCGAACGACTTGTCCCTCGCAGTCGCTGAGACAGCAGTAGGCTCCACAGCCAGTCTGAAGGTGCTCCGCAACGGTACAGAGAAGGAAATGCAGGTGAAAATAGGAGAAAGGCCCGCGGACGTGGCGGACAACTTCCAGTCTTCCAAGGCTCAGGAGCACGGCAAGCTGGGAGTCACGGTTGAGAACATTACTCCAGAAGTGGCGCGTCAGTTGAATCTTTCGTCTTCGGCTGGTGCACTCGTGACGGAAGTCCGGCCGGGAAGTCCGGCGGACGATGGCGGTCTACAGTCCGGCGATGTGATTCGAGAAATCAATCGAACGCCTGTGAACAGCGCCGCCGATGTAGTCGCAGCGACGCAAAACCTGAAGAGCGGCGACACGGTCCGCTTGAAAATCGTGCGGCAGGGCCAGATTGAATTCCTCGCATTCGAATTGTCCTGAACCACCGGCCTTCAGCCGGCATCCAATAAGCAGGGACGCCGATAGGCATCGTCCCTGCTTCTGATGTGAGGGCGACGTCCTCCGGTCCGATGCATTACAAAATCGGAACTGGGCTCTCGGGGATGCCGCCCTCGCTCCCGTCTTCACCGACATCGTAACTGTTTAGCCGCAGCAACAAAGATTTGGCGACCCGGGATTATTGAATCACCATTTGTTGGTGATCAGTCTTCAAATGTTTCATTCGTCACCCGGCACTTATCTGATATCGTTTAGCGCTTATGAAACGCTCTCCGCTGGTCATTGTATTTCTGACCGTTTTTATCGACCTCTTGGGATTCGGCATCGTGCTCCCGCTGATTCCTTATTATGCGGAAGCCTATCATGCCTCCTCCCGTGCAATCGGGTTGTTGATGAGCAGCTATTCTCTCATGCAGTTTATTTTCACGCCGATATGGGGCCGGCTTTCCGACCGCTACGGCCGGCGTCCTCCGATACTGATCAGCCTCGCCGGCTCTTGCATCGGGTTTCTGATTTTCGGCCTGGCGCGCACGCTGCCGATGCTGTTTTTCGGCCGCATGGTCGCGGGCATTGCGGGCGCCATCATTCCGACCGCCAACGCCTATATCGCGGATGTCACTGCTCCCGAGGAAAGAGCCAAAGGCATGGGGATGATCGGAGCGGCATTTGGACTGGGGTTTATCCTTGGTCCTGCGATCGGCGGGCTCCTCGCGCCGTATGGCTATGACAAACCCGTGCTCCTTGCGTCGTTGATGGCGGCCCTCAACTTGATGTTCGCCTTTTTCAGGTTGCCCGAGTCGCTGACCCCGGAGGCGAGGAGCCGCGCGCAGAGTCGCCGCTTCGACCTGAAAACTTTGAAAAACGCGCTTTCTCATCCGCGCATCGCTCCGCTTTTGGCGATGTATCTGATCGTGATTTTCGCTATAGCCAACATGGAGGGCACCTTCGGTTTGTTGAACGAACACCGCTACCGGCTGTCGGCGCGTGACACGGGCTATCTATTCGCGTTAATCGGTATTCTGATGAGCGTGACTCAGGGCCTGGTTGTAGGGCGGCTTGCGCGCCGGCTCGGCGAAAGGTGGCTGATCGTCCTCGGGACTTTCACCATGATTTTTGGCCTGGGGCTGATGCCCTTCACCCCGAACATGCCCGCATATTGCTTCATACTCGCGATTCTCTCGTTCGGTGCCGGCATCAACAACCCATCGATTTCGGCCTTGCTTTCCAAGTCCAGCGGCATCGATGAACAGGGAGGAATCATGGGGATTGCGCAGTCCATGGCTAGCCTTGGGCGGATTTT
>Ga0187885_10003175_pt1 | contig 14912 bp, 13 predicted proteins | sample June2016WEW_20_1_3_FD_132970 | JGI IMG/M metagenome (GOLD analysis project Ga0187885, IMG submission 132970) | Peatland microbial communities from SPRUCE experiment site at the Marcell Experimental Forest, Minnesota, USA - June2016WEW_20_100 | ecosystem: Environmental > Terrestrial > Soil >... | reverse complement strand
TTTACCCCGAACACACCCAAAGCCAGGCACTCGGTGCCTACCAGCAGGAAGGCCGCAATCACCAGTCCCGAAGCGCCGCCGGGAAAGCTCTTAACTTTGTCGCCGGGCTTGGGATTGGAAAATTTGAAGATGAAGAAGGCGAGGAGAATTTGGGAGGCGAGGAATGAAATTCCCGCCTCGGCCATCGTGTCGCTAAACTGCTCATCGATGAGATGCCCGTGGACGGAGATATCCTGTGGCAACGGCCACGTGTGCATGATAATGGGAATTGCCGAAGCAATTGCAATCAGCACAATGACTACCGCGAAGATTTTCGCCATGCTCCCCGCCTTTGCCGGTTGAATCCGGCCTATGTCGGAATCGCCGCAGTTTTACCTGCGGCGATTCGCTGATTTGTGCAACAACTCCAGGTTGAAGCGCCCAGAATTCGGAAGTTCTTACTTGGCCTTGAAGGTGAAATTCGCAGATCCGGCCGCGCCCGCGGCAACGGTCGCCTTAGCCGTCTGCGTTCCTAAATCTTCCTGCCACGCGGTCACGGTATAGCTTCCCGGCGGAACATTGTTGATGGTGTAGTTCCCGCTGTCATCGGTGGTTGCGTACGGACCTTTTACCACTGCAAACCAACCGTGCATCCAGGGATGAATGTTGCACTGCACCGGAATCCATTCCGTTGCCTTCCAGCTCTTTTCAACCGGCGAGGCCCCGGGCGGTTGCGACTGGTTCCAGGGAATGTTCCCGGTCATTGGATTGGGATTGGGGTGGATGTTGTGCGTAGTCTGGTCGCTAGTCGTTACCTTGAATTTCTGATTCGCATCCATGGCCAGCACGTGTGGCGTGTACATGCAATTCTTCTGATCGAATACGGGCTCGTCGGAGGGCACCGCGGTCAGCGCGCCACCGGTCAGGCCGTCGGAGATGTAGAGCACAACATGCTCCAGACCACCGCCGGAGCCGACAACGACATTTTCCAGGTGAACCGGGGTCGCGTTTGCCTTGACGCAGTAAGGATCCTTCGACATGTCGATGCCCTTCATGTGAGGAGCGGTGCCGTCGAGTTTCACTGTGCCCGTAATTTTGCCTTCCCCAGCGGCGCTAACCTTCGGGTTCAGAAGCAGTGCGCCAGAACATAGCAGAACTACTGCCGATAGTACAGCGGCGAATTTGTATCGACTTCTCATAGGTCTTTCTCCTTGAAGCAAACTGAAAACCGTTCCTGCGATGCCAATTCTAGTCTTACTGTTGGCCCGACGGTGGCGGCGCATTGGGATCGACTGGCTTCAAATTGAGCTGCTTCGCCATCTGCTTTTCCTTGCTGGGCTGGTGCATGAAGGTTCGCAGATAGAAGACCAGGTCCCAGGCCTCTTCCGGCTTGATGTTGTCGGCAAAGGACGGCATGGGAGTGCCATCCAGGCCGGTCATGAAGATGCGGTAGATATCCTGATCCGTATCTCCGCACTTGGGCCGAGAGCCTTCGGTAAAGTTGAATGCCGCAATCGGCGCACCAAGGTCGTCAGTGAGAGTGGAAGCAGAAGGACCGTTGGCCATACCCTGCACGCCGTGGCACTTCCAGCACTGCACGCGGGCGAATACGTCACGGCCCGCCTTGATGCGCTCGGGCGTCACTTCTGGCTCGGGAGGAATCTTGATGGGATCTCCCGGCTTTTCGTTCGCCCAGCGCGGAGAGAAATGCTTCACCCAGGCCACCAAGTCGACCCGTTCCTGCTTGGTGAAGGTGCTCCATTGCGGCATGGCAGAGCGGTCCATGCCGCGGGCGATGGTATCGAAAAGATCTTCATCGGTGGGCAAAGTCCCGCTGGGGGTGGAACGGCACTTAAAGATGCCCAACTGGAAGTTGCGGGGCTTGGGCCACGTCGGCGGGTTCAGCCACTGTGCCACTTCGCCGTTGCCATCGCCCAATTCGCCATGGCAGCCGACGCAATAGCGGCGATAGTCCGCGGCGGCATCTTTCGCATGCCCAGTCACGTTGCCGACGTGACTGACCGCACTCGGCGCACTCTCCCAGGCCTTAAGCTGATCGGTCGAGAGCTGCGCCCACGAAGCCAGCGGGAGCGCCAAAAATGCAGCCGCACCCAACCAAAGCGACCACTTTTGCAATCCTGTCCGCATATCGATCCCTCGCAAAATTACAGCTTAGAAATCAAAGTCGAATCCGAGCAGCAGTTCGCTGGTGTTGATGTTGGCGGCATTGAGCCCCAAAGTTGGACCCGTACCGTCCTGATGCAACCAGTTGTACTCGTTGTGCCAGGCAAAACCAGCGCGGCTGGTCATGAATGGGTTGTAGCGGTAACCGATGGTATAGGTGGAGATGTTGCCCAAGGTCGAAGCCGTTCCCGGAGTGGACTGCTGCGACATCCGGATGGTTTCGTATCGCCCGATGAAGATCAGTTGCGGGCTGTAAACGTAGTGAGGCTCGAACAGGACGCCGTTCCAGGTTGGGTTGCGGGCGCCGGTGGGAAGAACCGTGCCAGTCACATTGTTCAGAGTGGTAGTTCCGCCGATAAGATCGCCGTACCCCTGACCAAACCAGGCATTGTCCTCGCCATGCTGGGTGACAACCTGAAGGTCGACGTGCTGGCCAAAGTAGAATTGTCCGACAAATCCTTCTCGACTGAAGGACTTGTTACCGATTCCAGAACCAGGAATGACGGTTGCGCCTCCACCGGTGGTGGCCCAAGTGGTGGGTGCAAGACCCACAAAGGCGTAAGCGCCAATGCGCTGTACCCCGGCCTTGCCAGTATCAAAGGCCTGACTGGCAGTGAAGAATCCAGAATAGGAGTTGGCTCCGTCGACCAGTTCCACAGTGCCGTCATTTGAGCTAAGGAGGGCGGCGGAATAACGAGTACGATCGTTCCAGCTGTGGCCCAGCACCTCAAGGCCCAGCTGATTGTCACCCATCTGCCCGAAGATGTTGCCGTCTCCAACAGGCCGGAAGTGGTAGAGCTGGTAGATGCCGCCATTTCCGGTGAGGGTCAGGATGCGTTTTTCAGAAAGCAGATTGTCGAGTTCGAACTTGCCCAGCTTTACGTTGAGCCACGGGCTGCCCCACAAGTTATCGAGCCGCGCCATGACAGTTTCAAAGTGGAAGGAGGCGGTCGGATCCGAAGAGGGAAGAACGTAGAACGAGAAGTTCTTTTCCAGGGTTCCACCGGTGTGGAAGTCGAGGCCGCTCAGGTCAAAGCCGGAAGTGGTGATGCGCTGGACTGCCTGTCCGGTAAGCGCTCCGCCCGCATACGTATCCACCAGCACCTTGCCCGTGCTGAGCCTGTGCCAGATGGGCGTGATGCGGAAGGTGACCGGCCAATAGCCGGGATTCTGCCAGATGGGAGCGTCCCGGTCGTTCATCAGCTGATAGCCGTTATCTTTGAACTTCTGTCCAAAGTAGTTCAGCATCGGCCACGACTCGTGGCACGCGGAGCAGCGCAGGCCGTACTTACGGGCGAAGGCGGGAAGCGCGTTCGCAGGCTGGCTGCAGGTGGCAACGAGAAAAACGAGAACCAGGGAAACAGCGAAGAAAGATGTGGCAAAGTGAGCGAGGTTTCGAATCTGCAAACGCCTCGTAACGCGCATGGCCGGACTCCTCGGCATCAAATCGAGATCAGTTTTTTTGAACCGCATTCCCACAAAAAGCGATAAGGCGCAGATAAATACGAGATGCAAAAAGGCGCGAACAAGAAACCCCTTTCTTGTTTCCGCCTGCGAAGCAATACAAAAATTTACGGTCCTACCATCGTACCGGGGATGAATCCTACTACGGCCTTAATAAAAATTTCAAGTAGCTTCCATCTTTTTTTTTACATTTTTTTTACAATGTCAAATCCACTTTGCCTGTGAGGCCAAATCGCTCGGCCGAGTTGACAGGTTTGTGCCGCTCGTACGAGACTCGGTGCAGGAACCGGAGACCAGGTGGCTTGTGGATGGGTTTTCGAAGGCGCCGGTTGATTTTTTCGCCCATGCAGTGTGAGAGTGTTCATGACCGTGTCGCTCGACACGATTGCCTTGTATTTGTGTGGCTTGGCTCGGTCGCGCCAGCTTTGGTAGCCCTGCTGCTCTTCTTGTCGGCAGCCACCATTCCTCTCGCGGCGCGGAGCAAAGAAAAAATTACATATGGCGAAGGCCTCATCATCAACATCCCCATGCCGGAAAGCGAAGTCGAGCAAGTAGTCGAAGACGTCGCGGGAAACGGCCTGATCCGGGGAACCAGAGAATACAACAAGGATGAATTCATCGCGGGGGCAAAGCCCGCCGATTCCTCGCATGTGTTTCCACCCTGGGACCAGGGCGGAAAGGTTTTCTACAAGGTCCGCATGGGAGCGATCGACCCGCGCAACTTCAAAGAGAGCAGTGACGTGGGCACGCTCGCCGTTCGATATGTGGTGCAGCCTCAGGGCGAGAAGAACACGGTGTTGCGCATCGATGCCCTTTTTGAAGAAGATTTCCGCAAAACCGTGCACCAGTCCGACGGCTCGGTGGAAAGCGCCGAGTACAAGGACATTCGGGAGCACCTCGACACCATCGAGGTCATGAAGGCCCAGAATGCCGAGGCCGCGGAAGAGCGCCTGGAACGATTGCGGAAGAAGCAGAATATGGCGATGCAAAATAGTCAAGCGCCGCCGCCCGAGATCACGGGGCGGTCGTCGTCCCAACCGACTCCCTCGGCCGTGCTGAATGAGCCGGATCCGGCCCCGGCCCCGGCGCCGCAAGAACCGGCCTTATCGAGCGTAGCGCCCGCGGGACAGACACTGGAAGAACGCGTCAGGGATTTACGCAAGCAGGTCGAACGTTTGGTGAAATCGCCGGGCGCCCCGTTGAAATCGGCGCCGTTTCATACGGCCAGCACGCTGCAATTGTTGAGCACGGGCACGGAAATCTTGATCGTGATCTCCACGCCTTACTGGTACGGGGTGGAGACCCACGAAGGGCAGCACGGATGGATGCAACGCGATCAATTGGAGCAACTGCCATGAGGCGGGTCACTCCAGTATTTCGGCGCGCGTCGAGCCGGCGGGCGTGGTTGCCAGTGCTGTTGGGCGTGGCGATTTCTTGCTGCGCTATTGGCAGTGAGGCGCAAGCGACTGCATCCGAGCGTACCTTCCCGCAATCGAGAGCCACGATCGAAAAAATTCTGAATGAGATGCAGGCTGCGGCCGCGGGACGCCTTCCGGTGCTCGCCGGCTTTGCCAGTGCGACTTCGGCGGATCATCCCCTGGACCGCTATCGACGAGGCTATTACCAGTCCAAGTTCCAGCTAAGCGCCGCGCCCTCGGGAGGAACGGTGGTGCGCGTGAGCGTCCAGGTTACGGCTTGGTATGCCGATCCGGTAGCGGCGAAATCAGGATATCAATTGCTCACCTCGAATGGCCGTCTCGAAGCGGACCTGCTCGATCAACTTTCCGATCAACTGGCCGCGACTGCTCCCCATGCGAGCCCGAGCGCTCCAGTAACGGCGGAGGCAAAACAGCCCAAGGCACCAGCACCAGCACCCGAGGAAGCAGCGATCTCCGCTCCGGTCCCCAGGCTTCCGGAGGTCAACGGCAGTTACTCCTCGTCATTGGCCCAGAGCCTGGCGGCGCAGGAACAAGCCACATCGCAAAGCGGCGCGAAAAAAATTCAGGAAAAGGACGGCGGTCCGCTGCAAACCGAAGCCGAAAGCCTGGAGGAGATTCTCAAGAACCAGGCTCATCCCAAGAATCTTGTGGCCGTGAAGAAGTCCGGCACTCCGGTAGTTGCGAAGGCGAGTTTGACCGCCAAGGTTCTGTTTCTAGCCAGCGTGCATGATGAGTTCGAGATGCTGGATTTCAACCGGGATTGGGTGCACGTGCGGATTTCCGGCTTGTCGCGGGGCTGGATCTGGCGCGATAACCTCGAATTGCCGGACAGCGTTCCAGACAGCGATGCTCCCCCGAATGCGGCGGCTGTGCCCACCGCCGCGGAGGTGTTTCATGTCTCCCGGGAAGAGATCGCGCCTTTCCCAGGAGATTGGGCTCCGCTTCGAGGGCAGAGGGTAAAAATCGTTTCGGTGGAACAGACCGACGAGAACGCCAAGGATTCTGGTCCGCGGCTCAGGCTGGAATTCGTCAAGTCGGTGCTCGATAAAGACTATGCTGAGATCGCGCAGAAATCCCAGGAGCTCGCGGGAATCGTGGTAATCTTTGACTCCGCCGACGGAGGCATGATCGCCGCCACGCTTCCAACCCTGCAACAGTGGAAGGCAGGTACGTTGTCGGACGCGGCTCTGTGGCATCAATGTTTTTTTGATCCGCCGGAAACCTTCACGGAATCCGGGGCTGCGGGCGGCCAATAACGCGGGTTTTAGTAAGTAGAGTGAATGCCGCCTCGCGGTTTCGGCCGGAGTTTGGGCTTGACTTTCGAAAGCTGAAAGAGTACCTATGCAGTTCTTGGGTGGTCTTGTGGGTCCACCCTTTTGCTCGTCTCGCAAAGCCTTTCTCAATCGTGCACAGGAATGCCGAGAGAGCGCCTGCAGGAGCGGTACGACAACCACACCACTGATAGCCATGAGCGCGATGACCCAACCCCTATTGCTACTTCGCAGGCAGGCCAGTTCGCTGCTGCGCGATTATGCCGAATTGATGAAAGCCCGCGTCACCACTCTGATTGTGATGACCGCGTGGTGTGGCTATTATTTCGGCGCGCAGAAAGCCGGCGTCTCGTCGCTGTCGTGGGGACTTTTTCACGCGCTGCTGGGAATTGGACTGGTCTCCAGCGGAACCGCCGCTCTGAATGAAGTGATGGAATACAAAGTGGACGGGCACATGCGGCGCACCGCGCAACGTCCGCTGCCCACTGGCCGCATGAGTTTGCTTCATGCCACCATCGCGGGCCTGCTTGCGACACTGGGCGGATCCGTTTATTTGGCGATTTTTACCAATCCCTTGACCGGGCTGCTGACCTTCCTCACTTCGGTCGTCTATCTTGCCGCATACACGCCGCTGAAACGCGTCTCGCCGATCTGCACTTTCGTCGGCGCTTTTCCGGGAGCTATGCCCGGGGTTTTGGGCTGGACAGCGGCGCGCGGCCGGTTGGAATGGAGCACGTTAATCCTGTTCGGCATCCTGTTCGTATGGCAGTTCCCTCACTTCTTTTCCATCGCATGGCTCTACCGCGAAGACTACGCAGCGGGCGGGATTCGCATGTTGCCGGTGGTCGAAGAAGATGGGCAATCCACGGCACGGCGTATCGTCGCTTACTCTGTGATCCTGATTCCGCTCAGCGTTTTGCCCAGTGTTTTCGGCATGGCGGGAAAGATTTATATGGTGGGAGCAATCGTACTGGGAGTCGCTCTTTTCTACTTCGGCGCGCGTCTCGCGTTTCTGAAACTGCCGCCCAACAGCCCTCGATCCAAGATGTTGGCTCGCCATGTTCTACAAGCCACGGTCATTTACCTTCCTCTCCTGTTTGCCTTGATGATGAGCAACTCCCTAAAGCCCTGAACCCGTAGCCTGAAGACTTCTGCGGCGTCTGGCGGGGCATGTCTAAAAACTTCATTTGCCCAGAGCTATTGCAAAGAAATAGGCCCGCAAGAAATGCGGGCCTCAGGATGACACGCGCGAGAAAATTGTGGATTTTAAGATCGCAGCTCCTGCGCGTTCAGGCGGAGCAGTTCTCAACTACTGAATCGAGCTGCCAACGTTCGAGAACACGTTGTTGGCGTTCGATCCGATCAACCGGACCGTGCCGACTACGATCACAAGGATCACTGCGAGCATCACGGAATACTCAGCGATGTCCTGACCCTCTTCGTCTGCCCAAAGCTTTTTCAAAAAGTTATTCATAATTCCCCCTTGACTTACGCCGCCCCAGAGACCGCCGAGGCCTGCGCACCCGGCTGCATGTCGGCGTGACTCACGCCCAGTCCCCACGGATCGCTTTCCTGCGCCACCAGCTCCAGGCCAACCTGATGCTCGCCACGCTCATCCAGCAGCCTGGTCCACACCACACTGAACTCAACGCGGCGTTGCCGGAAGAGAACGACGAGGGTGTCCAGAGTTTTCAGTTGGTGACGAATCGCGCCCAGCCGCGCCCCCGTTGCCGTGAGGTCGAGCGTGTGCGCCAGTTCTTCAAACAGCGCGCCGGACGCGTCTCTTCCACGCACGCGCACCGGCAACACTCCTTGAATGCGATTCTGTTGACGCCTGTTGATTTTTACTTGCGGTCGCATGGAATTTTGCTCAAGGACAGTGTGGCGCAAGCGCGACCAAACTGGAATGGCCCCGATGTGCGGTGTTCGCGGCACTGATGTTCGAGGCACGAAGGTAACCAGCCGCTCTAGGCGTTGACGAGATGGCGCTATGTGATCACTGCGCGGGCGCGGCGGCGGAGGCCTTTACCAAGGCGGAGTGCATCGCCTTCAGCAGAGGCTGGCTGTGGCCGTTGTAGTCCTGGGAAAGCTCCCACATAAAAACACCACCGAGGTGATGTTTACTCAGGGCATAGTTAACCTTGGCGGAAGTCGACGAAGGATTGTCATAGGTCATAAAGCCAAACATCGGTCCATCCGCATTCAGCAGGTAGGGCGCGGCGGCCAAATCATCGAAATTCTCGGTCCACTCTCCAGCCTGAAGGAGCGGCTCGACCTGAGAGTAGAGCACAGTGGGAGCGCCTCCATTGCCGCAGAGATTATCGTGCGCGCAGAACGACCACAGGCCGTAGACATCGAAGGCGTAACCATAGAAAGCTGTGCCGAGATTAATTTGCTCGGCGGGCACGTGAAAGACGGAGAGAAAATTCGTGGTCGAAGTGTCGAGGCTGCCTTCCTGGCCGGGATCAAGCGGGCTGAGGTACAGCGGCGAGTTGTGGCCGGAGTGATTCGTCCACGCGCCGTGGAAGTCATAGGTCATGACGTTGTAAAAATCGAGCAGCGGAGTCATGCCGGCAAAATCGTAGTCGCCGTAGGAACCGGGGCTGGAGGAAACGGCAGCCGAGATCAGGTATTGACTGGCGGGCATGAGATCGCGCAAATCCTGGATGAGCGCGGTGAACTCGATGGCCTGCTTATTGGTGTTGGGGACTTCGTAATCGAAGTCGACGCCATCGTAGCCGTTGGCAATGGCGAAGTTGGCGATGTTTTGCGCAAAAGTGGCGCGCAGCGCAGAATCGGCGTCGATGTAAACAAATAGTCCTGCATTGCCGCTGACGCAAAGTTCCACCTTGACGCCTGCCGCGTGGGCGCGCGAGATCAGCGTGGGCTCGAGGAATCCATTGGGGATCAATAGAGAACCATCCAATTTCCACGACGGCGCGATGTTTGAGTGCACGATGTGCGTGAGCTCGTCGTACGGAATCGTGGAGGAATCGTAGGGAGGAACGTTGAACTTGTCGCTGTATTCGTAATAGGCGAGCAGCCGGGAGTCCGAGGCGTGCAGAGCGGGGGCCAGAATAAAGGCAAGAGTCAGAGCGGCGATATACATCTTCCGAGTGAGGGTCATGTTGGCGGGTCCTGTGGCCTGCCAGTTTAGGATAGGCGCACGGGCCGGTCAAGCTTGTATGGCGCGGCGTTTGAGGAAGCGTATAGTCGGTCCGTTATGAATAGACGCCGCTTCATTTCAAGCGCGATGGGCGCTGCGGTCGCGGGATCACTCGCTGCCAAGGCATCTGTAGTTTCGAACCAGTTGGATCTCGAAGCGATGCGAGCAATGAGAATCGCTGCTTCGCATTCCGCTCCGCCGACGCGGAGTCTGGCACTGGATCGGCATCGTTTCGGCGTGAACTATACACCATCGAAGAATTGGTGGTTCTGCTGGAATGAATGGGACGCTGACCCGATCAAGCGAGACCTGGATGCGATCGCGGCGTTGGGCGCGGATCATTTGCGCATTCTTTTGATCTGGCCTTATTTTCAACCGAATCCAAAGTGGGTGAGTCCGCTCCATCTGGAGCGGCTGAATCAATTGCTCACACTCATGGGTGAGCGCAATCTGGATGCGGTGGTGACCGCGTTCACCGGGCAGTTGAGTGGATGGTTCTTTCTTCCTCCATTCAACAAAGCTGGATCGGCCTTCTATTCGGACGACGCAATCTGGAGCGCGCAGGAAATTTTCATTCGAGCGTTGGCCGGTGTGATGAATGGGAAGAGCAACATCATCGGCTTCGACTTTGGGAACGAGATCAACACCTGCTGGAGCGCGGAGCCCAGCGTGGGCGATGCGTGGATGAAGAAAATGTTCTCGCTGATGGAGAGCGTTTCGCCCGGTCACATTCACGTGAATGGAGTGGACGAAATGCCGTGGTTTGAGTCGACCACATTTTCTCCGCAGGCGCTGGCGGCGCGGCCGATGCCGACCATGCATTGTTATCCCTACTGGTCGGGGTCGCTGAAATTTGGTGGGGCGATGGATCCGCCCAGCATCAAGCTGATGGCGGCCAACGCAACCCTGATCCGGTCATATGCGGGCGATCCGCGAAAGCCGGTGTGGGCGGAGGAGTTCAACACCTGCATCGAAGCGCTGAACGAAAAGCAGCAGGCGGAGTGGCTGGAGAAAGCTGTGTTGGCCGCGATCGATTCAGGAGTGAGTTGGTTCACGTATTGGGACAGCCACGACGTGGACCGCAAGTTCGAATTCAACTCGCTCGAGTACAGCCTCGGGCTGCTGACGAATGATGGCAAGGTCAAGGAGCAGGGCCGGGTATTCAGGCAACTCGCCGAGACGTATCGAGGGAAGGCTGTGACGTTTCCTACGCAGCCTTTGCCGGCGCCGCCGGTGCATCGAGATCATGACATTACTTGGAGATGGATGCTGGATTGGATGGGGTGGAAGGGGAGCGGGGGCTAGCATCGGAAACAAAACCAGGGTCAAAGGCAGCGGACAAGGCCAGCCCTGAGCTTGTCGAAGGGAGTATCCGCTCCACACATGCACTGGTGTATAAAAGATAAAGTTATGTCGCAGGCAGCGCCAGCAATTACGCGGAGCCCCGCGGATGTGGTCCGGATGACGCCGGTTTCGCAGGCGCCGAACGGGGTGTGCTACGCCGCGGCGGGCGAGAGTTCCATGAGCTCGTTTGACCTTGAGCGCATGATTGCGGCGGTGCCGACCAAGGCTGCGGCTGCGCTCAAGCGCAAAGCTTATTATTTTGTCCCGCTGACGGTCACGCAGGGCGACGAGATCCTGATTGCGGACCGCTACGATGTGGCGCTGAGCGATAACGCAGTCTGCCACCGCAACCTGAACCTGGGCGATTCGCTGTGCGTGTTTATCTCCACGCGATTGATGGATGACAAATTCTCTGTGGCCTTCGAGTTCTATATCAATGTGGGGCACGCGCTGGTCGAAGAGGCAGGCGTTTCCAAGGAGTTCAGCGAGTTGGCGTGGAAGCAGGTGGAGGCGGGGACGCGCGGGGAAACCTCGCTGGATGCCTGGGAGGCGCGCAAGCTGGCTTTGGCCGGAGGTCCGGATGCGGAGCGCTTCAAGAACGAATATTTCGAAGCCACGTTTGCCGATACGATTTCGATTTACTTGCTGTCTTTATATCTAGACGTGGATTACTACGATCTGCGGGAGCGGGATTATCCGTTGCTGGCGCCTTCTGCGTTGGCCGAGCGGTTGCGGAAAGTGGCGGAGCTTTTTCCGGCAAATGCGGGGTATGAGTTTGCGGTGCTGTACAAGCGGCGCAGCTAGGGGATTGTGTGGCGCGGGCACTCTTGCCCGCGAATCTAACCACGAACAGATTCTTTTAGCCAATCCCACACTTACCAGATCGTCGGCTATGTAGGGCACCCCCAGCCCCTCATCCTGCCCGCAGTTGTCGGACAAGAATTTCCGACCCACCCTTATTTATTTCTAATCGCGAAGTTAACCGTCGTCGGTTCATTGGGGCTCACGGTGACAGCTCGCTCCCAGGTTTTCGGTTCGGTGAAGATGGGACGCTGCACGGTGCGCTCGGTGAGGACGTCGTAGGCCTGTTCCTTGCCAGCCAGTCCCCAGCCTTCATGCCAGGCGACAATCTGATAAGTGCCGGGCGGGACGCCGGTGAATTCGAAGCGTCCACTCTCGTCGGTGACGGCGTAATACGGATGTTGCACCACCATCATTTCCGCGTTCATCCAGACGTGGCCGCCATTGCAGCGCAGGTTGACCAGGCCGGGCGTTCCCATGTTGCGGGAGTTGATTTGATTAGGGAAGGGGAAGGGCAGGTTATAGCTGGCCGCGCCGTCCATGTGGATGGTGTGCAGGGTGGCATCGGAGCTTTGCATCTGGAGTTCGGCGTTCTGCGGCACCAGAAGAATATGAGGAATGTAGTGGCAGTGCCTCTGGTCGAGGTGCCGTCTCTGCTCTGGTAAGTCCATCGCTTTCCCGGCGGAGATGTTCTTCAAATAGACAACGGTATTTGCGACTCCGCCCTCAGGGCCGACAATCAGGCGCTCAAGGCTGACGCTTTTCTTGCCCTCCGGGTCGCAAATCTGGGGATCTTTTGTGACCGGGAAATCCAGTTGGCGAGGAAGTGTACCGGACCATTTGATGGTCCCGGAGATGGATCCACCGTCAGGGACGGGGATAACTTTGTAGCTGCTGCTTTGAGCCGCGGCCAGGGTTGTAGCCACAACCAAAGCCGGCAAAAGGGATCAGATTGAACTGCGCATTCAAATCCCTCATGGCCCACCGCCAGTTACGGCGGCCCAATGACGCTCGACGTGGAACGTGGGCCGAAATTTGGGTCGATCTCCGCAGGCAACGGCTTTCTCCCAACTTGCGGGACAGTGCTCTCAGGGATCCCCCTGGCCAGGGAGAGCACTCGTGTTTGCGGTCGTGCGCGATTCCAACATGGGGAGGACCGTGGTTAGACGGTTCGTGTGATTGGAATCACAAATTCACCAAATTAAGGTGCTCTAATCGAAACTGAGTGTCGAGATTACCAAGGTGGTGGACCGTGCGGGTAGGCTGCATCAATTCGAACTTGAGCCAGCTCCCAAAGACAACTGGAAGCGCGACGCTTCCGGCGCGAGATGGCTTACAATCTTCCTTCCATGGCCATACAGGTGCGATCGTTCGCCAAGATCAATCTTGGGCTGCGCATTGGCGCGGCGCGCCCGGACGGCTTTCATGAACTGCTCACGGTCTACCAGACGATTGGGCTGCACGATCTGATTCGCGTGAGTCTGAGCCGCGGCAACGGGATTGAGATACGGTGCTCCGACCCGAGAGTTCCCAAGAACGAATCGAATACCTGCTATCGCATCGTCGAGAAAGCCATGCGGGCGCTGAAGGCCAGGGGACGGGTTCTGATCGAGATTGAGAAGCGGTTGCCGGTGCAGGGCGGCATGGGAGGAGCGTCGGCAAACGCGGTAGCCACGTTGCTGGCATTAGAGAAGGTAGTGAAGAAAAGTTTGTCTTCGCAGGAGCGACTGCGGATTGCGGCGGCAGTGGGCTCCGACTTGCCGCTGTTCTTAGTGGGCGGTGCGGTGTTGGGTGTGGGCCGCGGGGAGCAGGTCTATCCGCTGGAAGACTTGCCGGAGACGGCATGCGTGGTGGTGACGCCGGCAGTCGGAGTCTCAACGCCCAACGCTTTTGGGGAGTGGGATCGAAGAACGCAGGGTGCGGGAACCTCCGCGTTGGTAAGACTGTCTGCCGCCGCAGCCAAAGGCAAGCTGCGACAATTGACGCTCCCGGAGCCATCCGATAGAATGGTTGAGCTTGGCCGTGAGTTTTCCGCGTGGCTGAGTGAAAGTTACTCCGGTGCTCCTTTTCGAAGGGGCCGGGCCGAGAATCCGCTTCTCGCGCTTGTCCGGGCCGGGATCAAGAACGACTTTGAAGAAGTCGTCTTTCCTGAGTATCCCGAGCTGAGTGATGGTAAGCGTGCGCTGGAGCGCGCAGGCGCGAAGTACGCGTCGTTGTCGGGCTCCGGCTCAACGTTATACGGGTTGTTCGCTTCGAACGCGGCGGCGCGGACGGCGGCGATAAAGCTCCGCAGGCAGGGGTGGGCGGCACAGGCCACGGTTACCCTGACGCGGCAGAAATATTGGGCAAAGTTTCTTGTTCCCAGTTTCTAGTTTCTGGTTGTTTAATAGGGTGATCACTTTCACCCGACCCGGTTTGCGGGAAACTGGAAACCGGAAACTTGAAGCAGCGGTACTGGGCCGTCGACTAATGGTAGGTCAAGTGCCTTTGGAGCACTTTGTCTAGGTTCGAATCCTAGCGGCCCAGCCAGAAAACAGCTGCTAGCTTCTAGCTACTAGCCAAATCGTATAAAGTTCGTCGTATGCATTGGCTAGTAGCCAGCAGCTAGAAGCTTTGAAGCGCCGAGAGCTAAAAACCTATGGCTACTTTGGTGACGCCGACGGAAAAGACGGAAAAAGCCGAGAAGCAGGCCCCTCCCACGCCCGAGGAGAAACCGGAACGCAAGGCGCGCGCGCGTGTGGACGAGAAGTTCAAGATTTTCAGCGGCACGGCGAATGCGCCTTTGGCTGATGAAGTCTGCAATTTTCTCGGTATGCCCCGTGGCCAGGCGATGGTGAAGCGTTTTGCCGACGGTGAAGTGTACATCCAGATCCAGGAAAACGTCCGCGGCTGCGATGTCTTTGTGATGCAGCCGACTTGCCGGCCGGTGGACGAAAACCTGATGGAGCTGTTGCTGATGATCGACGCGTTCAAGCGCGCATCGGCGCGGCGCATCACGGCGGTGATGCCTTACTTTGGCTATGCGCGCCAGGATCGCAAGGATAAGCCGCGGGTGCCCATCTCTGCGAAGCTGGTGGCGGATTTGCTCACCACGGCGGGTGCGGATCGGGCGCTGATCGTCGATCCACACACGCCGCAGATACAGGGATTTTTTAATATCCCGGTGGATCACCTGTTCGCATCGCCGGTGCTGGTGGATCACTTTAAGAAGTTGAACTTGCCGAATCTGACCGTGGTTTCACCGGATGCAGGCGGCGTGGAGCG
>Ga0187885_10003169_pt1 | contig 14929 bp, 19 predicted proteins | sample June2016WEW_20_1_3_FD_132970 | JGI IMG/M metagenome (GOLD analysis project Ga0187885, IMG submission 132970) | Peatland microbial communities from SPRUCE experiment site at the Marcell Experimental Forest, Minnesota, USA - June2016WEW_20_100 | ecosystem: Environmental > Terrestrial > Soil >... | reverse complement strand
TTTCTCTTGCCAATCGTCAAGCTATTTGCAAGAGCGTGAAACAGTTTTGCGTTGTTCCAATCAAAATTCAGGGAAAGGCTAACGATTCATCAAGCAAAGGGATTTCCAGGCGAATCAGAGGGGTTATTGCACGCGGTACTAAAATCGTCACGCGGTACGTGGGTACCGGGACTAAACGCGGTACGTGGGTGAGAGGGTGGGGGTTTCGTTAAAGTAACTGAGAATAGGGGTTTTTTCATACAGTGACAGGGTTATTGCATAGGTATTCGCATGCATAAAGCGAAATAACCCCTAAAATCCCTGTGTAAATTACCTAGCACCTTCTTCCAGACGCTTGCATAATGCAATAACCAAAGGTCTTAAGTACACAAAGTCTCTCAGTTTTCTTTGAGACAAGTTGTCAGCGGTAGCATTAGTGCAGAAACCGGAGGCCGCGCCGGAGATCGCGGCAGTACCCTCCGAAAATGGATCAAAAGGCGGAAGGCCGACTAGCTTAGAGAAATTAGGGATCAGGCAGGAAGATATTTGGAACCTAGCTACGGAAGGACTAACTAACTCGGAGCTTTCGAAAAGGCTGAGTAGGTCAAAAGGCAAGATCAGCATTCGAACAATCGCTAAGTACCGAGCGATCATGCCTCTTGATTGGAAAGCAAAGTTCGACAATTTCGATTCGCTCCCTCAAGCGCAGGAATTCAAAACGTGGATCAAATCTCGATGGAACACGGAAGCGGGAGTAACACATACTTACAATAAGGTGAAAGAGATTTGGGAGAATTGTTGGAAGAAACCGCTTGAATCTCTTGTCGAGGCGGACATAACAAACGCTCTGGCATGGATTAAAGAGAACAATCCCAACAGTCAATTTGAGGCTATGCTAGCCGTTCGAGCTTTAATACGATTTGGACTTGGGAAACCTGAATGGCTTACGAAGCTATTGAACACGAAGGGAAAGAAGAATGAGCCTCGAACAATCGGGATTCTGACAAGGCCGGACTTCTTTACGTCAGTCCTTCCAAGGATACTTTCAGCTATCTTTGAATTGGATGAGTTAGAAAGGATCAAAGATGAACTCTGGCTCATAATCAGCGTGAAGGTTGCGACAGGAATTAGAACGGGAGATCGGAAGGCTGAGAGGGAACTTTGGGGAACTCGGATCAATGCTGGAAAGACGAATTTGGAATTTAGAGCTGGAAAGGTAGAAGGGTGGACAGTTTTCGCAAAGCGAAGGGAAATTTGGCATATCAGTTATCTGCCCGAAAAGGTCAGGCTTGGACTTGTTCGCCATATCTCGAAATATGGGATCAAGTCGGGCGAACCACTAATTCAAGCATTAACGGATCATCGCGCGCTGGAATTGTTGGCTCAGATTTGCAAATCCCTGGATATTGAACGCCTCGATCTCCATGCTTTTCGTAAGGCGTACTTGACCGGCCTCTGTCTGTCCGGTATTCCTTTGGAAACCGCTGTCGAACTCAATGTGGGCTGGAAGGACATTAACACAGCTAGAAAGCATTACCTACAGATCAAAGCCCTGAATGCGGATAAAGAGTATAACAAGTTCTCTACGAAGTTTTTCCAATAATCGGAGGTTGATTTTTAGTCAACAGAGAGGATGGGCGAAGCCTCCCTTTGAGTTAGAAGCAACTCACAGCTGTCGTGGGTAGAAACCGAGAAAGGGCGGCCTCATGTGAGCTGAGAGAAAGTCGTCGCTAAGCGATAACTTAGGCCCACACGAAACCGCCCATCGTCAATTTCTCCCCAACGGATTTAAAGAAAGCTCAAATCAAGCTTCTTGTACCAATTAATTTGATTCGCTTTATGGTCGAATTCCCCAAAGTAGTATTGGGGCATTCTCCTGATTTTCAAAGCCTCTTCCCCCAGCTCATCCTCTAGTCTGCGTAGATCGCCCGAAGAATGTTGCGAGAAGAACACGGTGAAATCTGCCTGGCTGATAAAGGCTTCATGGAGATCAGCGAAACGCCTAGTCACGGAGATCAGCCCGATCCCGTAGTGCCTCCCTCCGTGAACCAGATCGCCAATATTCGTATTGTTTAGGCTTGACTTCTTTTCAACTAGGCGATCACACTCATCTATCACGAGAACAAGGTTCCTGAGAATCTTCGCGACTTTGCAAACTTCTTCCAGTTCTTCGAAGCTACGATAGCGGGGAACGTAGATTGCCCTTCTAACGCCTCTGCCCCAAAGCAGGGGGAGCTTGTCGAGTTGGCGAACCGGATAACCGAATTGCTGGTGCTCTAAATGATAGTCGAAAAGAATGAAGTGAATAATCTCTTTCAGACACGCCTTAACGTAGGTACTCTTCCCCGAACCTTTCCGGCCGCAAACCACGATCTGATCCGTTGTTTCGAATCGCAAAGCTCAAACTACGTTTGAACCGTCCACGAAGGAATAGCAGCCGCCCCAGCCGGAACAACGACAGCCGGGGAAATGACATCATGGGCAACCATAATTGTTTTAGTTGTGCCGCTCGGATTGGATAGTATCAAAGCGGCCCCCGCTTCATTGACTGTTCCCCCAGCCGCCAGCGTGATCGAGCAGGTAGTTATGACTTGGTACGTGCTGTTGCTGTAAAGGTCTGTAGTATTTGTTACGGCTGTCCAAGCTCCGAGTATTGTTTGCAAATTGTAATCAGTTTTAGCGGGCGCGGTCACACCGGAGCCAACACCTAGCTGAAGCCCCTTTGCCCCTGATCCTGCATTATAGAATCCGAGGGAATAGCCTCCCGAGCCGCTATAATAGATGATGAAACTCGCGGCGGCGTTGGTTATGTCTTTGCAACCGGTGAAAGTGTAATCCACGTTGGCTATGCTTGCGGCTAATAGGCCACCTAGTATGTATCCAAAGTTATTCGTGAAAAGGTCAGCTATTGGGGATTTTCCAGTAGCTAGAAGTTGCCCCTGTTTGTCGATCACATCAACCTGGAAGCGTCCAATCAATCTGTTTTCGGTTTTGCCTTTGAAATCTTCTTTGGTACTTTCCACCGCGAGTTTGTGAGCCAGGGCTATTCGACTATCGAATGAACGGGGGGAAAATCTAGGAAACAAAATTGAAGGGGCAACCTTCGGTATCGGCATCATGCAATAGATTAGGGCGGAACTCATAGAAGAAAATATGACGGTGAGAAAAGGCAAAGTCGCTTACTAGCTATGCGTGACCGTGAAAGACTCGGAAAGCGTTTCTGTGAAGGTTTCTTCTTTTGCTGGCCTCATTGATTCGCTTATCGTATCTGAGAAAGTTGTTAGTTTAGCGGGGGGCATTGATTCGCTCAAAGTATCTGTGAAGGGTATAGCATAACACGCCACTTTCAAAGACTCTGAAATTGTGTCGCTAAATGCCATTTGGTTAGAGGCCACTTTCATGCTCTCCGAGAGCGAATCAGAGAAAGCCACGTTGAATACCTGATAGGTGCAAGTCAAAAGCTCCGAGATAGTTTCCGACAAAACAATTTGCGGCAAAGCACAAGTCGCACTCTCGGAAATTGAATCTGAGAAAGGCGCTGTGAATACTAGATAGGTGCAAGTCAAAGCCTCTGAAACGGAATCTGAGAAAGCCACGTTGAATACCTCATAGGTACAAATCGAAGCTTCTGAAATCGAATCCGAGAATACCACTGGCGAGGGAACCGTGAAACTTTCCGAAATCGAGTCATTGAAAATTGTCGGAGTCAAACACGCGAAGAATTCCGTTATCGAATCTGTGAAAGTGGCAAACCCCTGATTCCAATAGAATAGCTCGCCTATCGTGTCAACAAAATTCGCATTTCCTGTTTGCACCGAAATGCGAAACTCTCCGATGTTCACATAAGAGAAATCGCCGGAGGGCGTGGGCTGGAATTGAAAATCATTGACCAAAGACTACGCAACCGAAACCCTCATGCTTTCCCAAATTGTGTCAACGAGCGGGGGGCTTGGCTCGAAGCCCAGCCGAAACTCTCCGACCGTTTCCGAGCCTAGATCATTAACCATACTGGATCGAAACCACCACACGAACCCTATGCAAATCCACATCTGAATTTGTCGCTAGAACGGATAAAGTCATGCCCTGGTCAAATTGCTTATTCGTGACAAATGAAACGGTCGCATTGTGAAGGGCTAGCGGGGTTTGGCTGTTGGCCATGTTCTTGAAAACGGGGGAACCGTCAACGGTGATAACGTAGGAAAGAAGGGCTATTGTCCAATAGAACTGTAGCCAAACCCCCGTAATGGTTCCTTTCGCCTGAAGTTTTGTCGTATATTCCCTCTGAGTGCCACCTGGCAGATCATCGAAAACCGTGTACGAATCGTTGCTTACGAATATTTTTTGAAAAAAAGTTTTCAAATCGGTTATGATCGTGCTTATTGCCGTTGACATTTCCAGGGCCTAGAGTAGAAAGGCTAGAAGGATCAGGCCGATTGCTCCGGCAGCGAGTAACCAATCCCACCAAGAGCCAACTGGCGGCGGGGTTGTGCTTGATCCAATTGTAACGGTGATTATGGGGCTTTGATCGCCTGTGGGAATGTACGTTGTTCGAATCGTGAAGTTTGGCGTGTTGGGGCCAACTGTTGCGGGGCCATGGGAATAGTAGCCGCCAGCGATCACTCCCACGTTGCTTGCCCCTGTGCTATTCGGAATAGCCGGGATCTGTACCTCTAGGTCGCCAGCCGCTAGGTTAGGGTCGGGTAGAACCTGGCCGGTAATCGTGAAAGAATCCCCCTCATTCATAGCGATTTGATTGTTCACTGAACTTTTGCCGGTCGTTAGGTCGTTAATTTGAATGCTCACAGCTTCGCTTGATTGGCCGTTTTCTTTCACGGTAACGGTAACGATGGGGCTTTTGTTTCCGGTCGGTAGATATGTGGCTTGAATCGTGAAGTTCGACGTTTGAGGGCCAACTATCGCGGGCCCATACGAAAAGAATCCCCCCGCCAGAACGCCAACTTTACTGCTTGACGTACTCCCTGGGATGCCTGGGATTTGTACCTCTAGGTCGCCAGCCGCCAATCCAGGGTCCGGTAGAGCCTGGCCAGTGATCGTGAAAGAATCGCCCACATTCATCGCGATTGCGTTAGCTCCCACGGAACTTTGGCCGGTTGTTAAGTCGTTAATCATCAGGCTCACAGTCTCATTTGTTGGCGGAGGAGGAGGCGGGGGCGGAGCGGATTGAACGGTAACATTGACGATTGGGCTTTGGCTACCCGTCGGAATGTAACTTGTCTGAATGTTGAAGCTGGCCGTTCCAGGGCCCACAATCGCTGGCCCGTACTTATAGAACCCCCCAGCAAGAACGCCCACCTTACTCTCTGCCGTACTGCCAATTATGGCGGGAACTTCAACTTCCAAATCGCCAGCCGCTAAATTAGGATCAGGGCTAACAACGCCTGTGATCGTGAACTGGTCGCCAATGTTCACGTTCAACTTGTTCGTGCCGTGTGAAGTTTCTCCGGTAGTGAGATCATCAACCTCAATCGTTAAAGTGGTCGCTGGATCAACAACGATCAGCCGAACAATATTTGACTTCACAGTAGTACCGGCTACTTGCATCTGAATATTGTAGGCTCCGATTGGTAAGCCAATAATGGCCGGAGGCGCGCCCCCAGGCGTCGGGCCAACTACGACCGGAATTGCGAAGGTTCCGTCCGAATGAAAATAGGATTCTCCACCACCGTAGCCCGCTAAAGTATCGCCGAATTCTAAGCCACTATTCACGGCCATTAATGACATTCCATGATCGGCATCGTACGCATAATCCCATCCTGAGCCCGTGATTATGAGCGTTGAACCCTCATTGATCGGGTTAGGGCTCAAAGAAATAGTAGGGGCCATGCCGTTTCCCCCTAAATCCAAGTCGTGATCTCTAAGTAGGTGCTTCCCGTGTCTGAGTACGCGAAGATCGTTCCTTTCATTTTGCCCTTGTAAAATCTTCCGAAACTGCTAGGGGGCAAAGTCTCATAGTTCTGTAATTGTGCTTGCTCCTGAATGTTCTCGCTTTCCCCGAATTGAATTCTGACCGTTGCGGTTTGCGGTATTTGTTGAAGGAAAATCATTCTTGCCTGTTTTGGAACGGGAATCCCTGGCTGCGTCCAGCTCCCATTAGGGATCGGAAAGCGCCTTTGATTGTTGAATACGAGAATTCTGTTTTCGTCAGCTATGGCTCTTAGGTGTCGGTCAAGATATGCGAGCTTAGTATCCAGTTGATTGATCGCGTTTACAACGTCGGCAGTTGTAGCGTTGGTGCTCAAGCTTTGACCTCTCCGATCAAGTAGGCAACCGCGATAATGCCAATTATGACGATCACCAGAACGGCTAGCGTTTGCCATGAAAGGTTAGTGGGAGGCGGAGGCGGAGGGGTTATCGTCCCGCTTGCTGTGATCGTTAGATCAGCGTCGGCGCATAGCTGAATCGGGTTGATCGGAATTCCACTCCAAACGAAAACGAAATTCTGCGCAGTTCCCGAAGGCTCTAGCCAGTTCGTTACGTCAATGTTGAATGGGAAATTGAATTCGGCCACACCGAAAACGGGCTGAGAGAATACTTGAATGTTGTTCACTAGAATTGCAACATAGGCGGCCCCAATAGAAACTAAATAGGAACCGTGAAGCGATCCCACTAACCGGCCTGATTGAAGCGAACCGCTCCAACTCACGCTAAAGCCTTTCACGATTGAAGTTGTGGCTGTGCATTCATGCGCTACTGCGATTGTTTGAGTATCAGCCAATTCTTTCCCCCGCTTCTATGGCGGAGGCGGGAAAGGTGCGAAACTAGCCGGTGTTATGATTCCCGCCGGAGTCGCATCGAACATTTCCATCGCTTTGAGCGTAATGATTCCAAGCAACAGGCCGACTCCGAACATGGCCGTTTCTCTGTCCTTTCTCCCGATCACTATGACAGCAAAGCCAATCAGAACTAGCAGGGTATCGTCAGCCGCAAAGTAAGTATCATGTCCGGCTACGTTTGAGGCGATTTTGAAAAGCTTCACTCCGTAGCCTGGAAGCCTCAGAACTTCCCAAACGAATTTCAAACCCATTCCTGCCAGCCAGCCAATTACTAGAAAACCCCACGCTGGTACTTTGTCCATTTTTGATTTTCTCCGCTAGGTTTTCAAAAGAAAAAAAGAAGTCATGGAGTTTTGAGTTATCCTACGCGCTGTCGTAGAACTACTCTTGCTGTCGGGCTTCCGCCCGCGCTAGTGCCGCAGAGTAAGTGAAGTTTGAAGCTGTCCATGTTAGCCGTTGGTATTGGTGCGCCTTCAATGTCGAGAAGGTCCAAGAAATTGTACCCTGTAATCAAAGCTGGGTTCGATACTCCGAGCCCAATGGCTGTTGCCGTGTTGTTGTCTCCCGTTTCCACGAATGGGTAGCCAAAGCCCACATCGCCTGGGCCTACGTTAGCGCCCCGGAATTTCGTATAGGCTTGGAGAACGTCCCAGGGGATCGGGGGAACGTGTGAAATGGTATCGTTCTCAATGAGCGATACTGAGGTACACAAAGCATCTGATCTGACTCCGTTATCTTGTATCTGAATTAGAACTTCCTGAATTGGAAGCCCTGTTTTCAGGTCAATGATGTTATCCTGGCTTGCATTGAGAGCTTGAGTTTTCACAACCGTTTTCATTATGTTCGGTGTCGCGGTTGGAGGGTTAAGACGTGTGGTTTCGTAGATTTCGAGCGTCGGCGCTACTGTGAAAGCTGCGCCTATGTTGGTTCCTAGAGCTGCGAGCGTTGCCCATGTGACATCAAGCTCTAAGTTGCTGAAAGCCGGGTGTGGCAGTAGGTTCAATGAATCTTCAGGGAAGTCTGTGAAGGGAATTACGATCATTCCTTTGAACGCGTAAGGAGTTGCGTCAGATAATCCGTGTCTTTGGAGGAAACCGAAGTTTCCGGTTTCCAAAGCGTTCAAAACGTACATGTCCATTCCCGTCATTCTGTGAAGCGATCCGGCCACGCCTCCCGAAGCGGAAGGAACGGCCTGAAGATCGACAGCCTGAAGTAACGAGAAAGGCGAATCTTGGGCAACTGTTGGTGTGGTTCCGGTTGTTAGGTTACCTCTGAGGTAGAGAACTAAGTCTCGGCCGTACTGGATCAGAGGAATTTTCGTGGGAACCATGTTCCCCGAGGAAAAGTTGTTCGTGTCAATTTTCCGTAGTGATCCAAGTTGTGTCATTTCAGTTCCCTACTTGCTGTAGGACCATCCGGCCCATTGAAGGAATGCTGCTATGAAGAATCCAATGCTAGCGCCGAGAACGATGGATCGCCAAAGTCCTTTACCGTCTATCTTGTAGCCTACCATTAGGATTACGATCCCTGCGACAAACCAAATTCCGCCGTACACCCATTTGCTTTGCCCGGGGAAGTACGTTGACAGTTTGATGAATGGCAATACGACCGCCCCAACGACAGCGATCACTAGGGCGAGGATTACTGGCTCTGTTGGAATTCCGTATACTCTTGTAGCTGATATGTCTGGTGCCAATTTTCTTCAGGAATAATAGGGCGGAACTCATAGAAGAAAATAAGACGGTAACAAAAGGCAAAGTCCCTTAATCAAATTTGTGAGACTATATCGGAACCCGATTCATTCCGCCCCACGTTCCGCGAGATTTGGGAGGCTTAGAGTCGTGGATGATCTCGCATAATCGAATGAAAAGGTCAGCATAAGCATCGTCCTCATCGCAGAAGCAAATAACCAAGTCACGCAGAGTTTTGTAGACGTCTATGAATTCGGGATCGGCTTTGATCCATTCCTCTTTTGTTCTCTCCGCTAAGAATTGGTCTAAGATTTTCTGAATGTACGCAGTGTTTTCCCTTCGGCCCACAACTGCCGGAGGAAACACATTCAGAAGCCGAAGGCCATTACAGAGAGAGATTAGAAGGGGTTTGAGAACTCGAAGTCTGGGACTCATTTGTTGCATTCGCCCTTCTGTGAAGGGCGGAATAGGGTTCATGTGTGGGTTAGCAGTTTTTCAATTACCCAGGCCGCTATCGCTGCTACCACGGCAGAGAGGGCTTTGAGGCCGTTCATTATGCTTTTTCGTTCTGTTGCTTGGGTTTGCATCATGCCGATCACTCCCAGCTTTAGCATATTATCTTGGGCTGTGGGATCGCCTTTCAGTAGTTTATCATGTTCACCTACGCTTGCTACCAGGCCGCCATCGCCATCGAAGCCTTTGAGACACGTTAGAATTTGAACGATCATATCGTGGTCGCTCATTTCCGACAAGATCGGTTCCCTCAAAAAAGGAAAGGGGTTAGAACAAAAGCGCCTGGCTATGTTACTTTGTGGCCGGTGTTGCTGGGGTAGGCGGTGCTGATCCCATAATTTCCTTGATGAAGGCTAGAACTCCGCCTATGAGACTTGAGCCCAATAGTCCTAGCGCTACCTTGTCACTTGGAAACCCTAACAGCATCCACGCGGATACGGGCGGCAGGTCAAGTGCCAGAAGCATAAGTAGAGCTTGCATCTTGTTGCTTAGACCGTTGAACGTGATTGTATAGCTCATTACGTCTTTTCACCCCCGAAGAAATCTAGCTCTTTGCGCCCTTCAATCTCTGGTAGAGCGTTCTGAGATATTGGGCGTTCTTGCAGCTAGCATCCCAGGAGGCGATCACGCCAGGGTCTTGTTCGATGAACAGTAGATCGTTCAATGCTAGATCGCAGCAAATGCCCTGGTCAACTAGGTTGAAGCATTGTTGTTCTGTGCAAAGTCCGGCAGCAACAGAAGCGGCTAGATCATTCCAAGAGGCGTTATCTTTGAACACTGGAAGCGCATAGGTTCCGTCTTTGGCGAGCCATTGAAGGATCGGCGCTCCGTATGGCGTGGCCGTTGGCGAGCCTGGAATAGTTGCCACTGAAAGATCATTCGAGGTTACTGTTTGCGTGGGGATCGTGTCGGCCGTTGGATAATAGAACAAGTTTCTCTTATTGCCATTCAGGGCGGCGAAGGCGGCTAGTCTGGCTGGGTAGACCGTTTTGAATAGCGAGATTTCGAAGTCCACGTTTATGCCCATTGTGCTAATGGGTGATTGTCCAGGGGCGGGAGCTTCGGGGGCTTGCGAAATCTGACTTCGGGGATCGCCAGCCGGTAGGAAGACCGGGACTCCCTGAAGCATTAGAAGCCAGGCAATTTCCATCACTCTCGGGAAGGGGATCGGGGTATAGTAGCTGGGGGAGTTGTTTTTCAGGTACATTTTCGAGTCGGGATCAATGGGAACGGATGAAACCATATCGGCCATGGCGTACTCTAGTTTGTAGAACTTTGCTGTTGCTATGCAAACTGCCGCTAGGTTAGCGCCCAGGGCTGTGACTCCGTAGAAGCGGCTCAGTAATTCGTAGGCTTCGAGAAGAATGCTTTCGGTGTCTTTGCTCAATGGTTGGAAGTGGATTTGTTGTTCAGTCTCGAATGCCTGTCCTAGATATTCGAAGGCCGCATACATGTCAGATTCAGGGTGTGCTTGCGTTTCTGGCGTGTTAACCCAAGTCATATCAGGCTTATAGTTCGGGGCTCCCTGCCAGAATTTCGGGGGGTTGTTAACGTCCATGCTAGAAAGCGAGGCGTGAACTTGCGCGACTATTGCGGGGCTACATGGAATCTGTACGGTATCTTCGACCCCGATTGAAACTTCAGGAATTCCGGCGGGGATCACTGGATAGATATTTCCGTTTCGAACGTCGATGAACATTTCAGGTTCTTTCCAGTTGATCGGGTAGGTATCGACTCCGCCGAAAAAGGGAGGCTGATATTTTCGCATGTTTCGGCCTGGCATTCCTGGCTGAATTATAGCTGTGCTAGAGTAGGTTTGCATTACCATGCAAATCTCATCAGCTATTTGCTGATCGGAAAAACCGGATCGCTTGTATCCGTTAATCGCATTGCTGATCGCGGCCCCAGCTTTGAGGCCGGTAGCTACGTGATCGAGGTTGCGAAGGTCGAAGGTATCGCCTAGCCATTCGTAATAATCAGGGCTGATCGTTTGGGTCGGGATCGGTCGGTCAACTTGCTTATCTGCCAATTCATTTACCTTTTCTTTTTGCGAGATTTCAGCCAGCCACGTTTCACAGCGAAAGATCGAAGCCCCTTCTTCAGGTTCTTCGGGGTATTGGGGGATCGGATGGAGGCGAGAACTGCTTTCTTGCTAATCTTTCGCTTAGCCAACTTTCTCTCGGGTCGTCTGACTGTCTAGGATGCTATTGAGCTTTGCGACAATTTGGCGGATAAACTCGGTAGCTTTCTCAGGATTCCTCTGCGCATAGGAATAGATCAGGTCTTTGATTTCGAGGATCGCCCTGTCTACTAATTGAGGTTTGAGGAATTTTCCCATGTCGAAAGGAATTCTGATCTGCTTTCCCGCGATCTCTTTGGTTAGGTGAACTTTGAATCCGTTCTTCTGAAAGTTCTCATAGCTTTGCTTCCATAGGTCGCCTTCTAGGAATTCGTCGAAGGCCGCTAGAACTCTTTCGGCTAGAAAGAGCTTCTGTGTTTCTGTCAACCTAAAGCCTGGCCTACTCTGTCTGCCATTTCTTTCGAAGCGTCGGCAGAGATCGGAGGGAGTTTATCGGCTAGAGCTGTCTCTAGTGGGCTTCCAGGGGCTTTGGTAGTTGAAGTTCCTTTCTTTTGTCTAGCCCTAACTTCCTTCACCATTGGAACACCGATTTCTGCGACGGTTCCAAAGAGAATTATGCTGGCTAGGATTCGGGGATCGCCTATGTCCAAGTGAAATGCGACAAAGAAATCTACGAGGGCATGATCTAGCTTCTGTAACTTCACCGGATTAGGCTTCGTGAGTTTAACAGCGTCCGTGAAAAGCTCGAAGCCAGAATCAATGATCCCCGTGAAAGCTCCATAGCGTAGCTTGATCTCAGGAACTTTGATTTCCGGCCCTGGTGCTGCTTCTGTTGTTTCCGTTGAGGTTTCAGCTTCGGTGGCGATCACGCCAGGGAAACCGCCAGGGGCTTCGGTTTCTGTGGGGCTGAATTCTATTTTCGGAGGTTGCGCGCTCGGTTCTCTCTCAGTTTTGATTGCCTCCACTTTCTGAGTTTTGCGATCCTTCCAGGCTGGGTGTCGGTAGACCATTCTGATCGGAACATTTACCTCTGTTGCGATCTCTTTGGGAGTCAGATTCGTTCCTCTTAGAAGTTGGCCGACAAATTCCTTTTCCTTTTTCTTTTCCTCAGTCTCATAGATTTCTTTGAAAGGTTCTTTCTTTTCTTCACTCATCTTCCCATTCCTCATCATCATCATCTTCAATTTGTTCGTCGTTACGTTCTACTTCTCGTGGTTCTCCGAGTTCTCGGTCTGCTGGCTCAATCAATTTCTATTCCTTCTGTTGAATTGCGAGTTTCACATCTGCGATTACGATAGTTTCTCGGCCCGCGTGTCTGGCGAACTGGTGAGCTTTCTTTGCGATCCGTTGGCATTCCTGGCGAAGATAGAAAGCGAGTTCCTTACATGCCTCTTGACTGACACGGCATTCAGGGATCGCTCGCTTGATCTCAAAGTAAACCGTCCGAGTTTTCATGCTACAGGTTCCTCTTTCTTTCTTCTCAATAGAAGGATCGGCGCGACAATCACAACGGTTAGGACAGCGAGCCCGAGGATCGCACCTAGAACACGTTTGCGTTTCAAGATGAAAGTCAATAGGCTTGAACCTCTTTCAGCCAGACAATTTTCCAGGGCGCTTTTTCGTTCTTTGCTTGGCACAAAGGGCATGTATCCATTAGCCACACGGAAGCATCCAACATCGTACCGCAGACAGGGCAAACTTTGACCTTCATTCCGCTCTCGCTCCCTTTGATCCGCTTGGAAGGCTCGGACAGTCAAAGAACAAATGCCCTGGCTGGCCGCAATATGCGCAATACTGGAGAATTTCAGGATAGACGCGGAATGCCATTAGAATTTCAGTCCCATTCTTTCCCGGGCGATCTGGCTCATGTGAAGGCCACGTTTGGTGGCTTCCCTTCTGAATGCGTCCTTGGAATAATTTGGAAGTCCTACGCTCAGCCGATCATCCAGCTTAACCCGCGAAGATTCCGATTCCTGAATTTGCTGAATCATCAGGTCGCTTCCTCTTCGCCTCTTGACGTAGTGGTATCTCTTGCTTGCCAGGATCGCAGAAGCCAGAGAGGGAGATCGGCCTCTGATTTTCTGAAAGACGGGAAGCCCAAGTTCGATCAGAACAGCCATGATTCGATTTCTTGCTACACTATTTTCCTGGGCGAGTTCACTGATCCGTTGGGAGAGGCCCCATTCGAGACTGATTCCTGACTTTGGCATGTTCAGAACTGCCTCCGAGAACGGTGTACCTTTCGGCTAGAGTCTAGATGTCGGACGGTAGGAAATCGAAGCGTGAATTCCTCTTTTTGAGTCAGATTCTTTCTAACGTAATAGCGGTACACGTTGTTTCCGTGAACGTGCGGATTCCAGCATGATCTACAGACTAGCAAATGACATTTGAAGTCGTAAACCATTCCGAGGTTCGAACACTTATGGCATTTCTCGTATGGTCTGAGTTCGACCATCATTCACACCAGGCCATGATCTATTTTCATGTGACGGGGCAGACAGTCTACGCAGTATAATCCGCCGCAACATTCTTCGCGGTCGAGGTCGCTATGCGAACAAGATATTTTGCCCATGAATAGCCCTCAAGTGGTTTGGGTGACAGACTCCGCAAAACCATTGGTTGCAACTTAGACAGAATTTCATTTCTGAAAAGAAAATATTCTCGAACCATCCTTTGCAAAGAGAACATTGTCGCATTGTCAATAGAGAACCCTCACCGGAGCGCGCTCGGTTCGTTCTCTTTCTTTGTCGAGTTCGAGTTCTGCGATCTCTTTTCTTCGTTGGGTTATGTCGAGTTGTCGTTCTATCTTTGTGACTTCTCGCGGTGTGAGTCCGTTAAGATCGGGCGGATAGTGTAAGCCTTTGAATTGGCAAGCCTCACAAATTCCTTTGTCGATCTGGTAGGTTTTGATCGGAGCGTTGCGGAGGCATCGAATCTTTAGGGAATCCATCATTTGACAGCGAGCGAGATGTTCAGAGAAATTTTCGCCGGAGCCGTCCGGGGAAAGTAACTTACCAGCAGGTGAACTCACGGTACTTTCCGCCACGCTAAGCGAAGGCGGAACCTGGGCGGCCCCTTTAGCGATCAGAAGATTATGCAATTTCTCGTTTTGCGTTGTTCCTGGGAGTTTGTCGAATTGTTCTCTCACCGAAGTTCTGACAACGATCTTAGACCATCCGCGCCAGTCTGCCAAATTCTCATTCCTTGAAGAGAACGAAAGAGCCTTCTCGTTTCGGGGTCTTGCTTCTTGGATTGTTCGCGAGGATCAGTTCTCGATCCCAGGGTTTCCCTAGGTACTCGTTTCGAAATTCAGAATGGAAACCCTGAGTCATTCTTTGACCCTCTTGATTATTCCCACCTGGATCAGCGCCTCGATTAGTTCGGAGAATTTGGCTTCGAGCTTGTCGATTCTTTGCAAGACCTCATCGACTTTGCCATTATCGGCGGGTAGCCTGGCAACGATCTTCTGCGCTACGTTTTCCTCTTTGTCTTTCTCTGCGCTCATTGGCCGATTGCCTCTTGGAAGATTTGTTGAACCGCATTACTGACGGCACGTTTGATTTTCGAGGCGACAACTTCAGCCGAGCCTTGAGAGCCGAGGGAAATTCTCACGATAACTTTGTTCTTGTACCGGTACGAGTTGATTTCTACCGGGGGAATCTTGGATCGCGGAAAAGGACTAACTAACTGAGTCTTTGCCGTTGACAACTTGTCTCAAGCTTGAATGAAACTCTTCGACTTTATACGGTTTTCTCTTGCCAATCGTCAAGCTATTTGCAAGAGCGTGAAACAGTTTTGCGTTGTTCCAATCAAAATTCAGGGAAAGGCTAACGATTCATCAAGCAAAGGGATTTCCAGGCGAATCAGAGGGG
>Ga0187885_10003157_pt1 | contig 14969 bp, 7 predicted proteins | sample June2016WEW_20_1_3_FD_132970 | JGI IMG/M metagenome (GOLD analysis project Ga0187885, IMG submission 132970) | Peatland microbial communities from SPRUCE experiment site at the Marcell Experimental Forest, Minnesota, USA - June2016WEW_20_100 | ecosystem: Environmental > Terrestrial > Soil >... | reverse complement strand
GCCTGCTGCTGCAACCTCCTGCGCGGGGTGCGCGACTTCGGGTACCCCAACTTCATCGTCACCTCGTCGTTCATCGCCAGCCCCGACCAGTCCCTCTGCCAGGGGTGCGGTAAGTGCTCCAAGGCCTGCCCGATCGAGGCGATCGAAATGCTGCCGTTGGCCTCGCCAGCGGGAAAGAAGAAGAAGGAGCCCCGGGTTGACGTGGGGTTCTGCATCGGTTGCGGCGTCTGCACTCTCGCCTGTAGCACTGGCGCCATGCGCCTGGATCGGCGGGGGCGGCGGGTGATCCACCCCGAGACCACCTTCGAGCGGGTGATCCTCCAGTGTCTGGAGCGCGGCACGCTGCAGAACCAGATCTTCGACGACCCCGGCAGTTTGACCCAGGACGTCATGCGGGCAATCCTCGGCGCCTTCCTTCGGCTTCCGCCGGTCAAGCAGGCCCTGATGAGCGAGGCGCTGCGGTCGCGCTTCCTCGCTGCCATGAAGGCGGGCGTCACCGCGCAAGGAAAAGGGGAGCTCGTGGCTATGTAACGCGGTAGGCCCCCCAAAGTGTCACGCGCCCGCAGCCAGCGGGTGCAAGTCTCGACGTCGATCGGAGCTGCGATGAAGTAACCCTGGGTCATGTTGCACCCCAAATGCTCCAACGTGTCCCACGTATCGCGATCCTCGGCCCCCTCGGCCACCACGCTCAGGTTCAGGTTGTGCGCGGGTGGCGCATACGTCGCGCCTTCCGCGATGTATGCGGCCTTGGGTACGCGGCTACGAACCCACAGCTACCCGTAGGACGCGGAGGGGCGGGGGCAACAAGGGCACAGTCTGCGCCACCCGCGTTTGATTTGCGTCTACAGATCGCAGAGCTCCGCTCTGCGCCAGCCAGCGATTCTTGTCTAGGAAAAGCCGCGACCTCAACAACGACAGGTCCGCGCTACCCACCCTTTTTTTAGCACTCGTGTAATGCAATTCGCGATGAAGGTTAGTAATAACTAATTCTAGCTCGCCGCTCCATTGAGGCCTTAACTCAGGCGGCAATAAATCGATGTAGAATATGTATGGTTTGTTAAGACAGACAAGGATGAGTAATTCATGGCAACCAGAACATCCCACCCACGCGCGAAGCAAAACGGAGCCAAGATGGATCCTCCCCCCGCGCCGGACACTGCGATCGAAAGCCAGGATCACGCGGCGCTTAAAGGTCCCGAACATTACTTCAACCGCGAGTTGAGCCTGCTGGAATTCCAGGGCCGGGTGCTCGAGGAAGCTGCGGACTCTGATAACCCACTGCTCGAGCGGGTGAAGTTTCTTGCTATCCTTGGCTCGAATCTGGATGAGTTCTTCATGGTGCGAGTGGCCGGGCTGATGCAGCAGGTGGCGAGTGGCAGCGCGGAGGCCTCGATCGATGGCCGGCCCCCCGCGCTCCAGATCCAACTGATCCGGGACAAGGTACGGCAGATTGCGAAGCAGGCCCAGGACCTTTGGCGCCGGGATATCCAGCCGGCCCTGGAGCAGCAAGGGATACGAGTTGCCGAGCAGTCCGCGCTCAACCCCGATGAGCGTGCCGCGGTCGATGCGTATTTCCTCGAAAATGTGTTCCCCGTACTGACCCCCCTGGCCTTTGACCCCGGCCGCCCTTTTCCGCACATTTCGAACCTGAGCCTGAACCTCGCGGTGGTGGTGCGTGACGAGGCAGGGCAGGAGCACTTCGCGCGCATCAAAGTTCCGGACACGTTGCCCCAGTTGGTTGCCGTGCAGGGGGCCTCCCGAGATCGCCCCTCCGCAAGCTCCGGCCCGAAAGAATCGAAGTTCATCTGGCTCGAGCAGCTCATCGCGTCCAACCTGGGCCTGTTGTTCCCCGGTCTGGAGATTGTGGCGTCGTACCCGTTTCGCGTCACCCGCGACGCTGACGTGGCCATCCAGGAGTTGGAGAGTGACGACCTGCTCGAAACGATCGAGGATGCCATGCAGGAGCGCCGCTTCCTGTCCGCGGTGCGGCTGCAGATTGCGCATGACATGCCGGACGAGACCCTGGGCATCCTGACCAGCCAAATCGAGATTGCTCCCCAGGACGTCGAGCGGGTTGACGGACCGCTGGGATTCACCCGGTTCATGGAACTCTATGCGCTGGACCGGCCCGATCTAAAGGACAAACCTTTTGCGCCGATGCTTCCCGCGAGCCTCGGCTCAGATTGTCAGGGCGATCTCTTCAGCCTGATCCGGCAGGAGGATTTCCTGCTGCACCATCCCTACGATTCCATCCAACCGGTGGTGGAATTCCTGCGCCAGGCCGCGCGTGATCCGGATGTGCTGGCGATCAAGATGACCCTCTACCGGGTGGGGAGAAACTCGCCGGTGGTGGCCGCTCTGCTGGAGGCCGTCGAGAACGGGAAACAGGTGGCGGTGCTCATGGAGCTTAAAGCCCGCTTCGATGAGGAGAGTAATATTGAGTGGGCCCGGAAGCTCGAGGATGCGGGCGTACACGTGGTCTACGGACTGGTGGGAATGAAGGTCCACAGCAAAATCGCTTTGATCGTTCGCCGCGAAGGCGGGGCCATTCGCCGCTACGTGCACCTGGGGACCGGCAACTACAATACCGTAACCGCGCGCGTCTATACCGACCTCGGCTTGCTGACCTGCCATGAGCAGATCGCGGCCGATGCCACGCACTTTTTCAACGCGCTCACGGGCTATGCCGCCCGGCAGGAGCCTCAGAAGCTCCTGGTGGCCTCCGTGAACATGCGCAAAAGGCTCGTCGAGCTTATGCAGCGCGAAATGGAGCACCAGAAAAGCGGGCGCGGCGGACACCTGATATTCAAGGTGAATGCGCTCGAAGATCCCGCCATGATCCGTCTGCTCTATCAGGCCTCGCAGGCCGGTGTGAAGGTTGACCTGCTGGTGCGTGGCATTTGTTGCTTGCGGCCGGGCACACCGGGGGTGAGTGAGAATATTCGCGTGCACAGTATTGTAGGACGGTTCCTCGAACACAGCCGCATCTACTACCTCCGGAACGGTGGGGCGGAGGAGGTCTACCTGGGCAGCGCCGACCTGATGCGCCGCAACTTGAGCCACCGGGTGGAAATTATCTTCCCGATCGAGAGCGCCCGGCTGGTCCGGCGCCTGAAAGACATCCTCGATGTGTACCTGGCGGACGAAGCGAAGGTGCGCTATTTGCAGCCGGACGGCAGTTACACGCGGAGCCCCCGGCGAAAAGAACCCGGCGCCGTCAACGCCCAAGCCTCGTTTCTGGGCCCGGGCCTCCCGCCTGAAACCGGACGACCCGGGACAAGCTTTTCCTGATCGGCTTGGCGGGCAGCTTTTCTGGCACGAATTTCTCACCACGCTGGAACGCCCCTGGGTGACCCCCTCACCCGGCCCGCCCCGGCTGGTGAAAGCGCCGGTTGCGGTCCACCCTCTCCCCCAAGGGGGCGAGGGCAGTAAATTCAAATTACTGCCCCCCTCGCCCCCTTGGGGGAGAGGGGCGGGGGTGAGGGGGTTCCAGGGTCGAACAGGGAACAGTCTCCTCGACAAAGCTTATGTGAACAGTATTGGGGCTAGCGCGGCCAGGACGGCCGTGCGCCCGGTCATTGACTCGGGGCAGGGGAGGAAGGGGTTTCCGACTTTGGCGCATAGTAACCGGGGCGGGTGCGAACCACTAGCTTGGCCTTGCTGGTGGGCAGGAAGGCCTCCACGCGGACATTGCGGAACGTGCCGTCCTTCTTGGCGTTGGTAGGGTAGTAGGCGAGTGTGTACTGGTTACGAATGTCGCGGGCGATCTGACGGCAGGTGCTCTCGACCTCGTCGAGTGACTTGGGGAAGTAGGGTACTCCGCCCGTCGCCTCGGCGATTTTCTCGAGGACTTTGGCGGCGCGGTGCGCTTCGCCGCCGTGGATCTTGAACAGGCCCCCTGGTTCCTCGGAGCCGAGCAGTCCGATGGTGTAGACGACCGCGTTGGATTTCTGGGCGCGGGCCATCAGCTCGTCGAAGGTGTAGCGGCTGGCGTTGTCCTCTCCGTCGGTGATGACGAGGAGAACCTTCTTGTCGCGGTTACCGAGTTTCAAGTGGTCGATGGAAGCATAAACGGCGTCGTACAGCGCCGTGCCCCCGCGCGAATCGATCTTGTCGAGCGCGGACTTCAAGTCTTCAATATTACTTGCAAAGTCACCGGGTGTGTCGAGGTAATACACATCATTGAAGTTCACCACGAAGACCTGGTCCGAGGGATTGGAGGTTTTGACAAAGGTGACCGCGGAGGCGTTGACGGACTCGCGTTTCTCCTTCATGCTGCCGCTGTCGTCGATGACGATGCCCATGGTGACGGGAATATCGGCGTGGCTGAAGACGGAGAGCTTCTGCGCAATGCCGTCCTCGACGACGCGGAAGTCAGTCTGGCCGAGGTCATTCACCATGCGCCCTTTCTTGTCGAGCACCGTGGCGTGCAGGACGACCAGGTTGACGTCCACGTTAATGGTGTATTCTTTGCCCTTTTTTTGAGCCTGCGGGGTGCCGGGGGTAGCCGGCTGAGGCGCTTGCGCAGCCAGGGCGAAGGGTGAGCAGAGCAGGATGGCGAGGAGTCCCCTCCCGAGGAGTGGGGTTCGGCCGTGAGTTTTATTGTGTCGGTGCATAGTACCCAGTTCGAGCGTAAACCTGGAGAGGGGGCAAGCCTTTGGGCGGGTTCAGCTTGACCTTGATGCGCCGCCAGTGGCCGTCGCGAATCAGGTTCGAGGGCTTATAGCCCAGCACGTATTGGTTGCGTAGTTCGATGGAGATCTTCTCCGCGATGTCAGGCAGTTCATTGGCGTCTTCCACACTGAACAGGCGGCCGCCCGATACTTCCGAGAGTTCGGCAAGCAAGGCGGGACCGCCGGCTTCCTCCGTCGTGCGACCCCGGGAGGCGACCGGCTCAAAAATCCCGACGGCATAGATCTGCACGTCGGACTCTTTCACGGCGCGCTTGATGTCATTCTCCGTGTAACGGCTGTGGTTGTCACCACCGTCGGAAATGACCAGGAGCGCACGGCGGTTGGTGGTGGCCTTCTTCATCTCGCTCAAGCCCAGATAAATCGCGTCCAGAAGCGCGGTCTTCCCTCCCGATTTTACAAACAACAACCGGTCTTGCAGATTCTCAAACTTCGCGGTGAACCCTGTGATCAGGTCTGGCCGATCGGCGAAGCTGATGAGCATAAACTCATCCTGAGGGTTGGATGTTTTGAAAAACTGTAGGGCTGCTTCCTTGGACTTCTGAATTTTGTCCCCCATGGAGCCGCTGCTGTCAAAGATCAGGCCGACGGAAATGGGAGCATCCTCGGTGGAAAAGGCCGCGATTTTTTGTTCCACCTTTTCGTCAAACACCTGGAAGTTTTCCTCGTCGAGGCCGGTCACGATGCGGTCGTAGGGGTCGGTGACCGTGACGTTGACCACAACCATGTTCACGTCGACTTGCAAAGGGGCAACATGGATGGGAGGCTGCCGGACCGTGACGCGCCCCCCTTCCTGTGCGATGGGCGGGGGGACGGAGTTGGCTTTCTCATCCTCCCCGGCACAACTGCCCCGCGTCCCCACGAGACTCACCAGGGCAATCGCCACGAGCCCCAGTCGGGAAACCTCGCGCAGAGAAAGAGCTCTCATTGTAGCAGCCCTGTCGAAAAAGGACCGATTTACGGTCCGCAGCATGACGAGCCCTATTCAACATCCCGCTATCATTCCTGAAATTATCTTAGCACATTTCCTTGCCCGGTGTGGTGCGAGGCGGGGCGAGGCCCCGGGCTTTGGCAGGAGAACGGTGAGCTTCCATGAGATTGCAGCCGGCGGCGCGGAGGAAGAACCGGGGAATTTGCCATTGACAAGGAAAGAGGGGTGACGGATAATTGTCCGTACCGATTCCTTCCGTTTGATCACTCTTTCGGTACCGGCAAAAGTTTGCAGCAAGCTGGGCTGCGCGCCCGCGAGCCGCACATCAAACCTTGCTACCGGACCACCAATCCGCAAGCAACCTATGGGGAGGCGTATGGGTGCCAAATACATCTTTGTCACTGGCGGTGTGGTCAGTTCGCTCGGGAAGGGGCTGGCTTCCGCGTCCACCGGGGCCTTGCTCGAGGCACGCGGGCTGAAGGTCACGCTGCTGAAGTTTGATCCTTACCTGAATGTCGACCCCGGCACCATGAGCCCGTTCCAGCACGGGGAAGTCTTTGTTACCGATGACGGGGCAGAGACCGATCTCGACCTGGGGCATTATGAGCGGTTTACGCACACGCGCATGCTGCGCGACAACAACTGCACCGCGGGCCGCATCTACGAAACGATCATTTCCAAAGAGCGGCGCGGCGATTACCTGGGTAAGACGGTGCAGGTGATTCCGCACGTGACCAATGAAATCAAGGGCGCCATTCGCAAGGTTTCGAACGATGTGGACGTGGTGATCGTGGAAGTGGGCGGCACCGTCGGCGACATCGAATCGCTGCCGTTTCTGGAAGCCATCCGGCAGATGCGTTTGGAACAGGGGCGTGAGAACGTGGTGTTTGTGCATCTGACGCTGGTCCCTTACATCGGGACTTCCGGCGAGCTCAAGACCAAGCCCACGCAGCATTCCGTGAAGGAGTTGCGCGAAATCGGCATCCAGCCCGACATCCTGCTGTGCCGAACGGACCATTTCCTTTCGCAGGAGATCAAAGCCAAGATTGCCTTGTTCTGCAGCGTCCCGGAAGAAGCCGTCATCACGGCGAAAGACGTGGAGAACATCTATGAAGTGCCGCTGGTGCTTGGGCATGAAGGCCTGGACACCCAGATTCTACGCTGCTTGAAGCTCGAGACGGCCGACCGCAACATGCAGCCCTGGATCGACCTGGTGGAGAAGATCCGGCATCCCCGGGACGAGGTCACCATCGGGATCGTCGGCAAGTACGTGGGCTATCAGGATTCCTACAAGAGCCTGAACGAAGCCTTGTTCCACGGCGGGATTGCCCATCAGTTGAAGGTGAACCTGGCCTGGGTGGAGGCCGAGGGCTTGGAAGGAGGCGCCTGCGAGGAGCAGTTGCGCGACCTGGACGGCATCCTGGTGCCGGGAGGTTTCGGCCGGCGCGGCATCCTGGGAATGCTGAAGGGGGTTGAATATGCCCGCACGCGCAAAGTGCCCTACTTTGGGATCTGCCTGGGGATGCAGTGCGCGGTGATCGAATCCGCGCGCAATGTCTGTGGCCTGGAAGGGGCCGACAGTTCGGAGTTTGACCCTTCCACCCCGCATCGGGTGATTTACAAGCTGCGCGAATTGCGGGGGATCGACGAACTGGGCGGCACGATGCGCCTGGGCGCGTGGACCGCGCGCCTGAAGCCTGGCTCGTTCGCTCACCAGGCTTACGGCACTCTGGAAATCTCCGAACGCCACCGCCACCGCTATGAATTCAACCGGGAGTACGAGGAATCGCTGGTGGCGCACGGAATGGATTTGACGGCGGTGACTCCCGACGGAACCTACGTGGAGGTGGTGGAGATCCGCGACCATCCCTGGTTCTTGGGTTGCCAGTTCCATCCGGAATTCAAGTCCCGGCCCCTGGAGCCCCACCCCCTCTTCAAGGCATTCATCAGCGCGGCTTACGAGTATCGGCTGCGGCGGAGGGGCACGGCACACGAGACCGCACAAAGGGAGCCGACCCAGAGGCTCGCTGCCAGTGATGCGGTAGCGGGCGGGGTGACGGCGGCCAAGGAGGCTGGCGCCTCGAATTCGTAGGAAATTTCGCCGGGGCGGTCGCTGCCGTCCTGCTGACTGCCTGGCCCTCGAAATCCACCCTGTTCGTTCTCACCGACGGCCGGAAGGGGATCCCCCCGGCTTCGACCGGTGTGCCCGGAGAGACGCCCGGGATTCTCGAAGGTTCCGAAGACTTTGCATATCGAACATGAAGGAGAATCGAATGAAGAAATCATCCCTGTTGTTCCTCGCCGTCACGGCTGTCCTCTTGCTGAGTGCTGCGGCGGCGACGCTGCGTGCTGCGGTTTCCGAAGCGGACCAGCAATCTTTGCGTTCCCAATACGTTGGGAAGGTCCTGGTATTCCGCAAGTGCGCGCGTATGGTAAGCCAGTATGACGTCCAGGAAGATGGCGCGGTGAAAGGTGATTTGCAGCCCGGCTTCTGGTCTGTGGACGGAGCCGCGCAGGTGAAGGACATCGAGTTCCGCAAAGAACACGTGACCTTCAAGTGCGTCAAACTCTGGGCTAACATTAAGGACGATGGGCAACTCCATTATTTCCCTGCGACGGCTGCCCTGAAAGGGAAAGGCAAAGATTATCCGGAGGGCACGGATATCGTTTTCCGGACGGGCCAGGAGAACGTTGCGGCAGCCGAGATCGTCCAGCGCCTGAGGAAGGTTTGCCTGGGTGAGCAAGAGTCCGTGCTGAGCTCGGCTCCCCAACCTATCGCCACTTTCATTCAGAAGGTCCCGGTCGAGGTGGATGTTGATCCGATCACCGGGCATGGCTTTACGGGCACCGCGCCGAAGCCGGTCTCGAAGCCTTTACCCCCCCTGCCGCGGGAGGCCGAATTGGTGGGGCAGGCCGGCCAGGAGAGCTTTGTGGTGTATGTGGACGATCAAGGCAAAGCGGCCGTCGTCGCTTTCACCCACCTGTTACAGTACGGCGTGGAGGAAGCCACGATTGAAGCCGTGAAGGGTTGGAAATTCGAGCCGGCCATGAAAGACGGGAAGCCCGTGGCGATCCGGATCCCCATGTCGATTGACCTCCGGCTTCCCATGAAGAAGTAGTTTGGCGACGGGGAGATTCGAACCCGGATTTCTGACCGCGGGATCGGAAGAGCGGGGCTGAACAGGTTGCGCATAAACCGCCAAAACTGTCATCCTGAGGAGCCGCAGGCGACGAAGGACCTCTGCATTGCCCTGATTCTACAAATGCAGAGGTTCTTCGCTTCGCTCAGAATGACAGCTCCTACGAGTTTTTCCGCAGCCTGTCTCGGTCGGCATCCAAATCTCCCCGCGCCAAAGCATCCTAATTCTGCGAGAATAAGGCCATGAGCCGGGTGGTACGGGTCGGCAAGCTCGAGCTCGGAGCGGGGCGACCGCTCGCCGTGATTGCCGGCCCCTGTGTTATCGAAAGCGAACGTCACGCGCTCAAAATGGCGCAGCGCTTGTGCGCCGCCGCGCGTGAGTTGCACGTCCCTTATATCTTTAAGGCATCCTACGACAAAGCCAACCGCACTTCTCTTGATTCTTATCGGGGGCCGGGACTCGCGCGCGGGCTTGAAATCCTGGCGCGGATCAAGCAGGAGTTGGGCGTTCCCATCCTTACCGACATTCACGAAGTGGGGCAGGTGGAAGCGGCGGCCGAGGTCTGCGACATCCTGCAGATTCCCGCCTTCCTCTCGCGGCAGACCGATCTACTGCTCGCTGCCGGCCGCTCGGGCGCCGCGGTGAACATCAAGAAGGGTCAGTTCCTTTCGCCCTGGGACATGCTCCACGCCATCGAGAAAATCCGCAGCACCGGCAATGACCGCATTCTGGTGACGGAGCGCGGCACGAGTTTCGGGTACAACAACCTGGTGGTGGACATGCGGGGCTTGGCGGTTATGAGAGAGTTTGAAGTTCCCGTTATCCTCGACGTCACCCACTCGCTCCAGCTCCCCGGCGGAGAGGGGAAGCGGAGCGGTGGCCAGCCCCAGTTCATTGAGCCCCTGGCCCGCGCGGGCGTCGCGGCGGGAGCGGATGGCGTCTTCATGGAAGTTCATGATCATCCCGAGCGGGCGCTTTCCGACGGGGCGAACGCTCTCCATCTGCGGCGCTTTTCCCCGCTCGTCGAGCGGCTGCGCGACCTCGGGTCCTTCGTTCGGAAGCTGTAGCGGCAGGGAGCGCGGACCTGTCGTTTAGGTCCGCGGCTTTTTTGTCGTCAATTAGGGACGAACCGCAGACCTCCAAAACAGGTCTGCTTTACTAGCTACGCTTGCAACCCCCTGCTGAGGAATCACGGCCCACGCATGCCGGATCAAGATCCCCGCCGAGAACTCGCCCTGCTGGTGAACTCCACGTATCCCATCATCTATATCGACACTTGGGAAGAAACCCGGGCCTCCGCGATCCTCGAGGCGGTGGCAAAGGACCTGGGGATTGCCTTTTTCGAGTGGGCGGTCACCACGGGAATCGCGCGCGCCGGCGGCGCCCCGATCTACAACACGCATGAGCCTGCCCAGGCCCTGGCGACGATTGAGAGCCTCGCGGGCGACGGACTTTTCCTGCTCAAGGACTTCCACAAGTACCTGGATCAGGATCTGATTGTCCGGAAACTGCGCGACCTGGCGCAGGGATTCCGCCGCGCACGGCGCGCCATAGTTATCACTGCGCCGGTGGTGAGTATTCCTGTGGAGTTGGAGAAAGATGCGGCGCGCTTCTCTTTGGGCTTACCCATCGAAGCGGAGCTGAATCAACTGGCGGGCGCGACGGTGCGGGAATTACTGGCCAAATATCACCTGAAGAACACTCTGCCTCCCGAGCAGATGCCGGCCCTGGTGCGCAGCCTGCGCGGCCTCACCCTGGACGAGGCGCAACGCATTCTCACGCAGTCCATCCTGGAGAAAAACAGTCTCGATATGGGCACCCTCGAATTGGTGCATGAGGCGAAGAGCAAGCTGGTCAAAGATCACGGGGTCATTGAATTCTTAAAGCCGGAATCCGGTCTGGGGTCGATCGGAGGGCTGACCCGCCTGAAGGCGTGGCTGGAGAAGCGCCGGGCGGCGCTTTCGCCGGAGGCGAGCCGGTTCGGGCTCGATCCGCCCAAGGGCATCCTGATTTTCGGCGTCCAGGGCTGCGGCAAGAGCCTCTGCGCCAAAGCCGTGGCGCGGGAGTGGAACCTGGCCCTGCTCAAGTTTGATACCAGCGCCCTTCTCGACAAGTTCATTGGGGAATCGGAAAAGAACTTGCGGAAATCGCTTCAGGTGGCGGAAGCGGTGGCGCCGGCGGTGCTCTGGATTGACGAAATCGAGAAGATGTTCCCCAGCGCGGCTCTCCGCTCCGATGCGGATGGCGGCCTCTCGATGCGCCTCTTCGGTGCGTTCCTGACCTGGATGCAGGAAAAAACGTCACCGGTTTTTATCGTTGCGACCTCGAACGATATTTCCTCGCTTCCCCCGGAGTTTCTGCGCAAGGGGCGTTTCGATGAGCTGTTCTTTGTGGACCTGCCGGATGCGGAAGAGCGCCAGAGAATTTTCTCGATTCACCTGACCAGGCACCAGCAGGACCCCGCGAAATTCAGCCTCCCGCAGCTCGCTGCGGCGAGCGCCGGATTCAGCGGGGCGGAAATTGAGCAGGCGGTGAAGTCCGCGCTCTACTCCGCCTTTGAGCAAAAAGGTCCTCTCTCCTTGGACATGCTCCTCGGGGAATTGCGCTCCACCTACCCGCTGTCAGTCACCATGAAGGAAAAGATCGAAGCTCTACGAGCCTGGGCGCAGCAACGAGCGGTCCCTGCCAACTAGCCGCGATGCCGGCCGGGGTTGGCGGATCACGGCGCATTCGCGCTGATGCGCTTGAAGGTCACGCGCACCGCCTCGCCATTCGCTCCCATGGCCTCTCCCCCAGCGAGCAGGGACTTGGCGTCGATGGCATTTCCCAGGTCCTCGAGAACCTCGTTGGTGATGAGCTTCGCCGCGCCCATTCGACCGCCCGCGATCCAGGCCTGCACGGCAGGTTGAAATGCCGCCGCCAGCAAAGGCGCATACCTTCCGGTCATTCCGCTGAGCTTCGCCAGATCCTCGTTCGAGGTATTGCTCAGGATTTTCTGGAGATTCGGCAGCGCTCCTCCCACGGGCGAATTTCCTCTGAGCAGCGCGTTGGCCAAGCCGAGGAGCGCTCCCGGCTGCAATTGGTCGCCGATCTTCGAGGTCACGATTTGCTCGAAGGGTTCGCCGCTCAGAAAACGCTGCACGGAGCTGATAAGCTCGTGGAACTCGTGCCGGGCCGCCTCGTTCTTCGCGGGGTCGGGATCGAAGCTGATGTGATCCACATCAATCGCTGAGAGAATCTCCGCCAGCGCTGCCGGGTCGCCCCCCGCGCCCTCCGCGTTCGCCGCCGCCATCTCCTGATCGCAAACGCGCCCTGCTTCCCAGAGTTTCTGCAGGAAGGGGATGGGAGCCGGCTTAGTCATCTTGCGCCCGAAGGCTTCCCGTGTGAACTCATGGCAGTAATAGAGGTCCTGGAAGGGAGGCTGGTCAGCAGCCGGGGAAGACTCCAGAAAGAGGAAATCATAACCGAGCTGAGCTTTCGCCCCGTTGGCAATCGCGCGCGCCGCGGCCACCTGCCCGATGGGATAGGGCTGCCACGAGGTTGTTCCGCCCTCGGCGCTCTGGACCATCCCCACGGGACGATACACCTCCAACGTTCCGACGTTGGCCCCTTCCATGAAAGACTCGGGCCGTCCCGGCAAGGACTTCATCTGCTGATAGGCCGCGGCGTCGGCGGGGGTGAGCGGCGTGTACTCATAGCCCCAGCCGATCTCGTTCACCATATAGATATTCTTCTCGTTATAGTGCTCGACCTTAATAATTCCAGAGTGGTTCTGGGGGCTTTCCGGCGAGCTGAGGGCGCGCTGCACGTAGCCCAACGGCCCGCCCGTCTGCAGCACTACATCGCCGTCCGCAAGCTGATACGGCCGCTTCTGGGGATCGTCGGGGTCAGGCAGCAGGACGATTTGTTGGGGCAGGTTGGCGTTGGCCGCCCAGACTTCCTTGTAGGTGTGCGTGGTCGCTTTGGCCTCACGAAACGTCGCCACCCCCAGGGCGATATCGTCCAGTACGGTTGCATAAAGCTTCGGACAAAGGCGCCGCTTGATCTCAAACTGCACCGGCGCGCTGGAGACGTGTGCCTCACCCGTCGCTACTTCGGCGCGAAGCAGCAGGAGCCCCGGATTGGCGGCAACCTTAAAGGTTAATTCCTGCCCGTGTCCCAGGACTTGCCAGGGCGAGTCAAGTGTGGCGCGTTGATGCCAGGTAACTATCGCCGCCGCCGGGAGCCGGTTGCCGGAGGCGAGGAGCTTCAAGCGGGCATCGTCCGAGGTGTAGAACGTTCCCCCGAGAGTCACCGTCTGCCAGACTCCCTCCGGCGGCAGGTCATGCTTGGGCATTCCCAGGGACTCGTTAACTTCCTCCAGACCGAGGACCAGCAACTCGCGGCGCTCAGTTTCAAACCGCACGGTCACTTCCTTCGTGCCGCCGGAAGCGGACGGTGTGGCTAGAGCTGAGGCGCCCTCGAGAGAGCGAAGGGCCGTGGCCATCGCGACACAAGCATGGGGCCCCACGCAGACGGCGACCACCTTGCCGTCGGGCGTGACCATGGGGCCGCCTGACTCACCTGGATTCAGCGTCCGGGTCAGCCGTCCCAGGCCGGGTGTCGCGGCATTTGCCTGCCAGTCGAGATTGACGCTGGCCTGTTGCAGCAGGGCCTGCCCTTGATTAGTGCCAAAAGGAAAGCCCAGCAAGGTCGCGGAGGTCGGGGCCAAGCCCGGGTCGGCTGGGAGGAGCGGCGTCGTGGCGGCCGCTTGGCCAACGAGCTTGAGCAACGCCAGATCATCCGCACCTTCCACGTGCGCAGGGATCATTTCCTGGGCGCCAGCGCCGCTGTCGTACGGTTGCATCTCCATGCGATCTGGCGGCGCCTTCCATACCTCCAGGGTGTGCCGTTCCGTGCTCAGTGCGCTCCCCACATCCAGCTCACCCGTCGCGGTCAACACCCGCCCTCCCGCCGGCCACGCCGCCAGGCGATAGGTTTTGGGCTCCAGCTCAAACCCGGAGTGACTCAGAAGAAACGCGACCTGGGGGTCGAACTTCCAGGGTTGGACCACGCGCTTTGCAGTCAGGAGAGTTCCCTGCGCGTCGATCAGGAAACCCGTCCCGGACTGTGTGTAGCGCTGCACTTCGTGGGTCCGGGGGTTGCGCAGGGAATAGCCGCAGTAGATCAGAAACACCTTTCCCGCCGCGGCGGCAGCGAGGGTATGGTTGGTGCTCAGCTTCTCCTGGCGTTTCTTGGCCAGGGCAGTCGCGGCAAACGTGTAAGGAGCGGATAGGGTATCGAGCAATTTCAAAGCCGCCGCCTGGATCATGGGCTCGTCCGCGAACATGTGCATCGGAATGCTTTGGTCCAGGCTCACCGGCAGGACCATTTGCCGCGCCCTCATCACAGCCGCTTCCAGAGTGTTCAACTGGACGAGAATGAAAATCTGTCCCGTCAGGTGCAGCACGTCCTGGCTCACCAGTTGGCGGACGGGCGCGAGGGAGTCGAGCTCCGCGAACACGAAAGAGAGGCGCAGCGGCGACGGCAAATCCACCGCGGCTTGCCGCGACAGCCGGAACTCGGTGTCGTAGGCGTCGATGTGGACGGGGATGCCGTTGGCGCGCAAGTCCTGAAAGTACATCTTGCGGACCGTGGCGGGCCGGTCAACCGGGTTCATGCGCACGAACAGGTTCAGCGCCAGGTGGTCGAGGTCGATCTCCTGGTAGGCTACGCTGCGCAGCACCGCAAGGTTTCCCTGCATTTTCCCCGAGGCCTTTTCGGGCAGATGATAGACCTTGATGCCCTCGAGGTCAGAGGGGATCTCGGCCTGCGGGTCGTGGTTCTGGAGGGGAGAGCGGCAGAAACCTAAGGAGCCCGCCAGCAACAGAGCCAGTGCCGTGAGGATGGCACTCCGAGAGGGAACAGTCCAGCTCCATCCCGGGAGGCTGGAGTCAACGGGCATCTTCCCACCACAATCAAGCAGTCGGATTGATTTTTTCATGGGCGTCGCGCCGTGGAGTATAGCAGTTTCCGCAGGGGGGGGAGCAAGGCCCGAAGTGAGCAACCCATCTGCGGCCAGTCGGGGCTTTGACAGGCTGCGGGAAAACGCTCCGATGCTGTCATCCTGAGCGAAGCGAAGGACCCCTGTATTTGAATTTTCAAGCAAATACAGAGGTCCTTCCTTCGTTTCACTCAGGACCGGCTTCGCCTCCTCAGGATGACAGT
>Ga0187885_10003116_pt1 | contig 15108 bp, 8 predicted proteins | sample June2016WEW_20_1_3_FD_132970 | JGI IMG/M metagenome (GOLD analysis project Ga0187885, IMG submission 132970) | Peatland microbial communities from SPRUCE experiment site at the Marcell Experimental Forest, Minnesota, USA - June2016WEW_20_100 | ecosystem: Environmental > Terrestrial > Soil >... | reverse complement strand
CGGCGGCGGCACCGTGGCCCTGGGCAGCGGTAGCGTCGCCCGAGGCGTCCTGAACATCACCGGCGGCAGCCTGATAGCTGCCGGACCGATCGTGATGGCCGGCGGCTCGGCCAGCACGGCGCAACTCTACGTGGCCAAGGCGGCCTCCGTTCAGGTCGGCGGGCTGCTCATCAACTCCGGCAGCGGACGATCCACCCAGGTGTCGATGGAGCTGGACGCCAACGGCAATAGCCTCATCAGCTCCAGCGGCGCCGTGAGCCTGGCCGGGGCATTGAACGTTCAGAGCCTCAATAGCTACCGGCCCAACCAAGGCGATGCGTTCACCCTGATTACCTCCACCGGCATGAGCGGCAACTTCAGCAGCCTCACCAGCAACCTGGTCGGCCAACTGCTGCTGGATCCCAACAATCCTGCCGGCGGCTATTGGCCAATCTTCCGCAGCGCGACGGTCGGCACCAACTATGTGGTGACCTTCCAGGGTGCCATGGCTGGCGATGCCACCGGCGACAACAAAGTCGACAGCAGTGACTTTGGCGCGATAGCCCGCAACTGGGAGCAGAGCGGCAAGACTTGGTATGACGGCGATTTCAACGGCGACGGCACCGTGGACAGCACGGACTTCGGAGCGCTAGCCCGCAACTGGGGCCTGACGGGCCTGGCGCCCGCCGCGGCGCCGCCCGAGGAGCCCATCCCCGAACCGGCCACGCTGACGTTGCTGGCCGCGGGCGCCCTGGCACTGGCGCGAAGACGCAGGCGGTAGAAGATTGCTGACGTTGCCTAATCTGCCCATGAGTGGGGGGGGATGATTTTGAACGCGGCGGGACTTCGGTCTCGCCGCACTTTTTTGTCCGATGCGAGGGGCGGGAGTCGAACCCACACCCCTTTCGGGACCAGGTCCTAAACCTGGCGCGTCTGCCAATTCCGCCACCCTCGCCGGTGCGATTCAATTCAGATTATGTCCATCGGCGGCGGGGATGCCAAGGCTTTAACACCAGGCATTAGGCATCAGGCACTACGACCTTCGACCTCCGAACCTGCCTGCCGGCAGGCAGGCTTCGACCTCTCTTCTAAAGCAAGTGCACGGGGTCTACGTCGGGGATAATCTCGGCCGGCAGGTCGCGGGCGAGACTTTCCATCTGCGGGGCCAGGTGCGTCTGGATGACACCGGCGGCGGCCGTCAGCAGCACCTGGAAGCGGAAGAGGTTTTGAATCTTGCGGACGATGGCCGGTTGCGGCCCTTGGATGTCCACGGATTTTCCGGCCAGGAGCTGCCGCAGCCGGCCCGTCAGCGTCGCGGCGGAAGTCTGAGCCTTGTCGGCGTCGGCGTGGCGGACGATAAACCGCGAGATCCGCGTAAACGGCGGCACGTTGGCCTGGCGGCGGAGTTCCAGCTCCCCGGCCGCGAATCCGTCGTAATCGTGCCCGATCGCGAAGCGAATGGCCGGGTCGTCGGCGTGCAGCGTCTGGACGATGACCTCGCCTGGCAGGTCGCTTCGCCCGGCTCGCCCAGCCACCTGCACGATGAGCTGGAACGTCCGCTCGGCCGCACGGAAGTCCGGAATCGCCAGCGACGTGTCGGCCGAGACCACGCCCACCAGCGAGACGCGCGGGAAGTCCAGCCCCTTGGCCACCATCTGCGTGCCCAGCAGGATGTCGAGGCGCCCGGCGGAAAATTCCCCGAACACCTGGCGGAACTGGCGCGGCGAGGTCATCGTGTCGCTGTCCATCCGCGCCAGCTTGGCCGCGGGGAATTTCCGCGCCAGCTCGCTCTCGATCCGCTGAATGCCCATCCCGAACAACAGCAGCTTGCCGCCGCAGGCCGGGCATCGCTCCGGCAGCGGGACGGAATGCTGGCAGTAGTGGCACAGGGCCAGTTGCGTCGCCTGGTGGAAGACCATCGCCCGCGTGCAGCGGTCGCAGCCCAGCGTCCAGTGGCACGAGGGGCAGAACACGTAGCTGGCGTAGCCACGGCGATTCATCAGCAGGATGATCTGCTCGCGGCGGTCCAGGGCGGCGGCGATTTTGAGCGTCAGCGTCTTGCCGAGCAGCTCGATCCGGCCGGGGGTCATCTCGCGGCGGAGGTGGACGACCTGGAGGGTGGGCATCGGCAGGCCGCGGACGCGGTGCGGCAGGCGCAGCAACTCGTAGCGGCCCTGGCGGGCGTTGTGCAGCGATTCCAGCGACGGCGTGGCCGAGCCCAGCAGCACCGGCACGTCGGCCAGGCGCCCGCGCATGACGGCCACGTCGCGGCCGTGATAGCGCGGGGCGGTGTCCTGCTTGTAGGTCGGCTCGTGCTCCTCGTCCACGATGATCAGGCCCAGTTTCCGCGCGGGGGCGAAGATGGCGCTCCGCGGCCCCACGACCGCACCGGCCAGGCCGTCGCGGATCTGCTGATAGTGGAACGCCCGCTCGGCCGCCGACAGGCCGCTGTGCAGCACGGCCACGCGAGGCAAGCGGGCGACCAGGCGGGTCAGCGTCTGGGTCGCTAGCGCGATCTCCGGCACCAGCAGGATCGCCTGCCGGCCCGCGGCCAGGACCTGCCGGATCGCGCGGATGTACACCTCCGTCTTGCCGCTGCCGGTCACGCCGTGCAGCAGCGTGACGGAAAATTTGCCGTCCAGCTTGGCCGACAGGTTCTTCAGCACCGTCTGCTGATCTTCATTCAGCTCGAAGGGGTCCGCCGCGGCCGTCTCCGACAGCGCCGGCAGACTCACGGGCCGGTCTTCCAGGCGCACCAGGCCGCGCTCGGCCAGGGGACGCAGGCTGGCGCGGCTGGCGCCGCTGTGGCGGAGCAGCGCTTCCAGCGTCAGCGGCTCGATGCCCTGCTTGGCGGCCTCCAGCAGCTCATCCAGCAGGCGCTTCTGCCGCGGGCCTATTCGCCCCGTCCATTCGTGGCGGTCGCGGCCGGCCAGGTACACGACCGTCTCGCTGCGCGGCGGGTGCTTGCCGACCGAAGACGGCACCATGGCCGCCAGGACGATGCCCAGTGGCGTCAGGTAATAGTGGCTGATCCATTCGCCCAGCTTCCAGAGGGCCTCATCGAACGGGCTTTCGGCGTCGAGCGCCTCGGCCACAGCTTTGAGCTTGTGCGGACCAGCGGGCAGATCGGTGGCGACGACGAACCCCAGCGTTACCTTGTCCCCGCGGCCAAAGGGCACGCGGACCCGTTTGCCTCGCTCCGCCCGGCCTAGCGATTCCGGCCAGAGATAGTCAAACGTCCGCCACACGTTGGCGGCCACGGCCACGGAGACAATCAAGCCGCCCTGGGACCTGCCTGCCGGGGAGGCAGGCTGACCCTGCGACTTGCCCTGAGGTGCGCCTTGCTCTTGCTCTTGGGGAAAAAGCTCCGCCATGCCCGCGATGCTACCGCCCCCTTGCTCCCCTTGGCAACCGCCGGTCGCTAGGCATTGTGCTGCGGACTCCGCGGGAAGCGAGCTTCCCGCCCTACGCTACTTGACGATGCAAGCCAAGCTGGATAAGAAATAGCATCTGAACTCAACTTCTTCGATACGACAGTGTCAGGGTATGGGGATGATGAGGTAATAGCATGGGCAACGAGGACAGACCTCCACCAACCGTCCCAGCCGTACCGGTGCAATCCACTGCCTACGACCCGACGGCTTACCAGATACAGTCACTCGACGGCATGGGTGTAGAACTCACTTACGAACAGCTTTGTACTCCAGAAGCAGTCCGCCTGCTAATCCACAATCAAAGGGTTACTTTGTCTCAGTTAAAGAAAGCTGAAGGTGATCTTACAGCGGAGCGAGAACGTCTGGAAGTGATCCGAAAAGAACGGGAAACTCTGAAGGTGGAGGTTGCTAAACTAGAGTCTACGCGGTCTCTAACGCTGGTAGAAATCCCAGTAGGGATGATATCCGGTTTTGCCATCAACCTTGTTCTAATTGAGACATTCCGGACTATAGGTATTGTGCTTCTTATCATTAGCCTTGCGATTTTTCTGATGATTCGTGGCGGAAGTTTAAAGAAGTGGTTCCAGAGCAGCAGGCGACAAGCGGAGAATGGCAATGCCTGAAAGAATTATAACAGGACAAATCATCAGGATTCTAGACTCGGAAACGGTTATTGTGAACCTTGGTTCAAAGGATGGCATAACTGATTCGGCCATCTTCTGCATACTTGGAAAACCCGAAAATGTCTTGGATCCTAAAACTAACGAAGTGCTTGGTATAGTGACCCTTGTGAAGGCTAAGGTGAAAGCCTCTCGAATTTACGAGAAGTTCACGATCGCGGTTTCCCGATGGACAGAAAACTCTCTTAGATGGTTCCCAGACTTCGCGTTGATCAGGGGTGAACAGCAGCAAGTCGGAGTCAGACAGCTAAACGTAAAGCCTGAGGATGTGCAACCATGGGCATCTCAGTCTGAGGAAAAGATTGTGGTTGGCGATACTGTTGAAGCAACTGTCAATCTGCCTGAGGCACAAAAAAAGCAGAAGGACACGCTGGGCGCCTACCAAAATCTACCCGACAAGATACGTACTGCGGAACCAAAAGATGATAAAGCCCAACAAGGCTCCTAACATACCTCGGATCAGCAATTGTGTACGGCACTTTGTCCATTACCGTTAAGGCGGAGATGTTTGGGGTACACCAAGCAAATTGCTAGCTTGCGGGATATTAGTCTCACGTTCTGCACAGCCGGGGGCGGTTGTGCCACACCAGCCCGCTGTTGATATCGCTTGGCCCATAGGCTAACCTTATTTCCCAGGCCCGTATGAGAAAAAGGGCGGGAGTCGCGCATGAGTCAATCGCCGGCCGACAAATCAGCCAACCCGGAGAATCCGGACCCCATCGCCGGGAGTAAGATCCTGGTGGTGGACGACAACGCTCAGAACCTTGAGCTTCTGGTGGCGTATCTGGACGGCTTGAACTGCCAGGTCGTCACGGCCGTCGACGGCCTGGACGCGTTGGAGAAGGTCAAGGCCGAGACCCCCGACCTGATCCTGCTGGACATCATGATGCCGCGGATGAGCGGCTTTGAGGTCTGCCGCAAGCTCAAGAGCGCCCCGGCCACGCGGGACATCCCCATCGTCATGGTGACGGCGCTGAACGAACTGGGGGACATCGAGCGCGGGGTGGAAAGCGGGACCGACGACTTCATCACCAAGCCCGTCAACCGCCTGGAGCTGGTCACGCGGATCAAAAGCCTCCTTCGCGTCCGGTCCCTCAAGAGCGAGCTGGAGCGGACGCTGGCGTATCTGAACGACATGGACGCCGGCCGGGAGTAACCTCGCTTGCTACTGCCCGCCGGCGGCACACGGAATGGAGCCCATCGATGCGTCTGATTCAAACTGTCGCGTTCTGGAGTATCGCAACGTTAGCGTGGACCTTGGGCGGCTGCGGCTTTTTCGCCCCCGCCGGCGCATTGCCGCAGGGGGCCGGCGGCGCCGGCGCCGGTGGCAGTGAGAAGAATATCGTCATCGAGCATCTGCCCAACGGCGTGACGGTGCTGGTCAAGCCCTCGCGCACCGTGCCGGTGGTGACCGTCCGCGGCTACGTGCGCACGGGTAGCCTGTACGAGGGCAAGTACCTGGGCTGCGGCATCAGCCACCTCACCGAGCATCTGGTGGCCCAGGGCGCCGAGCACTTGATGGACGGCCAGCCGTCCGCGGCCGCCAAGGAGTCCAACGTCCCCGACCGCGTGCGGCAGATCGGCGGGCAGTCCAACGCCTCCACGTCGCTGGACCACACCGTCTATTTCATCTCGGCCGAATCGTCCAAGGTGATGGACTGCATCGACCTGATCACGGATTGGCTCCTGCGGCCGCAGATCGGCCAGGCGGACTTCGACCGCGAGCACGGCGTCGTGCAGCGCGAGCTGGAGATGGGCAAGGACGATCCCGAGCGCCAGCTGTGGTACGCCTCCAACGCCAATCTTTTCGACGGCCATCCGGCCGCCGTGCCGGTGATCGGATACGCCGAGCCGCTGAAGCGCCTGACCTTCGCCGATTTCCAGGACTACCACGCGCGGACCTACGTGCCGCAGAACATGGTCCTGGTCATCATCGGCGACGTGGACGTCCAAGCCGTGCTCCAGCACGTGCGCCAGGCGGTGGCTGACGTGCCCCGTGGCCGGGCCGTCGAGCACGCGCTGCCGGCGGTCCCGCCGGTGGTGGCCGCCCGCCGGCGGACTATCGAAATGCCCACGCTGAAGGAAACGCTCCAGCAGACCAGCTTCCAGACCATCCCGCTGGTGCACGAGGACCTCTACGCCCTGGACCTGCTCAGCGACATCCTCAGCGCAAGGCCCACCAGCCGCCTGCCGGAGCGGATCCTGCGCCAGCAGAAGCTCGTGACGGCGATCTCGTCCGAATCTTGGACGCCCGCCTGGGGCCGCGGGGCCTTGGAGATCGAGTTCCGCTGCGCCCCCGACAAGGCCGACGCGGCCGAGGCAGCCGTGCTGACGGAGCTGGCGGCCGTCAAGCAGATGCCGGTTTCGGACGAGGAGCTGGCTCGCGCCAAGCGGCAGAAGGTCACCGAGTGGGTGCTGTCGCAGCAATCGGTGGAATCCCAGGCCGAAACGGTGGGCGATGATTACCTGAGCACCGAAGACCCGGCCTTCTCCGCCGCCTACACGCAGCGGATTCAGACCGTCACGGCCGAGCAGGTCCGCGACGTGGCGCGAAAGTACCTGGACCCCAACCGCATGGTCGTCACGCGGCTGACGCCACTCGCCAAGGCTGCCGCTACCACCGCTCGGGCTTCAGTGCTGGCCCCAACAGAAGAAAGGCAAGGGCCGGCGGCGGAGGTCTTCACGCTTCCCAACGGCCTGCGGGTGGTCCTGCTGCCGCTTCCGGCGCCGGGCGGGCGAGGGCTGGTTTCCATGGCCTTTGTCACCGAGGGCGGGCTGCTGCTGGAGGACGGCGACACCAACGGCCTGGGGGCGTTGATGATGGCCTTGAGCATCAAGGGCGCCGACAATCTCTCGGCCGACGACATCGCCGGCGCCTTCCACAGCATCATCGCCAATTGCGGCAACAATTCCTTCTACTGGCTGGGCACCGTGCTGGACGAGGAGTTCCCCCGCGCCTTGGAGGTGTTCAGCCGGGTCATCCAGCATCCGACGTTCAGCGACAAGGAGCTGGAGATTCTCCGGCCCGCCCAACTGGCCGCCATCGAGCGGCTGGAGGAGGACTGGCAGCCCCAGCTCAGCAAGTTCTTCCGCAGCCGCTTTTTCGTGAATTCTCCTTACTCCATGCCGGAGGCCGGCAGCAAGAGCGTGGTCGCCGCCGCCACGCGGGATCAGATCGTCGAGCATTACCGCAAGAGCCTGCGGGCCGCCGGCAGCGTGCTGGTGATCTGCGGCCATTTCGATCCCGCCGCGGCCCGGCCGGCGGTGGAGAAGCTGTTCGCGGACTTGCCGCCCGGCCGGGTGTTTCTGCGGTTGCCGCCGCAGCGTCGCGTCGTCGGCGGCCAGGAGCAGTACGTGCTGAAGACCGACCAGGAGGTCGCCGGCATCGTCATCGCCGCCCCGGGCATGAAGGTCGGCGACGTGGACGACCGGTTGGCGATGGACGTGCTGGAGACGATTCTCAGCGGCTACCATTATCCCTCCGGCTGGTTGTTCCAGGACCTTCGCGGCCGGCGGCTGGTGTACGTGGTCTACGCCTACAACTGGGTGGGTTTGGCGCCGGGGGCGTTCATCACGGCCGCGGCCTGCCAGCCGGAAAGCGTCGGACTGGTCGTCGGCATCATCAAGCGAGACCTCGCCAAGACCCAGACGTACGTGCCCACGCAGGAAGAAGTGAACCAGGCCGTCAACACCATCCTGACGGCGGAACAGTTGGAGAACCAGACGGCGGCCAGCCTGGCGCTGTCGTCGGCGCTGGATGAGCTGTACGGCCTGGGCTACGACTGGCGATGGCGCATGGCGGCGCGCTATCACGCCGTCAAGCCGCAGGACGTCCGCGACGTCGCCCAAAAATACTTCAGCAAGGGATTGGTAACCGTCGTCACCAGCCCGCTGGGCGAGGCATCGCTCAAGCTGCCGACGACCCAGCCCGCCGCGCCGCCGGCGGCCGGCGCCGCTGAACCGCCTTCCCATCAGCCTCCGGCGGCCTCGGCCCCGTTCGTCCGGCCGCCGCGCAGGCCGGCCTTGCAACCGATCTCACAACCGGCCTCGCAGCCCGCCACGACAGGACCCATGCCATGACAGACGGTAATTCGGACGTGCTGGACCTTTCGGTCAAAAAGTTCATCCAGGCCGTCGCCGCCAAGACGCCCACGCCCGGCGGAGGCAGCGTGGCCGGCGTGGTGGGGGCGCTGGCGGTGGCGCTGGGGGAGATGTCGCTGGTGTTCACCTCCGGCAAGAAGAAGTTCGCCGCCCACCAGGCGTTTTACGACCATCTGGCGCCGCGCCTGGCCAAGGCGCGTGCGATGTTCCTGGACTTGGTCGGCGACGACATGGCGGCCTACAGCCTTTACCAGGACGCCGGCCGGCGCGACGAAGGGCCGGAGCGGGACGAGGCCGTGCAATTGGCGCTGGCGGCGGCCATCGATGTGCCGCGTCAGGGCGCCAAGCTGGCGCTGGCGGTGTTGGAGGATTTCGCGGCCCTGGCGGACAAGTGCAGCCCCTATCTGATCAGCGATCTGGTGGCCGGAGCGGCCCTGGCCGTGGCGATGGCGCGGCTGTGCGACTACAATGTGCGCATCAACGTTCCGAACGTCACCGACAAGGCGGCGGCCCAGGACGTTCGCCGCTCTTCTGCGGCCGACGTGGCGCACGCGGAAGAGCTCTTCCGGCGGATCGACCAGGCCGCCCAGGCGTACATGCCGTAGCATGGCCCGGGAATACAACATCGCCAAGACCGACTGCCTCTGCCACGCCTGCCAAAAGCGGCTGGAACCCGGCACGGAGCTGGTCGCCACGGTCCGCGAGGACCAGGAAGAACTGCGGCGGGAAGACTTTTGCCTGCCGTGCTGGTCCGCCAAGTCCCCCCAAGAGCAAAGCAGCCTCCTGGGGCAATGGCGCAGCCGCGTGCCGCTGCCGACGGAAAAGAAAAAACTCCTGGTGGACGACGAGCTGCTGGTCAATCTCTTCGAGCGGCTGGAGCAGGCCGACACGCCCGTGCAGGTCGATTTCCGCTTCGTCCTGGCCCTGATCCTGATGCGCAAGAAGCTGCTGGTCTACGACCGCACGGAAGGCGCCGGCGGCGGCCCGGAAACCTGGCTGATGCACTGGCGGGGCGGCGACGTTTCCGTCAAGGTGGTCAACCCTCGCCTGGACGACGGCCGCATCGCCGAGGTCAGCAGCCAGTTGGGGCAGATCATGGAGGGGCAGCTATGAGGCCAGCCGCGGCGGCGAGACTGTGGGTCCTGGGGCTGGCGAGCGTCCTGGCGGCGGCCGGCGGTTGCGAACCGACCGCGCCGCGGACTGCCCTGACCCGCCAAGAACTGATCGCCCAGCACAACGCCAACGCCCGCGAAATTCCGCGGCTTTGGGCGCGGGCCCGCATCGCCTTGACGCTGACCGACTCGCAAGGCCGGACGGTCTCCTGGGGCTCGACCAGTGCGATGGCCGGCCCCAACGGCCTGCTGCTGTATGCCCGGGGGCCGAAGGCGCTGGGGCCGCACGACTTCGTGCTCATCGGCCGGGCGGCCGGGGCGACGGAGCTGTTCCGCCTGGGCAACTCCGCCAAAGAGGGCGCGTATTATCTGTGGTACGGTCTGGGCGAGCGCCGGGGGGCGATGTGGGGGCGCGACGAGCTGGCCGGGGCGCCTGGCGTGGACATGCCCATCGACCCCATGCAGATCCTCAGCGTGCTGAACATCACCGCGCTGCCGGATAATTTCACCACGCTGCCGGCCGTCGTGATGACCCTCAGCGATCAGCCGCGGGCCTACGTGCTGACCACCATCGACCGCCAGCCGGTCAGCGGCGAAATCCTGTGCCGCAAGGAAATCTATTGCACCTGGGACGACCGCCAGCCGCCCCGGCCGTATCGGGTGAACCTCTTCGACGCCGCCGGCCGGTGCGTGATGACGGCGGAACTAAAGGACTACAAACCCATCCACGCCGCCGCCTCCGCCGGGCCGGCGCCCCAGATGCCCACCGACGTCGAAATCACCTGGCCGGAAAAGCGCAGCCGCATCCACCTGGTGCTCAGCGACATGACCACCGACGACACCTGGGATCGCGAGCAGACGCTCTTTCGGTCTCACCTGCCTGCCGGCCTGCCGCCGGACCAGGTGACCCAGGTGGACAAAAATCTCCGCGGCGGGGGTGAGGAGTGAACGCCGCCTGGCCCCGACATGTCGCGATGGTCTGCGTGTTGCTCGTCGCCGCGGCCGCCGAGGCCTCCAGCGGAAAACTCCTGGTCGCCGGCGGCGATCGGGCCTTGTGGATTGTCCAGGCCGGCGCCGACGACGGGCGATTCGACGTGGTGGCCAGGGCCGCCGGCGGCCAATGGCAGTGGATCGCCCGGGACCTCGTCGGAACGCCGGCGGCAGCGATCGCCGGCGACGCCTCGCTCCACGTGGTCTTCACCTCCGGGCAGTATCTCGTCTTCGGCCTGGAATCGGAAGAAAGTACCCCCGGCCTGAGCCTGCCCGTGGCGCCGCTGGCGCTGTGCCTGGCGGAAGGGGCCGGCTTGGAGGCTGTCGGCGGATTGGTGGCCGTCGTTCCCCTGACCGCCACGCCAGCCTCGGCGGCGGCGGAAGGCCGCCCGCCCAACCCCGCCGAAGGGACGGGCGTGGAGATTCTGGCGAACACCGCCGGCCGCTGGCAGCACCTGACGGCGCTGAGCAACGTACCGGCCGACGCGATGAACCGGCTGCGGGCGACGGCCTGCCAGGGCGCGATCTACCTGCTGGTGCCCGGCGCCGCTAATCGCCCCAACCGCCTGGCCGCATGGGGCGGCGGCAAATGGCACGACGTGCCGCTGCCGGCCGCCATCCAGCATGGTGAGGTGGTGGGGCTGTTGGCGACGGAGGAACGGCTCCTGATGGCCGTGACCGTTCCCGCCGCGAAAGAGGCCACGGTGCGCCTCCTGATCGCGGCGCGGGAGGCCGGGGCCGAGACGTTCGTCATCCAGCCCGTCCTCTTCAATGGCAAGGAGGCCTCCTGGGCCTCCGGCGAGCTGCCGGCGGTCTCCATGCTGTCCGGCAAGCTGGCCATCGTCTGGCGAACCGGCGGCGCACTGAAACTGGCCACGTGCAGTTCGGCCACCGGCGAGATGGATCCGACCGAGGACGTCAATATCCTTCACCAGTCCCTGGCCGATGATCGAGGCGAGCAGATCCGGGAGGTCGCCCTGTGGGTGCTCCTGCTGGCGATCCTGGTGCCGTTGTTCCTGCTTCGGCCGGCCGGCGTGCCCAGGCCCTTTGCTCTGCCGGAACCCCTCGTCCCGGCGCCGTTGGTCCGGCGGCTGGGGGCGGCCATCGTGGACCTTCTGCCGTTCCACTTGGCCACCGGCATCTACCTGCGGTACGCCCTGCCGCTGCCGTCCGGCGACGAGATGGCGATGCTGATGGACCTGCTTCGCGGCCGGGGACAATGGCCCGTGCAGCTGGCGTACGCCCTGGTCGCCACCATCGCGATGTACCTGCCTTACTGCATCCTGATGGAATGGCGCTACGCCGCCACGCTGGGCAAGATGCTCTTCAAGCTCCGGGTGGTCGGCGACGGAGGCGCCCCGCCGCAGCTCCGCGAGGTGCTGCTGCGGAACCTGATTAAGGTGCTGGAGGTCTTCTTCGTCGCGCCGCTGCTGGTGGTGGTGATGTTCACCCGTTATCGCCAGCGGCTGGGGGACATGGTCGCCCACACGACCGTCATCGACGCCCGCAGCGCCCCGACGCTTCCTCCGCCGATGCCGTGGGAAGACCGGCAAGACCCTCTCGGCCCGCCGCCGCCTCCCTCGTCCTGAACGCCAGGGCTAGCGGCTGGTCTCCTAACTCCTAGCGATTACGGCGCCGCCGTTGCCGCGGCCACCGAGGCCGGGGGTGCGATGGGTTCCGGCGGTTCCTGCAACTGCTTGAGCTTCAGCAGCAGCACGGCCGCGGCGAGCTGGTTGTCCGCGTCGTACTGACGAGCCAGGTCGCTGTGGAGTTCGTTGGGATCGACGTCCTGGAGCAGGTCGGTCCGCTGGCGGAGTTCCAGCCATTGGCGCGTCTGCTTGGGGGTCATGCGGACCTCGATGTCGGGGTCGACGCCCCAATCCTTCTGGCCGGGGCGGCGGTGCAGCAGGCGGCCGGAGGGCAGGTAGTAGTACGCCGTGGTGAGCTTCAGAGCGGCCCGGCCGCGGCGGATGGGGATGACGTTCTGAACGCTGCCCTTGCCGTAGCTGCGCTGCCCCAGGATGACTCCGCGGTGCCAGTCCTTCAGTGCGCCGGAGACGATCTCCGCCGCCGAAGCGCTGACCGGATTGATCAGCACCACCAGGTCGCCGTTGAGATACTTGCCGGAGGGTGTGGCGTTGATTTCCTGCCGGCGGGTCTGGCGGCCTTCGGTGGCCACCAGCCGGCCGTGGCTGAGGAACTCATCGGCCACCTCGGTCGCGGAATGGAGCAGCCCGCCGGGATTGAACCGCAAGTCCAGCACCAGGGAATGCACGTGGGCCTTGCGGAGCGCGTCCAGGACCTGATCGAATTCCTTGGGGGTCTGCTCGGTGAATTGCATGATGCGGACGTAGGCGACGCCGTCGGCCGGGTCGATGAGATAGTCCCATTGTCCGTCGGGCCTGTTTTGCCAGCCGCGGACGGTGTCGATGTTGATCTCCTGCCGCGTCAGCGTGACGTCGAACGGTTCGCTGCGCCCCGCGCGCTTGATGCGCAGCGTGACCTTGGTGCCCTTCTCGCCGGTGATCATGCGGACGAGCTTGTCGACGCCGATGTCCTCCGTCGGCCGGCCGTCCACGGTCAGGATGAGGTCGCCGGCCTTCAGGCCCGCCTTGAACGCCGGAGAATTCGCCAGCGGCGTGACCACCCGCAGCGGTTCGCCCTGCTCCTTGCCGATCTGCACGCCCACGCCGTAGAAGTATCCCATCGTCTGCTTCTGGAAGTCGGCCATGTCGTGCGGCCAGATCATCGAGCTGAACTCGTCCAGTTCGCCCAGGAACCCTTCGGTGAACTCCGCCGCCAGCACCGGCACGGGAATGTTCACCGTGCGCTGCGAGCTGCGCAGCACGCTGTTGAGCGCCAGCGCCAGGTCCAGGTGATCGGCGCGGTCGCGGGCGTCGACGGCCTTGATCTGGGCGTCGATGTCCTCCAGGAAGGCCTTCCGCTTGGCGGCGTCCGCCAGGCCGGGGAACGTCTCAGCCAACTGCGGCGTCTCGGCCAGCACCTTCACCGACGACAAGGCCGCGCGGGTCAGCTTGGCGTAGTCCACCGCCGTCACGTAGTAGCTGTCCAGCTGGCTGATGACCTTCTGGGCCATCTCGGCGTCGATGCCCTCGTCCAATTCCTGCCAGGTGGGCTCCAGGTCCTTGGGACGGCTGGTGGCGGAGGGTTTGGCGGGCTCTTCAGGGCCGTAGAAGCGCAACACCCGTATGTGCGGCTGGACCGACTTGACCCTCTCCAGGTAGGCGGGATTCGTCTCGTCCAGTTCCTTCAGGCCCGTGTAGGCCATCAAGGCGTTTTCCCATTCACCGGCGGCCTCGAACTGCTTGGCGTGTTCCTCGGTTTCCTGGAGCAACTGGCGGTACCAGGGCTGCTCGGCGATCTTGTCGGCGGGCGCGGCGGCCCGTTGGGCCATCAGGGCCCGCATGATCGCCTCGCTCCAGGGCTTCTCGCTGGTCAGGCCTTCCAGGTCGCCGAGGTCGTCGTACAGGCCGTCCTCGATGGCCCGCAATCGGCGGGCGGTGTCGTGGCGGACGTTGGGATCGCCGACGTTCGCCTTGGCCCACAGCTGCTTGTAGGCCTCCAGCTTCTCGCCCAGCGTCGCCGCCACGCGGCGGAAGACGTCGCCGTAGGGGGCCTTGTCCTTGCCCAGCAGGGCGACGGCCTGGTGGATATCTCGCGTCGCGTCGTCCAGCGTCTTGACGCTGGCGCGCTGGAGTTGTTCGTAGGAATCCTTGGCGGCCTCTTGGAGGGTTTCGCTGTTGCCGCTGTCCCGCAGGGCGGTGGCGATCTGATGGATTTTTTCGCGGAGCTTGGCCTCCACGTCCGCGTGGTCGCGGGCGTATTGCTCCGTCAGGCGGGCCCACTGCACGCGCTCTACGGCGGCGGCGTATTCGGCGGCCCGGCGGGCCTCCACTTTGGATGCGTGGGAGACGTACTCCTCCAGCAGGCGATGGGCCTGGACAATCCGGGGATCGTCGCCCGCCAGTTTCTTGGCCTTGGCCATCGTGGCCAGGGCCTCGGCGAACTGGCCCGACTGGGCCTGGGACATTCCCTCCGTAAACAGCTTGTCCGCGCGGTCCTCCGGCGAGACGGTGGGCCCGGAAGCGGCGGGAGCGGTGGCGGCGGCAGTCGTTGCAGTGGGAGCAGTGGCGGGCGCAGAGGCCGCCGGCGGCGTGGCGGACTTGGCGGCGGTGCAAGCCACCGGCAGCACCAACAGGATGATAGCGATCCCCAGCCCCAGGCACTGTTTTATTTTTCTCACGCGATTCTCCTGAACGAAGTCCGAATGCCTCTTGGCATCGCCACGTTCTTGTTTATTACGATGGGCCGGCCATTATAGACTACCCGCCCGCGCGGGGGGAAACAAAGTTTGCTTGGTGGTCCCAACGGCTTTACATGGCCGCCGGGGCGGCATATCGTCTTGCCTACCTGCCGGCAGGCAGGCAAGTCCAGGTTTGTGCAAAGGAGTCGGCCCATGGCTGAGAAGATTAGAGTCACCGTCTGGAACGAGTATCGCCACGAGCGGGAGATTCCCAAGGTCGCCGCCATCTATCCTCAAGGCATCCACGCCGCCCTGGCCGCCGCGCTGGGCGCCCAGGCGGACATCGCCGCCGCGACGGCCACGCTGGATGAGGCCGACAACGGCCTGGGGGAGAAGGTCCTGGCGGCCACCGACGTGCTGATGTGGTGGGGCCACAAGGTCCACGACGCCGTCGCCGACGCCACCGTCGATCGCGTCCAGACGGCCGTGCTGAAGGGCATGGGCCTGATCGTGCTGCACAGCGGCCACTATTCGAAAATCTTCAGGCG
>Ga0187885_10003104_pt1 | contig 15142 bp, 15 predicted proteins | sample June2016WEW_20_1_3_FD_132970 | JGI IMG/M metagenome (GOLD analysis project Ga0187885, IMG submission 132970) | Peatland microbial communities from SPRUCE experiment site at the Marcell Experimental Forest, Minnesota, USA - June2016WEW_20_100 | ecosystem: Environmental > Terrestrial > Soil >... | reverse complement strand
GTGTGGAACGATCGCGCGGGCGAAGTGGGTCGTACGCTGAACGTGAAGGATTTCGATCTGGACCGGATCTTCGGCAAGGAAGGCGTTCAGATCCTCCACACGTCGGGCCTGATCGGCGCGCTATCACCCGAAACGGGGAAGTTCTGTCTGGAACTCGCGCGGGCGGCGAAGAAACACGGAACAAGGATTTCGTTCGACCTGAACTACCGCGCGTCGTTCTGGAAAGGCCGCGAGAAGGAACTCTCCGCCATTTTTGCCGAGATCGCGAGCGTGTCGGACATTTTGGTCGGCAACGAGGAAGACTTCCAGCTTTGCCTCGGCGTCGAAGGTCCCGAAGCGGGCGGCAAGGGCCTCACGTCAAAGATCGACGGTTTCAAGGGGATGATCCAGCGCGTGAAGAAAGCGTATCCGAACGCTTCGACGTTCGCCACGACGCTTCGCGAAGTCGTCGACACGAACCACCACCTGTGGGGCGCGATCATGGCGGCGGGCGACGACTGGCACGTCGTCGAGCCGCGCGATATCACGGTCCTGGATCGCATCGGTGGCGGCGACGGGTTCGTCGGCGGCATGCTCTACGCGATCCTCAAGGGATGGGAACCCGAGAAGTGGGTCCAGTTCGGATGGGCCAGCGGCGCGCTGGCGACGACGCTTCTGACCGACTATGCGCAGCCCGCGGACGAAGATCAGGTTTGGAGCATCTGGAAGGGCAACGCGCGAGTCCAGCGGTAAGCTGTTGCCCAAACCGCCGTGTGCTGTTGTAGCTGCGCTTCTGCGAAGCGCAGGTTGTTCATCTTCTGAAGGAATTTGGCGTTTCACAGAAACGCCGCTACACCAAAACCGCTGAAAATCCGAAACACCCACACAAATGCTGGCGGTCGTGTTTGACAGTGGCCAGTATCGGGGCTAATGATGACACTATGAACGAACGCGTGATGGATTTCACGATGGAAGAGCCGTGGCGGGTTTTCCGCATTATGGCGGAGTTTGTAGACGGCTTCGAGACGATGAGCAAGGTCGGCCCCGCGGTGAGCGTGTTTGGTAGCGCGCGCATCCAGTCGTCGGATCCGTGGTACCAAAAGGCCGTCGAGATGGGGCGATTGCTGGCGCAGAATGGTTACGCCACTATCACAGGCGGCGGGCCGGGCATTATGGAGGCGGCGAACAAAGGCGCAGCCGAAGCAGGCGGCGTTTCGGTGGGGTTGAACATCGAGTTGCCTCGTGAACAGAAGGTCAACCCGTATGTGAACTGCCCGCAGCATTTCCGGTACTTCTTTATCCGCAAAGTCTGTTTTGTGAAATATGCCTCCGGATTTGTGTTATTCCCCGGCGGTTATGGCACCTTGGATGAACTGTTAGAGTCCATCACGCTGATTCAAACAGACCGCATCGCGCGATTTCCCGTTGTGTTGATCGGGCGCGAACACTGGCATGGCTTGATCAACTGGATGGCCGAGCGACTGGATGCGCGGAAATTAATCAGCCCCGGAGATTTGGATCTGATGCATGTGACTGACGAACCGCGGGAAGCTGTCGAATTTATTAAAAAACACCGGCCTGTTTCCCCGCCACCGGCGTTGCACTAAGGTTATCATGTACAGAGTTAGCCAACTTCCCAGTGGCCTGCGCGTGGCGACGGCAGAAATGCCGCACATGGAGAGCGTTGCCGTCGGCCTGTGGATCGGCACCGGCGGTCGCTACGAGGCAAAACGGGTAAGCGGCGTGTCGCATTTCATCGAGCACATGTTGTTCAAAGGCACCCGTCGCCGCACGGCCAAGGAAATCAGCCAGACCGTCGAGGGCATCGGCGGTTACCTCAATGCGTTCACGGGAGAGGAAACCACCTGCTACTACGCGCGAGCCAGTCACCGATATCTCGACACGCTGTTGGATGTTCTCGCCGACATGTATTTGCAGCCGCGATTTGCCGTCACCGACATCGTCAAGGAGCGCGACGTCATCAAGGAAGAATTGCGGATGTACCGGGACCACCCCGAACATTACGCGCAGGAGTTGCTCACCGAAACGCTCTGGCCGGATCACCCGCTTGGCCGCTCCCTGACAGGTTGTCCACGCTCGCTCGACCATATCGACCGCGCCGTTTTGTTGGATTACAAGCGGCGCAAATATGTTGCGGCCAACACAGTCGTGGTTGTGTCGGGACACTGTCGCCACGACGATATCGTGCGGCGGGTGCAGAACTTTCTTACCCCGCTTCAGAAGCGGGGCGGTGAGCGCGCGCCGCAATTCCGACCGGCATGCAGCAACCAGCGAACGCCCCGGTTGCGTTTTTACCAGAAGAGCATTGAACAATCTCACCTCGCGCTCGCGATCCGCGGGTATTCGCGGCACGACGAGCGACGGTACGCGCTGAAACTCCTGAGCGTGCTCCTTGGCGAGAACATGAGTTCGCGACTGTTCCAGGTGATTCGGGAGCAGCACGGGTTGGCCTACTCGATTCAATCGTCCACCAGCTTTTTTGCCGACACGGGCGCATTTGTGGTTTCGGCTGGGCTGGACAGCAAGCGGTTGCCGAAAGCGCTGCGGCTGATTCTGCGCGAGTTGAAGCGCGTGGCGAAACGAGCGCCGACAGCGCGGGAATTGCGTCAGGCAAAGGATTATGCGATCGGCCAGATGAGATTGAGCCTGGAAAGCACCGCCAACCAGATGATGTGGCTTGGCGAACATTTGCTAGCGTACGGATTCATCGAGACACCGGAGGAAGTGGAGCGCCGTGTGGAAGCGGTCGATGCGGATGCATTGCGGCAGGTCGCCGCTGACGTGTTCCGTGATAACCGGCTCAATGCCGCCGTAATCACACCTAGCGGCGACGAGCAAACGTTGGCTAAATGCCTGCGTTTCGTGTAGGGAGGCCCACAGCATCGTGAGCAGGACTTCAGCCGGTGTGCTGCCATGCGCAACGGGGCCCGAGGAACTGTTCTGTCAGTACGCCAAGCAACCGTACTGCGTGTGGCTCGACACCGCCACAACAGGGCAGGGTATCTCCATTCTCGCCGTGAGACCTCGACTAATCTTTCGCGCTAGAGGCCGACGGATTGAACTCTTATCTTCGCAAAGCGAAGAGCAGTTTGAAGCTGACCCGTTTACCGCTCTCGCGGAACAAATCACGCGCCATTGCTCCGACTCCACGCGCGGTGCGGCGATTGGGTATTTCGGTTACGGTCTGAAAAACTGCATCGAACGGCTGCCATCCAGCGCGGCGGATGATATCGGTTTGCCTGACTGCTGGTTCGGTTTCTACGACGACCTGCAGGTGTTTGATCACATTGCAGACGAGGTGCGGCAGAAGGCCGATTCGGAATCCTCCAAACTCCGACGCTCCATTTCTCCGCTTCGCTCCAACTTTAGTCGTGACGCCTACTATCGTGCTGTGCTGCATGCGAAGGAATACATTGCCGCGGGTGATATCTACCAAGTGAACCTCTCCCAGCGATTTCAATGCGAGGTGGACGCACCGCCTCAGGAGCTTTACAGCGCGCTGCGCGTGGCCAATCCCGCTCCGTACTGCGCCTATCTCGACATCGGGGAAGCGCAAATCCTTTCGACTTCTCCGGAGTGTTTCTTGAGAATGGACGGACGCAGCATTGTCACGCGGCCGATCAAAGGCACCCGGCCGCGCGGGACGACGGCCGTTGAAGACGAACGCCAGGCGCGCGAGTTATTGGCATCGCCAAAGGACAACGCCGAGTTGGTGATGATCACTGACCTGGAGCGGAACGATATTGGCAAGGTATGCGAGTTCGGCAGCGTGCATGTGAGTGAGCTGGTGCGAGTGGAGTCGTACGCTACGGTTCACCATCTTGTTTCCACCATTGGTGGCACATTGCGGCCCGATGTGAGCCACGTGGACTGCGTCCGGGCCTGTTTCCCCGGCGGATCCATCACGGGCGCACCAAAAATTCGGGCAATGGAAATCATCGACGAACTGGAACAACACGCCCGCGGCGTCTATACGGGCGCGATCGGGTACTTCGGGTTCAACGGATTGTCGCAGTTCAACGTCGCCATCCGCACGTCGGTGTATCAGAGCAGGACTTGTCTCGCCGAAGTCCCGCGTCTGCGGGACGAAGGCGGACGATTGACATTCCACGCCGGCGGCGGCATCGTTGCCGACAGCGAGCCTGAAGCTGAGTACGCCGAGACGCTCGACAAAGCGGAGGGAATCATCCGTGGCCTCAATCAGTTACGCCTACGTTAACGGTCGCTTCCTGCCCGAAGACCGGGCCGCTGTTTCCATCTTCGACCGCGGCTTCCTCTATGGAGACGGGATCTTCGAGACGATGCGGATATACAGTGGCCGCGTGTTTCGTGCACTGGAGCATTTCGACCGGCTATTTGAAGGGTTGCAGGCTTTGGGAATCGAGTCGCCGTTTTCGCCCGAGGAATTGCGGGCGATTTGCCGCACGCTGATCCGTTACAACAACGTGGCCGACGGCGTGGCCCGTGTGCACCTTACGCGAGACTCCATCGTGGCCACGGTGAAAGCACGCGAGTTCACGCCGCGCGAGTTGCGGGCGATCGTATCTGGCGTGCGGATTGACCCGCAACTATCCCGGTTCAAGACAGCCAACCGGTTGCCGTACATTTTGGCACAACAGGAGGCGGAACGCGCCGGGGTGGATGATGCGGTATTGCTGAATGCCGCTGGAAAGGTGGTGGAGTTTACCGCAAGTAATTTGTTCGTGGTCAAGGCCGGCACGTTACTCACGCCGCCGCTGAAAGACGGGCCGCTGCCGGGAATCACGCGTCACACCGTGCTGGCATTGGCGGCGGAGCAGGGGATCCGTGTGCAGGAGAAGAGTTTTGGTCCGCAGTTTCTCAACAGCGCCGACGAAGTGTTCGCCACGAACAGCCTGATCGAGATTGCGCCGGTTGCGACATGGGGTCACCAGCTCAACGTGACTAGACGTATGCAGGCCGCGTATCGAGATCTGGTGGCGCAAGAAATCAGTACGCCCGCGCCATGACGACGCGCTGGGTGGACGGTGCGCCGGTTAGGATGCAGCGGCCTTCACCCTTCGCCTCATCGGGAATCTGATCCGCGAATGGGATGCAGCGCACTGTGGTTTCGAACCGCTTCGCCATTTCGTCTTCCTTATCATGGTCGCCAGTCCAATGAACCCACGCAAAACCCCCGGGAGCGTCTTTGGCGAAGAACTTCTCAAATTCCTCCATCGTGTTGATGACTTGGGTGCGTTTGGTGCGGAAAACGCGGGCACGTTCGACTAGCTCGCGCTGCATCGAATCGAGCGTAGGTTTGATGGACGCGAGCGCTTCGGCACGGGGAAGGAAGGTCTTGCGGCGTTTGCGGAGGTCTTGTTCGGTTTCCCCTTCCTTCTCCAGCATGAATCGGCGCACGATGCATAGACTGCCTTTCTCCAAATCTTTCGGGCCAATCTCGATACGGATCGGCACACCTTTGGCTTCCCATTCATAATACTTGGCGCCGGGCATGATGCCCTCGCGGTCGTCGAGCTTGATGGCAAGTCCTTGCGCCTTCAGTTCGGCGGCGACCTTGGCGGCTTCTTCGAGCACGCGTGTTTTCTCGACATCGTTCTTGAAGATTGGAATGACAACCACGTGGATTGGAGCGAGCTTCGGCGGCAACACAAGACCATTGTCGTCGGAGTGTGTCATGATGAGCGCGCCGACCAGACGCGTGGATACGCCCCAACTGGTGGCGTAAACGTAATCGCGTTTGCCGTCCTTGCTTAGGAAGGTCACGTCGGCGCCTTTGGCGAAGTTCTGGCCGAGATAATGGCTGGTGCCCATCTGGAGAGCTTTGCCGTCCTGCATCATGCCCTCGATGCAGAGGGAGTCGAGCGCGCCGGCGAAACGTTCACCGGGCGTTTTACGACCTTTGATCACCGGCACGGCGGCGACGTTCTCGGCGAAGTCGGCATACACATCGAGCATGCGAAAGGTTTCCTCCAACGCCTCCTTTTCGGTGGCGTGGGCGGTGTGACCTTCCTGCCAGAGGAATTCGGTGGTGCGAAGGAATAGGCGGGTGCGCAGTTCCCAGCGCACGACGTTTGCCCATTGGTTGATTAGGATGGGCAGGTCGCGGTAGCTCTGGATCCAATTCTTGTATTGCGCCCAAATTATGGTTTCGCTGGTGGGGCGGACTACGAGCGGTTCCTCCAATTTGGATTCGGGGTCGACAACCACCTCGCCGTTGATGGATTTGAGGCGGTGATGGGTGACAACGGCGCATTCCTTGGCAAAACCTGCGGCGTGTTGTTCTTCACGGGTTAGAAACGAGAGCGGGATGAACAACGGGAAATAGGCATTGACGTGGCCGGTGGCCTTAAAACGGTCGTCCAATTCGCGCTGCATTTTTTCCCAGATGGCGTAGCCATGAGGTTTGATGACCATGCAGCCGCGGACGGGGGAATGCTCGGCGAGATCGGCGCGCTTGATGACGTCGAGATACCATTGCGCGTAATCCTGTGCGCGCGTCGTCATTGCGCTATCGGTTGCCGCTGTTTTTGCTGCTGGTTGCTGACCCATGAGAAGCTGTCCTCCGTGCGAACGCATTCTCTGTAACGCATCATCGTGACAAATTCGAGCAGAAAAACGCTGAAAAATGCTTTGACGCAGCTGCCTGACTGCGTATAATGCAATTGGCCGTTCTGCACGGCTAAACCAAGGAGGGTTTAAGATGAATGCCGTACTGGCAACGGGTTTGTTGTATGCATTTCAACAGTCCGATGTTCAGGGACAAGTTATCGTGGGTATCTTGTGCCTTGGCTCAGCACTGACGTGGACCGTTGTGCTTACCAAGTGGCAACAGCTTCGCCGTGTCCGCAAGAGCGGGCAAGCGTTTCTAGCACAATTTCGTCACGATCCCGATCCGTTACATCTGTTCATCAACAATTTCGAGATGGCAGACTGTCCGTTGTACAACATCTATCGGATGGGAGCTGAGGAAGTGTCGTCGCGCTTTGGCGGAGGCAGGCGACGTGGCGCGGGACAGTTGAAGCCACTGGGGGGTAACGATGGCGGTTTGGCGTTGGCTGTGGAAACCGCGGTCGCCGAGACCGGGCAGTCGCAGGTGAACCTCGATATGTTGCGGAACGTGCTGGGACGGGCGATCGACGCCGAAGTGATCAAGCTGGAGTCGCAACTGCCCATCCTTTCCACAGCCGTGCAGGGTGGACCGTTCCTTGGTCTGCTCGGCAGCGCGTGGGGTGTGATGAGCGTGTTCGGTTCCATGGGGCAGCAAGGGACTGTGCGCTTAGGGGCGGTGGCCCCGGGCATCTGCGCGGCATTGCTGGCGACGGTCGTTGGACTATTCGTAGCGATCCCATCATTGTTTGCCTTTAACTGGCTGGCGTCACGGGTGCGGCACCAGACAATGGAACTCGAGAATTTCGCCGACGAATTCATCGCGGCGGTGGAGCACAACTACGGGGCGAACTGAGTTATGAGTCGACTCGCAGCACGCCGGCGTTACGGGCATCTGCATCAGATCACCGAGATCAACGTGCTGCCGTTGGTGGACCTGTTGTTGCAGATGTTCATTGCCGTGGTGATCTTTTTCCCAGTCGTTGAGTACGGCATGAACGTCAACCTGCCTAAAGGCACCACCGACCCAATCAAGCGCGAGCAGACACGCACGCTGTCCGTGGACAAAAGCGGGCACGTATATCTTAACGATATTGCGATGACACGTTCGCAACTGCGCGCGCAGTTCAGCGAACTTACAAAAATTAATCCGCCGGTAACGATCTTGGTGAAGGCCGATGCGGCAAACAATTACGGCGCGGTCATGGATGTGCTTCAGGAACTCCACGCGGCAAAGATCACGCGCGTGGCGTTGATCACGCAGGAAGACTCGCCTGGGCGGGCCAACTCGACAGCGCCACCCACGCCGCCCCGGAAGCATTCGGGGCAGGCCGTCGCACGATGAACGAGGGCGATCACAGATTCAGACGCAACTTCATCACCTGCGCGGCGGTGCACGGTGTGCTGATTGGAGCGCTCGTGTTGAGCGAAGCGTTCATCGCGCACAATCAAAGCAAGCCGCCCTCCGTGGTTGAACTCATTACACCTGCTGACATCCTTGGCGATTTGCCGAAAGGTGACGGTTATGGTCGTGGCGCATACACGCCGCCCCCCAGCCACGACGAAACGGCCCCGGCTGAACCTGCACAGCACGACAGCGGTGGCCCGAGCGAGAATGTTCCTACACCTGAAGAGCGATCTGCGCCGCCACAACCAGTCGTGAAAAAAACCGCGCCGGCTTCAAAACCTGCATCGGTTGCGCAGAGCGAGATCGCGATTCCGAAGAAGAGCACGCCAACGAAGAAAACAGCAGTGGCCGTCACGAAGCCAGCGTCGCCAAGTTCGGCTGCCGCGAAAGCGAGTAACACCGCGAAAACGACGGCAAAAACGGCAAGCGCGAAATCGGGCGCGGGCAGCGGGAGTGGCACAGGCAGTGCGGATGCGGTTCGACAACGGCTAGCCAGCGCATTGCAGGCACAGGAGGGTGGGACGCCGTATGGGGACAACAAACCTGCGGGCGGCGGCACGGGCGTGAGCAAATATGGTCATCTCGGGTCACCGGATGGCGCGGAAAACGGCGTGGCGGGCGGCATCGGTAAAGGGTCGCCATTCTGGTGGTATTACCAGCACGTGCACGATCGATTGTACGAGGCGTGGGATCAACCGGGCGAGGCATTGAATTGGGACAAGCGAGTCGTGACGACGCTCAGTATTCGTGTTGCCCGCGACGGTCGCGTGGTGGCGGTGATATTGAAAAACGCATCGGGCAACAAACTAATGGATAACTCTGTGCTCGAAGCGGCCAACAGTGTGCCACGGTTGGACCCGTTGCCGGAAGGATTAGGTGGAGAATTCGCTGACATCTTGGTGAACTTTCGATTGGAGAATTCAAAGGGATGAGGCAAAGCAGGTTCGCATTCATAGCGGTTCTCTTTTGCGCGGCAGCGGTGCTGCGTGTGGCGTACGCGCAAGTTGACGTGGTCAAAGGTGCGGGCAAACGCGCGTTCGCCGTGAGCGGTTTTTCCGGCGATGCGGCACTGGCGGAGCAGGTGACCGGCGTGCTGAAGAACGATTTACGGTTGTCGGGCTATTTCCAGTTATCGCCCCCGGCTGGCGCAGAGTTTGTGCAATCGGGCAGTGTGCGCGGGGACGGCAGCGGCGTGGCAATCGAGTGCATCGTGACCGAGGTGGCAACGAAGCAGGCGGTGCTCACCAAGGTTTATCAAGGTTCCGCGCAGGAGTTGCGGCGCGTCGTGCATAAACTCAGTGACGACATTGTCCAAGCCATCACGAAGCAACGCGGCATCGCGCAGACGAAGATTGCGTTTGAGTTGACGCGCAACGGCGTCAAGGAACTAGCCGTGATGGATTACGATGGTTACAACGTCCGGCAGTTGACTCACGATAAAAGCATCAGCGTACGGCCGAAATGGTCGCCGGACGGCCGAAAGCTGATTTACACCAGTTACAAGGGCGGGTTTCCCGATGTGGTGGACGTGGATTTATACACGGGCCAGCGGCGACGGGTCGCGAGTTTTCCGGGTTTGAACTCAGGCGCTGCGTTCTCTCCTGATGGTCAGACGCTGGCGCTGACATTAAGCAAGGATGGCAATCCAGAATTGTACACGATGAACGCAAACGGTGGCGACCTACATCGGTTGACACACACGCATGGCGCAGAATCGTCGCCGACGTGGTTACCCGACGGCCAGAAGATCGCGTACGTGAGCGACAATCTCGGTACGCCACAAGTGTATTTGATTGGTCGCGATGGCGGCGAACCAACACGGTTGACAGTGTCGCCGTCATATAACACGGAGCCGGACTGGTCGCATCCGCCGACTGGTTCGGAGATGAAACCGATGCTTGTGGTGACGTCGCGTCTCGGCAAGATGCAGATCGGCATTTACAACGGCGGCGATCGGTCAATCACGCCCGTGGTGGCCGATGGTGCGGACAACGAGGGTCCGTCGTGGGCGCCCGATGGGCGGCATCTGGTTTTCACAAAAACAGTGAATTGGCGACCGCGGTTGTATCTGCTTGACGTGATGACGCGCGAACAGATACAATTGCCAGCTATAGAAGGTGATGCGTCCGAGCCTGCGTGGGGACCGTGATGCGCAAATGCCCAAACAACCACGTTTTGCAGGAAGGATAGATCATATGATGTTATTACGCTTAAGTCGAACCATATTTATTGTGCTGGCAACCGCGATGGCATTAATCATTTGCCAGGGGTGCAGACCGAAGCCAAAACCCCAAGGCGAATTGGGTAGTATATCGGGAATGGAGCCGGGCAGTGATGTGGCCATGGTATCGTCTCGTCCGGGGGAACTCGACATGGCGAACGCGCAACGCGGGATGTTTGCACCGGTATTATTCGCCTTCGACAGCGCGAGGATCAGCTCGCGCGAGGCAGCAAAATTGCCGGCTGTTGCCCGGTATATGAAAGCGAATGCCAGTAAGACGTTGGTGATTGAGGGGAATTGCGACGAGCGCGGCACGGCGGAGTACAACCGGTCGTTAGGCGAACGGCGCGCACAGGCAACGCGGGAGGAGCTGGTGAAACTTGGCGTGTCAGCCTCGCGGATCACGACCATCAGCTACGGCAAAGACAAGCCCGCCAATGCTGGTCATGACGAAGCGGCTTGGGGAGAGAACCGCCGTTGCGAGTTTGTCATCGCCGGCCCGTAGTGGCCACAAAGCGCGTTGACAGAGCGTTGGAGGGGGCGTAGGCTACTGTGCGTATGATGATACCGATGCTTGCACTGTTGAGCGACTGGCACATTATCGTGCTTTTCCTCCTTGTCGTCCTTTTGTTTGGCGGCAAGAAGCTGCCTGAAGTGGCGCGGGGACTCGGCGAGGCAATAAAGGAGTTCAGGAAAGCTTCGCGCGACTTGCACGATGAACCACAGCAAACTGCCGACAAGCCCGCGCAACCGACTGCCAGCGCGCCGCAGCAACACCCCTCCGAACCTAAGCAGGGCTAAGGCCTTTTCCAGTGCGTCCGTGGCTCTCGAAGAAGAATCCGCCGGACGAACCTAAGGCGGTCGTGGACGCCGGGTCTGATGATGGCGGCGGAGTCAAACCATTCTGGGAACACGTCGACGACCTGCGCAGCACGTTATTCAAAAGCATTGTCGCACTGGCCATCACGTTTCACGTTGCTTTGGCGTTTTCCAACCGAATTCTCAGAGTTCTAACCTGGCCATTGCGGCGGGTAACGGACCACCCGGAGAACTTCCTGCTCAGCCTAAACGTCACCGACTCGTTCGTGCTCTCCATAAAGCTTGCGTTCTATGTCGGCGTGGTGCTGGCGGCGCCGGCGATTTTGTATTTCGTCGGCCAGTTCATTCTGCCCGCGCTCAAGGCGAAGGAGAAGCGGATGCTATGGCCGGGGTTCATCGCGGGCACCGTGTTGTTCATCGTCGGCGTTGTAAGCTGTTTCTTTCTGGTCGTTCCGCAAACGTTGCGGGCATTCATACGGGCCAGCCACTGGTTGGGGATCGAGCCTAGGTGGACCATCGACAGCTACATCAGTTTCGTCACGCAATTCACGTTGATGACCGGCCTGACGTTCGAGATCCCGCTCGTGATTTTGATCCTTGTACGGCTCGGCGTCCTCGGTTATGCGACCGTGCGCCGGGGACGGAAAATGCTTATCTTGGCAGCGTTTGTGATAACCGCATTTCTGGCGCCTCCCGATCCGCTCTCGATGGTTCTGATGGCGCTGCCGCTGGTGGTACTGTTTGAAATCACGATCTGGTTGTCGTGGTTCACCGAGCGCAAACGGCAGTAGGAACGCCGCCTAATCGTACTTCTTGTGGAACTTCGGCTCCGCGCCGTCGGGTTGCGGCTGTTCGGCGGAAGCAGATGGCTGCGATTCGGTCTTTTGTGGCGAGGGCTGCTCAGCGCTGGGAGACTTTGATTCTTCGACGAACATCATGCGCAGGTCCGTAAGGCTGGTGCGGAGAATCTTGGTTTCGTCGGAGGTTAGGTTGTTCTGCGTCTTGCGTTCGAGCATTTCCAACATGTCGATGAACAAACGCGCCGCCGGCAGGTTCTTCTCCGCTTTGCCCGTGGCAGGGTTGGCAAGCTTGCCGAGCGTAATCATCGCTTGGGTATTGAACAAGCCCACCAAGTCAAGGAACCGCAGCGTGTCCTCAGTCGAACCGATCTTGTCTTTTTGGATTTCCGCCATATCAATCCTCCACCGATTTCGCCGCCGCAGTGGCGCGCGGCAATTTAGTTGGTGCCGCCGCTCAACTCAGTGGCATCGGCCGACCGTTGTCCTTCACCCAAGCGTTCGGTGCCGCTCCGCGGAGGCGTATCAGCATGCCGCAGGCGTCGCGGTCGCGACGGCTGATACGGTTTGACGAACGCCTCATCGAAATCATAACCGCTCTTGAAGTCATCACGACTATCGCGTTCTTGTTTGCCGAGAATGCCGCTGTCCACCATGTTGAAGACGATTTCGCCAAAATCCTCGCACCGGTTTACGCCCCAATAAGACAAGACAGTCTTGGTCATTGGGCCAAACTGCTGCAGTGCGAAGCGGCGCAGTCCTTCGAGTAATTCCTGGCCTGTAATGTGGCGCGGAGTGGTCTGACCGGCCTTCTCAGCCTTCTTCTGCAATTTCACCGTGAAATCCAGTCCCGCACGCACAAATAGATAGGCATCGCGATCGTAGCGCGGATCCTTCTTCAGGATTCGTTCGATGCTCTCTTCGAATTTGATCTTTTGCATCCTACCTCGACCTCGTTTCCACGGTCGCCAGCTTCGTGTGACGTGCCCGCCACTGTTTCACCGCCGTGCCCAGCAATAGTGCGCCTATCAATACCGCGACAAGCAACTGCTCCTGTTTTGTCAGATTGAACATTACCACCATCACTACACAACCGGAATATGGCGCACATTACTCATGTCGACAACCACTATTTTCCCTGCGTGTCTTGGAACGCGAAAACCGGTCCGCGCCACGGCGTTACGAAGGAAGCAGAGTTTCAGAGCGCCTGAATGCTCGTTAACTCAGAAGCTCTCTCGGGTCGGTGATGCGGCCCGTGAGAGCACTGGCGGCAACGGTGTACGGCGACGCGAGGAACACCTGGGACGCCGGATGCCCCATGCGGCCTGGGAAATTCCGGTTCGTCGTGCTGATGCACTTTAACGGCTGGTTCATGCGTCCGAACGTGTCAGTCGGCCCGCCGAGACAGGCGGCACAGCCGGGATTCATGCTCATTTGCACGCCGGCATCCACGAGTACCTGCCAGATAGTTTTGCCGTTTAGCCGGGTCGTGTGCATCTCGACGACCACCTCCGGCGTCGCGGGCACACCGAAGGTGTCGATCTTCACCTTACGGCCCTTGACGACCTCGGTGAACGCAAGGAAATCGCTGAACTTGCCGCCCGTGCAGGAGCCAATGTAGGCGCGGTCGAGTACGATATGGCCAAGCTCTTTCGCCAGCTTGCAGTTGCTGGGGTTCGGATGGCACGCGACGGTCGGCTCGATTTTATCCAAATCAAACTTCTGGTCGGAGACGAACCGCTGTTGATCATCGCGCTCGCAGAAGATAGGGTCGTAGGTGGATTTCGTCCCATTGATCTTCGTGCGCTCGTTGACGTAGGCGAAAGTTTTCTCATCTGGCTCAAATATGCCATTCTTGGCACCAGCCTCGATGACCATGTTGGCGATGGTCATGCGGTCGTCAATTGAGAGCGACTTCGCGCCGGGACCCTGGAACTGCATGGCGCGGTAGGTCGCCCCATCAACGCCGATCTTGCCGATAATGTGGAGAACGACATCCTTGGCCATCACGCCGCGCGGAAGCGCGCCATCGAACCAGAAGCGCATCGTTTCCGGCACTTTTAAAAGAAGCTTACCGGTACCAAGAACGAAGCCGGCGTCCGTATTGCCGATGCCGGCGGCGAACTCTCCAAACGCGCCCGCCGTGCAGGTATGCGAATCGGTGCCGAGTAGGACCTCGCCGGGACGCGTGTGACCTCTGGCCGCAAGCGCCGTATGGCAGACACCGGCGTAGTGCGAGCCGTACTGGCGTGTGTAATTGTCCTTGCTTGGGTCGAACACCCACCGACCGTTTGGCGGATCATCAACCACGTCGTAGAAATATTTGATGCCCTGTTCACCGACGAATTGGCGCAAGATGTCCACGTTGCGACTGCACTTGGAATCCGCAGTAAAAATATAATGGTCAGGGATGATGACAATCTTCTCGCGATCCCAGACCTCGGCGTCCTTGCCGAACTCGCGGTGGAACACACCGATGGTGCCCGGTCCGCAGACATCGTGGGTCATGAGTATATCCACGTTCACCCAGACGTTGTCGCCGGGTTGCACCGTTGTCTTGCCTGCGGCGCGGGCCATGATTTTTTCCGTAAGTGTCATGTTCATTTCAACCAATTGACAATACACAAAGCGGCGCGCGGGCGCAACCGTGGTGCCGGAAATGGGCGGCCTTGGAGGCGGATGGGCCGGCGCTCAAACGCCGCGTGCGGCAGCGTGGTATTCCTGCAGCGGCCGGACTTTAAGTCCGCGCTGGCGCAACGTTTCGATGCCGAGCGCGGCAGCCTGCGCGCCCGCCAGCGTGGTCATGATGGAAATCTTATGGAACACGGCCGCGGTGCGAATTTTCACCTCATCGCCGCGCGGCGTTTTGCCCGCGGGCGTGTTGATAATCAATTGCACCTCGCCATTCTTAACCAGATCGAGGCAGTTTGGACGGCCTTCTTGCACCCTGAACAGCACCTGTACCTCGAGGCCGGCCTCCTGCAACACCTTTGCCGTGCCCGCGGTGGCGCAGAGCGCGAAACCCAGGTCTGCGAATTTTTTGGCAATTGGCACGACCTTCTTCTTGTCGGAGTCGCGGACACTGATGAAGACCTTGCCGCCTTGCGGCAATGCGGGCGTAGCTGCCATCTGCGATTTAGCGTAGGCCATGCCCCAATCGGAGCCGATACCCATCACCTCGCCGGTCGAACGCATCTCCGGGCCGAGCAGTATGTCCTGGCCGGGGAATTTGCCGAACGGGAACACCGATTCCTTCACCGAGAAATATTTTGGCCAGATTTCCTTGGTGAACCCCAGTTCGGTCAGCTT
>Ga0187885_10003101_pt1 | contig 15149 bp, 9 predicted proteins | sample June2016WEW_20_1_3_FD_132970 | JGI IMG/M metagenome (GOLD analysis project Ga0187885, IMG submission 132970) | Peatland microbial communities from SPRUCE experiment site at the Marcell Experimental Forest, Minnesota, USA - June2016WEW_20_100 | ecosystem: Environmental > Terrestrial > Soil >... | reverse complement strand
TAGTCCTCAGCGAAGCTGGTGATGCTCATGGTTTCGTTGTGCAGCTCGGGAGGGCCGCCCGCTTCCAGCGGACCGATCTCACCGTAGGAATAGAATCCCGTCAGAACCGTTTGGTCGCCTAGGACATCGCGTACGGCCTCCACCTCTTCTTCCACCCGCTGTTTGAGTACGGCACGGCGCGCATTGCAACTGACCAGCAGCGAGAAGGTCGGCTGCGGGGCGTGGAGGTTGTCCAGGCTTGCTTGCGCGGCCTTGAGCGTGCCAACGATCAGATCCTCAACCTGTCCCATCGTGAAGCGCGCGTACGATCCTTCGGGCACGTCGCCCGCAAAAGTGATGCTTTGTTCCTTTTCGTCCACGGCGAGGAGCGCCCGCAACACACGGTTTCGGCGTGGGCCGATGCGCAACTCCAAGGGGAACATGAGCCCGCTCGCGGGGAGCCCGGCCGCGTGTTTGCCCAAGTACGCCTTGTACAGCGCTAACGCCGGACCTCCATCGAGTTCGCAGAGCACGTTCTTGTGCGATTTCGTGATCACGCGCTCTGGGCCAAACGGGCGCCAGCCTCCCGTAACCGACACACCGATGTGTAGCCCGTCGCCGTAGAAACCCAGGGCAATGGCCGCCGATTGTTCGGGTTCGCCGTCGCACCAGACCTGTGTCGTCTTCAGGAAATTGCCATCGGCCGCGAACCCGCCGGAAGCGGACACCCCCGGTGGCAACGCGGCGCTGATACCGTCTACAAAGTCGTTGCCGTTGACCTGCAGACCTTCGGATAGAACAAGGACATGTCGCAGACCGCGCGGATCGAGTCGGCGGATCAACTGCTCGCCCGCGGCTGAGCTGCGGCCAACGCCCTCAATACGCGCTCGTGCGGTGGCCACACGACCGTGGTCGAATGCGATGGCGGTGAGGGCTAGGCTCCCGTCACTCACCCGTGAGCCCTGAATCTCTCCTCCCGTGCTGCAACCGAACAGATGGGCCTTGGGAAAGGCCTGGCGTATCTGGGCCACGCATTGCTCGGTGCTCACCAGCTTGGCGTCGCCGAACAGAAGAACCAGCTGAGCGGAAACGCCCAAGGTGCTGGAGCACGGCTGTGGGTTCCAACCGCTGGCCGCAGACCACTGACACTGTTCAGCCTTCATTTCGAGCCTCCAGCGCGTAGTCCAGCGTCCGCGGCATCCGTCCGTTGATCGCAGGCGCGATCATGGCGATGACAAAGTGAGGGTTCAACGGAAGCATCGGGCGGCAATCTGCCCGCTCAGACCTGCCGATCCAAGCTCCTCATCTTCGCGAATCCATGCGAGAATGTGGCGACCTCTCTTGGGACAGCGCGGGTGGCGCAGAGCCCAACATGGCGCTTGACAACCGCCGGCATGAAGATCTCGCTGGAGACGTTTGGCCTAGCGAGAGCAGCAGTGGAGTTACATACCTTAGGCGCATGCAAGGGCAGACGCTTCTGGTCGCTTGTGTCCTGCTCGCTCTGGTTTCTAGCTGCGCTTCCGAGCCAGAAGCCAGAGGATCGCCCCTATCGAACACCTCGCGCGCCCGGCGCGGGACTTCGGGCCGCGCTGCGGTGACCGGCGACGACCACGCGATGGAGCTGCAGATGTCCCTTGGCGTGCTCGACGAGCGCGCGGTGGACACGGCGATGGCTCCTCATTTGCCCGCCATGGTTGAGTGCTTCGATCGCCTCGGAGACGCACGCAGGTATCTGTCAGGCCAGATCGTTCTCCGCTTTGTGGTGGAGGCCAGCGGATCGGTCTCTGACGTTCATGTCATAAAGAACGAGTTGGGCAACCACCCAGTCGAGCGCTGCCTGATTGACGTTGGCAGGCACATCGTCTTCCCTCCACCCGAAGGCAACCGCAGAACTGATTTCGAGTATTCCATGCGTTTCTGATCGACCCGACGGAAACAGCGCCTGTTGCGTCGCCAGCGTTCATCGTTTCCGAATGGAGAACGTGTTCCTCGATCGGGCCGACCCAGCCTATATGGCAGGAAGCTGATGGTTATGACTCGCCGCACGCACTAAAGAGTTCTCGTCGTTCTCGGCAATGTCGGCGAGCACGCTCTGCTCGGTTACACGCGTCACTGCCACCGCGCGCACCAGGGAGTTCTCGTCGTTCTTGGCGACGTCGGCGAGCACGCTCTGCTCGGTTACGCACACCACCGCCGCCGCGCGCAAGTTCCACTGCTCATCATTCCTGGCGATGTCGGCGAGCACGCTCTGCTCGGTTACGCGCTCCACCGCCGCCGCACGCACGAAGGGATCCTTGGCGTACTTTGCGATGTCGGCGAGCACGCTCTGCTCGGTCACGCGCTCCACCGCCACCTCGCGCACGAAGGAGTCCTTGGCATCCTTGGCGATGCCGGCGAGCGTGTTCTGCTCCGTCACACGCTGCACTGCCGCCGCGCGCACGTCGTGGTTCCTGTCATTCTTTGCGATGTCGGCGAGCACGCTTTGTTCCGTCACACGCGCCACGGTGGCCTTGCGCACGTCGGAGTCCTCGTCGTTCTTTGCGATCTCGGTGAGCACGCTTTGCTCGGTTACGCGCTTCACCGCGTCCCAACGCACGAGGGAGTCCTTGGCGTTCCTGGCGATGTCGGCGAGCACGCTCTGCTCGGTTACGCGCGCTACGGCGTCACGACGCACGGCGGAATCCTCGTCGTTCTTGGCGATGTCGGCGAGCACGCTCTGCTCGGTCACACGCGCCACCTCCGCAAGACGAACGCCCGGATTGGAATGCTTCCACTTTGGTCGGAACCAGTCTGCGATGCTCATGTGAGTACCTTCGCGAGTGCTGGATCGCCGCAAACCTGCGCAGGGGCCAAATCCGCCAACAGGCGATCGAGTTGCTCGATGCTCGACGGTTTCGCGAGGTGCGCTGCGAAGCCAGCCTGCTCGGCGCGTTGTAGGTCTTCGGGAAGCGTGTAGCCGCTCAACGCCACGAGGAAGGTGTGCTTGAGCGATTCCTCCGATCGGAGAGAGCGCGCGACCGCGAAGCCGTCCATGCCGGGCAGGCCGATATCGCACAGCACGACATCGGGGCGAAATTCCTTGGCCTTGGCAATTCCCTGCGGGCCGTCGTAAGCAACCTCAACCTCGTGCTCGCCGAATTGGAGTACTTCGCGAAGGCTGTCCGCGGCATCGACATTGTCCTCGATGACCAGCACTCGCCGACGTCCCTGAGCGGCGCTTGCACGAGATTGCGACGTGGACGCGCCGTCAGAATCTCGTTTGGGTAGTGGAGAGCGCATTTGCGATGGCACCCGAGTCTTGTCCCTATTCCGGCAAGAAACCCAAGAGAAATGGCCACCGCGTCGCGTTCTTGATTACGCACCCGCCATGGCAGAAGCTAGAGAAAATTCTCCCTAGCACGACGCCACCCGGTCACAAGAGAATTTCTTGTTTCGGTTCGGTGAATACAAACAACGCCGTGCCTCGTTCAGGTCGGAATGAGAGAATGCAGCCTTTGACGCCGTGCCATACGTGATCCCGCTAAGGCCGGCGGCGACGGTCGGAGGCTTGGAGGAAAATGCGCACATAGGAGGTGCGTGTATCTCCGGCATTCGACAGTAGACTGATTCGCCGCGCCTGTGGAGGTTGGGCTGCTGCCGGCCTGTCGGTCTTCCGACGGCTGGTGTTTGCGCGTTGCCGTCGGCGAGAGGACGCCTCCGAGCGTCAGACCGCTGGTTGCGCCCTTTTGGGGCTGGTCCCGCGGTTGCACTGACTGGGGGCATGGAGATCTCTGGACCCGACTTCCAGTCATCACGCTCGGACGATTCAGCCAATTTGCTTTCCGAGCAACGACTCGCCACGCACCGAGTCTCTGCCGCCCTCTCGCCCGTCCCGCGCGAAGCCCCGCCCGCGTCCGGTTCAGTTACCGGCCCATCGCACGGCGCCCGGGTCCCAGACTCCGTGCCGGTTGGCTGCGGTGCCCGGTCAAGATTGCGGGCTTGGAAAGCGTGGTGCCCGGCGAGACCACGCGCATCCTACTGGTCGATGATGTCCCCCAGAATCTGAATATCCTGGAAGAAACGCTTCGCCCTCTCGGGCACACGCTGCTTCTGGCCAGCAGCGGACGCCAGTGTCTGGCCGTCGCTAGGGAGAGTCGGCCGGCGCTGATCCTTATGGAGGTAGCGATGCCAGAGATGGATGGTCTGGACGTGTGCCGGGAACTGAAGGCCGATCCAACCCTGCAGCATGTGCCGATCATCTTCTGTTCTGCGCTGGATGACACGGCTGCGAAGGTCCAAGGACTGGATGCAGGAGCCGTCGACTTCATCACCAGACCCTACGAGCCCGCGGAGGTCGTGGCCCGGGTGAACACCCATCTCGCTCTCGCCTGCCTGCAACGTGGACTCGAAGCGCGCAACAGCGAGCTAGAGCGCGCGCTGACTCTAGCTCACGAATTGCGCCAGGATGCTCTGCGGCGCATGCAGGAGGCGCTACTTGGTCGCTCGGGCGCGGTCACCACGCTTCGCGCCTCGATCGCCGATGAGGCAAGATCCTCACTCCCCCTGCTGCTGCTGGCTGAACCAGGCTGCGGCGACGAGGCGGTGGCGCGCGCGATCCACGACGCGTCCGCACGCCGAACGTGGCCCTTCGTGCCGGTGGAGTGCGGGCAGATGTTGGCCAGCGATCTGGACGCGGTCTTCCGAGACCAACCTTGCCCGAATGGAACCGGCAAAGGCAAGCTTGCGCTGGCGGCCGGCGGCACGCTCTTTCTCTCAGGAGTCCAGCATCTGCCCGAGGGGATCCAGGGCCAACTCCTGCAGATCCTGCTGGCTCAGGAGGACGCGCGCGCGGCTACACCGGGCGGACAGGACGATGTGCGTTTCATCGTGTCGGCGGCCGTTACCCCACGGGAAGGCGGGCTGCCCGCCGAGTTCGATCCACTGTTGGTCCAGAAACTGACCCGCCGGGTACTCCGGCTGCCCACCCTGGCCGAACGCAGCGACGACATCCCTGCGCTGGTCGATCTGTTCGTCACGCGCCACGCGCGCGCCCTGGGTCGCGTGCTGGAACCGCCAAGCAAGCTGACGCTATCGCGGCTGCGCGCATATTCCTGGCCGGGCAATCTGCGTGAACTGGAAGATGTCGTTCGCCGCAGCATCATCTCCAGTCGGGGACCACTGCTTGAAGTGGACCAGGCTCTGCTCAGCGACGGCATCCCGTTCGGCAGCTACCGCCTGCTACGCAGGCTGGGCGAAGGCGGAATGGGCGAGGTCTGGGAGGCGCGGCACCAGTTACTCGCGCGTCCGGCTGCGGTCAAACTCATCCGGCCCGAGCACATGGCCAAGCAGAACTACGCGACGCTGCGACGGCGCTTCGAGCGCGAGGCCAAGGCCACCGCCAGTCTGGCATGCTCGCATACCGTCACACTGCACGACTTCGGGGTGTCCGAAGATGGGGCCTTCTACTACGTCATGGAACTGCTGCACGGCATGGATATCCAGCGAGCCGTCGAGGAGTTCGGCCCCATGCCGCCGGCCCGGGTGGTCGCCTTGATCATGCAAGCCTGCCGGTCACTGGCCGAGGCGCACGCCAGCCATCTGGTCCACCGCGACATCAAGCCGGCCAATCTCTTCATCTGCAAGCTCGGCCTGGAGGTCGATGTGCTGAAGGTGCTCGATTTCGGCATGGTGATCGGTGGAACCTCGCTGGGGGACACGCGCCTGAGCGGGGCCGACGAGATCTTCGGTACGCCCGAGTGCATTTCGCCCGAAGCCGCGTCGGGTGGAAACAAGCTCGACGGGCGCGCGGACGTCTACGGTCTTGGCTGCGTGGCCTACTGGATGCTGACCGGGCAGATGGTGTTCGATGCGCCCACGCCGTTGGCCGTGCTGGTCAAGCACATCCGGGACGCCCCCGTCCGTCCCTCGCAGCGTGCCGGCCTGGATATCCCCAGCGAGATCGAAGAGCTGGTAATGCTCTGCCTGGCCAAGCAGCCGGACAACCGTCCCACGGCCATCGAGTTGCTGGACGGCCTTTACGCCAGCCGCCTGCACGAGGCTTGGAATGATCGGGAGGCCCGAGCGTGGTGGCGCGCGAACCTTCCCCACATCATGGAACCCTGACATGTGCGGACATCATTCAAGGCTATGGAAGAGGCAGCCAAGAGATTGAAGCGGATCCTGTTTGTGGATGACGATGCGAACGTCCTTCTCGGGCTTCGCAATGTCCTGCGCACGAAGCGCCGTGACTGGGTGTAGACGATCTTCGAGAGGCGCGAGTTGGCGATCTCGTCGAGTGCGGCGCCATCTATGTCCAAGTACCTGATCTCATCGGCTTTGACGACAAAGGGCGATCGCGCTCGGCGCAGCCGAAATCTCGCTCTTCTACTCGATCGTCTCCAGCGAGGCGCACGCGGTGGCTCGGGCTGTTGGCGGCCCATCCTCGCACCTGGCTGAGCGCGAAGTTGGCGAGGGGAATGACGTGCAGCGTGGCGGCCTTCGCGTGCTTTGGCCAGGAAGATGGAACGGGACGGCGAAGGAGTGAGTGGGCATGGTGGGATGGGCAGATTGGAAGAGCTCTGGTCGAAGGATAGCGGGGCAAGGGCGTGGACGTCCGCGACCCGGTCGGCTACAGTGATGCCCATCTGCTCTGCGGCAGGCAAACGGAGCTGCAGAGCTGCGATTTTGTGGCGCAATCGAGATGCCAGACTGGGGGGTGACAGCGAGAAGAGACTTGGCGAAATTCGCTGAACCAGTTCACCAGGCGCAGATTTTGTCGCGGACTTCCCGGAAAACCCGCCGCCGGGCCGCCTTGCCTTCGGAGGGAGGCTCTTCTGTGCTAGATCACGCCTGCCAAACTGGTCGTCACCCCATGGAGGTGATATGGCGAGGGATTCGCTCGACGACAATGTTGCCTTCCGCAAGCTGCTGACCCGTACCCTTGTTCTGCCCCTTGCACTACTGGGGCTCTTGTCCGCCGTGTTCGTGGGGCAGATACTCTATCTCAAGACTCTCAACCGATGGGTCGATCACACCGATCAGGTCATCGCCCAGGCGAACCTCGTCCAGAAGTTGTTCCTGGACTGCGAAACCGGCCTACGCGGTTTCGCACTCACCCATGACGCGGATTTTCTTGACCCGTACACCGGGGCTCAATCCGAGGCTCCCGCAGCCCTGAAGAAGCTCGCGTTTCTGGTGTCCGACAACCCGGTGCAGACAGCCCGCCTTCAGGAAATACGGACGAAATGGGAGAGCTGGAGCGCGACGAGCATCCAGCGCGTCGTTGAGGGGAAACAGGGGAAACCAGTCCCTCTGGAGGAATCCATCGCAGGCAAGGCAATCATGGATTCCATACGCACGCTCGTGCAGCAACTGCTCCGAGATGAAGAGGGCCTGCGCGCGGAGCGGAGCCGAGGAGCTGAGGATTGGAGTTGGATCGCGTTCAGCCTGAGCGTGGCCATGGCGCTCCTCATTGGCGGCGCCATCGCTTTCGTGGGGCGGCGGCAGCTTGTTGGTTTGTCGGGACGCTATGAGGAGGCGCTCACGCTGCAGCGCAAACAGAACGAGATTCTGCGCCAGCAGGAGTGGATCAACATCGGTCGAACTCACCTCGCCAAGGATGTCCGCGGGGATCCGGACGAAGGCTCGGCTTGCGCGCAGATCCTGGGTTCTGTGGCACACTACATTGGAGCACAGCTTGGCCTTCTGTACGTGGTCACCGACGCCGGGGACGCCCTACGACCCAACGCCACCTTTGGATGCGCCGACCCCGTCGGCGCACAAGCACGCGGGGGATTCCGGATGGGCGAGTCCTGGGTTGGCAAAGTCGCCGCCGAGGGGCACCTGGTGTCGCTCTCGGACGTGCCCGAAGACCACGTCAAAATCGCGACTGGCACCGGGGAGTCTAAGCCACGCCACCTTGTCATCGCGCCGCTGACTGGCGCTGGGCAGACAGTCGGCGTGTTGGAGCTGGGATTCCTGCAGCCGCCCGAGGGTCGCGTCCTCGACTACGTCAAGGCGGTCGCCGATATCGCCGGTTCAGCGCTGCGCTCGGCGCGGTATCGGACGAGGTTGCAGAAGCTGCTAGAGGAGTCGCAGCGGCTAGCCGAGGAACTGCAGACCCAGCAGGAGGAATTGCGCGTCAGCAACGAGGAACTGGAGGAGCAAAGCCGCGCCTTGCGCGAGTCGCAGGCCCGCCTTGAAGCGCAGCAGGCGGAACTCGAGCAGACCAACTCGCAGCTCGAAGAGCAAGCTCAAGCGCTTGAGCAGCAGCGCGACGATCTGTCCCGAGCCCAAGTGGATCTGGTCGAGAAGGCCGACGAGTTGACCCGAGCCAACCAGTACAAGTCTGAGTTTCTCGCCAACATGAGCCACGAATTGAGAACCCCGCTCAACAGCGCCCTCATCTTGGCCAAGCTGCTCTCCGACAACAAAGACGGCAACCTCACGCCCGAGCAAGTGAAGTACGCCGCCACCATCCACTCTTCGGGCAACGACCTGCTCGTTCTCATCAACGACATCCTCGACCTCTCGCGCATCGAGGCGGGGCGGATGGAACTTCAAGTCGAGACGGTGGATATGCCACGCATGATTGAGTCCCTCAAACGCACGTTCCAGCCGGTGGCCACCCAAAAGAACCTGTCCTTCGAGGCGCAGCTTGGCCCGGGGGCGCCTGCGTCGATAACTAGCGACGGTCTGCGGGTTCAACAAATCGTGCGCAACCTGCTCTCGAACGCGCTCAAGTTCACCCAGACTGGCTCGGTATCGCTGCGGGCCTCGGCCGCTCCGGGCGAGTGCGTGTCATTATCGGTGAAGGACAGCGGCATTGGTATCGCCACGGATCAGCAGCAGATAATCTTCGAAGCATTCCGCCAGGCCAACGGCACCACGAACCGCAGCTACGGGGGCACCGGCCTGGGCCTCACCATTTCGCGCGAGCTGGCCAGACGACTAGGCGGCGACATCTCGGTCGAGAGCACGCTGGGCAAGGGGAGCACCTTCACGCTCACCATCCCGAGGGTGCTCGCGGCGGTAGTGAGCGAAGGATCACAGCCGGCGGACCCGCCGAAGGGTTCCACGCCGGATCGGCCGGCTGCCCCTTCACCACCAGCACGGCCGGCTCCAATCACGCCAGCTTCGCAAAGCAAGCAGGCGCGCCAAGCATCGCAGCCGACGGCGTCGGCCGTCGAAGACGACCGCGAGCGCCTGCAACCCGACGAGCGTTCGATTCTAGTCATCGAGGACGACCCAGCATTCGCCCGCATACTGTGCGACTTTTTGCACGAGCAGCAGTTTCGCGCCCTGGTGGCGACGACCGCAGCCGAGGGTCTTCGCCTTGCAGAGCAATTCGTCCCCAGCGCCGTACTGCTCGACATCAACTTGCCCGACAACTCCGGACTCTCCGTGCTCGAGCACTTGAAGCGCAACCCAACAACACGTCCCATCCCAGTCCATGTCGTCTCGGCGTTAGATTACACCCAGCAGGCCCTTGAGATGGGGGCGATCGGCTACTTTCTCAAACCCGTCAAACGCGAGCAGCTGGTCGAGGCGATCCAGAAGATCGAGCAGCGGCTTGAACAGAAACTCCGGCACGTACTTGTCGTCGAGGATATTGCTGTTCAGCGGGAGAGCATCGTTCACCTTCTGCAGGCCGAGAACGTAGACATCGTCCCGGTCGCAACCGGCGCCGATGCGCTGCAGCGGCTCAGGGAGAGCACGTTCGACTGCATGGTGCTCGACCTCACGCTGCCGGACATGTCAGGCTACGACCTGCTCGACAAGATGGTGGCGGGCGAAGCCTTTTCCTTCCCGCCCGTGATCGTCTACACAGGACGTTCGCTCGAACGTGGGGATGAGGAGCGGCTGCGTCGCTATGCGAGTTCGATCATCATAAAGGGTGCCAGATCGCCGGAGCGCCTGCTCGACGAGGTCACGCTCTTCCTGCACCAAGTGGAGGGCAACCTCCCGGCGGAGCAACGACGCGTCCTGCGGGAGGTACGCAACCGTGAGACCGCGCTCGATGGCAAGAGCATCCTCGTGGTCGACGACGACGCACGTAATGTGTTCGCGCTGGCCAGCGTGCTTGAACCCAAGGGCGTCAAGCTACGCTTCGCACGCAACGGCAAGGAGGCACTGACCGCCCTCGCAGGCCCTGCGGACACTGGCGGCACTGGAGTGGATTTGGTGCTAATGGATATCATGATGCCCGAAATGGATGGGCTCACGGCCATCCGTGAGATCCGCAAGAGGCCCGAGTGGACGAAGCTGCCCATCATCGCACTGACTGCCAAGGCGATGCCCAACGACCGAGAGGACTGCCTGCGCGTCGGCGCAAACGACTACATCGCCAAGCCGCTCGATGTCGACAAGCTGCTCTCGCTCGTTAGGGTTTGGATCCCCAAGTAGAGGCACGGCGTTGTCGGGGGAGTTCGATATCGAGCTGTCGCTGCTACTTGAGGCCATCCACCTCAAGTACAGCTATGACTTCCGCCGCTACGCGACCTCCTCGCTCAAACGCCGCCTCGTGCTGGCGTTGGAACACTTCGATTGCCGCTCGCTGTCCGCGCTGCAGGAGCGAGTGCTGCGCGAGTCCGAGGTCATGCACAGACTGCTCGCGTACCTGACCGTGCAGGTGAGCGAGATGTTTCGCGACCCGAGTTTCTACCGGGCGTTGCGCGAGAAGGTCGTGCCGTACTTGCGCACCTACCCCTCACTCAAGGTCTGGATCCCGGGCTGCGCCACGGGCGAGGAGGTCTACTCGCTCGCCATCCTCCTGCGCGAAGAAGAGATCCTCGACCGCACGCTCATCTACGCGACCGACATCAACCCCGAAGCCCTGAGCAAGGCTGAGGCAGGCATCTACGACCTCGACCGGCTTGCCGGCTTCAGCAATGCCTACCGCGAGGCGGGCGGCCGCGCCTCCCTCTCGGACTACTATACGGCCGGGTACAACGCGGCAGTCTTCGACAAGACGCTGCGCGAGGGCGTCCTCTTCTCCGACCACAGCCTCGCCACCGACAGTGTCTTCGCCGAGCTTCACCTCATCACCTGTCGCAACGTCCTTATCTACTTCGACCGCGCCTTGCAGGACCACGCCGTTGCGCTGTTCCGGGACTCGCTCTGCCGCAAGGGCTTCCTCGGCCTGGGTGCGAGAGAGTCGCTCACGTTTTCAAGCCACGCCGCAGAGTTCGCGGAATTTGTACGCGAAGAAAAGATCTACCAGAGGCGATGACGGACACGGCTATGTCACCTATTGCCGAACACCAAGCACTGGACGCTGTCCTTATCGGCGGCTCCGCGGGAGCGATCGAGGTCGTCTCCGTGTTGCTGAGGTCGCTGCCACGCGATTTTGCAACGCCCATTGTGGTGCTTGTTCACCTGCCCAGACACAGGCCGAGCGCGCTGGCGGGTGCCCTGAGCGGGACATGCCAGCTTCCCCTGCGCGAGCCGCAGGACAAAGAGCCACTCGCGCCTTCGACCGTGTACCTGGCGCCGCCGGACTACCACCTGCTCATCGACCCAGGGCCTTCATTCGCTCTCTCGGTTGACGAGCCGGTGAACTTCTCGATTCCGTCCATCGACGTGCTCTTCGAGTCCGCCGCCGATATCTTGGGTTCGCGCTGCGCGGGTGTGCTTGTCTCGGGCGCGAACCCGGACGGCGCGCGCGGGCTGCGTGCCATCCAGAAAGCTGGTGGCCCCGTTGGCATTCAAGCCCCTGACGAGGCGGCCCACAGCGCGATGCCAGAAGCGGCGATCGCCCTTTGTCCGGGTGTGCGCGCGTTATCCGCAAAAGAAATCTCCCAATGGTTGCAACAGCTTTCGACGTGGCAGGGTCTAGGAAGGCGAAGCGCGCAATGAGCGACCTGCCCAAGCTTCTCCTGGTTGACGACCGGCCGGAAAATCTGCTGGCGCTTGCGGGCTTGCTCCGGCGCAACGACGCCGAGATCCTCAGTGCCGAGTCTGGCAAGCGCGCTCTCGAACTCTTGCTTGAGCACGAGGTCGCGCTGGCCATCATCGACGTGCAGATGCCCGAGATGGACGGCTTTCAGCTTGCGGAGCTGATGCGAGACTTTGAGCGCACCCGCGAGATCCCCATCATGTTCGTGACCGCGGGACTCCACGATCGAGCGCGCGTCTTCAAGGGATATGAGTCGGGCGCGGTGGACTTTCTGGTCAAGCCTATTGAGCAACCCGTCCTCGCGAGCAAGGTGAGTGTGTTTCTGCAGCTCCATCGGCAGAGACAGTTGCTCGCCCTACGCGTGACCGAACTGGAGAGGGCACTTAGCGAACGCCGAAAGGCAGAGGATGAGCGAGAGCGTTCCGAAGCAGCGCTCAGGCAAAGTGAGACCCGATTGGGCTTGTTGTCGCGCACGGCGGGCCGACTTCTCACTTCCGACGCCCCCCAGAACGTGATTGAGGGGCTCTGCCGTGAGGTCATGGAGCACCTCGATTGCCAGACTTTCTTCAACTATTTGGTGGACGAAGTGGACTGCCGACTGCGCCTGAACGCATGCGCCGGCATTCCCGACGAGGAGGTGCGCAAGATCCAATCGCTCGACTTCGGCGTGGCAGTTTGCGGCTGCGTCGCGCGCGATGGGCAACGGATGATCGCGGAGGATATCTCCATTTCCGCCGACCCTCGGGTCGCGCTGGTCAAGTCCTACGGCGTCCAAGCGTACTGCTGCCACCCCTTGATCGCACAAGGCAAGCTTCTCGGAACCCTCTCCTTCGGCACGAAGACGCGGACGCGTTTCACAGCAGACGAGGTTGAGATCATGCACTCGGTGGCCGACCAGGTTGCTACCGCGGTGGAGCGTGTGGAGGCGCAACGTGCCCTCCAAGCAGCCAACGCGCAACTGGTCGAGGCGGATAGACGCAAGAATGAGTTTCTGGCGGTACTCTCCCACGAACTACGCAACCCACTCGCTCCCATCAAGAATAGCCTCTACATCCTCGACCGCGCCGCCGCAGGCGGAGAGCAGGCCCGCCGTGCCCTGGGAGTGATCGATCGCCAGGCCACGCAACTTTCGAACCTGGTGAACGATCTGCTCGACGTCACCCGGATCACTCGCAACAAAATTCGGTTGCAAAAGCAGCGTCTTGAGCTCAACGAGCTGGTCCGTCGTGCAGTCGAGGACAACCGCACCCTATTCGAGCGGAACGAGGTGGTGCTGTCATGCGATCCCTCTCCCGCGCTGGTCTTCGTCAATGCAGATGCAACCCGGGTCGCACAAATTGTGGGAAACCTTCTGCAGAATGCAGCGAAGTTCACATCCCGCGGGGGGCGAGTGCGTGTCTCCATTGTGGCGGAGGCACGTGACGCTGTCATTCGCGTGGTCGACAACGGCGTCGGCATGGCACCCGACACGGTCACGCGTCTTTTCCAACCCTTCATGCAAGCCGATCATACTCTGGACCGCAGCAAGGGAGGACTAGGGCTTGGCCTCGCCTTGGTCAGGGGCCTGGTCGAACTGCATGGGGGCAGCATCGAGGCCAAGAGCGAAGGGCTCGGCAGGGGAGCGGAGTTCACCGTCCGGTTAGCCCTTGATGTGGGAACCGCGCTGGAGGAGCAGGCCGCTCGGGCGGGCAACGTGCGAGTTCCACGGCGCGTCCTCATCATTGAGGACAACGTCGATGCCGCAGACAGTTTGCGCGAGGCTCTCGAACTCGGCGAGCATATGGTCGAGGTCGCCCACAGCGGGCCTGAAGGGATCGAGAGGGCTCGCTCGTTCCCGCCCGACGTCGTCCTTTGCGACATCGGCTTGCCCGGCATGGATGGCTATGATGTAGCGCGGGCCTTCCGGCAGGATCCGGAATTGCAGTCCATCTTCCTTGTGGCCTTGAGCGGCTACGCATCGCCAGAGGACTTGGAGCGAGCCGCCGATGCTGGCTTTCAGCGCCACCTCGCAAAACCGCCGAGCGTGGATGCGCTGGAACGCCTGTTGTTGGAGCTGCCCGGGGCCTCGGCTTGAGGTGATTGGAGCGGAGCCTCGTAGACGGCGGGTCAGCGATCTCGCCGAGCGCGGCGCCATCTCTGTCCAGGTCCCCGATTTCCTTCGCATTGACCACCCAGGTCGATCCCGCGCAGCGCGATCGGAAGACCGCCGTTCCACAAGGGGTTGTCCGTCGAGAACTTCGTTGATTACGCAGATCGCAATGAGTATAGTGCGTGTCGCATAGGCGACGGCATCCATGGCTGATACGACATCAACAGCATCTTCTGGTTCCCGAACGACCCTATCGCTCCTGGCTCGCAGCGCCAAAGGGGGACTCATCTCCGCCGAGGAATCTGCCCGTGTTCTCGGCGTCACCGGGCGTGTGGCCGCTGCGAGGCTGTCCCGTCTGGTGGCGGCCGGCTGGCTCTCACGCGCGCGACGAGGGTTGTACCTCATTCTCCCCTTGGAGGCTTCCAGCGCGACCGCGACCACGGTGGAGGACCCGTGGGTGCTCGCCGAGCTTCTCCTGTCACCCTGCTACATCGGTGGATGGAGCGCGGCAGAGCATTGGGGACTGACCGAACAAATCTTTCGCTCCACGTTTGTCGTGACCGCTGCCGGCGCTCGGTCGAAATCGAGAACGCTTCTGGGGGCCGAGTTGCACATCGTTCGCGTTCCCCGCAAACGTGTCACGGGCGCGGCCCAGGTATGGCGAGGCCCACTTCGTGTGTCGGTCTCGGACCGGGAGCGCACGATTGTCGATGCCCTGGTCGATCCCGCCTGGGTCGGTGGAGTGCGGCACCTGATAGAGATCCTGGCCGCGTACCGCCGCGGGCCTGACTGGAGCCCCTCAAAGCTATTGCTGCGCATGAAGGAACTCGGCAGGGGCTCCGCTTACAAGCGCCTCGGGTTCCTCGCCGAAGAGGTCCTAGACGAGCAGCCCTCGCTGGTCGCGGCGTGCTTGCAGGCCAAAACCACGGGCGTGATCAAGCTCGATCCTGCGGTCTCGTCGCGCGGCCACATGGTGAAGAGGTGGGGGCTCTGGGTGAACGCCAACGTGGCAGAGGGACAAGATTCCGCGTGATCACGAAGCAGCACATCCTCGAGCGCGCAGCCGAATGGCGACTTCGACCAGACGTCGTCGAGAAGGACTACGTCCTCGGCTGGCTACTCGTCGGGATCGCTCAACACGCGGAGCTTCGAGAGCACTGGATCTTCAAGGGTGGAACGTGCTTGAAGAAATGCTATTTCGAAACC
>Ga0187885_10003086_pt1 | contig 15210 bp, 12 predicted proteins | sample June2016WEW_20_1_3_FD_132970 | JGI IMG/M metagenome (GOLD analysis project Ga0187885, IMG submission 132970) | Peatland microbial communities from SPRUCE experiment site at the Marcell Experimental Forest, Minnesota, USA - June2016WEW_20_100 | ecosystem: Environmental > Terrestrial > Soil >... | reverse complement strand
CTCCGCGCGCTCGGAATTCATTCTGCAAATGCTGCACAGTGAGCTGGCAGCGGAATGTGAAGTCTGGAATCCGACGACATTCCTTCAACTGGCGTTGCCCGGACAGCAGGCTGTTGAGATTGACCACATCGCTCCGCAACTAACCGTGGCCATTGGCGCCGCGATGGCCGCCTTTTGATTTATGCCGATACGCATCAATCTGCTCGTTGAAACCCAAATCGCCGAGGATTTGCGGCGGCGGGACCCGGTCAAGCGCATCATCATGGGAGGGGTGGTTGCGGTGGCATTGATGCTTCTTTGGTGGAGTGGGATCCAACTCAGAGTCATCGTGGCCGAGAAGGATTTGAACCAAGTCGAAGCGGGAATCCAATCGCACACCAACGCATTTCAACTGGTGCAGATCAGTCAGAAAAAGATTAACGAAGCAAACGAAAAGTTGGCGGCATTGCAAAAACTGACCAACAGCCGTTTTCTTCAGGGCAATTTGTTGAATGCACTGCAACAAGCCACAGTGGACGGCGTGCAACTCACAAGGTTGCGAGTAGACCAGACTTATCCCGCCACCGAGGCAACCGCGCCTCAAACCAATGGCACTCGCATTACGGCCGGTCTGCCTGGCACCGTTACGGAAAAAATTGTCGTGTCACTCGATGCGCGGGACTTCAGTAGCAACCCCGGTGATCAGGTCAATAAATTCAAAGATGCCATCAGCCGACAACCCTACTTTCAAGCCGGACTGAGCAAAACGAATGGCGTCCGTTTAACAAGCCTGTCTTCGCCGCAAATCGGTCCGGACGGCAGACCGTCCGTGTTGTTCACCCTGCAGTGTGTTTACCCCGATCAAACCCGATGAAGCTGTCCAAAGAAAAACGCAATCAGTCCGTTCTCGCGCTTGTCTGCATAGTGGGAGTGATGGCATTAATGTGGTTTAATTTGATTAGCCCACGATATGTGGCCCTGGCCCAGGTTGTCGCTGCCGAAAAAGTCTCCGAAAACAAACTTGAGAACATTAAAAAAAGCATTAAAAACGCTGACGCCGTAGCCAGCGAGTTGGCCAGCGTGGTGCAAACCCTTTCACGCGCTGAAAACGACACGGCTTCAGGGGACCTTTATTCCTGGACCTACGACACCATTCGTGTCTTCAAAACGTCCCATAGAGTGGACATCCCGGAGGTGGGCCACCCTGATGTCGGCGACGTGAATTTGCTGCCGGATTTCCCATTCAAGCAGGTCAAGTTCAGCATTAACGGCACGGCTTGCTACCATGACCTGGGCAAATTCATCGCCGATTTCGAAAATGCGTTTCCACACATGCGAATGGTCAATTTGGAAATCCAACCAGTCCAGGCCTCTGGCGGCAACGACGAGAAACTTTCATTTAAAATTGACATCATTGCGCTGGTAAAACCCGCCTCCTTGTGAAAAGAAATCAAATGAAGCGGCACATGAAGAATTTTTGCGGGAACACGATGATGGTTTTGCTGTTGATCGTGTGCACGATGGTACTGGCGGCTGATACCGCGCCGGCAACCAAAGCCGGCAAAATGGAAACTAAAATCGAAACCAAAATGGAAACCGTCCGTTCTGTTTTTGTCATTCCTTCAAATTCCAAGGAAGGCCGCGACCCGTTCTTTCCTGATTCCGACCGACCCTATGAAATTGCCGCCGCCGTCAACCCGCAGGCGGGCAAAGCAACTTCACTGGTTGTGAAGGGTTTTTCCGGTCCGCTGAATCATCGGCTGGTCATTATCAACAACCATACTTTTGCCGCCGGCGACGAGGGTAACGTCATTACTCCTTCCGGCCGCATTCACCTGCGCTGTGTCGAAATCAAAACCAACTCCGTGGTCATTGAGACCGGCGGCCAGCTGCACGAACTCATTTATTCAAACAAACATTAATAATATGAGCGCGCATTCATCTTCGTTTGGATTGGCTGGCAGGTCTGCGCTTTCCCCGGAAGGAAAAGTCTTGGACTCCCGCGTTTTTCGCTCATTATTCGCCGCGTATCCGCCCTATTGGACTAAAAACCAATAAAAATTAAAAACATGAAACCGAAAATGCTAATCGTCATGCTGTTCGTGGGACTCGTCTCGCAACAGTGGGCTGCGTCTCAAACTGAAACCAACAGTGTCGCGACGAACGAACCCGCGATAAGCACTGCGCCGGCCACCGACACCAACGAATCTCCCGGCGTAACTGGCAGCAACGTCACCAGCACCAGTGTTACCACCAGCAACGAACCGGTAATAACCATTATAAACACAGAGGGCACCATAGAGAGCTCCAATGAGACCATCAGCGCCACGACGACAGTGTCCACGAACGTGTTGCCGGTTCAATTCCAGGATGTCCCGCTCACCACCGCCATTGAAAATCTGGCCCGTCTGGCCGGCATCAATTACCTGCTCGATCCCCAGATTGGTTACGGCCAGCCCGGCCCAAATGGGCAGACCAAACCGGAACCGACCATTTCCGTTCGCTGGGAAAACATTACGGCTCAACAGGCGCTTACGGCGATCCTGGACAATTATGGTTTGCAGCTCGTTGAAGATCCAAAGACAAAAATCGCGCGCATCACCATACAAAACCCAAGCGCACCGCCGCCGCTCATCACGCGGGTTATTCAGCTTAAATACGCTAGTGTTTCCAACATGCAAGCGGCGGTGGAAAGTGCGCTTGCTGACAAACGAAGCAAAGTAGTGCCCGATTCCCGCACCAGTCAGTTGGTTGTGGTCGCCACTGAAAGTGAACAGAACGCTGTGAATACACTCGTTGAGCAGCTTGATAAACCCACCCGCCAGGTCCTGATCGAAACCAAGCTGGTTGAAATCTCGAGCCATCCCAGCACCAGCAAAGGCATTGATTGGTCGGGCACACTTGCCGCGCAAAACATCTCGTTTGGCAACGGCGTCGTTCAACCCGCTTATACAACCTTCACAGCTCCCGGCACTCCGGTCACCACAACTTGGCCGAGTGGCGCAACGACCACCACCACCCCCGGCTCCACCACCACCACAATAATGGGCGGCACTAGCAGCAGTAGCAGCAGCGGTAGTAGTGGTGGCAGCAGCAGTAGCAGTTCCACTTTGTCCGGCGGTCTCATTCCCAATGGCCTGTCACTGAACACACTCAGCGGACTGACGCCAGCCATCGGATTCCTCAATGCCGACGGTTTGCATGCTGTTCTTTCTTTCCTGAACCAATCCTCCGACGCGCAGGTCGTTTCCACTCCGCGTCTCGTAACGATGGACAATGAAACGGCGAACATCGCAGTTACGGAAGCTATCCCGATTTTCAACGTCACCGCCAGCACAGCCAACACCTCCGGCGGTTCCTCTGTTACTTACAGCAATGTCGGCACCATTTTGCAGGTCACGCCCCGCATTTCCGCCAATGACTATATCTGGCTCAAAGTTGTGCCTGAAGTATCAAGCTCGCCCGGATCAAGCAGCCAAAACGTCGGGGGCTTTAATTATTCAGCCCCCATATTTGACTATCGCCGCATTGAAACCCAAGTCCTTATTCCCAACGCCGATACACTCGTCATGGGTGGCTTGGTTAAGGACAATCCGACGGCCTCTTATACAAAGATCCCCATTCTGGGTGATATACCGGTTCTCGGATATGCCTTCCGAAGCGAAAGCAAATCGCTGGATAAGGACAATCTCCTTATTTTCATCACCCCCACCATCGTCGGGGACTCCGACTTCCAATCCACTCCGCCAACCAAGTTCTTCAAGTCCCGGCCAATGACCATGAGGCCGCCGATGAATCCAAAAAGTATGTGGGACAACGCTGAACCGTATCACAACTGGAGTGACCCCGTGCCGAAAGAACCCGGTAATCCGTGAACTGAAATTGTCATGACAACTGCGAAGGACAACCAAACTTGTGTTATGATACCAATTCCCAGTGATAATCGGTGCAAAGGTAGGGTCGCATCGTCCACCCTCCGCAGTGCTGCTACGGAGGACGGGCCGAGGCGACCGGGGTGGGAGGCACGTTTCAGCCCGCGATCATGTGTCACCACCGTGATGATGGCATTGCTGCTGACCGCCGCCAACCTGACGGCGATGCCGGCTGTTAAAACCTTAGGCGGTGGGATGGGGACCAATTATGTAGATGATCGCAGTACTTTGTATGCGCAGTTTTACACGCCCATCGGCCTTGCGACAGACAGTTCGGGCGATGATTTGTATGTGGCGGACCGGGATCACAACGCGATACGCGAGCTTGACCTTGTCAACCAGTGGACCTCCACATTCGCCACCAACCAAATCAGCAAGCCGGTCGGGGTCGCAGTTGACTGTCTGGACAATGTTTTTGTTCTTAATCGTGGCAACGGCACCAACGGAACGGTGCTGGAATTCGACTGGTATGGTAACCTGATTGCCACCAATGCAACCGGTCTGGCCAATGCCGCCGGTATCGCGCTGGATTCCAGCGATAACATTTATGTCACCATTAAGAGCAACACATTGCTCAAGATTACTTCACCCGGCGTTAGTAATATCGTCGCCACCATTACCAACGCCGGCACCTCGTTGAAGGGCATCGTTGTGAAATATAATGGTCTTATCGCCGCGTGCGACTCGGGTAATAATGGCATCTGGCTCATTAATCCAGCAACCACCAACTCTTACAGCAAATATGCCGGTTTCAATGGCGCGGGCGACAACTTTATTATCGGAACCTATGTATTCCCATATAGCACCGGTGTGCCCAAAGCGTCGGCCAAGTTCAATCAACCCTATGGCGTGGCTGAAGTAGGCGATGGGGGTCTGATAGTCACAGACTCTGGCAACAACCGCGTTAAAGTTGTGAATGCAGCCGGAATTGTGACCAACCTCTATGGCGTCAATTCCAATTTGTGGACTCCGGGTTGGCGTTGGCAAGGTTGGGTAGACGGCACCGTTATCGTGCCTGACGTAAAGGGTGATATCGAATCGCGTTTGCCGGCTGGTGTTTGCTTCTCAATTGACGGCACGGTTTATACAACAGAAGATTATTATCACATCATTCGCCATGTTACGGGAGCCGGTTTCCCGCCGCTGCCGCCGCCACCGCCTGCCGCGCCGACGAACTTGACCGCGACGGCGGGCTATGGGCAAGTAGTTTTGACGTGGACGGCGAGTTCTGGCTGTTCTAGCGCGACGAATTACAACATAAAACGCTCCACATCCAGCGGCACCGAAACCACCATTGCCAGCACGACCAACACGACTTACACCGATACGAGTGTGCTCGACGGAACGAAGTATTACTATGTTGTTTCAGCCCTGAACAGCAGCGGCGAGGGTGCAAACTCTGCGGAAGCGAGCGCCACGCCGCTGTTTTCCCCTCCACCAACCAACTTGGCCGTCACCAATTCTGACTTCGGGCCGATATTTTTGACCTGGTCAATGTCTGCTGGCGCAACCAGCTACAACGTAAAACGCTCCACATCCAGCGGCACCGAAACCACCATTGGCAACACGGCCGGCACAAGTTACTCCGATTCGAACATACTCTACGGGACGACGTATTACTATGTTGTTTCAGCCCTGAATGCCGGCGGCGAGGGTTCAAACTCTTTGGAAGTGAGATACACGCCGCCGCCGCCACCGCCGCTGGCACCGAGAATCGGCTGGTTTGATTACGAGGCGATCAATCCTCCCCTCCTTACCACCGTGCTCCACCCTGTCAGCGGGACCAATTCGTTCACAGCCCACAATGACCTGCTCATAGCCATTGATCCAACCACAAACGGCCTTTCGACCTATTACATCACCACCAACGGGCCTCAACCGGTTTCAGCTGTTCCCAGTTCGGCGAACGGATTCACTCCGCCACCTTACCAAGACGGTTGGACATACGCACAACCTCTGTCCGTGACAATTATGCCTGACTTGGTGATTAAAGCGGTGAATGTCGGTCCTGGAGGAAGCAGCCCGATTGCCACAGCCGAGTTCCTGTTTCAAGTTGCCAATCCAACGATTACCGGAAACAACGCCGCGCAGTTCACGGTCAACGACATCACAAGCAGTGCGCAATTGTGGTATACCACCGATGGCAGCGACCCGACGAATGCCGCGCCCAGCCAGTCTGCCGGCACCATTACCGGCACCAACGGCATCACGTTGTCCCTGCCGCTCCCGGCCAACACGAATATGACGTTCAAGGTTCGCGGTTTTCGCGATGGTTATTCGCCAAGCGGAATCGCCGTGCAATCTTTTTCGTCTTCCAATTTCGTGCCCAACAGCATCAGTTTCGGCTTTGCTTCGGGTGAAGCCTCCAGCGATTTCATCGCCTCGCCCGGCCAAACTTTCTATGCGCCGGTGACATTGAGTGTTCTACCTGACACGAAGATGTATAGTTTGCAGTTCAACCTGACTGTGACCAATGCCGGTCCCAATCCCGGTCCGGCCATTGCGCCAAATGCGTTTGGTTTTGCGTTTGGTTTTGAATCCATGCTCATGAAGCCGATCCCGGGCGTTACGCCGATAGTATATGAAGCTATTCCGCCTGCCATGTTTGTGTCTACAAACCCGGTACCAAATCCGATAATGTTGGATGGATCGACCAATTTTAGCAGCCTGTTGTTCACGGACACTAACTTGAACCTGCTCGGTGTGGGTTGGCTGGAGCGTGCCGGCAAAACCAATCTCTATGACACGCTAACACAAGATCTGATTACCTATTCCATGGCGCACGATGTCCTCCATTTAAGCAAAGATGGACTAGTTGAGGTAGGCGGTTATGCGTTTTTGGTTCCCACCACGGCGACTAACGGTCAAACCTATCAAATCCAGATAGGACGGCCCTCGGCGACCGATGATGGCATTGGCGCGCCGGGTTCGTCCGTGTTCATCTACGCCCCAACCAACGGCTCGTTGACGGCGGGCACGATCAACTCCATCAAGATTGTCACCATGGGGCAGCGTAAATATATCGTTGGCAACGTATATCCATTCCGCTGGTTCAACGCCGGTGACTTTGGCAATACCAACCTGCAAAATGCCGATGTTATGCAGGTATTCGAGTCGGCCATCTACAGCCTGAATTATCCGCCGCTCGGGAGCGACTTCTTCGATGCCATGGATTCCTGCGGCAATATCGGTGTGGATAACGGTTCTGGTATTTATACCAATACCGCCTACTATCCCTATCTCTTTCCTTACTCGATTACCAACTGGACCTATACTTTTGACACCGATACCAATCCTATTCCTATTACCACCACGAGTAATGTCTTAGGTTTTACCAAATGGATATATATCGACACCATTTCCTTCTCGGCAATCTACACCAACACCTATATTCATCCTTCTTCGACCAATATCACGCTGGGCACCACGACCTATTTCCCCCCCGCCAACCCATATGTGCCCAATTTGTTCGACGGCAACGATACGAACATCAATCAAATCGCCTTTGGCGACGGCGTGCTGGACGTGTGCGACGTGTATGTCACATACCGCCGCTCACTGGATCCAAGCCTGACATGGTTCCGCCGCTTCTGGACGAATGGGGTTCGCGTCGCGGAAACCACATCCAATGTGTTCAACCCCGGCGTGGTCGAACAACCATTGTTCAGCAGCAGCGAACTCCAACCGGCAATCAGTGCCAGCATCAGTGTCACCAACCAGCCCAAGGTTAATTTTGCCGGTGGTGATTACATCGCATCGGCGGGACAAACCGTCCCGATTCCCATCACTGCCAGCGTGTTCGGCAACTATCCGCTGCGCGTGCTGATGCTTAACCTCACTGCCGTGCCGCTGGACGGTTCGCCAGCGTTGACAACCCCGGTTGCCTTCTCAGCTAACGCGGCCCTCGGCACGCCTCAGATAACCGACCAGCAAGGCGACGGCAACTATTCCGCCGTCTGGCTGAACAGCACCATCGCCGGACTCACCGGCAACGCAACTATCGGCACTTTGACCGTCACCATCCCGGCAAATGCCACGAGCCTGTCCGCCTATGCGATCCATTTCGATCACGCCTCGGCTTCGCCCAATGGCATTGCCTCGTTCCCCAAACAGACACTGACCGGTTTGATAACCCTGTCCAGCCGCACCAATTCCTATTACAACGATGGCATCCCCGATTCATGGCGCCTGCGCTGGTTCGGCACCATTTATAATCTTCTCTCAGTTTCCAATGCCTGCCCTTCCGGCGACGGCATAGACAACTGGCAAAAATACGTTGCTGGCGTTGACCCCAACACGCCCTATGATTTTCCGAGCTTGAATCCCAAAACGCCGGTTCCCGCCGGGGCAACCGCCGCCATTCATTGGCCGACCGTCAGCGGCAAACAGTATGTCATTCTGCGCTCCAGCAGCCTCTTCCCTGGCAACTGGTCGGCCATCGCCACCAACACCGGCACCGGCACCGACATGGAATTTGATGACACCACCACCGGTCAGACGCAGTTCTACCGGGTGCAGATTCTCCCGTAAAAAGCCCGATGTTTAATCACGGCGCGTTCAGGCGAACGCGCCGCTTTTGTAAACGCAACCCATGACATCCATCCCGCCCTGGCAACCGGCGCAGGGGCAACAGCGCCGCAGTTTCTCCAGCGGAATGAAACTTTCGCTGCCACCCTCCCATTTGATCGCCAGTTCGGTCCCGACCACTTGAATATCCGCCGGTCGCATGGATGAACGATGAAGGAAGTTGCTTGCCTGGATCATCTGGCCCGGAGCAGAAGAACCGGAACACTGACGCTGTGCTGTACCGTTATGGCCGTTGTTCCGAGAACCAGATCGGCCATGAAACGATGACCGTGCGTGCTCATCGCCACCAGGTCGGGGTTTTTCTGCCGAATCCAATGGACGATTTCTTTGACCGGTTCGCCGTAAGCCAGTTCCGTGTCGGCAGCAATGCCAGCAGCGGTGAACTCGGCGCGCACCTGGTCCAAATTCGCCTGACTGTCCGCGACTTCCCTGCCAGCCGCGTCCGTGCCATGAACCTTGGCAGGCACGCCGGTCACCACGTGGAGCAACACAACGCGGCTTTGCATCTGTTTGGCCAGCGGTTTGATGTGTTCAATGATGGCACGATCCGTCGCCGTGCCGTCCAGTGTTATAAGAATGGTTTTATACATGCGTTGTCTTTCCTGTAGCGCGCTTTTATCCGCCAACAATGACGTGCCAGGCTTCTTTGAGCGACTCCGGTAAACTATAGATGTCCATCGCAGTAATCAATATCGCGCTGCCCCAGCCCAGGATCAGCAAAAACCAGCCGTTGCACCATCGGCCCATGACCTTTCGCGACGAGGTGAATTGCAACAGCGGAAACATGGCAAACGGCAGGATGAGACAAAGAATCACCTGGCTGAGGTTGACCAGATTGGTTATGCTGCCATTGCCGCGAATGCAGATGATCCAAATGGCCGGCACCACGGCGAGCAATCGCGAGATCATCCGCCTGATCCACGGGCGGAGACGCCAGTGCATGAAACCTTCCATCACCACCTGCCCGGCCAGCGTGCCGGTGATGGTGCTGCTTTGCCCGCTGGCCAGCAAGGCCACTGCAAAAAGAGTGCTGGCGGCCGTCGTGCCCAACAGTGGGGCCAGCGTCAGATAGGCAATGCGTATCCAATCGCTGTCGGGGTTGAACATAACCGTCTGTCCGTCCGCCACCGTCACGCTCTGCTTGCCGTAAAACACCATCGCTGCGAGTACCAGAATTGCCGCGTTGACAAAAAATGCGATCGTCAGCGCGACGGACGAGTCAATGGTGTTGAACCGGATGGCGTTGCGGATGGAATGGTCGTCGCGCTCCACCTTGCGCGTCTGCACCAGCGCCGAGTGCAGATAAAGATTATGCGGCATGACGGTGGCCCCGATTATGCCGATTGCCACCACGATCATGCCGGTCTGGTGGATGCCCGGCTGAATCAGCGCCTGTCCCATTTCCAAAAAGTCCGGTTGCGTCTGTGCGAGGCCAAAAATCTCGATGCCATAACAAACACCGATGGTCAGCACGAACACCGCGATCACCGCTTCGATCAGCCTCATGCCCAACCCTTGAAACGCCAGCAACAAAAGAACGTCGAAGGCGGTTATGATGATCGCCCATGCCATCGGGATGTGAAACAACAGGTTTAACGCCACCGCGCTGCCGAGCGATTCGGCCAGGTCCGTCGCGCCAATCGCGATTTCCATTGAAATCCAGTTCGGCCAGCGCATCCAATACGGGTAAAAATCACGGCAGCACTGGGCCAGGTCCTTGCCGGTGGCGACACCGAGGCGCGCGGAAATGACCTGAAGGATGACAGCCATGAAACTGGCAACCGCGACCACCCAAAGCAGGCCGTATTTGAACCGCGCTCCGCCGGCAAGGTCGGTCCCCCAGTTGCCGGGATCCATGTAACCGACGCTGATGAGAATTGCCGGCCCGACGAATGCACGCCACTGCGCCCAGAAGCCGGCCCGACTGTGCGGCACGGGCACCGTACTGTGCACCTCTTCCAACGATGGATGGTTGGCAGGCTTCGCATCGCCCGCCTTTCTCCCGCCTTTATCGGTTTGTTCCGGTATGGCCCCCAAATTGTAGCCTACGCTACAATTTGGCAGGAAGATTGTCAACCTCAATCAAATCTGGTTTATTTCCTCAAAATGAATCGCCCGCCAACCAAGTCCGTCAAAGCTTGTCCCCTGCCATTAAAAGGCAACCCCGGGCGGACACGGGAGGAACACTCACAGGAAACCGCCTTGGATTACGCGGAGTTGATTGCCGAACTCATCTCCACCACCGGCGCGGCCCGGGTCACCGAATTGGCACGCCGTCTGGGTGTCACCCATGTCACGGTCAACCGCACCATCCAACGCCTCCAGCGCGGCGGGCTGGTCAGAGCCAGGCGGCCGTATCACTCCATTTTACTCACTGATGCCGGCTGGAAATTGTCTGAAGAATCGCGTCGCCGTCACGAAATTGTTGTCGGGTTCCTTAAATCAATCGGCATTCCGGACGCCGTCGCCCGTTCGGATGCCGAAGGCATGGAACATCATGTCAGCAAAAAAACCCTCGCCGCGTTCGTCAAACATCTCAAGCGCCGCGGCCTGCACAAGCCGTTGCGGTAACCGCGTAAATGTGCCGGCATCACACTTTTCCAAGCTGCGAATCGGCGGGGCGCTCAACCAAATGCAGCAAATTACCTTCGCAATCCTTGAAAAATAAAACGCGACCGCCACCCGCTGCCGGACGGATTTCCTCCTCAAATGTGACGCCGTGTCCGGTCAATTCCGCCTTCGTGGCGTCAATGGAATCCACGCGCAACGCGACGTGACGAAAGCCGGCAAGCTTGTTGTCGCCACGGCCGGCATTGGGCGCGGCATTGGCGGGATAAATCTCCAGCCACGCGCCGCCCGTCAGCGTGATCAAAAATGTCGGCGGCTTCTGGCCGTTGTCCCAAATCAGCCGCGCCCCCAGGACGCGCTCATACCAATTTTTTAATGCGACCGGATTGGCGGACGGAACCCCGATATGCTCGATGGAAAAATTCATAGGCAGGTTGGTTTTATTTCGACGAGGATAATTTACATATCATTTTTTCAAAACATGAAAAATGCTCCTCACCCGTCCTGCGGACACCCTCTCCCCGCCAAGCAGGGAGAGGGACGGGGCGAGGGGCGCGTTTTAATTTCAAGTTCACTTGCCGCCCCGACTGTGTATTATTCCGCACGCCGATTTATGAATACGGAACTTTTTCTCAAACAACGGTTGCTTTGCATCACGGTGGTTGACCGGCCGGAGGACGCCGTGCCGCTCGCCGAGGCGTTGCTTGCGGGTGGATTGAATGTCATGGAAATCACCTTCCGCACCGCCGCCGCCGCCGAATCCATCCAACGCATCCGCCAACACCTGCCGGAGATGGGCATCGGCGCAGGCACGTTGCTGTCGCCGGAACAGGTGCAACGCGCGATTGATGTCGGCGCGCAATTCGGCGTGTCGCCCGGCCTGAATGAGTCGGTTTTGAAGGCAGCACAGAAACATAACATGCCGTTTTTTCCCGGCGTCATGACGCCGACCGAAGTGGACCGCGCGCTGAATCTGGGTTTTACACGGCTGAAATTTTTCCCGGCGGAACCGGCGGGCGGCGCGGCGATGCTCAAGGCATTGGCCGGGCCATTTGCGCATACCGGCGTGAAATTTGTCCCGACAGGCGGCATCAACGCGGCGAAATTGCCGGATTACCTCGCGATTCCGCAAGTCGCGGCGGTCGCCGGTTCCTGGATGGGCGACCGCAAGCTCATCATGGAAAAGGCGTGGTCAAAAATCACCGCCCTGACCGCCGAAGCGCTGAAGGTGGTCGCGCAGGCAAAGGCATGATGTGGTAGGGCGCGCAGTCCCCTGCGCGCCGATTGAATAATCACTTTGGGACGACGGCGCGCACGGGACTGCACGCCCTACCTTCAATTTCCAATCTCGATTTGCAGCGGCGCATCGCGGCGTTCGGCAAAGCGGCGCACATAATCCTCCCACTGGACGTGGTTGGTGAAATCGCCGCTGCGATCCCAGCACGCACCGAAGTAATACGAGAACGGCTTGCCGACTTCAGCTTGCGAAATCGCCAGCATGTTTCGGATGGGCGGATAACCTTCGTGCGTCGGCTGCGGCACCACCGCATGCAACTTGGCCTCCGGCATATCCGGAACGTCGTTCGTAAACGCTTCCACACTGCCTTTGGGCAAAACGATGGCGACCCCGATGGTGCCCTTGGGTGTGTCCTCCGGCTGCCAGTAACTCAGCCAGCCTTCGCCTTGGTCGTGCCCGATAAATTCCTCGCGGTTGGTGGGGCACGCGCGCTCGGCCAGCCCGACGCCGACGGTCAGCGGTGAATTGGTTTCACTGCTGAAGGTGCTTTGCGCCTTGGTGAACCACGAGCCGGCGTCAATGCTGTAACGTTTGGTTTCGGAAACCTTTCGTCCGTTGCCTGCGTCCCACGCGTCGTAGGTCAGCTCAAATTCCGAGCGAATCGGTCCCGTGGTGACGAGCCGCCAGTTGCGGTAGTTGCTGGAAACGTAAAGCTTCTGGCCGTCCCAGATGCCCACGCCGCCGCAGCCGCGGCTTTTGCCGACGCGGTAGTCGTCCATGAACTCGCCGTTGTCCTCATGGTAATGCTTGGTGGCATACATCACGTCCACGATGAGGACGCGGTTCTTTTTGATCCACACGTCCGGGCCGCTGCTGATGGTTCCCTCACCCTTGATGAGCGCCTGACCATAGGTGCGGTGCGCGATGCGGTCGCTTTCCCACGCGAAATCGTCCATGCGCTCCGGCACGTAACGCGCAAATGTCCGCATCTTCGGCGGCGGCACATTGGTCAATGCGGAAGCGTCCACAATGCAAAACGTCCGCGTTTCGTTCGGCGCGAGGTCAACCTGGAAAAGCAGTTTGTCCGGCGCCTGGCCGGGTTCGGAGGCATAAACCTGTGAATCCAAAAAGTTCGATGCCACACAGTCCTTCACCGCGAATTTGCCGGTCGCCGGATCCAGTTGCAGGTCGCCGGCAACGGTTTGCAAATTGATTTCCACCGTTTCGTCAACCCGGGGGAAATTGGACGGGTTGGTCACCTTGACCACGACCGATTTCCGGCCGGTGGCAGCAGCCGGGGAATGCGTCTTGCCACCCGTGGCTGCCGACCCGTTCAACAACTGTTGCACCTCGATGCCCGCCAGGATGAACGGCCCGACGCCTTTGAGGTCGTTGTTCACAATAGGTTCGCTCACGTAATAATCAAAGCTGCCATCGCGCGCATGGCCGTTGCTCGGCGTCCCGCCCAGCCCGGCTACCGAGCAGCATTGCGTCAACGACCATTGCCCGTCGCTATCGTTTTTGACCAGGTTTTCGATGATGCCACGGTAACCTTTCGTCACCACCGGCACATAATCCCGCGGCAGGTAGCCGTGATTGATGCCTTTCGCCATCGCGTAGACGAACATGCTCGAAGCCGTCGCTTCCAGGTAATTGCCTTTGCGATCGCCCTGGTCCAGCACCTGATACCACAGCCCCGTCTTCGGGTCCTGATACTTGGCCACGCCTGCGCAGAGTTTCTGGAACGTGGCGATGATTTCCGGCCGGGCTGGATGGTTCGCCGGGAAAAAGTCGAGCACGTCCACCATGGCCATGGCATACCAGCCGATGGCGCGACCCCAGAAATTGGACGAGGTGCCGGTCTCCTTGTTCGCCCACGGCTGCGATTTGCTTTCATCCCAGGCATGATAGAACAAACCCGTCACCGGATCGTAAGTGTGCGCGGCCATCAATCGGATTTGTTTGGCAATGTCGTCATAGTCGGAAACCGGCCCGTTGAACAAGCGGGCATACTCGGCATAAAACGGTTCCCCCATGTAAAGGCCATCCAGCCACATTTGGTGCGGATACCGCTGTTTGTGCCAGAACCCGCCATCGCTGGTGCGCGATTGGCCATCGAGTTGCTTACGCAACAGCGCAGCAGCCTTTTGATAACGCTCATCATGGGTGATCTGCCAGAGATCCAGCACCGTCCGGCCGGCATTGATGTTGTCCAGGCTGTAATCCTCGAATTTGTAGACATGGATTTTCCCATCCGGCGTGATGAACGAACCGATGGTATTTTCGGCGAATTTGACATAGTCCGGATTAGGCACCTGCTCATCCAGTTTGAGCAGCGACAACGTGAACAAGCCGGTGGTGTAATCCCATTTGGCTTTGTGGCTCTCTTTCCACCCCAGACTGTCACCGCGCCGGGCGATTTCCGAGTCGGCCATTCGCACCGACCATTGCAACGGTGTGGCGCCGGCAAATTTGTCCGGTGGAGCGATTTGGGTGGCGCAGGAAATGGGAACGGCACCGAACATGGTCAGGCCGAACAAAAAGCAGGTGCGGGTAAACATGGTTTTCATAATTTTTTAACGCGCCAGCCAGCCGCCGTCCACGTTCATGATGGTGCCGTTCATGTAATCGGCATCTTTCGAGGCGAGAAACAGGATCGCTCCGGCGATGTCTTCGGGCGAACCCCAGCGGGCTTCGGGAATACGGTCGAGGATTGTCTGACTGCGCTTGGGATCTTCACGCAATGCCTTCGTGTTTTCCGTGGCGATGTAACCGGGCGCGACGGCGTTGAAATTCGCGCGCTCCTTCGCCAATTCATTGGCAAATGCCTTGGTGATGCCGGCAATTCCGCTTTTGCTGGCGGTATAACCCGGAACCAAAATGCCGCCTTGAAATGACAGCATTGAG
>Ga0187885_10003076_pt1 | contig 15257 bp, 25 predicted proteins | sample June2016WEW_20_1_3_FD_132970 | JGI IMG/M metagenome (GOLD analysis project Ga0187885, IMG submission 132970) | Peatland microbial communities from SPRUCE experiment site at the Marcell Experimental Forest, Minnesota, USA - June2016WEW_20_100 | ecosystem: Environmental > Terrestrial > Soil >... | reverse complement strand
GTCAAGAAGTTCGACGAAGTGAAGGCATACCAGCATGTGCCTGACATGTGCGATTCGCGGCGATTGGCGCACTTTGCGGACTGGGCCGCAAAGGAGTTACCCGGCATCTTCATCCCCTACAACATCGCGTATCGGGCGATCTTTGCGTGCGCTCGAACGCCAGCTCCAGACTCGGTCGAGACGAAGAAGATCCGAGGAATCATGGCACGCGCGAACAAGGTGCTGAAGGTGTCCTACCGACGGAGCTTGATCACCGAGCGTGGTGTGGGCTTTCGGGCAGCCGAGGACGACCAGACGATGCTCAAGATCAGCTACCAGCAAGAAGGACATCGAACCCAGACCCAAATCAAGCGCTTCCAGGAACTGCACGACATCATCAAGATCAACAACGTGCCCAAGACGGCCGAGAATTTGCCGTTCATCGACCACTACAAGAATGGTGCCCACCTCCTGACTCGGGTCTTCGAGCCCAAGCTGTTGGCGGCCTTCGCTTACGAAGCCCCCAGCGAGAAGAAGCCCGAAGGCAAGTGATGTATGCCGTCACGTCGCCCGACGGAGTTCTGATCGGTGTAAGGCCGACCAAAGAGGAGGCCAATGCGCTGGTTTTTGAGCACCTCCTGGCCAGCAGGAGCGAAGGGATTGAAGGTTACATAGATCCGTTGTTTTCGTTCGTCGATCACAGTCATCTTACCAGTGAGGAGCTTGCCGAACTAGAGCGATTGAAAAGCAAGGTTGTTGCGAATTACACAATCGAAGTGCTATCAGGGAAGTAGATGGCAAAGAAAATCGTTGTTGACTTGAGAGACACCTTTGCGCCGGGGGAATTCCCCAGGTTGTCCTCGTTGCTCATTCAAACGCTGCGCGCCGAGTTTCCAGGCTTCATCGTGCATACCAACGTCCGTCCTAAATACCGGGAGGCATTCACAGTTTCCGCTTTTGGCTTATGGAATGACGGTGACACCGATGTAATCCTTACAGCGGCTTGCAAGACTGTGGAGCGGTTGCTCATGAACGTCGGGTGGCGCAACGAAAATCAATCAACTCCGTCTCCCATAGAGAAGGTATTGGTAGCGAGCAACGATGTTGTCGACGAAGATTCCGTGGAAGACTCTGAGGATTCCGTGGACGACTCTGAGACTAGGGAGTAGAAACAATGCACTTCGTGGTTGGTTTTCAGTTCAGTGAGAATGGCCGACGAGTCGCGCTAATTCACAAGGGGCGGCCCGAGTGGCAGTCTGGCCTCTGGAACGGGATTGGCGGCCATGTCGAGCGCGGAGAGACGGCCAAAGCCGCCATGGAGCGCGAGTTCGCCGAGGAAACCGGCGTTTCCAAGCTGGACATTCGTTGGAAGCATTTCGCCGACCTGCGGACCTGGACTCATCATCTCGTCTCTTTCTTTCTGTCCTTCACCGATCAGGTGGAGCTAGTTCGCTCCACGACCGACGAAGAAGTCCACGTTTGGGATTTGTCAGATCTAAGGCTAGATGCGATGCGAGCGAAGTTGGTTCCCAACGTCATGTGGCTCATCGAGCTGGCCTTGTCCATGCGCGAGTATCGCGTAGGTGGTGACGGTCGCGAATCGTCGAGTCTCATGGCTGTCGTCGAGATGCCACCGTTTGGAAAGGACGTTCCATGATCTCGGATCTGTTCAAACATTTCGATTTTGATGATCTTCCTGCGGTAGAGTCGCTGCTGAAGGTGCATCCGCCACTGGAAGCGGCTCTCACAGGTCTGGCGGTCGTGCTCAAGCGGAGGCTGCCGATGGCTGACAAGCCTCAGGTGCGAGTGTTTTCCGAGCCGACTCGTCTTGAGTCGCGGACACTTGGGGTGTCAGTGCCTCTCGATATGGGGCCTATTCAAGCTCGCGCTTGGGTTGAAGCGATTGACAATGAGTGGTGGATGCAGCTTCCCCCAGTGACGGCTAGTCTTATTACGTTCGACGTTGCCTATTTCAAGAGCGCGAGCATGGGCAGGGCAATCGACGACGGGCTAGACAGGTGAACGATGCGCAAGTCTGACAAGATCTATTCTTGTGGCAAGGGACATCAATGGACTGGAAACGCCATCTTCAAAGGAGTCGGTGTGCAGATCATCATGCCAGATGGATCAGTCTTAACGATCGGTTCTCTGTGTCCCTACTGCACGGTGAACTGGCTCAAGGAAAACATTGCGCCAGCGGTTGAAACCCAACAACAATGACCATGGGTGACAAGAATGGTTTTTGATTGCTTCAGAGACAGGTGGGACACTGGCTGCGTGCGCGGGGGCAGCGGAAATCTGACTCCTGATGAGATCAGAAAGTGCGTGCTTCAAGCTGCGATCTCAACCGGCCTTGTAGGCCCAGACGCCACAGAAGACGACGCAGTCCTTACCGTCATCGGAAAGATCGACAACATTCTGACATCGGTAAAAGGTGAAGGGAGAATCAGCTTGGCCATGAAGACAACAATGTCTGACGAAGATTTCCTGAGTTATGTTATTGGCCACTCGAAAACACCCAGGCATGCGTTTCATCGAGACGATGTCGTTCGACTGGGAAAGCTTGCAGGCGTCGACGAGGTGAAAGTGGACAACAGCGGACTGCCCAACTTCTATGGAATCGACGAGTTCGAGGGCTCGCGACTGGTAGATCTCGCCAGAGCACGGCTGAAACAAAAAACGAACGAAGAAGGAAAACAGATACCGTGAAAATCATCATCTGGACCGGAGCGGCCTGGGAAACCTGGGGGCCTCACTCGATCATTGACGGTGGTATAGGAGGGTCGGAGACTGCCGTGGTCAAAATGGCGGTTGAGTTGGCGCGCATGGGTCACGAGGTCATCGTGGCAGGCCAGGTTGTTCCAGGCAAAGTGGATGGTGTGACGTATGTCAACGGTATCGTCTGGAAGTGTTTCCCCGTGCGCATGGTCGAGTGCGATGTTTTCATCTCGTCGAGAGATCGCAATATCGTTCGCGAGATCATCCCTCAGGCGAAGCTCAAGATCTTGTGGATGCACGATTTGCACATGGGCGAAGACAGCGAAGAAGCTATGCTCGATTTTGACCGCATCTTCGTCCTGTCAAAATATGCTCTCCAGTACGCGCTGGGGTGCTACCCACACGTGCCGTCAGATCGGTACGTGGTCACACGCAACGGTATCGACCCGTCTCTGTTTCTCCGGCCTGGTGAGACACTCGAATATCCGAGCCACATCGAAAAGTCGGGCTGCAAGGCAATCTACTCGTCGTCTTATGACCGGGGCCTCGTTCGCTTGCTGGATTTCTGGCCGAAGATCCGAAAGATCGCCCCGGAGGCCACGCTAGATGTCTACTATGGCTTCGATACCGTGGAGAAGCAGGTCGCTGCCGTTGGCCGCAAGAGCGACAAGCTGGCCCTCGATTACGTAAAAGATCGCCTGGTGAATCTAGTCGCACAAGGTGTCACCTATCACGGGCGCGTGGGACAGCGTGAGCTGGCCAAAGCGTTCTTGGCCAGCTCGTTGTGGCTCTACCCCACGAATTTCCATGAGACATCATGTATCACAGCCATGGAAGCCCAGGCCGCCGGAGCCTTTGCCATAACCTCGAAGCTTGGTGCTCTTCCTGAGACTCTCCGGATGGGCTATCTGATAGAACCTCCGAACACGACGGGTGAGTACGAAGCTGAGTTTCTGGACACGATCAAGTGGTTTCTGGAAGCCCGCCAGCACGACGTAGAACCGCATTTGCAGCTCAACCGGAAATGGACCTTGGAGAATTTGTCCTGGCATGGAGTCGCATCCCAGTGGGACATTTTCTTCGTCGACTGGTGCTCAATCGAGAGGAGTCGTCATGCATAGTATGTATGCCGCAAGCTTCGACCCGATCACGAAGGGTCACGAATGGATCATCAAGAATGCGCCAGGGAGCTTGACCATCTTGGTCGCCAACAACGCGGCCAAGAAGCACCACTTCACCTTGCAGCAGCGGTTCAACTTGGTGACTCAGTCGGTGATGAATGTTGGCCGCGACCGCACGGGAAGTCTTGACGTTTTGATGATGAACGAGAATGTGTACTTGGCCGACTTTGCCAAGGAGAAAAAGATCGCCTATCTGATTCGTGGTGTTCGAGGGGTGGCAGACTACGAATACGAGAAAGCCTACGCCGACGTGAACCGCAGCATCGAGGACGGGTTGATTCGGCGAGTATGCACTTCACAACACCAACGAAAGTATGACGCGAATAGACTAGGTCGAACAAAACACCCTATAGTTTAGTTGCGCTAGAAACCATGGACTGATAGCCTAGCTCCATGGACTCAAGTCAGCCCGAGACGGCTCCGCGTCGTCGAGGTCGCCCGCGCACTCCTAACCCTCGGCGCAAGCAGAACACGATCCATGTAACGCTTACCGACGAGGAACGCGCGACCATCCTGGCAGCCGCTCGCTTTCTGGACCAGGACCATTCCGTCTGTGTTCGCACGTGGGCGGTAGAAGCCGCATCGCGCCTGACGCATCCAAAAGAACCGCATAGCACAGGTTGATTTTGGTTGCGCCATAATTCAGATTGTACTATCTTCAGATCGTGGCAACGAAGAACGCAACCGGCTCCGACCTCACGCTGATGACCGTGATGGCTCGCTTCTCGACGGAAGAAGCCGCGCGGGCGTACTTCGAGGGTGTGCGTTGGCCGCACGGCCGAAGCTGCCCGCACTGCGGGAACGCCGACGAGTCCAGGATCTACGCGCTCACCGCGAACCGCGCCGCGAAGATTCGACCGGGCATGTACAAGTGTGCCGAGTGCCAGGACACCTTCACCGTCACCGTCGGGACGGTCATGGAAGACAGCCACATCCCGTTGAACAAGTGGTTGATCGCGTTCTACATGATGTGCGCCAGCAAGACTCAGGTCTCGGCGCTTCAGCTCATGCGCCAGCTTGAGATCGGCTCCTACCACAGCGCCCTGTTTCTCTGCCATCGCATCCGCTTCGCCCTTGCAGACATCTTCCCGTCTGACCAGCTCACCGGCATCGTAGAAGCTGACGAGACCTACCTTGGTGGTAAGATGCGCGGCCGAGGCCGAGGCTACGTGGGGAACAAGACGCCAGTCGTATCGCTTATCGAACGCGGGGGACGCGTGCGCTCGCGCGTGGTTGACCTGGTGACGGGCGAGACGATCACGAAGCTCTTGAAGGAACACGTCAGCACAGAGGCCCACCTGAACACTGACGAGTCCGGAGTCTACGCCAAGGTTGGCCGGGAATTCTCGTCACACGAGACCGTGAACCACAGCGTAGAAGAGTACGCGCGCACCACCGAGGACGGCGAGAAGGTCACGACCAACACGGCAGAGGGCTTCTTCGGAAACTCCAAGCGCAGCATCGACGGCACCCACCACAACATCAGCCGCAAGCACACGGCGCTCTACTTCGCCGAGCTTGACCACAAGTACAACACCCGCAAGATGACTGACGGTGAGCGTACTGTAGTCGGTATCCGCCGCATGGAAGGCAAGCGCCTCATGCTCCACTCTCCGCAACGGAAGGCTGGCTAATGGCCGCTGCAACCCCGCTTCTTGCAATTGTCACAACAGACAAGCTCCGCTTGTCCGCCGATGGCAAGATCATCGACTTCTTGGATGACGCCAACTCGCGACCGGATAAGCCAGAAGAGCGCGTCCGACAGACCTATGGTCGAACTCTTCATTTTGACTATGGGTACCCAAAGAATGTGATCGCATTCGAGGCCCCCATTGCCATCGGCTCAGAAACAAAATTCGCAGACATAGTCATCTACCAAGATGCGACTGCGGCGCAGAGACGTGACCAATCCAAGATCCTCCTTATCGTTGAGACAAAAGCCCCCGACGAAAAGCGAGGTGTCAAGCAACTGATGTCCTATGTGTTCGCCAGCTCGGCACAGGGGGGTGTTTGGATCAACACGACTGATGCGCCCAAATACTTCCGTAGATCAGGCGACCAACTACAAAGCGACTGGCCAAATATACCCCGGTATGGAGAAGACTGGGATTCCATTGGCAAGCATAAGAAGCAACACCTTCGTCCTCCTCACAACTTGGTGGACACGTTTAGGCGTTGTCACAATGCTCTCTACAAGAACGGAATTGACTCAGAAGATCTCGCGATGGACATGGTGCGCATGATCCTCGCAAAGTACAGGGATGAATTCAACGAAGGAGACACTTGTGAATTTCGTTGCAGCGCCTTGGAACTAAAATCTGGCGAAGGCCGTCGCCGAGTAGCGGAACGGGTACGCAATCTCTTCGTCCAGGTTCGTGATGACAATCGTGATGTGTTTGATGAGCATGAAAGACTGACGGCCGGAGATCGCGAAATCGCCATAGTTGTTTCAGAGCTTCAAGACTTCCGCTTTCTTCCAGAGGAAGACTCAGACGAAGTCTACGATATCGTTGGCGCTGCCTACGAGGTCTACGTTGGAGCCCACCTAAAGGGTGATCGTGGACAGTATTTCACCCATAGGGCCATTGTTCGGTTGATGGTGGACATCGTTGATCCAAGCGAGCACGACATAATTCTTGATCCAGCGATGGGCTCTGGTGGATTCCTGATCGCGTCTATGCGCTACGTAACTCAGAAGATCCGCAGCAGCAACCGCGCAGCCCGCGCAAAGCGTGATGCGACAACGCAGTTTCACCGCCATATTTTCGGGATCGACAAATCCCCGAAGCTGGTGAAGGTGGCCCGCACGAACATGATCCTGGCTACCGATGGTCATTCGGGCATAGTGCGCGGAGATACCCTTGAACCGCCGAAACTCTTGGAAGAAAATTTCTTTCGCAAGGCTGGTCCCGGAAAGCCAACGGTCATTCTGACAAATCCTCCGTTTGGTGCCACTACGGAACACAAGCTCACGGCCGCGAAGGAACCCGAACTACTTGCCCAATTCGATCTAGGGCATGTTTGGAAAAAGGACGAGGACGGAGCGCTTCAACCTACCGATACACTCACAAATGAAGGAGTCCCACCGGAACACTTGTTCATTGAACGGTGTATCCGCTGGGTCTCCCCAGGGGGAAGGGTCGGGATCGTTGTCCCGCGCGGCATCCTGACGAATGAGAAGGCTATAGCCGTTCGCACTCTGATACTTCGAGAAACAAAGGTGCTCGCGGTGGTCAATTGTCATGATGACACCTTCAAGCCGCACACCGACGCAAAGACCGCATTGTTGGTATTGGAACGCAAGAAGACCCAGGCGGCACGCGAGGACGATTATTCCATCTTCATGGCCATCTCTCAGGCAATAGGACACACAGGGCTAGGAGAGCCCATCTACAAGACCGACGAAAAGGGCGATGTGATCTTGAAGGACGGGGAACCCATCGTTGATGATGACATAGACGAAATACGAACATCCTGGATTGCATTGCAAGATGGTCGTCGGGCCACTTCGGAATGGTACTTCAAGATAAAGCGAAAGGACATCGAGCCCTTTAGTTTGAATCTGAATCCGGTTCGATATCTTCCGAGGTACAGGAAGTCTCGCCAAGAAGTGTTGGATCTCGGGGAAAGGGAGGGCTGGGCCATCAGACGATTAGGCGGCCCGGATGGAATAGCGCGAGTTTTCGGCGGCCCACGGCTATCGCGTACAAATCTCTATGTCACTTCTCCAGGACCTTCCGTGGTGAGGTTTTTCACCGGGAACGCCGTCACGCAGACACGCGGTGAGAACATCAAGCTGATGGACCTGCAGCGCGCGAAGCCGAATCAGCTCAAGATGATTGAGCAGATGATCCTCCGTCGTGGAATGATCCTGATTACCAGATCGGGCACCACCGGGCGAGTTGTATACGCTACCGCCTATCACGATGGGGCGGTCGGCACGGAGGATGTGATCCGGGTTGTCGTCGATGACGAGGCTCTTCGTGGCTATGTCTACCAATTCCTCTTGTCACGGCTTGGCCAGGACCAACTGAAACGTGACGTTGATGGCGCAATCGTCGATCACATCGAAGCGAAGGATGTTGCCGGGATCATGGTCCCTGTTCCTCAAGACGGAGAGCTTCTAGAGAAAATTGGAATGCCAACCATTCGGAGCACACAACTGCAAGAGCGCGCCTATGCGGAGTCCGAACTGTCTAGAGCCTTTTTAGGTGAGGAACTTGGAGAGGATGCTGCTGACCTGGAGATCGCGAGAGCGCGATTAGCCGAAATCGAAAGAAATCCGAGCATTCTAGTCAGCGGTGATGAGTTAACCGCGAAGCTTAATGAGCTGCTTTCGTAATGAGTGTATTACAGTGTCGTGGCTTTGCGTACCACCCGCGATGCCTGGAATATCTGAAGACGCTTGACAAGAAGATCCGGAAACAGATCCTCAAGAAGGTTGAACAACTCGTTCCAGATCCATATCCTCCAACATGCAAGCAGCTCCATGGGCAAGATGACAATGGGCAACCGATCTACCGGGTGCGCTCAGGGGACTACAGGATCCTCTATGTGGTGCGAGGGATGATTGTGTGTGTCCTCGACATCGACAATCGAAAGGACGTGTACAGGTGAAGCCAGGGAAGCCCACAGGCAAAGAGGACGAACTGCGGATGCCGGCAGACGAGTTTGATCGCATCATGGGGCAGGTCATGGGGCCGCCAGATGAGAAGAAGAAAGAGGGCGCCTTCCGGGACTCACGGGACAGAGAGGTGAAGCCACCGCCACAGCTTGGGGACAACCCCATCTACACGGACGTGCCCAAGTACGATCCGGACAAGAAGCCGCCGAAGCCGAGTCAGCCACCGAAGAAGTAGCGGCCTGGGAACGTCGCGTCATGCGGCCGATTTTCCTGGTGTTGTGAAGTGCATACTCGCCGTTGATTCACCTGCTCATGGTGCCCCCACCCGAGCTGAGCGCGGTGTCGTCCTCTTTGGTGCGCTCGCTCGTCGGTCCCAAGGGTTGGGAGGCCGTCGTGTCCAAGTATGTACCGCTCCACGTCGTCGAGGCGTTCCGTGTCAACCCACCCCAACTTTTTAGCATTTGACTCCTTGTTCTTGGCGTGCTAGATTTCTTCTATGGAACTCAGAGAGCTGTTTCTTCCCGAGGCCCTGGAAATCCTTCCAGGTGTGTCAAAGCGAGTCTTGAAGCCGGGGGAGGATGGAATAGAGCGCATCGAGTTTTTCGATGGCAAGGTGGCGTTCAAAGTGAATGGCGAGGTCGCGGCCATCGTGTGGATTCCGGTGCCGGGCACCGTGATGTATCGAGATTTGACGGCGAAATTCTAGGAGCAAGCGAGATGATTTTAGCTTGCGATGTCTCCAACCCAGGGCTGCCTCTCTACTTCGAGAGCTTGTATCGAGACTGCAAGCTGGTACCGAAGGTCGACGGTAATCTCTGGGATCTCTTGGTGGCTGCTTACGCCAAGCCACCTCGTGCCTACCACAACTTGAACCATGCGGTGTCGTGCGCGGCCATGGCCGAGGAATACCGGTTGCCACCCCACGCGGCTTTGTCTCTGCTGTACCACGATGCTCACTACGTTGCTGGCGGTACGATCAACGAAGAAGAGAGTGTCCAGCTCTTGCGCGAACACTTCGGTGACTGGCGTGACGACATCACGGCCGACGTTTCGTTGCCTCATCCCATGGGACCAAGCCCACTCGAACGGATATCCACGCTCATCATGGCGACCAAGCACGACAAGCTCCCCTTCATTCCACTCGAAGCGTGGGTGATGGACATTGACATGTCCATTCTCGGAAGCGAGCCCGCGAAGTTTCAGGCTTACGACGAGGCGATTCGAGCGGAGTACGGCTTCCTGAGCGACGCTGACTTCGAGGCAGGCCGGACGAGGTTTCTGACAAAGCTCTTGTCGCAGCGACACATCTTCCATACCCCCATTCTTCAAGATCGCTTCGAGGGCCAAGCACGGGACAACATTCAATGGCGACTTGGCAAGGTCAAGCGTGAAGCTCACGAACGTGAAAGGAGCACATAGTCAATGATTCTATGTCCAGATTCTCCATTCTTGGATGGCCCGAACTCCGCCGTAGACCTTCCAACGCCGAAGCCCGAGAAGCAAAAGCAAGAAAGGCAAGACAACGCTGAGAAGAGACTCGTCATCGGAAGAGCAATGCTGCCCATGACCGAGGCCGAGCTGGCCACTCAGATCGAACTTGGGCTGGAGGCGTGCGACAGTCCGCTTCAGCTTGCCAGCAGGATCTTGGCGTCCTATGAGACGATGTTGGCTAAGGTCCAGTCGAATCAAGCGGCAGAGCAGGAGAGCGAGAATGTGGCGCTCTTCGACCTCGACGGCACGTTGGCTGACTTCGACGGGGCCATCACCAGGAGTATGCGCTCCCTATCCGCGCCCGACGAGCCCCTCTGGACTTCTGCCAACGAAGAATACGAACCGCCGCACTTGACGGCCCGGCGGCGTCTTGTCAAGCAAATCCCCGGCTTCTGGAGCGGCCTGCCACAGCTCTCCGACGGTTTCACCTTGCTCGACATGGCTCGCCAACTCAACTTCCGTATCATGGTGCTCTCGCGGGGGCCGCGCACCAACGCCGTGGCCTGGGGCGAGAAGCTGGAGTGGTGCAGAATCAACCTGCCCTCTGATGTCCAGGTGACGCTCACGGAGGACAAGGGCCTCGTCTACGGCCGTGTTTTGGTGGACGACTGGCCGTCGTACATCGGCCGATGGCTCGAATGGCACAAGCGCGGCCTCGTCATCATGCCAGATCGTCCGTGGAACCAAGATTTTACGCATCCGCAGGTGGTGCGGTACATCGCGGGCAAAAACGACGCTGAGGTTTTTCAGGCATTGACAGATCGCCGGAGAGGGGTTGAGATCGCTGCTCAACTTCATCCGTGAGATCTGAGCATGAGACGACTCAACTATGGAGGCATGATCCTCTTGACCATTCCTTTTGTCTTGCTGGGCGTGTTTGTCGGCCTGGGCGAGTGCATCCTGGGGACCAACGGAGATGTGGCTGAATATGTGGTGCGGCCCTTCCTCTGGGCCTATCGGAGGAAGGTCTAACGATGGCTCTTCACAGAACGCCTCGGAGGTCTGAGTCGGTAGACCCGCCGGTCAGGTCGATATCGGACACCCAGAAGATCGTACTTGTCGCGGTGTCGTTGATCTTCTTGGTCATCGTGGCGCGGATCATGGACCATCGCTACCAGACGCAGTCGGCCGCGTTTCCCATCGAGACGTGCGTTTCCGTCGATCTTGTCCACGGAGAGATCGGATACACATTGACGCCCAGGTGCTCCTTGGTGGTGAAATCTTTCAAGGCCGGGCGGCAGTCTACCCTCGGACTACCTGCCGTTCCCGAGCCCAAGAGGTAGTGACCAAATGAAGCTTTACCTGCTGGCGCTATCGTGTTTGCTAGGAGCCTGCCACAAGGGATGCAGTCCATTCTATGAACTGGAGGATGTCCTTCGAGAAGTGTCAGACTCTCGGAGCTTCTCCTGAACAGATTGAAGCAATTCATAAGCTACTGGCCAGGGTCAGAGCATGGAGAGCAGCTCATCCTCGCAGGTGTAAGGTTGCTGACGTTGAACCGGGAGAGTTGCAGACTTAATAGAGACTTTCATCATGAATAACATCGTGCTCATCGAGAGTCCGTACCGCAACAACGACCGCAACCGCAATCTGCGTTACTTGGCCTGGTGCGAATTTCACTCGTCCTCCGTGGGGGAAGTCCCCATCGCCAGTCACGGCAACTGTACGGCTTACTGGCCGGAGGACGAGGAGCATCGGCTGAAAGGCTTTGCCTGGCGCGACGCTGTTCGAGGGGCGTGCGACTACGTGATCTTCTATACCGACCTCGGTATGTCGGAAGGCCAGCAGCTCGCCGAGATTCGCGATGGAGAGAGAGGTGTGCGCTGCATTCGCCGCAAGCTGCCTGAAGATCTCTTTGCGAAGTTCGAGTCTGGTGAGTATCCACCTGGCTCCATGATGAGAATCGCTTTGCCACCTCCGGTCTTGGCAGGTGACAAGTCCGCTGACAGTCGGAGCCTGCGAGCGAGCGAATGGATCGAATACCGAGCGACCGATTCAAACGGCGTGCTTTGCGGCCATCCCGTCCTTCACACCTCATGGAATATCCCTGGTATCTTACTGGAGCTGGAAGCCAGGGGATACTTACCGTTTCGACCAGCTCCATACAATGCGGTTCGCGACGGAAACCAAATCCGTGTCGAAAGTGACGGACTTGTTTTGCTCTTGGTGCCTACTGGGTGCTAGGTTTGCAGGATCATGCGTCTCTCCCTTCACATGCTCGTTCTCAACGGTGCCAAGGTGCTGGACAGGGCCTTGCGGCCCTTGTCAGGCATCGTCGATGAGATCTGCTTCACGGACACCGGCTCGACCGACGGCACGCCCGAGATGATTTTAGCCTTGGCCAAGACGCTTCGCTTCGACTGCCAGGCGGTCTTGCTCGCTCCCAAAACACATCCCGAGCTGTATTTCATCGACGAGCAGGCGAGCTTCAAATTCCAGTTTCCGTCGTCCGTCGAGTTCACGGGCCTACCTCAACTTCGTGACTGGGCCGACGCTCGGAACAGGTCGCTCGCCTGCTGCGACGGTGATTACGTGCTCCGCATCGACGAAGACGACGAGGTTCTCCGGCCCGAGAACATCTTGCCCACACTTTCCATCCTCGACGATCATCCTCAGATCGACTTTGTGATGTGTCCCTATGAGATCGTGCTTGGCGACATCATCGATCACACCGTCTCGCAGCACTTTTTCTGGAGGAACAAATCAGAGCGCCGATTCAAATACGTGCTTCATGAGCACATTCCGGGACGAAGTTTCGACGGTGAAAATCAGATCGTCGCCCAGTCCGGGCTGCTCTTCCGCGATTGGCGGGATTCCCAGGGACTCGGTGTCCGTGTCCCCCATCGGAACTTCAAGGTCTTGCTGCTCGAATACGAGCGATGCGAGGCGGCCGGGCTGTCCGTGGACGGTCACATCTTGCTCACGCTGGCGGACGAGGGATGGCCGCTAGATCCTGAATTTGCTCTGCGGCTTATCGACGAGCGAGACTTTCCTCGCGCACGCGGATGGGTCGAATACATTCGAGGGGAATGTCTGCGCAAGCTGGGCCGCCTGGATGAAGCCTTGAGGGCGTTCGAGCTGGCGGGTACCAATGGAGAGCTGCGGGGAATGATGCAAGCCGGTTTCGTGCACCATGACCTCGGAGTGGGGGACTACAAAGATACCTTGCGAAAGGCATTGCACCGTCGGTCCAAGGCCATGTCGTGCTTGGTTTCGATGGGCGATGTTCAAAAGGCATTGCACCTGCTACAAGTTCGAGGCTCATACGTTCCTGTCGAATTAGGTCGGCGGTTCTACGATGTGCCAAACAAAAACGAAAAGGACATTCTCAAATGATCAAGAAGAACACCAAGGGCAAGATTGTCGAGTTCGAGGACGAGTCCATCGCGCTGGCCAGGAATTCGGCGAAGGCCGCAGATGGCTTGAAGGCGGTTGAGCCGTCGGGTGGCAAGGTGCTGACGGCCGAGCAGGCTCAGGCTGAGTACGATGCAGCGATCAAGGCAGTCGATGGCGCTGCCGACGAGACGCTCAAGAACCTCACGATGGAGCTGGGGTCGGAGGTGGCGAAGCTCGATGCTGTCAGCCAGGTGGAGAAGCGCGAGGCGAAGGAGCGGCTCAAGTGCGCCGTTGACGAAGCCGAGAGGGTTCGGCGAGAGCAGGTGGCGCAGGCGGAAGTGGCCCACCGGCACGCGCAGGAGGCGATCTGGGCGAAGTACCGGAAAGGTGTGGATCCGATCAACGCCAGGCTGGAGGCAGGCAAGGCTGAGATCGAAGCTGCCAGGCAGGCCGACAAGGCGGCGGCGCTGGCGGCTCACAAGGAGCGTCTGGCCGCCCTCAGCAAGGCGAAGGTGTCCGATGCCAAGGTGGAGGCCGTGGCGGCCGAGTCGCTGCCAGCGGTTTCAGCATGAAGTTGAAGCCGGTCTTCGACGGGCATAGCCAACTTTGTGGCTACGCGTTTCATTGCCCTGGCTGCGAGCACACCCATGTCTTCTTCACGGCCGGTCGCATGACATGGGATTTTAACGCTGATTTGGAATCGCCCACGTTCACGCCTTCACTGCTCAACCGTTGCGAGACACATCAGAATCCGAAGCTCCGGGTCTGTCACTTGAACTTGACGGCTGGGAAGCTACATTTCCATCCTGATTGCACTCACGATCTGGCGGGACAAGTGGTGGATTTGCCCGAGCCATGGAAGGAGGATTGAAGATGGTTCTCTGCAAGACCTGCGACGACGCACACATCGTCAATGCGCCGTGGCCGAGTGGTTATCCACACGCTTTCCCATGTCCAGAGTGCCGTCCGAACGAGCCGTGCTCCTGTCGAGCCTCGAACTGTCCAGGACCAGCTCGGGTGCTAGAATGGAAGGCGGCCAATTCGTCGGCTGACGGGAAGTGATTGATGCAGTCTGAGAAGTACCGACGAAGAAAGCGCCACGATTCGATGTGGGCGAAGGAGCGTCGAGCGCGAGCGCGACAGCAGCACGAGGCTGAGATGGAGCGGGTACTCAGGGAAGCGCCCTGGTGGGAACGGTTGATCTGGTGGATATTGCGAATATGAGGAGGAGAAGCACATGAGCACAAAACGTCCTAGCTGGACCTTGTTGAGTCAAGCAATCTCAGTGTGGTCCGAAGACGACGCCGCTGTCAGTCAGTCCGACCATGAGACGATAGAGCGTGCCTTCAAGCGCATCTATGGCGTGTCGATGCCAGATCCGATTGAAGTCTGGAGCGACGATGAAGAATCCTCATACCGACTATTACCGATGGGGATTGTCGCTTGCGATTCGTATCCGGGCAACTCTCAGATCGCCGTTTGGCCTCATCCTGGGCAGTGGCGGTCGCTGGGAGATTCTCGGAGTAGAGCTTCAGCACAACTGGTCGAAGGTGCTACGAAGAGGCGCATGGGAAAGGTTGCCGAAGCTACCCTGACTACGGTGCGAGAGCTTGGGTTCGACAATGCTCTATTCGTCAGCGGGCCGTCGACCGAAAAGGTCTTCTTCCTTGGACCCTGCATGAAATGCGAGCGCGAGCGAGGAGCGCACGCCACGACTGAAGCTATCCTTGATTTCATTGCCTACTACGAGAACCAGATTCAAGTGGCCAAGGAATACCTTCTCAGCGGCCGAAACAACAAGACGCACGAGTGGGCATCGTCGGTGCCAGCCGAAGGTCCCAGTGTCGAGGCCAAGGTTGTGGTTCAGGAGATCTTGAGATCTAATGGACTGCTCGACTTTTCCAAGGTTGACGAGGGTGCCAGGTCCG
>Ga0187885_10003073_pt1 | contig 15260 bp, 16 predicted proteins | sample June2016WEW_20_1_3_FD_132970 | JGI IMG/M metagenome (GOLD analysis project Ga0187885, IMG submission 132970) | Peatland microbial communities from SPRUCE experiment site at the Marcell Experimental Forest, Minnesota, USA - June2016WEW_20_100 | ecosystem: Environmental > Terrestrial > Soil >... | reverse complement strand
CCGGCCCGCTCCGCTATAGTGACCCTGCGGGGTGGAGCAGCCTGGTAGCTCGTCGGGCTCATAACCCGAAGGTCGTTGGTTCAAATCCAACCCCCGCAACCACTTCAAGAATTGCAGGCCGGGCCCAGGCGCCCGGCCTTTCTCTTTGTCCGCACATTGCTCCCGACAAATGAGGCCGCGGGCAGTCCAATGCTTTCGGAGGATCAGCAATCAGCCGCACAGGCTGCAGTGGACGCTTACGGCAGCGAAAATGACAGCAATGGAGTGACTGTCGGTCTCGGGGGAAAAGGGTACGGCGCGACGACGCTTCTCAAAAATGATGATACGATTTCAGTGACGTTTGGCTCGTCAATCAAAGGCGACTTCCTGACAACAACGATTGGGCACGAAGGGGCCCACGTGGATCAGGCCCAGACATGGTTAAGGGGTGGTGAAACATCAGTTGGAGACCTGAATCATTACGCGCGCGAACAGGGCGCGTGGGCCGTAGAATCCAGCCTTGCACAAGCCCTCGGCATGAAGAGTCTTGCTCCACACGGCGGTGGGCGCGACCTCCAGGTCTGGAACAGAGGTTGGGCGGCAGCGGAAATCGAGACGCTGCGCGCAAAGGGGATACAAAACATCCTTAATTACATGAGAGACCACTCCTCCGACGCCGACATGCGAAAAACGTTCAGCGAAGAACACCACCAATAGGAACGGTCAAGAGGACATCATATGAAACCTCTTTTTATTAGTTCAATAATCCTTCTTACAAACTGTGCTGTCGCGGGAGCTGCGAACAAGCCGCAGAACGTTGCTCAGGACGTCACTTACTGTGAACTAGCAAAGAGCCCCTCCGCTTTCTCAGGAAAACGAATACGAGTCCGTGCCATCTATTCGTACATGTTCGAGGTTTCGCGTCTCAAACCTCCAGCATGCTGTGCCGAAGGCGATGTAGCGGTTTGGGTGGACTTTAGCGAGGAGATGGATGGCAATTCCAAGAGGTTGTTTCACAAATTTCCAAAGGGCATGGGGTTTGTGCTCGCAACTTTTGAGGGCGTATTCCAAAGCGGTGGGCCCTTTGGCGATGGCGGATACCGTTTCAAGCTCGCCGTAGACAAGATTGAGGCCGTTGAGAACAAGGCAAATCCTTCTCCTGCTCATCGCCCAGCTTGGATTCCAAATTGCGAAGCACCGAGCGCGGTGTCGCGTGGAAACAAAGGTTGATGGACTCGTTGCCTAGGCTCTGAATATGAAACACGAGGGCCCGTACAACGGCGGCAAAAGCATGAACGTCTGGAATCGAGGTTGGGCCGCTGGGGACGTCGAGACGATGCGCGCTCGTGGGATTGGGAATATTCTGGCCTACATGGAGAAGGAATATAGCAAGGCTGATATGCAGAGGACATTTAGCGACAATCATCACCAGTAGACGCAGAAAGGCGTGGATTGATGAGGTTTTGTCTAACATTTCTTTCAGTTTGTGTTCTGGTCTGTATTTCCGTGTTTGCAGAAGACAAAACAAAGGGCGAAGCGCAAGATGTTGAGTATTGCCAACTCGCCAGAAATCCGTTGTCTTTCTCGGGGAAGCGGATCCGCGTTCGCGCCATATATGTGTACGATTCTGAGGTCCGGCTGCTTGAACCGCCGACCTGTTGCATGGAGGCGGGACCCAAGATATGGGCCAGGATAGTCGAATTGGACGATCATTCAGGAAAGTTGTTTCGAAAGAAACTCGATAAGGGAATGGGAGTAGCCCTCGTTGTGTTTGTCGGGAAGTTTGAAAGTGGATTTGCGGGACCCTTGGGAGCGAAATTCCGAATGACAGTAGAAAAGATCGACAAGGTCGAACGGTCTGCAAAGTCGAGTGGTCAATCGCCCCGTCCTAGTTGGGCCCAGAGGTGTCAGCCGCGGGTGGCCCAGCCTTAAAGAAGTGACACAATTTCGGCGGGTGGCCCAGACGCAAAATGAGGGATTGAGGGTGGCCCACACGTCGGCTTTACGTGTGGGGCCTTTCGTCTTGCAGGTCACGGGCGGGTGGGACAGCCTTGGTGGGCAGAAGGGTTTGGCTGCGGGTGCCCCTCGATAAGAGCGAAGGCGTTGTCAAGACGCACTTCTCTGCTGCAATGCTTTCCAGCACCACTTGGATCTCAGAGTGGTGGAGGACCGAAGCTCTGATTCTCGACTCGCTCGGCATGAAACTTCACAAGGGGGGCGAGGGATTTCCTAACAAAGCGTGGAAACCGTGATGTCCGAGGATGCCCGGAACATTTGCGGAACATTTGAAACTTCGCTCGGGCCGATAAGTGGCGAAAGAGCAACGGCTTAGAGTTTATTTCCTACGGCTCATAACCCGAAGGTCGTTGGTTCAAATCCAACCCCCGCAACCACTTCAAGAATTGCAGGCCGGGCCCAGGCGCCCGGCCTTTCTCTTTGTCCGCACATTGCTCCCGACAAATGAGCCCGCGTCGGGCCGGCATTGTTTATGCGAGTCCCGCAAAGGCGGCGGGACTCGGGGGCCGAAGGTCGCTCACCGGTTCTCATCCAACCCCCCAACCGCCTCTTCTCCTGCTGTGCTTCGCCAAACGTTTATCCGCGCCGAAAACTGCGCGATGCCCTCTCGCAACAGCTTGAAGAGAAAACCGGGATGGGATCCCCCAGCGCGAAGCTTCTTTCCCGGGGGAACGCCCGCGCGAGGTGCGTACTAGAATCGTGAACGGACACTGCAGCAAGTTGCTGATTCTGCTCTCGGTCAGAGTTTTGGCGAACCACAGTGTAGCGGCAGAAGCTGTGAGGCAAGGTGCAGCGCCGGTCAGAAGGATTCCATCATTCTTTCGCGCACGTCCGGCGGATTTCTGCGGAGGGTTCCGGCGAAGCGCTTGCGCAACGAATTCCAGCGGAGCAGAACCAGGGTCACGCTGCCCGATTTCCGCACGGCCCAGCGGAGAAACTTGGACCACGCCGCCTCCGGCCCCGTGAGCGTCACCACTCTGCGCCCGCGGCGCAGAGCCGTCACCCGGCCTAGGAGCTCGTGCTCGGTAACCGGAGGATCGTCCGCGGGCAGCGCATCTCCGCGCGTGATGAGGGAAGGTTGCGCGCCTTCTTTCGCCATGTGGATCACGCGATGGGCGAACCAGCGCCCTCCCTGGATGAATAGCACGACGTCGTTACAGAAAATCCGGCCGGCGGCTTCCCGGCGAACTACCAAAACATCTCCCGGGAAAATGGTTGGAACCATGCTGCTGCCCTGCGCCACGAACCGCAATTCGCCCGACGCGCGGAGCACTTCTTCCGCGAGAGCCAAATGGATCGTTTCCGGGGATTGCTCGGCCATGGCCGTGCTTCGTTGGGAAACTAGGAACTCTTCCGGTTGTGATAACAATTGCTCTCGGTGGGACCGAGTTTGCCGCAGGCAAGGGCCATCGTTTCGAAAATACGCTCGCAGCGGTGCTCAGGCTTCCGATAGAGCTTCCTTGCCCTGCTGTTTGGGCCCGGCGCATCTTCTGCGCGCGCCGGGCGCTCCTCGCGAGTTTCGCTCATGGCCATGTCCCCCTGAGTCAGCTTAACCGCACAAACGCTTGGCGCTTCCGGCGCCATTTCTATTTCCGCAGCGCGCTATCCGGGCGAGCCGCCTATTGCAGAGCGGCCTGAGTCAGCTTGACGGCACAGCCACCGGTCGCGGTCCCGTCTGAAACGTTACTGCAAGTCGCGTTCTCCTCCAGAGCATTGAAATAGATGCTTGCAGCCTGCGGGTAAAAACCTGTGTTCGTGTTGGCGTCGTTGTCCACAATCATCCCGCTGGTGCCGAGGCCTTCTGTAGCAACCGTGCCCGCTCCTCCCGGGAACCCGCTCGTAATGTTCAATGAGGCTATGTTCGGCGGGGGATTGCAGAGAACGCCCAAGAAGAGCCAGTCCGTGACCGTGGTCGGGTTATAAAACTCCAGAAGCGGAGCGAATTCGTTGCCTGGAGTGCCGACCTGGGTAGTATGCGCCGGCGTCCCCGCGGTCATGATTCCGCCGGAGCTAAACGTCACGCCATAAACGTCGAGGGCGCCGCCCGTGGACTCCGGTGTGCACGGCTGGCTCACGACACCGGTGACTCCGGCCACGTAGATCAGGGCGCCAGAAGACGTCGGACTCGTGTAATACGCATTGTTCAACGCTGGAGAATGCAGATCGCATTGATTTCCAGTGCCGATTTGCGCCAGTACGGACGAACTCAAGTCAATCTTGGCCTGCACCAAAGCTCCGTATGTGCCGCCACTTGCTGACCCGCTTACCGCGTAAACGAATCCGTTCACACCATCCACGATCGGAGCATCCACAATTCCGCCGTACGGCTTGCTCGCCGTACCATCCCCTACGGTCACCGAGGCCGGAGACAACGCCAGCCCGCTGGAGTTGAACCCGTAAAGTTTCCCGTCCGAGCACCCCACGAACACATTGCCGGTGACGAAGTCAACCACGGCGCCAGTCAGCTTCGAGCTTGTCGTGCCGGCACACGAACCGGAGCCAACCGCCACCGCGCCGCTCGAGCCCCAACTCGTGTCTATGCTTGGCGCGGGCTTGCTCGATCCCGAACAGGCCGGGTCAACCGTGCAGAAAACGTCCTTGATGCGGTAGAGCGTGCCGGCATCGTTGCCGACGTACGCCAGATCTTGGACGTAATCGATGAATGGAGGGGAGAGCGTGTCGGTGCCTGTGGCATCCGATCCCAGCGGGAGATCGGTGGCGGTGCCGCTCCCTGCAACGGGCGCAGCAGAAACAAACGTGTTGATCGGCACCGGGTGTAGGGCATCTTGAAGGTTGGCTGGATTCCCGCCATCACCGCTCTTCCATGCGAGCACGTGAAAATGCGCCGGGCTGCCGGCGGCCGACTCGACGAAAGCTACTTCGGTCCCATCGAGCGACAATACGGGAGAAGTTGGGGCTGCGCCGCCGATGGCACTGACGTTATACGACCAGTAAACGGTTGCCGCAACTCCCGTATCCGACGCGCCGGGTGCGCGATTGCAGATCCCAGCTGCGGGGACGGTCCCGCTGTAAAGATTGTTGAACGCCACGAGGTTGGGCTGCGTACCGCTGCCGTTCGCCGCGACCGGGAACACGACGAAATCATTCGCGCAGTTCGGCGCCGCGTCCACGTCAAAAGTAAACTTGGCGGGAAACATATTGGCCGCGGTTCCGGCAGTGCCTAGATAGATGCTCCAGTCGCGCACAAGCGCGGGTCCATTGCTCCGCGGACGCGGAAAACGAGGGGGCGGAGGTTGCGGTCCGGGCCACCTGATAGGCACCGGCGGGCGCCGGCGCCAACTAAACCGCGCCCGGGGGTCCCGCTGGACCTTGAGCATGGCGGCCATCGGACCGAAATGGGGGTAGACCACGTGCCGCATGCTCCAGTCGTGGACCATGGGCACAGGCCGATGGGTAAGTGCTGCTCTTGGGCCTGGCAACGATTGAGCGACCAAACCCAGCGCAGCCAAAGAGAGCAAGATCAGAATCGTTCTAGAGGGAAGCAAAGTGCGCATTTTCTAATGCCTCAATTTGAGGATGCACGATTGCTAGGCGCTTGCCAATCCCCTGTTCGTGCTAGGAACTAATGGAGTCAAGTACTTCGGCCCCATTATCCATACAAGAAACCTCGTTCGCCCGCATTTGGCGGCGCCGGAGTTTCTCCGATAGCCCGAGTTCGTTGGATTCACCACGAACCCGTCGGGTGACTGCATTCAACGAGACAAATAGACTAAGCGAACGAAATACCCGAGTCAAGAGTGTGCCAAGAGCGGCGCCTGTCTTGAAAGGGTCAGGCCTGCCGCCCGCCGCCGTAGGATTCCTGAGGCGTCCTTCACCGCCCCAGTTCGCTCCTTGGAGGCACGATTGGGAGATGGACACACGTCACAATCAGGTGTGATTCCGCTCACATACAGAGGCCCGTTCGCCTCCTAGCATGGAGGGGAGGTCTTTGAGTGCGGAACAGGGCCCCAGGCCAAGAGACGCCCGCATCGGTTCGGGTTCGATTCCCCGATCATATTCATATCGTCGATTGCTACCAGTGTGGCAAGTGCACGGCCGGGTGTCCGGTTTCCCAAGACATGGATCTGGCGCCGAATCAAGTCATACGGTTGATGCAGCTCGGTCAATCGGAAAAGGCCGTGAGGTCCCAGGCGATATGGGCATGCCTGGGATGCCAGACTTGTTCGGCGCGCTGCCCGAAAGCCGTTGATTGTGCAGGGGTTATGGACGCCCTGCGCGAGGCGGCCCTCGTTCACGACATGGCCTCACCCGCGCGACTGCTGGTAGTTTCGTTCCAAGAAGCGTTCTTGGAGAACATCCGGCGTAACGGGCGGCTCAATGAAATGGAGTTAATCGGCCGGTTCAAGGCTAGCGTTGTTTTCAGGACCGGCAGGCTCTCATTTCTCTTCAAGGATGCCGGTCTTGCGCCTCAACTCAGGAAGCGCAAGAAGCTGCACCTAATCTCGGAAAAGGCGCGCGACCGCAAGATTGTGGAACGAATCTTCGCGCGCTGCTCGAACCGGTCTGAACGATGAACATCGGCTACTATCCCGGCTGCGCGCTGCATGGATCGTCGAACGATTACGAGCAATCGCTGCGGGCGTGCCTGGGCGCGCTGGACGTGCAGCTCAAGGAAATCAATGACTGGATTTGCTGCGGAGCGACGGCGGCGCACTCGCTCAATCACAAGCTCTCCTTGGCGCTCCCTGCCCGGAACCTGGCCCTGGCTGAGCGGGATGGCTTCAAGCAGGTATTCGCGCCGTGCCCCCTGTGTTCCATGCAGCTACTCAAGGTGAAAAAGGCGGTCGCCGACGAAAAAGTCCGCCGGGAACTCTCTGAAACGGTCGAGGCCGATGTCCGTGGCGACGGCCAAGTCCTGAATCTGATCCAGATCTTCGAGAACGTCGGGCTGGACCGGCTGAAATCATCCGTCAGGACCCCGCTCGAATCCATCAACGCAGCTTGCTACTACGGCTGCCTGCTGACGCGTCCTCCGGATGTGGTGCACTTCGATGATTTCGAGCAGCCCACGTCGATGGAAGCGGTGCTCGCCGCGCTGGGGGCAAAGACGGTCGAATGGAACTACAAGACCGAATGCTGCGGCGCAGGGATGACCATGGCGAACGAAGACGCCGTCCTGGACCTGGCCCACAAGATTCTCGGCAATGCGGCCGAGCACGGCGCGAATTGCGTCGTGGTCGCATGCCCAATGTGCCACGTGAATCTGGACATGAAGCAGGCGGCGGTCGAGCGGCGCTACGGAAAGAAGTTGGGGATGGTCGTGTATTACCTATCTGACTTGGTCGGATTGGCGTTGGGGCTTTCCTCCGAGCAGTTGGGAATCGGCAGGCATTTCGTTACGAAGGCTTAAGGAATGTCACGAATTGGCGTATTCACGTGCTGGTGCGGCGAGAACATCGCTCGCACCGTCGATGTGGACGAAGTCGCGAAACAAGTCGCGGGCCTGCCCGGCGTGCGGTGCTCGCTGAACTATAAGTACATGTGCTCCGATCCGGGACAGGCGACCATCCGGGACAAGATCGCGTCGGAGGAGCTGGACGGCATCGTCGTAGCGTCCTGCTCGCCTCACATGCATCTCAAGACATTCCGCAGGGCGGCACAGGCAGCCGGCTTGAATCCCTATTTGGTGGAAATGGCGAACATCCGCGAGCAATGCTCGTGGGTGCATCACGATCGCGCCGAAGCTACCGCGAAAGCGTTTGAGATCATCCGGCTGTCGGTCGAAAAGGTGCGGAACGACGCGGCGCTCGTTCCGATTCGGGTGCCCGTGACGCGTCGCGCGCTCGTGATTGGCGGCGGCGTGGCAGGGATACAGGCGGCGCTCGACATTGCCGATGCCGGCTACGAAGTCGTCATGGTAGAACGCGAGCCCTCCATCGGCGGCAAGATGGCGGGACTCTCCGAAACGTTCCCGACGCTGGATTGCTCGCAATGCATCCTGACGCCTCGCATGGTCGAAGTCGGGCAGCATCCTCGCATCAAATTGCTCAGCTACTCTGAAGTTGAAGCGGTGGACGGTTTCGTCGGCAATTTCAAGATCACCATCCGACAGAAGGCCCGGTACATCGACACGAGCAAATGCACCGGCTGCGGCGACTGCTGGACCGTGTGTCCCCTGAAGAGAAACCCGAGCGAGTTCGATTACGGAATGGGCATGCGCCCGGCGATCTACATCCCGTTCCCGCAGGCGGTTCCGGCGCGCCCGGTGATCGACAAGAAGACGTGCGCCAAGCTGATTCGCAACGGTTGTGGATTGTGCGAGAAGAAATGCAAGGCCGGGGCAATCAACTTCCAGGACGAGGACAAGATCGTCGAGGAAAACGTCGGCGCGATCGTGGTCGCCACCGGCTACAAGCTTTACAGCATCGGTAAGGTGCAGCCCAAGTCCACGCTCGCGGGGTACGGCGAGTATGGTTACGGCAAGCATAAGGACGTCATCGACTCGCTGCAGTTCGAACGCCTAGTGTCGGCGTCCGGGCCGACCGGAGGGGAGCTGAAGCGCCCGTCTGACGGAGCGATCCCCAAGAACGTCGTCTTCATCAGTTGCGTCGGATCGCGCGACAACGCCAAGGGCCTCCCGTACTGCAGCAAGATCTGCTGCATGTACACCGCCAAGCACGCCATGCTTTACAAGCATAAAGTCCACGAAGGCCAGGCCCACGTTTTTTATATGGACATTCGCTCGGGCGGCAAAGGTTACGACGAGTTCGTGCGGCGGGCGATCGAGCAGGACGGAGCTAAGTACTACCGCGGGCGCGTCTCGAAAATCACGGAAGAGAAGGGCAAGCTCATCGTTCGCGGCGCCGACACTCTAGTGGGAGAGCCGGTGACCATCGAGGCGGACTTGGTCGTCCTTGCCGCCGCAATGCGTCCGGCTGACGGCGTTGAAGAGTTGGCGCAGAAGCTGAATATCGGATACGACGAGTTCGGCTTCCTCATGGAATCTCATCCCAAGTTGCGCCCTGTCGAAACCAACACAGCGGGTATTTTCATCGCCGGCGCGTGTCAAGCGCCGAAAGACATTCCTGAATCCGTGGCCCAGGCATCGGCCGCAGCCAGCAAGGTTCAGGTCATGCTGTCGGCCAGTGAACTGACGCGCGATCCTGAAATTGCCGCCATCAACGAGCAGACTTGTGCGGCGTGCTTCACGTGCGTCCACACTTGCCCGTATCACGCGATTGAGCAGGCGGAGGTGCGCACGCCAAGGGGCGTGTTCGTGAAGCGCACTGCCCGGGTCAATCCTGGATTGTGCATGGGTTGCGGCACGTGCGTTTCGGTGTGCCCGTCCAAGAGCGCCGATTTGCAGGGGTTCACGGACCAACAGATTTACGCCATGGTGGAGAGCCTGGCATGAGCGAGACGGCCACATTCGAGCCCAAGATCGTCGCGTACGTCTGCAACTGGTGCACGTATTTGGGCGCGGATCTTGCCGGAACCACGCGCCTGGAATATCCGCCGAACGTGCGCATCGTCCGCCTACCGTGCACTGGGCGCATCGATTTCAACCTGATCGTCAAAGCTTTCGAGATCGGCGCGGACGCCGTGCTGGTTTCCGGCTGCCATCCCGGCGATTGTCACTACACGGCGGGCAACTACCACGCGCGGCGGCGCTGGATCCTCTTTCGCGAGTTGTTGGACACAATGGGCTTCGATCTACGCCGTATTCACTTCACCTGGATTTCAGCAGCGGAAGGAAGAAAGTGGCAACAGGTGGTCACGGAGATCACCGAGCAGACCAGGAAGCTCGGACCCTACACGGATTTGTACGCCGCCGGAGCATTCAAGGATGTGCCGCCACCGGTAAGCAACAGGAACGGGCTAAAAAGTTTTGCCGCCGAGACCGAGCTGCGCGAGCATTGCCGCAAGTTGCTGGCCGAGGGCGCAGTGAAGGTCGTCATCGGGTACGGCGCGGGCGGGCCGGTCGTGGTCACGAAGCCCGAGGACGCGGATCGGCTGGTGTGGAACAATCGCTGTTATCCTAATCTCACCGCATACCTGAAGCGAAAGGAAATCAAGGCGCTGGGGAAGCCGGCCGTCGTGGTGAAGCCTTGCGACGAGAAGTCGCTCGTCGTGTTGGAGAAGGAATCGCAGCTCGAGCGCAAGGACATTCACGTCATCGGCATGGGTTGCGAAGGCGTGGGCGAACCAAAGTGCGCTTGGTGCCAGGCACGAACTCCTCGTTTCGCGGACGTCTCCCTCGGGCAGCCGGTGGGGCCGGAACCTCCGTCTAGCCCTTCGCCAAACCGCTTTGCAGCGCTGATGGCGATGTCCCCGGCGGAGCGAATGGCATTCTGGGCGAGTGAGTTCGAGCGCTGCGTGAAGTGCTACGCCTGCCGCCAGGTCTGCCCCATGTGTTATTGCGAGCGCTGCATTGTCGAGCGGAACAGGCCGATTGAGATCGATCCCGCACCGAGCGCGAAGGGAAACTTTGCCTGGCAGATCGCCCGCGCGTTTCATCTCGCAGGGCGTTGCGTCGGTTGCGGGGAATGCTCGCGGGCCTGCCCGGCGGGCATCGATCTCGCCCTACTCAATATCTCGCTCCATATTGCCGCCCAGAAGAATTTCGGTTTTGAAGCCGGCGTGGACCCGAAGGCGGACGCAGTGATCGGATCGTACGCTCTCCAGGATAAGGAGGACTTTATCCGGTGAGCGAGATCATCTCCCAAAACGCTCTCCGCATGTTGGCTGCCGAGTGGCTCGCCGGCGGCAAGGCGGTCGCTGGTCCTGTACGGATCAAGCCGGACCTCGTACTATATCGCGCCTTGCGTTCAGCCGACGACTTGCTGCTCGAGGAATTCCAACGCCCGCCAAACTCCATTAAGGAGTTCCTCTTCCCTAAGGCGGAGAAGCTCTACGGGTACCGAGTTCGGGGCAACAGCATCGAGCTGGTCGAAAGTGATGCGCAGGAGCGCGTGCAGATATTGATCGCCGCGCGGCCGTGCGACGCTGCGGCGCTGCCGATCCTGGACCACGTGTTCAACTGGGATTTCAAGGACGAGTTCTACAATCGGCGGCGAGCGGCTACAACTGTGATTACGCTGGCCTGCAACGCTCATGACGAAAGCTGCTTCTGCACCTCCGTTGGGCTCGGCCCTGCCTCGGAACGCGGCTCGGACGCGATGCTGTTCGACCTGGGGGCCGGGCGCTATGAGGTCAGATGCCTCACGGACAAAGGCCGCGCTCTTTTCAGCGGCAAGACCGAGAAATCGGATCAAGTTGGGAATGTTCCAGCCGGTCCCGAAAAGAAATTTGATTCAGAGACGATTCGAACTTTCGTCACCGAGCATTTCGAGGACCCGTTCTGGAAGGAGCATGCGCTCACCTGCATGGGTTGCGGCACGTGCGCTTTCTCATGCCCAACGTGCCATTGCTTCGATATCGTGGACGCCGGGCCGGCTGCGGGCAACGCGCGCGTGCGGACCTGGGATTCATGCCAATTCGCGACGTTCACCGTGCACGCTTCAGGCCACAATCCACGCCCGGCACAACATGCGCGTCAGCGCCAGCGTATCCTGCACAAGTTCGCGATTTACCCGGAGAAGTTCGGCGAAATTCTTTGCACGGGATGCGGCAACTGCACGCGCAATTGCCCGATCGGGCTCGGCGTGTTGAGCGTCGCCACAGAGATCGATCATGGATGACGTATATACGCCCGATTTGTTGGAAGTCACGGCGGTCCGCCAGCAGACGCCGGATGTGAAGGCGGTGTCGTTGCGTTTTCTCGACGCCGAAAAGGCACGCAATTTCTCATTCAGAGTCGGTCAGTTCGGCATTTTTTCGGCGTTCGGCTACGGCGAATCCACGTTCAACATCTGCTCCAGCTCAAACTGGAAGGACCACATCGAATTCTGCTTCCGCAAAGTCGGGCGCGTGACGGAAGCGTTCTGGAAGATCGAAGAGAAGGACGTAATCGGTTTCCGCGGCCCGTACGGCAACGGATATCCGATGGAGGCCTGGAAGGGCCACGATTTGATCTTCCTGGGCGGCGGAATCGCGATGCCGCCGATTCGCTGCGCCGTGTGGTACGCGCTCGAAAACCGCGCCGACTATGGCGATATCCACGTCGTTTATGGCGCGCGCACTGTCGCCGATCTCGTTTTTGTGGACGAGCTTGAGGAATGGGCCAAGCGCGACCGCGTGCGCGTCGTCCGTTGCGTCGATCCGGGCGGCGAAACGTCCGATTGGAAGGGCGAGATCGGCTTCGTGCCGCACGTGTTCGAGCGCGCGCAAATCAAATCGAAGGACCCAGTCGTTCTCGTGATCGGCCCGCCGATCATGATCAAAAACACGCTGCCGATCCTGGACAAGATGGGTGTCAAGCCGGCTTCGGTTTACACCAGCATCGAGAATCGCATGAAGTGCGGCATCGGCAAGTGCGGGCGGTGCAACGTGGGGTCGCTCTACGTCTGCAAAGAAGGACCAGTGCTCACGATGGAGCAGCTGCAGCGCTTGCCTGCCGACTACTGACACACCTGTCCCCTCCGTTCCAAGAACATCATTCGTACGCATTTGGCGGCGCTGAAGTTCCTCCGATAACCCGAGCTCGCCGGGTCCGGCGAGAACCCGTCCGGTGACTGCGTTCAACGATACAAACAGAGCCTGCGGACGACATGTCCCAGCCGCCTGGCCATGCGCACGCCAGAAGGAAAGCGTTTTAGAAATCGGCACATCCTGTATGCGAGAATGGATGCTGGCTTCGCAAGAACATGCTCAATCTCCAGATGATTGCGGCCGTAGCACCCACTATGGCCCGAAGCGCGCGGCACTGGATCTTCCACCTCGGTGGTTTGGGCTTTATTCCGCTTGGACTCATCGACAGCTCCATCATTCCGCTCCCGGGAAGCATGGATCTGTTGATCATCGTCCTGTCTGCACGCAATGGAGAATTCTGGTCTTATTACGCTTTGATGGCGACCGTCGGTTCGGTGATCGGAGGTTACGTTACATACCGGCTTGCCCGCAAAGGAGGGAAGGAAACGCTCGCGCGCAAGTTTTCACGCAGGAGGATGGAAAAGAGTTACAAGATCTTCGGCCGATGGGGCTTTGGCGCCATCGCCATCGGCGCCTTGCTGCCGCCCCCTGCGCCCCTGGTTCCGTTCCTTTTGGCCGCGGGAGCCATGCAATATTCTGTGAAGAAATTCCTGGCCGCGCTGACGTTAGGCCGAATTGTCAGATACTCCATTCTGGCGTACCTGGCGGCCCGTTATGGACGGCATATGCTCAGATTCATCTCGCAACTTCGACACCCAATCCTAATTGTTGTTATCGCGCTGATTGCCACCGCGGCTGTAGTTTTCGTCGTGATTCTTGGAAGTAAACGCAAAAAATCTGCGCCGGCTTAGCCATCTTCGGGGCTCCGGAGAGCATCAGCTATCCGTCTATTCACTTCGAGCGACTGCCGTGACGCCGCAATTCAGAATCAATCTCCGAAATGCTGCCCCGTACTGATTCATCTGATCCGGCCACAATGGCCAAAGGATAGGAAGCGCGAAGTCCAACTTCATCGAGCCAGTTAGGTCCTCGTTTGCCGAAAGCATTAAGGGTGAATCGTGACCGCACCGACGTAAATTGCGATCCGGCGTATGGGAACCTAGGTTCTGGACGACAGCGGGTTCCGTGCGCTTTCAATTTTGCTTCGGTTTGCTCCTTTTGTCCCCTTCCCCTTCCATTTAAAACGCGATGGTGACTGCGATCCCGGGGCCGGGGCGCGTGCGGTTATATAGGTAGTACCCATCGCCGGTGTAATCAAGATACACGTCGTCGGTCTCATACCACGTATCAGGCCACGTTTCCGGCCACGGATCAACGAATGTGACCCAATAGCCGTCGTACTGGAAGCGTGGATACCCGCCTACGAAGAACATCGGAAGGCCGTAGATGCGGAAGAAGTGGTTACTCCCGAAGTAGAGGCCGAAGCGGTCTTGAGGTATGCGGTAGCCGTTATAGCCGCCGCGCTGACCCCAAGTGCGGTGGTCGTTATTCCACGAACTGGCGCGAGACTGGCCGAAACCGCTGTGCACCTGCCCCTGGTGTTGTGGGACGCCGCTCTGGTGGACGCCCCCATAGGTAGGGCCGGTGGGCTTGACACCGCCGTGATAGGCGCCGCCGTAGGTCTGTTGCGGTTTTGCCTGACGTTGCGCAGGTTTGGCAGCCTGCTGCTGATGCTGGGTGGGTTGCTGACGCTGTTGCGGTGCCGCTTGCTGATGCTGCTGCGGTGCCGCTTGCTGATGCTGCTGCGGTGCCGCTTGCTGATGCTGCTGCGGTGCCGCTTGCTGATGCTGCTGCGGTGCCGCTTGCCCCTGTTGATGTTGCTGCGCCTGTTGCGGTTTGCCCTGCTCCTTACCCTGTTGCTCGTGCTGTGCGTAGGCAAGGGCAGTGGTTCCGAGAAGCAAGAACAGAATTGCTATGCTGATAACGGCAGCTCGTTTCATTTATCTGTGCTCCTTTTGAGCGCGAGTGGTCCGTTGACGCTCAGTCCTTCTTCATCATGCTAGTCAGGTGCGACTTGGGGGTCTGTTCAAAAAGGATCACTTCACCCGAGGTTCCGTTGCCGTTTTCCGAGACCTCCAAACCGGAATTTCCTTCTTGACTTCGAAAACGGGAGAGATTATACGCCCATATCGCCAGCTCCGACGCTGTTGAGACGATTTCATTCGGAGCGCCCCGCTCGGTTTGCCATCGGTACCAGCATTGCCGAAATGGCCCCGTTTTGCGGCCTGCTCTTACAGCGCTCCTCCGCGCCCAGCCTCTGGTAAGACCGATTCCGATGCAGACTCGATCACTGTCATTCGCCAAAATGCTTGCTGGCCGAAGAACTAGCGATTTACAGGCCTGGTTCCGAGGGGAGTCTGCTATGAACCTGACTCATGTACAACCTGTTTTAGCTCTGGTTCGGAGGACTCATTCGCCTTTGTCGTGGCCGTGGGAAGCTTGTGCTGGAGAATCTCGCGCTTCGTAGAGCATTCTCGGTCGCATTTGGGCCACCTCTTCGGGTTGTCATGAAAGAGAATCGCGCCATTTTCGGCGCGGATGAGATCTTGGCGAGCCACACCCATTCGCAGCGCCAGGGCGCGAACTCAGCGGGACCTTTTGGGGGGCGCGTCGGGCGGGCGGATGAAGTCCTGCACGATGAAGACGGAGTCGCGTCCCTCGATGGCGACGCCGACGCCGGTCTGGGTCATCGCCTTGTCGAGCATGTTTCTGCGGTGGCCGGAGCTCTGCAACCAGTGCTGGACGGCCACGGG
>Ga0187885_10003063_pt1 | contig 15294 bp, 9 predicted proteins | sample June2016WEW_20_1_3_FD_132970 | JGI IMG/M metagenome (GOLD analysis project Ga0187885, IMG submission 132970) | Peatland microbial communities from SPRUCE experiment site at the Marcell Experimental Forest, Minnesota, USA - June2016WEW_20_100 | ecosystem: Environmental > Terrestrial > Soil >... | reverse complement strand
TCTCCTCTCGGGGGGCACGGCTCACCGTGTTCAAATCCGTGATGATAATCTCGCGTTGAGAGCCGAAGTTGTTGGACTCTCCAGTTGGCGATTTCCCAAGCGCCGCCTTTACCGATTGAATTAATTCAACTCGATGATCCGAGAGAACCTGTCTGCGAAGTTCCAATCCTTGTCGTGGGGTGGACTCAAGCAGCGTGGTGTGCTGCAATGCAAAGGCAATGGCCATCACAGTTGCCGCAATATCTACAAAACCACGCAAGGCGAAATCCGAAACGACTATAGGAGCTACCGATTCAACGGCACTGGCTGGAAGCGCCGTTAGCGCAATCAAGAATGCCACACGTTGCTGTTGCTGCTCTAGATCCAGATCTTTTGCAGTGGCTACGATCAAGCGAATTGTATCCTGCCATGCCAGGTAGCTGCCAACATCAGTGTGATAAAGTGTGCAGAATAAAATAGCAGCCAGCCTTTCCTCCATAGAACGGTCCGCAGGGTTTTCCTGTAGAAAAAACCGGCAAATGTAGATGCATGCTTCCGGCATTGGCATAGAGGCAAGGCGGAGAAGTTCATGGGTTATCCTCAAATCTATGTAAGAGAGCGGTGAAATAAGCCGCTCTATCGGTCGAGCTTGAACAACCTCGTCGAGTTGTTCCAGTAGTTGACGCACAGCCGGGCGTGCACCTCTTGCCCACTCTACGGCGCTGCGGATGTGGCGGCTAGCGCGGCAAAGAGGACAATCGGCTAACCCAAGAGATTCTGGGCCGATGATGCCGAACGAATCGAAATGGTAGGCAATCTTTTGAAGTTCGGCCAGCTTTGGTTTCTCTCGCGTGGGTACTCGGATATTTCCTAGCCACCGCTGGCCTCTCCACAAGACAGTGAAGCTGAGCCAACGAATTTTGACGCCTCCATCTAGATGCTTCCGCTCGCGACCAAATGCCTCAAGTACATGGCACTCCGTTTCGCCGGAACTTAGACTATCGTCAAAGAATAGAATGTTTACACGTTTTTTCCGACGCAAAGATGAAAGGCTGTCAGGAGGAATTTCCAAGCGGAGCAAATGTCTGCCATAAGCCCGAAATGCGGGACTGGCGACGACCAGTTTTCCGTCCACTCCAAGGTCAGTCGCGAACCGAGATGCTAGATGAATAGCGGTGGAATCTCCTGGAAAAATGACTAAGTCTGGGACGGTTTTGTCGAACGCAACATCGCAAGCATCTTTTAGCTTAGAAAAAACCGCTGCTCTTTCCACATCCGGCATCGCGCGAAGCAGTACCACAAATGGGTCGTGCCGATCACCAATTTCCCAGTGGCCAAATGATAGATGACCCTTTTCCACGAGTTTCGTCACCTCAGGCGTTAGCCGTGGCGGTGCATCCACCAAAGTAACTTTGGTGGCAAAATGTGAATCAGCGTCAATCGCGATCATGACATTTTACTTCCCACTCCTTTCCGACAAGCGTTTTAAGTCGTCTGCTGTGCATGTGCAGAATGCGTGTTCTTGGATTCCAAGATCACAGCCCTCAACTGATAAAACGGAAAAACATGCCCACGGTTCTAATCCCAAGCGGCTAACGGCGCCGACGATATTTCGTACGGTTTTTCCGGTCAAAACCACGTCTATCAAAACTGCAACCTTCTTTCCGTGAACTTTAAGAAGTTGTTCAAAGTCCCAACGTAATTCCGATGCCCGGCGAATTTCTACGATTTGGGCACCTGCAAATGTCCTGCGGCGAACAAGTTCGTGAGCCAATTCAATCGCGGGATGCAGATAAGCAATGATTGCCAAGCCGCTTCCGTCACTGCCAATACCTGCCTGTAGGGGCTGTGCCTGATGGACTGCGATGTGTAGCCAATTCACAACTCTCAATTGAAATTCTCGATCAGCCCAAAGACGCCCCACATGAACGTAAGTTGGTAGCATTTCTCCCCGACGGAAATAACCTTCACTTGAATACCGAGCGACAGCTTGGTGGTGTTGCAGGGATGCGGCGAGTTCCGAAAAGGAGGTGCCACCAAATAGAAGCCTAGTGGCTTTCGGGTCAGTGAAGCACAGTTGTACGTTCGCCCGAAACACTTCGTCTCCCACAGTTGAGATTCGTGTAATATGGAAAAGTGTCTGGTTCTCTTCGTAAACGCGCCGGAAGAGCGCCCACCTTCTAGGTTCATCACTCTTAAGTACTTCAGCCGTTTCATCACCAGACAAGACTCTTGCTAAATCTGCTTCAATCTCCTGAATCGCTTGAGAACAGGCTAGTTGAAGCTGTACGCCGCCATTAGCAGAAGACTGAAAATCTAGAAACGGCAGGATACGGTACTCCAAATCGAATGCACGGGAGGCTGTATAGCGAGACAGCTGGTAACGAGTCGTCTCACTGGCCCCCGACAGGAATACGGCAATCTCATCGCGCACACAGTGCAGGCAACGAATAAGATCAAGACACGCGTCCTGTAAATCCTTCTCTTCAAGATGATCGAACGCCCCTAAATGCAGGAGAATCCCAATACCATGTTGGCTCTTGGCTCTAACGATCCTATCACAGAATGAGCCAACCCATTTCTCTGGCTGCTCAATTCTCACCTGAACAGGGTCATTTGCGAGTGCGTCGTCAGCAGCATCGATTAAATCTAGACTCTTGTACGTAAGAGAGGGACGGAAAGGTCTTAGTACAGGGAGGTTGTCCTCTTGAAGGAGCGGGAACATAAAGTAGTGGAGGCATCCCGCTACCGGGCGTGCTGTGCGGGGCTTGCCTCTTGGAGGCCTGTCGCCCACTACGGGGGGAGGATTGAAAAAGTCCTGATCGACCACCGTCGAGCGGGAGTGAATTTTCCAGTAGCCGTGCATCTTCCGGACGAAACGGCTAACTTCCGCAAGGCCGTGGGTTGTCGGAATCGCGTCGTCCTCTCCGGCTGTCTGTTTCCTCCAGAAAGAGCGGTGGTGCTCTCGTGTCTTTGTTGAAACATTTCCCGAGAGTGCGAAATTGATGAGCGTTCCCTCGTCCGGGTCGTTCTTATTCTGAGGGAAAGCGGCCAAGAATTGTTGCTTTAGTGCTTCGTTACCACCGAACCCTTGGCCGGTGTCGCCGATACAAAGCTGAAGAATTGGACAATGATACTTAGCGGCGAGAGTAAAAGAATTGAATTCAGCACACGTTAGGTAAGGCGTAGACTTGTTCAGCTCTAACGCTCGCCAAGCTGATTCATGGCTGCAAAGTTTAGCCATGATAAAGACCTCGGCCTTAGTTGTACCGCTGTGCTCGAATCCATTTGCAAGGAGTTCTGAGCAAACCAAGTCAATTCCCCGTGATAGCGTGATTCGGTGTTCCCAAAGGTGAGTATCTCGAATGAGAGGATTCCTCCCCCAGCGAAGCGCATAATCGACTACCTGTTCCCATCTCTCAAATCGGTGAAGGCCTAAAACCTTTCGGTCTTCCGCATATGGGGTTTTCCTGTCGTAATCTTGTGTATTTACTTTCGTTAAAGGCAGGTGCTTTGGTGTGCCCAAAACTTCACTCAAATCCCAATCTGCAAGGAATCTTTGGAAATCGTATAGTTGCCACTGCCGCCTCTGCCAAAACTCATTCAGTAAGCTGTCCCACTCTATCCACTCAGGCCCCTGAGGGCGGGAAGTGTCTGGCATCGCTTTTCTTCGCCGAGACCCCATAAAATAGATAGCGAGCGGATAGAGCGCGCACCATCCGATATTAAGGGGCGACGGCAATTCCGAGTCATCGCTGTCACCTGCTGCATCGCCAAGAACGACTGGCGCATAGTGTGCCTCGAGCTGCGTCCAGAAAGTGAGCTCGCGCTGGTTGAGCTTCCTTCCGTGGAAGGAAGCTGGAGAGGCTACAACGCTTCGAGGCCATTCGGATATCGCAGTCAGTAAATCAGAATCGGCGGCTTCCACAGTTCTTGCTCCATTTCGACTTTGCGGCATACGCAATACGCTTCTCCATGAGCATCAGTCCCTGTTGCGAGCGGTTCACCCCCCGGTAATTCGCTTGAGCACAGTCAGCTCTAAAGGATGGCTTCAAAACTGAGTTGTGAGCCGTTCAACCTATTCCGACTGTTTCCCATAGCCATGCCTGTTTGTGGGCATCGTAGTCCGCGGCGGAGCTTTCGCAAATACAAATAGTTGAGGGTTTATGGTTGAGGGTTGAGAGAAAAATCAGCGGCATCCGCGCAATCCCGCCTTCATTACATTTCGGCGAGGCAGGCTGCGGACGAATACCTCATCCGGTTTTTCCCCGTTCAACCCTCACCTGTCCTGCGGACATCCTCTCCCGCTCCCGCGAGCGAGGAATCTTACGGCAAATCGGTGTTTCCCATCAAATACCGGTCGCACTCGCGCGCCGCGCCCCTGCAATTTCAGGCTGGATTTTTGGCAGCGGCTTGGCTGACACTTGCATGGCCACCCGGCAACCAACATGAGCGAGCCCAATCCATCCCATTCCCGCACGTCCAGCGTCGCCAGTGTCCTGATGCTCACGCGGGGGTTCCTCCGCACCCAATTGTGGGTCTGGCCGCTGGTCGCGGCGCTGGTTCTCGTGTTCATCGGCGTCTGGCTGCGCGTGAAAATGGAGGGCGCCACCAAACAGCAGATTGCCGACATGCTCCAGACCATCCTGAACGCCAACACCGAGGCGCTCCGTTCGTGGTCGGTCACCATGAAAACGGACGCGGAAAATCTCGCGGAGGACGACCGCGTGCGCGAACTCGTCGTCGGTCTGATTCAAAAGGCAAAATCCAGTTCGCAGGCCCAGGCAGCACTGCTGACGGCGCCACAGCTTTCGGCATTGCGCGCCCATCTGAAACCCGTGCTCGAACGCCGCGGCTTCAACGGGTTCCTGGTGCTGGACACGAATTTTCTGGTGGTCGCCTCGGGGCGCGACCAGCTCGTGGGCATGCAATCGCCCCCCGGCAACGCGGAACAGTTCGCCCCGTGCCTGGCCGGCAAGGCCCTGGTCACGCGGCCATTCCCCAGCGTGGCGCTGCTGCCGGACCAGCAAGGCAACCTGCGCACCGGCGTGCCCACCATGTTTGCCGTCGCACCCGTCCGGTCGGCTAACGGCCAGATCATTGCCGTGCTCGGGCTGCGCATCGCGCCGGACACGGACTTCACGCGCATCCTCGCCACGGCCCGCGCCGGCCTGACCGGCGAGACCTATGCCTTTAGCCGCGATGGCAAACAACTTTCTGAAAGCCGTTTCGACAACGATCTCAAGCGCCTGGGATTGATCCCGGACGCGCCGGACGCACGCTCGACCCTGACTCTGGAGTTGCGCGATCCGCTGGTGGATCTCAGCAAAGGAAGCCAGTCGCCCAAGCGCCGCACGGAACTGCCGTTCATCCATGCGGTCAGCAAGGCTCTGGACGGTCACGCGGGCGTGGACGCCAATGGTTACCGCGATTACCGCGGCGTGCCGGTGGTGGGCGCGTGGACTTGGGTGGACGGTTTTGACATGGGCCTGGTCACGGAGATGGACCGGGCCGAGGCGTTCCGGGCGTTGCGGATACTGCGGGTGGGTTTCTGGTCCATCTTCGGGCTGCTGATTGTCGGAGCGGTGCTGGTTTATGTGCTGATGCGCCTGGCCAACCGGCTGCAGGCAGCGGCACGGAAGGCGGCATTGAAGGCCAAACATCTTGGTCAATACGCGCTGGACGACAAGATCGGCGAGGGCGCGTTCGGCTCGGTCTATCGCGCCCACCATGCGCTGATGCGCCGGCCGGTCGCGGTGAAATTGTTGCAGACGGAAAAGCTGAACCCGTCCAGCGCTGCGCGGTTTGAGCGGGAAGTGCAATTGACCAGCCAGTTGACCCACCCCAACACGATCACCCTCTACGATTACGGCCGCACCCCCGAAGGCATTTTCTACTACGCGATGGAGTATCTTGACGGCCTGACCCTCGGCCGGCTGGTGAAACAATACGGTGCGCAGCCGGAAGGCCGGGTCATTTCCATCCTGCGGCAGGTCTGCGGCTCGCTCGCCGAAGCGCACGCCATCGGCCTGGTGCATCGCGACATCAAACCAGCCAACGTGTTCCTGACGCAGCGCGGCGGCGTGACGGACTTTGTCAAGGTGCTCGACTTCGGCCTCGTGAAAGTGCGCGACCCCCAGGGCGCGGCCGAATTGACTATGACCGAGGCCACGCTCGGCACACCGCTCTACATGTCACCCGAGGCCGTGGAACATTCCAACGAGGTGGACGCGCGCAGCGACCTCTACTCGTTGGGGGCGGTGGGTTACTTGCTCGTTACCGGTGAGGCGATGTTCGACTGTCTCACGCTGGGCGAAGTCTTGATGCACCAGGTGAAAGACCTGCCCGTGCGGCCCTCCGAACGATTGGGCAAGCCCGTGTCCCCGGATTTGGAGGAACTGTTGATGCGTTGTCTGGCCAAAAACCCCGCGTCACGTCCGGCCAATGCCCGCGAGTTGGACGACGCGCTGGCCCGCTGCCGGAGCGCGGCGGACTGGACGCGCGAGCTGGCCGATGAGTGGTGGCGCAAATTTGCCGCGACGCAAAGTGAGAAAACCGTGGTGACTACCCCGCCTGCGACAAAATGACCGGCCCTGAAAGGGTCATGAAAGGGTCATGGAATTGTGACCGCGTAAAGCTTCCAACTTCGTCCTGTATTGCAGGACTACGATGGACAGGACGCCACGCGGCAGGCCAGCGTAATAATGTGGCGGCGCGGAGTGACGCGCCCTGCCTTGTTTGGCGTCCCGGGTTTGGGATTTGGAGCCGTTGCCGAATTCGACGCCACTTTGAAAATTCTCACTACATGAAATTTGATCCAAAAAAGCTGCGATACAGCAAGGAGGGCGGCGGCCGGTGCGTCAGTCTTTCGACAGAGCAGAAGCCAGAGGGCATCCTCCGTCGCCAATCCTCCTTCGCCGAGGCTACGGAGGACAAGGGGCTATGGAGGACAAGGGGCTATGGAGGACAAGGGGCTATGGAGGACAGGGGGGCAACCGCGATTACGGACAACGGCAAATTTTGTAATTGTTGCCCGGCACGGAAAAGTTAAACTGTAACGGTCATTATGAAAAAACTCGTCATTATTTTGGGTGTTCTGGTGGCGCTCGGCCTCCTGATTTTGATTCTGATTGCGGTGGCGGGCGGAAGTTATAATCGCCTCGTCAAACTGTCGCAGGCGGTGGACAGCCAATGGGCGCAGGTGCAAAACGTCTATCAACGCCGGGCCGATCTCGTCCCCAATCTCGTCGCCACCGTTTCCGGCGCGGCCAACTTCGAGAAATCCACGCTGACGGAAATCACTGCGGCGCGGGCGTCGGTGGGGCAGGTGAAGATTGACCCCAACACCGCGCCGAGCGATCCCGCCAAGCTGGCCGCGTTTGAACAGGCCCAAGGCCAGCTTTCGTCGGCCTTGTCCCGTTTGCTGGTGGTGGTGGAGCGGTATCCGGATTTGAAGGCGACCGAGAACTTCCGCGATTTACAAGCGCAACTGGAGGGCACGGAGAACCGCATCAGCGTCGAGCGCCGCGATTTCAACACGGCGGTCCAGGCTTATGACACAGCCATCAAATCGTTTCCGACGTTTCTCTATGCTGGCGTCTGTCATTTCTACGAGAAACCTTATTTTGCCGCCACCACCGGAGCCGAGACGCCGCCCAAAGTCCAGTTCGATTTCAACAAACCGGCGGCGGCAACCAATCCTTGAATCTTGCGACGACTCTGCGCCATCTTGGTTTTGCTATTTGGCTTCCGGCTATTGGCGGATGAAGTCATCCCGCCCCCGCCAACGGCCTATTTCAACGACTACGCGCACGTCGTCTCCGCCGGGACGGCGGCGCAGTTGAACAAGACACTCGAAGATTTTGAGCGCCAAAGCTCCGATCAAATCGTGGTGGCCGTTTTCCCGAAAATGCAGTCGGACTCATCCATTGAAGATTACACCGTGCGCGTGGCGCGGTCGTGGCAGGCGGGACAAAAGGGAAAAAACAACGGGGCGGTGCTTTTTGTTTTCGTGCAGGACCACAAAATGTTTTTGCAGGTCGGCTACGGACTGGAAGGCGTCCTGCCCGACGCGCTTTGCAAGCGAATCATTGACGAGCAAATTACGCCGCGTTTCAAGGCCGGCGATTTCGACGGCGGCCTGACGGCGGGGGTGCGGGGCATCCTCGCGGCGACCAAGGGCGAATACAAGGGAACCGGCGCAACAGTGTCAGACAGTCGGACCCCACACGGATCAAGCAGTTCCTTCCTTGGCTTTGGATTTATCGTGTTGATCGTCATCATTATTTTTTTCGCGCGAGGATCGGGAATGTTTTTTCCTTGGTTATTACTCTCCAGCAGCGGCTCAAGCCGTGGTTGGGGCGGTGGTGGTTTTTCAAGCGGCGGCGGCGGATTTTCTGGTGGAGGCTTTTCCGGTGGCGGCGGCAGTTTTGGCGGCGGCGGCGCGGGAGGGAGCTGGTAACTTATGCACCCGCGAACCTTCTCCAAACATCTGCACCACGACAAAATTGTCGCGGCGATTCGTGATGCCGAACACAAGACCTCCGGCCAAATCCGGGTCAGCATCAGCCACAAACACGTTGACGACCCCGTCGCCGCCGCGCAGGCGGAATTCCTGCGCCTGGGCATGAACCAGTCCCCCGAACGGAACGGCGTGCTGATTTTCGTGTCCCCTCGCGCGCACAAGTTTGCCGTCATCGGCGATGAAGGCGTTCACGCGAAGTGCGGGGATGAATTCTGGCGGAAGCTGGCGGACGCCATGACCGGCTACTTTCGCAAATCCGAATTTACGCCGGGCATCATCCACGGCGTGCAAAAGGCCGGCGACCTGCTGGCGGAGCATTTCCCGCGTCAGCGCGGATGACCGGGCCGTTGGCCGGCGATGGACAAAAAGGAATCAGTCTTGGAATTGCGACATTTTTCCACTGCCTCATTCTTTAATTTCAGCATTTCAGAATGTAATTGCTGCGCCAACTCCTTGCGGCTGGCGGCAATGGATTGAATGGGGGCAAATCGAACCGAAGCCCGGAAGGTGCGCTTGCTCAACAGGTTCAGCAGGTGCCCAAAAAACGTCACGTCGCCCCAATAACAAACTTCTGTGCCCGCGTCGCCATCGTCGAGTTCATACTGAATCAAGCTGATGGAAAGGGAATGAATTTGCCGCGTGGCCGGCTCCAGCAACGATGACTTGAACGGCAAGACGGTCTGGCCGTCCGAACTCGTTCCTTCGGGAAACACAACCACCAGCGCGCCGCCATCGAGCGCGGTTTGGACGGCGGCATTCACCGGCGCGACGTCCATCCGCCGTCCGCGATCAATAAACAGCGTGCCCGCCAGCCGGGCGAGCCAGCCGATGACCGGCCACGATTTGATTTCCTGTTTCGCGACAAAAACCGCGGGCGTGAGCGACGCCATCACCGGCACGTCGAGGTAGCTCAAATGATTGCTCACGAGCAGGCCGCCGGACGGGACCGGCCCGGCGACTTGCGCTTCGAATTTGAAAATTCGCAGGTGGCGGCGGGAAGCCCGTTGCAGCCACAAGGCACGCGCGGCCAACGCGGATTTTTTTGGACGGAACGCGCAGCGGATCAAAAAATCAAACAGCGCGATAATAACTTCGCCGGCAAACCAAAGCAGCCGCCCCAGAACGCGGAATGGATGTCGGCGCAATCCTTTCATGCGCGAGTTTCAAACACGATGACGGTGGCGGTCAACCAAGAAAATGAAAGGTCACCCATTGGCGTGAGCGGTCAAGAGCGAAAAAGCATCTCCTTCAAACAGCCTTTTTCTTAAAAGCCGTTTTTGTCTTTGGCCGGTGCGGACGGCGGGCCATAACCGTTGGTCGTGCAACATTAGCGTGGTTGGTTTTTTGCCCAAAACTGGCTTCTGGTGCTAAAACAAGCGAAACACCAATAACGACGGTGTTTTTGTTGCAATGGCCGCTGAATGAAATCAGGCCAACAAAACAGACGCCATAAAAAAGTTGATGCGAACGCTGAAATTTCCCAAGATTCGCGTCAACCGATGATTAACTCGATACACATTGAGAACTTCCGCTGTTTTCAAAAACTCGGCCTGAAGGATTTTGGCAAATTCAACATCATTGTAGGCGAAAATGGTTCAGGCAAGACGGCTTTGCTGGAAGCTATTTTTTTACCCGGCAACTCTGCTGATGTGCCAGTTGTTTACCGCAATCAACGGGGAATGATTTCGCCCGGATTCTCGCCAGAGAAACAGGCGTATGAGGCGATGTTTAGCGATTTGTTTTTTGGTTTTTCAACCGATTTGCCAATTGAAATAAAAATCGTTGGTTCCTACGAGAACCTTCGGTCAGCCAGAATCTATTTCAAACCTATAACTGAAAGGCCGCTGTTGCCAGAGGGCGAATTAAAAAATGGCAGAGTCACGGACAGATTATTTACCCTCCAAACAAAGGATGCTGATAATAAAGAAAGCATTCAGCAGGTAAATCTGAAGGGTCTCATTTCCGCTGGCGGCGAACACAAGCAAGCAATTATCGCATTTGTTACTACGGGCACTGTTGGTTCGGCACACGTATTGGCGCAATTGCTTTCCGACATCCGAAAAAACAATGCAGACGGTCAAATTCAGGAAGCCGTGCATGAACTGTTTCCGGGAATCTCAGACCTTTCGCCAGAGCTTACGGGTGGTTTGGGTGAAATACATTGCAAGGTTGCTGGCTTGTCGAAAAAAGTTCCAGTTACTTTGGTATCGCATGGAATCAACAAGGTTCTGTGCATTCTTCTTTTTATTGCAACGCATCGTGGCGGTGCGGTGCTGGTTGATGAGATTGATAATGGAATTTACTACAAAGCGTTTCCCAAGATGTGGGAGGCTATAATTCGATTTTGCAATGATTTCAATGTGCAGTTTTTTGCCTCCACCCACAGCAAGGAATGTTTGAACGAATTGAGACCGTTTATCGAAAAAAACCAAGACATGTATAGGCTTGTCCGAACGGAAGGCGAGAACGGCGCAGGCCACACGGCCCGCATTTTCAAAGGCGAGAATTTTTCTGCCGCATTAGAAACAGGCACTGAAGTTAGATAAAATTCATAATGTCCGATCTTCCGATAATTCTTTTTGAGGGCGAGGAGGACAGGTCTTTTTTAGCAGAGTTACTTAAGGTTTTAGGATTACACGAAAAACTTGAATTTCACAAACAGTGCGGCGGAAAAGACAAATTCAAAAAAATTCTTGAAGGCTTGGTCATTTCAAATCGCAAGGCGATAATCATCGTTGCCGATAATGATGGCGACCCCGCTGGGGCATTCAAAAATATCCAAAGACAAATAGGTGAGGCCGGATTTACAATTCCACCAAAACAACGCGAAACAGTTGAAACGCCAAACTTGCCCCCCCTGTCGGTGCTGATGATTCCGTGGGACAACGATTCAGGATGCTTGGAAACGCTTTGTTTAAGTGCGGCAAACCCTGACTATAAAAATCAATTAGATTGCGCGGATAAACTCGTTAAATGTGCTGGTGCGGAGAAGTGGCCTATTGCGAAAAGAGCAAAATTGCGAATGAGGGGTTTTCTCTCCGCTGTTTGTAAATCTGACCCAAATACCGGACTTCGTTATGCGTGGAGCACAGATGAAAGGCCGGGCGATATTTTTCCTTTAAAAGGCGTGGTTGCTTACAATCAAATTGCTGAATACTTAAAAGGTTTTGCGATTTAAGCGCACGCTCGCTGCGCCTCTGAAAGTAGGGTGTTTCTAATCCATTCGGTTTTTTTCGATCCCGCCTTCTTTATTGCAGTCAGAATTTCGGTATATTCCGGCGAAGTGAACTGTAGATCCTGACCCGGCCCATATCAGCACCAGTCATATCGAACGCGCCAACCTGACCGTCCGTTTGTTCAATCGCAGATTCACCAGACTCACGCTTGGTTATTCCAAAAAGTTTGAATACCTGCTACACTCTACGGCGTTGTTTGTGGCGCATTACAATTTCATCCACAAGCACAAGGCACACGGCCAGACTCCGGCCCAAGCCGCCGGTCTGACTGACCACGCTTGGACGGTTGAAGAACTGCTCTGCGCCGAGTCCAAAGCAAACCCCATACCGCGAAATAAAATTTGACACCACGCTCATGTAGCACGACCTAACCGTTGGCACCCAAAAAAAATCAAACAATTAGCAATAATGGTTAAGACTGCAGGCTTGTTTTAATTCAACGTTTCTCACGGATGATGTGCACCGCGTGCCTTTGATGGCGGGCGTCGGTGGTGCGGACCAGTCCCGACGTGTCGGGGTTGGGCAGCCGCTTGGAAGACGATTCCGGCCACAATTCGCGTAAAAGGCTTCGGCCTCACGCGACAAGGGTTGCGCCTTGATACCAAGGCACGCTTGGGGTATTAAAAACGCAGCACCCAGAAGCGAGTGACGGTGGAACATTTTGTCGGCGGATTCGCGTAAAAGGGCGTAAAGCCCCGTGGGGGCCACGCCCCTTTACGGGGCCTGCGGCCTCACGCGACAGGGCGCCGCCGGGCGGAATGGCATCACAACTGGTCGCCGGTCGCGTATAAGGCTTTAGCCTCACGCGACGGGTCAGAACGTTCCTCTCCGAGAGGATGACCCGAAGTCCGGACAGGATGAGATGGCCTTGAAACGCAAATATACAAAGACGCGCGAAGCAGGGAAGTTTCTCAAATTCCCCGGGGCGAATTTTATTTCTTCGATCACCGTCCGTGACGGCATCACCACCCTTTCCGCATGAGCGATCGCAAACTGGCCTTTCTGTACTCGCCCGAAATCGAGGGGTTGAGTTACCCGCCGGATTGCCCGTTCAAAACCCAGCGCGCCAGCCTCACGCGCCAGCGTCTGAAATCGTTCGGATTGCTCGGCGGCGAGGGGCGCATCGAGGTCGCGCCGCGCAAGGCTTCACTGGCCGAGTTGAAAAAGTTTCACACCGCCCGTTATCTGCAGGAACTGCAACGGGTCGCCGGCGGTGATTTGACCGTGGAAGGCTTTCACATGGGCCTGGGTGGCCTGGACACGCCGGTGTTCAAGGACATGTTCGAATGCGGCGCCTGGGCCTGCGGCGCGGGACTGGTCGCCGCCGACTTGTTGCTGGAGAGCCGGGTGGACATCGCTTTCAATTTGCTGGGCGGTTTTCATCACGCCATGGCGGAACACGCGGCAGGATTTTGTTATTTGAACGACGTGGTGCTCGCCTGCATGAAACTGGCCGGGGCCGGGAAGCGGGTCCTGTATCTCGACGTGGATGCGCATCACGGCGACGGAGTGCAGTCGGCTTTTTATCAGCGCAAGGATGTAATGACCGTCTCGTTGCATGAAACCGGCAGGACACTTTTCCCCTGGGGCGGTTTTGAAAATGAAACCGGCGAAGGCCCGGGCCGGGGATATAACGTCAATGTTCCGCTGCCGCCCGAAACCTATGATGAGGCTTTTCTGACGGCGTTCGACAGCGTCGCGGTCCCGCTGGTGGAATTTTTCCGTCCCGATGTCATGGTGTTGGAACTGGGGATGGACATGCTGGCGGGCGATCCGCTGACGCATCTGCGCATGACCAACAACGTGGTGGTGGAAGTCATCGAACGGCTGTTGCGGTTCAATCATCCGATGCTGGTGGCGGGCGGCGGCGGGTATCACGTCGAGAACACCGTGCGTGGCTGGGCCTTGGCCTGGCGGACGTGTTGCGGCGGGGATGAGGAATGTGATTTTGGCCTGGGCATGGGCGGCGTGATGCTGGCCAGCACCGAATGGGCGGGCGGCCTGCGGGACCGGACCCTGGCCGTCACGACGGAGCAACGCCGGGCCGTTGAACCGGAGTTGCAGGCCACCATTAACATGATCACCAACAATATCTTCCGGCCTCTTGGCATTCAGGCCGGCTCCGGCCAGGGAGTGACGACGCCCGGCCGGTTTTGCTAAATTCACGACCATTCACGACAACATCAAACAACAAAGAAACCTATCATGACAACTCCAACCAAGACCGTTTCCACCAGTTCGCTGATGCAGGAAAACCGGACGTTTCCGCCCAGCCCGGAAGTGATCAAACGCGCCTACATCAACGCCGAGCAATACAAAAAGATGTATGAACGCTCGATCAACGACCCGGACGGGTTCTGGCTCGAACAGGCCGCGACGCTCGACTGGTTCAAGAAACCCACGGTGGGCCGCAAATACGTGTGGGATACCGCCCGGAAACGCATCGAGCACACCTGGTTTGAAGACGGACAGCTCAACATCAGCGTCAACTGCCTCGACCGCCATCTCAAGAGCAAGGGCACCAAACCCGCGATCATCTGGCAGGGCGAGCCGGAAAACGACGTGGTCACACTCACCTACGAACAGTTGCACCAGCAAGTCTGCAAGTTCGCCAATGTGCTGAAATCGCTCGGCATCAAAAAGGGCGACCGCGTCTCGATTTACCTGCCCATGATTCCCGAACTGCCCATCGTGATGCTGGCCTGCACGCGGATTGGCGCGATCCACTCGATCGTCTTCGGCGGATTCAGCGCGGATGCGCTGGCCGGACGCATCAGCGATTCGGCGTGCCGGCTGCTCATCACTTCGAACACTTCGTTGCGCTCCGGCAAGAGCATTCCGCTGAAGGGCATCGCGGATGAAGCATTGAAGCAAACTCCGAGCATCGAGAAGGTCATCGTCGTCAAACGCAACGACACCCCATGCAACATGGTCGCCGGTCGCGACGTCTGGTATCACGACCTCATGGCCAAGGCGGACGCCAACTGCCCGCCGGCGGTCATGAACGCCGAGGACCAGTTGTTCATCCTCTACACCTCCGGCTCCACCGGCAAACCCAAGGGGGTCGTCCACACCACGGCCGGTTACCTGCTGCACGCCGCCTTGACCCACAAATACATTTTCGACGTTCACGACGACGACATTTTCTGGTGCACCGCCGACATCGGCTGGGTCACGGGCCACAGCTACATCGTTTATGGCCCGCTCTGCAACGGCGCGACCAGTTTGATGTTCGAAGGCGTGCCGACGTTCCCGGATGCCGGACGTTTCTGGCACATCGTGCAGAAGTTCAAAGTGACTGTTTTCTACACCGCGCCGACCGCCATCCGCTCGCTCATCCGCCTCGGCGAAGAATGGCCGAACAAGTACGACATGAGTACACTCCGCACCCTCGGCTCCGTGGGCGAACCCATCAATCCCGAGGCATGGGTCTGGTATCATCGCGTCATTGGCAAGGGCCGTTGCCCCATCGTGGACACGTGGTGGCAGACCGAGACCGGCGGCATCCTCATCAATCCGCTGCCCGGCGCGCACACGCTCAAACCCGGCAGCGCC
>Ga0187885_10003054_pt1 | contig 15341 bp, 15 predicted proteins | sample June2016WEW_20_1_3_FD_132970 | JGI IMG/M metagenome (GOLD analysis project Ga0187885, IMG submission 132970) | Peatland microbial communities from SPRUCE experiment site at the Marcell Experimental Forest, Minnesota, USA - June2016WEW_20_100 | ecosystem: Environmental > Terrestrial > Soil >... | reverse complement strand
TCGCAGTTCGTAGCGGAGAGCGGCAAGATCGTTCCCCGTCGCCTGACCGGTGTATGCACGCCGCATCAGCGTCGCCTGAGCGAGGCAATCAAACAGGCGCGTAACATCGCGCTGCTGCCGTTTGGCGGGCGGTAAGAGACCGTTGTCAGTTGCCGGTTGTCAGTTGTCAGTTTGGAAGTGCGCGAGCATTTCCGGCTGACGGTGGGCGAGCCCGGAGGGCGAAATTAATTTAGCCCAGGGCGGAAGCCCTGGGTATGCAGGCCAAGAAGATCGGAGTCCCTTCAGGGACGACACAAGGGACGAGGGGCATCGCCCCGAACCCAGACGGAGTTTCGAACAATGGAAGTTATCCTCAAAGAAGACGTATCCAAGCTCGGCTCACGCGGCGACGTAGTTAAAGTGGCCGAGGGCTATGGCCGCAACTATCTTCTGCCCAAGAAGCTGGCGATTGAAGCTACGCCGGCCAACCGCGCCGTCATCGAGCAGATGAAGGCTTCCGCCGTGCGGCGCGTGGCTCGCGAGAAGGGCGACGCCGAAGCGCAGGGCAAACAACTGGCGGGCGTCGAAGTGAGCTTCACTCGCAAGTCTGGCGACCATGACCAGCTTTTCGGCTCCGTCACATCGGCCGACATCGCGCGCGAGCTCGAGCACAAGGGCCATAACGTCGATCGCCGCAAGATCCTGCTGGAAGAGCCACTGAAACACGTGGGCGAGTTCAACGTACTGATCAAGCTGCATCGGGACGTGATCGTGCCGGTGAAAGTGGCGATCCAGAAGGAAGCGGTCGCCGAAGAGGCCAGTGAGTCCGCGGGCGAAGAGAGCGGCGCCGAAGCATAACGTTGGCAGAAATGTATCGACGAAGGGCGCCGCTGCGGGCGCACTCACACAACTTCCTCTCACCAGATCCGTCGCACTCCATACATCTCGAAGATGCGATCAGCGCTGATAATCGGCCAGCCAGTCGCCTGCGCCTGCGCCGCCAACATGCGGTCAAAGGGATCGTCGTGATGGCGGGGCAGCAGGCCGGCCCGGATCGCGTGGGCGGAATCGATGGGGAGTTCGGAAAAACTCTGCGCGTCGAGAACCTCGTCCCAGCGTGACAACAAGACTTGGGAGTCGAACTTCTTAAGGTTTGTTTTGATGGCAAGTTCCCACGGCACGACCGCTGAGATCACCATCGAGTTTGCCGTAGCGTCAATTGCACTTCGCGCCGCGGGTGACAGACGTACAGATCCGTCCAGCCACCATCGTAGCGTGTGCGTATCGAGCAAGGCGATCATTTAAACCCCAACTCCCGAAGTTCCTCGTCGGTGAGGGGATCAAAGGCATCAGGCGCCGACCAGATCTGACCCTTTAGCATGTCAGGAATACGTTTCTTGGCCACGCTGCTGATCGGCACAAGCCTGGCAACCGGGTCTTTGCCACGCGTAATGATCACTTCCTTGCCCTTCTGGGCTTCTTTAATCAGCCGCGAGAGGTTGGTCTTGGCCTGATGGACTGTATAACTCATTAGCTAAGTATAATTAGCTAATCTCGCGTGGGTCAAGCAACGATCCCGGGGCAGGATCACTGAAATCCCAACTCGCGCATCTCTTCATCGGTGAGGGGATCGAATGCGTCCGGCGCGGACCACAGTTGTCCCTTAAACATTCCCGGCACACGTTTTTTGGCCACGCTGGTAATCGGCACGATCTTGGCGACAGGTTCCTTGCCACGCGTGATGACCACTTCCTTACCGCTCTGGGCTTCCTTGATCAGTCGCGAGAGGTTGGTTTTGGCCTGATGGACGGCGTAGCTCATTAGCTAAGTTTATTTAGCTAATGACTGCCCGGTCAATGGCTGTCTATCTTTGCATTTAGCACTTAGCATTTAGCACTTAGCCAAAAGCATTTGTACCAAGTCGTTGCAAACGTAGGAGTCTTTCGGTGCACTACAGCCGAAGTGCCGAGGCCAAACACCAAGTGCTAAGTGCCAACTGCCAAGTGCCAACTGCTAACTGCTAACTGCTAACTGCAAGAAACCCGCGTAGTAAACCCGGTTCCTGAACCCCCGCATGTCTTCCCGCGTAAGTACTAGAGGAAGGGGACTATAATTCGCTCACGGTTTCTCCCCGCGCCCGTCTATCTAGTTGCAGGCACGAGAATTGGCTTGCCAATTACAAAGCAGGTAGAAACCAGAGATGCCGGCCGAAGCGGTAGCAGTTTCCCTCACGGTTGGCCCGGGACTTGCACCTCAACGAGCGCCTAAGCAGCGCGATTTGAGACCCCCGGCGCTTCGTCCTCCTGAGGCGTGGCAGGAGACGGGCAAAGCGTCAGCAGTACGCGTGGGGCAGGCCCAGAGCCGCATGAACGACACGGAGCTGATCCGGGAAGCACAGCGTGGCAATCACGCCGCGTTCGAGGAACTGGTGCGCCAGTACGACGGTCCCGTGCTCCGTCTGGCGTATCACCTGACGCGCTCTGAGCAGGACGCCCAGGACATCTACCAGGAAGCGTTTCTCAAGGCCTACCGGAACATCGGCAATTTCCGCTTCGAGTGCTCGTTCTACACCTGGATCTATCGCATCGTCACCAACCTGTGTCTCGACTTGCTGCGTAAACGGCAGGTGCGCAAGGAAGACTCGGGCATTGCGACCGACTCCGAAGGCGGCACCTATGATCTGCTCGATCAGGTGGCCGACGTGCGATCGGGAGCCAGTCCTGAACGAGACTTAATGCGGCGCGAGTTGGGCGCGCGGATCGCCAAGGCGCTGAAGAAACTGACGCCGCGCGAGCGCATGGTCTTCGAGATGAAGCATTACCAGGGGCTGAAGCTGCGCACCATCGGCGAGATTTTGAATACGACAGAAGAGACAGCGAAGAACACATTATTCCGCGGCACGCAAAAGCTGCGGGCGGCATTGAAGGATGCGAGATGAAGAAGCAACTAGCAACTAGTAACTAGCTAAAGCAGTCGATCTAGCGGTTTTGCTAATTGCTAGTTGCTAAGTACCCTCGAACGAAGTGAGAGGTTTTATGAATTGCGATTGGGTACAACAGAACATTTGCCTGTACCTCTATAACGAGCTGGCCGACGACGCCCGGCATGAGGTGGAGCAGCACATTCAGCGCTGCAAAGACTGCGCAGCCGAGCTGGCTGCTCAGCAGGAGTTTCAGGCAGAGATGAACGCTTTGCCGGCGGAAGATCCCTCGGCCAGCTTCCTGGCGGCGGCTCGGATGCGGCTGCAGGAAGCGCTCGAGACCACGCAGCAGAATCGTGCCTGGTATCACCGGCTGGCTTTCGATCCCACGGCATGGTTGCGACAGGTTCGTTTTTCGCCCGCGCTCGCGGCAGTGTTGCTGATCGTCGGCTTTGGCGGCGGGCTGGGGACGATGTACCGCGCGCTGGGTGGATTTCGTCCTCCCCCGCGGACCGAGATTCAGGGAGCTTCCATCGCCGGCATTACTTCGATTGACCGGCAGCCCAATTCCGACAAAGTCAAGATCAACTACGAGCGCATGGTGCCCGATTCGGTAGAGGGACCGGTCAGCGATGCCCAGATTAAAGAACTACTGGCCTTCGCGGCCAAAAACAATAACAACAATCCCGGGGTGCGGCTCGATGTGGTGGATGCGCTGAACAGCCAGCCCGACGATCCTCGGGTGCGCGAAGCCCTGACCTATGCGTTGCGCTACGACAGCAACCCGGGAGTTCGACTGAAGGTGTTGGATGGCTTGGGCTCTTATGTGAAGCAGGACATCCGGGTGCGCAACGCTGTTCTTGAGGCCTTGTTGAATGACAGCAACCTGGGCGTACGCAGCGGGGCGCTGCTTGCGCTGGAACCGGTAAGCGCTGACAGCAGCGTGCGTATGGCGCTGCAGCAGTTGGCAAAGGAAGATCCCAGCCCTTACATTCGAACTGAATCGCAGCGCGTGTTGTCGTCAATGCCAAACATCGACTAATCATCAAGGAACTGAGTTAGAGAGAAATGGCCGATCGCAAACGTAAGGAAAAACAAAATCACCAGCGAGCTACACAGCCGGAGAGAAAGACCATCAAGAAATCTTCTCTGTGCCTCTGTGCTTGTGTGGTGGTGTTTGCGGTTGTGCTTCCAGTTTGCGCGCAACAATCGCGGATCTATCGCGATGGCAATTCCTGGGTGGAAGAGATTACGGGGACCATGCCTGCGGCCCGCGAGCTGCATGTCACCACGGACCTGGGCTCGGTTCAAGTGCAAGGTAATTCGCCGCGTGTGTCCTATCTTGTCCGCAAGCGTTCCTATGCTGTCAGCGAGAAGGATGCGCGAAAGCAGTTTGAGCAATTGCGTGTTTCGGCGGTCAAGGCCGGCGAGAGCGACTCCATCGAGGGCAAGACCGGCAAGAAGACCTTGGCGCGATTCGGAGCCGAATTTATTGTGCAGGTGCCTCACGACCTCGGCCTGGTAAAAGTTCAGACGCGCAGCGGCTCGCTGGCATTTAGTTCGATTGCGGCTACCATCGTGGCGACGACCGGTGCAGGTCTGATCAAGCTCGACGATCTGGCTGGTCCGGTGAAGATTGCCAGCGGCGGCGGCAATGTCGAGGCCGGCAATCTGGGCAGCGATCTCACGCTCACCAGCGGTGCCGCGGATGTTCGCGTGGCGAACGTGGGCGGGCTGACACAGGTCAACCTGGGGGGCGGCCGTGTTTATATCGGATCGTCGCGGGCCTCTACGATCCAAACCGGCGCCGGCAGCATTCAGGTGCAGAAATGCCTGGGTGATCTGCACGTAGTGAGCGGCGGGGGCAACTTGTATCTGGGTGATATCGATGGCGCTGTTAAGGCTGAGACCGAAGGCGGTAGCGTGCGCCTGAGCAGCGCTACAGGTCCGGTGCAAGTCACTACGGGCGGCGGCAGCGTGGCGCTGTTCCGGCTGAGCCGCGGGGCGCAAGTAGAAACTGGAGCGGGGCCGATAACGGTGGAATTCATTGGCAATCGCGGTTTCGCCGATTCGTTTCTCCATACCGCCGCGGGCGATGTGGCTGTATGTTTTGCCAGCAATCTGCCGGTCACGGTACATGCCACGTCGGATATGGCGAGCGGTCGCGGCATATCCTCGGAGTTCCCCGGCTTGAATATCACACAGCAAGGTGGCCAATGGAGTCCGAGGTCGATGTCGGCTGAAGGAGCTATCAACGGCGGTGGTCCGGCGTTGAGGATTCGGACTACCATTGGGCAGATCGCTTTTCGGAGATGTCAGTAGATTTGGGGTTGGACGTTATGCGTACACGCAATAGAGTTTCGTTCGTTGCCTGGTTCATAGCCGCTATGATTCTCCCGACGATGGCTGAACCGGCGGCCCAGCCGTGGCCGGAAGCGCATTCGGGCGCGTACCTGGGTGTGCAAATTACTGCCGTTACACCGCAGCGGGCTTCTGCGCTGAAGCTGCAGGAATCGGCGGGCGCCATCATCACCTACGTCGACCAGGACGGTCCTGCCTGCCATGCCGGTCTGATGGAGAACGATGTTGTGGTTGCCTTCGACGGCTCCAAGGTTGACGGGCCCGAGCAGCTGCAAGGCTTGATCCACGCCAGTCCTCCGCAGAAAACGATAACCCTCACCATTGTGCGCAATGGTCAACGCAAGGACCTGAAAGTGACGCTCGGGACCTGGAACGTCATGTCCCACGCTCGCGCTATGCCGGCGATCGTGCTGGGCAATCCGCCGCCGCCGCATGCGTATCCTCCAGACCTCGAGATTCCATCCTTCACCGTGCTCTCAGCGCGTCACGGGCTGGTGGTGGAAAGTTTAAGTCCGCAGCTGGCGGACTTCTTCGGCGTGCCGCGTGGGCATGGCGTGCTGGTACGCTCGGTTGAAGGAGGCAGTCCTGCGGCAGCCGCCGGTCTGAAAGCGGGAGACATCATCCTGAAGGTCAACAACGAGACCGTGCACGACATGGCCGACTGGCAACGTGGCATGCACGTTCAAGCCACCAAGGTCTCGGTCGGCATCTGGCGCGACAAGCACGAACAGACTGTGGTCATCAATGTTCCCGGACCGGCCGACACCTCGCGGCTTCAGCCAGAGGACTGGTTGAACCTGGATACCGAGGCGCAGGCACTTCGCGATGAGATGGCGCAGATGCGCCCTGAAATGGAGCGCAGCCAAAACGAAATGATTGCGCAATCGGGGCCCAGCGAAAAAGAGCTGGAGCAGATGCGCAGCGAGATCGAGAAGTCGCTGAAGCATCAGCAGAAGGACATCGACAAGATGTCTCGCGAACTGGCGAAATCGGCCAAGCCTACGCAGAAAGAAATGGAACAGATGAAGCGCCAGTTACAGGCTTCGCTGCCCAGTCAGAAAGATCTCGACGAGATGCGGCGTCAGGTCGAGCAATCGGTGCCCAGCCAGAAAGATATTGACGAGATGAAGCGCCAGCTACAAACTTCACTGCCCAGTCAGAAAGATCTCGACGAGATGCGACACCAGATCGAGTCTTCCATGAAGAACTTGACGCCTGAGATGCAACAGCAGATGGAACAGCTCAAGAAGCAAATGGAGGAGCAGAAATTCGATCTGCAGCAGATGCTGAAAGACTTCAACAAAGGGAGCGAGTTCTAGCAGGTTGCGTAAGCACCCGGGGAAAGCAGGTCCCTCGTCGGCCTGAAGGCCTCCTCGTGATGACAACCATAAACGATTCGCAAATTTTTTCCGCCTAGCCGCTGCTTTGCCACTTCCGGTCCACTAACTCAATCACACCGTACAGCACCACGCACAGCCAAAAGTCGACGATCAATCCCAGGTCGAGCCGATCGGGATGGTGCCGGCCCGCGGGCGGCAAGTGCGGCATCAGGACAAAGTAGTAAAGAAGATTGCCGACCACCACGGCAACTGTCTGCTTGAGAAGTTTGCGAAGCACTATTGAATTGGACACCGGCTGCGGGTGTTCTGATGCCAGGAAAGCGGCAATTGGCACTTAGCAATTAGCACTTAGGAAAATGCCACAGCTAGTCCGACTTGCTAACTGCCAAGTGCTAACGGCTAACTGCCGCTTTCTTCATTTACTATCCTTCTGTGCTCGACCTCGCGACCAATGTGCAGTACGTCAAAGGCATCGGCCCCAGGTTCGCCGAGATTCTGCTGGAGAAGGGCATCAGTACAGTCGAGGACCTGCTTTACTACCTGCCCTTCCGCTACGAAGATCGCCTGAACCCGCGCGGCATTGGCGAGCTGCGAGTGGGCGAGATGGCCAGCGTCATCGCGGAAGTCCGCACCTTCGGCCTGTTCCGCACGCGCCGCATGCCCCTGTTCGAGATGACCGTCGGCCAGGGCCGCGACACGCTGAAGTGCATCTGGTTCAACGCAACCTATTTGCAGGACAAGTTCCGAGCCGGAATGCTGGTTGCCCTGTATGGCAAAGTTGAGGCGGGCGACCGCGGCGGACATCGCTTCCAGATCCTGCAACCGCAGTTCGAGGTCCTGCACGATCCTTCCGAATCTTCGGGCGACGGCGGCGAGGAGCAGAAGTGGCAGTCGCTGGAGGTGGGCCGCATCGTTCCCATCTACGAAGCCGCCGGCAATGGACGGCTCACCGCGCGCTGGTTTCGCCGTGTGATCCACGGCATGTTGGAGAACCTCGATCAAGACGTCTCCGACGCGATTCCTGCTACGGTTCGCGGTCGCATGGAGCTAATCGACCGGCGTCGCGCCTTTTGGCAGGCGCATTGGCCCGAGGTTGGCGAAAGTCTCACCAAGCTACAAGCGGCGCGTACGCCTGCGCACATCCGACTTATCTTCGAGGAGCTTTTCTTCCTTGAGCTCGGGCTGGAACTCAAACGCCGCAAGATGCGCGCCCAGACCGGCATTGCGTTCCCCATCAACGATCGAGTACGCGATGCGGTCAAGCGCATCTTGCCGTTTCATCCTACGGCCGCGCAGAAGCGGGTGTTGAAGGAAATTGCCGGCGACATGGCGGCGCCTGCGCCGATGCGCCGCCTATTGCAAGGCGATGTCGGTTCCGGCAAAACTATCGTCGCGCTGGAAGCTGCGGTCATCGCTATCGAGAATGGCTACCAGGTCGCGCTGATGGCGCCGACGGAAATTCTGGCGACGCAGCATTATCTTTCGGCGCGGCACATCCTCGAAGCCGCTGGATACCGGATCGTGCTTCTCACCGGTTCGCAGGAGTCCGGCCGCAAGAAGCAAGTGCGACATCACATCGCGCAAGGCAATGCGCAACTGGTGATCGGCACTCATGCACTCATTCAGGAGACGGTGGAATTCGACAAGCTCGGCCTGGTGATTGTCGACGAGCAGCATCGCTTCGGCGTGATGCAGCGCTTCCGCCTGATGAAGAAGTCCGATGAAGCTGAACCTGACGTTCTGGTGATGACGGCGACGCCGATTCCGCGAACGCTGGCGCTGACGATTTATGGCGATCTTGACACCAGCATCCTCGACGAGCTGCCGCCGGGACGCACGGCCATAACGACTCGCCTGGTTGGCGATGAGCGCGCCGACGAAGTCTGGCAGTTCGTACGCAAGCAGGTCGCAGCTGGACATCAGGCTTACGTCGTCTATCCCGTGATCGAAGAAGGCGCGATGGAGGGAGAGTTAAAGGCAGCCATCAAGATGCATGACCGGCTGCGCTCGCATGAGTTCGCCAGCCTGCACGTTGGCCTGCTGCACGGCCGCATGAACGCCGACGACAAAGATGCGACGATGGCGAGTTTCAAACGCGGCGAAATCGATGTCCTGGTCTCGACGACCGTGATTGAAGTTGGCGTGGATGTGCCCAATGCCAACGTTATGGTCGTCGAGCACGCGGAGCGCTTCGGGCTGTCGCAGATGCATCAGCTGCGCGGCCGCATCGGACGTGGCGCGGCCAAGTCGTATTGCGTCCTGATGACCGGTGGCAAGGTTTCGGTGGAAGCGCAGCAACGGCTGGACGCGATGGTGCGCACGCAGAACGGATTCGAGATCGCTGAGCTCGACCTGGAACAACGCGGTCCGGGCGAATTCTTTGGCACTCGCCAAGCCGGAATACCAAACTTCCGTGTCGCCAACCTGTTACGTGATCGCGACCTGCTGGAAGCCGCGCGCAAGGAAGCGCGCTACGTTCTCGCCGGGCCAAATGCGGATGTTACGAAAGAGGAGATCGCCCGAGCGGTGAACCATCTGCGCAGCCATTGGAACCGGCGGTATGGATTGGTTGAGGTAGGGTGACGCTTGGAAGGCTCCAACTAGTTTTCTCGCGGTGTCATCCCGACCAAGGGCTTCAGCCCCCGCGGAGGGCCTGCTGCTCCTTCGTTTGCAGAAATCCATACATCCGCAGTTCCGGCGTGGTGAATAGTTTTCGACAGAGCATAGGGCTGCTGGCGTCCGGCCTGGCGCACTACCGGCGAAAAACAGGTCCCTCCACTCCGGCTGAAGCCGTCGGTCGGGATGACACTTCAAGACAGAGAACTGCATCCAATCTTCAAGGGAGTCCTAATGCTCGATCCTAAAGAGATTTTGACGACGCTGGCCGATCGTTTCAGCACCACCGGAAAGGTGCAGAACGTATTCGGCGAACCGATTGAAGCGCACGGCAAGACCATCATTCCAGTTGCGCGCGTGCACTATGGCCTGGGTGCGGGCGGAGGCGGCGAAAACAAAACGGGGACTGATGACGCCGTGGGAGGATCGGGCGGCGGCGGAGGCGTGAAGGTCACGCCCATCGGTGTGTTGGAAGTTACAGAAGCCGGGGCGCGCTTCGTGCGCTTCTTCGATCCGCAAATGGCCACGGGGCTGATCGCCGGTGGAATCATGATCGGATTGCTGCTGCGGCGGCTGTTCCGACGGAATTAGTTGGCGATAGGAATTATGACAGTTAAATCGTCTTGTGCCAGAGCATGGCTTCAGCGCTGTGCGTGAGCCCCGTCTAGTTCCCAGGATATCTGTGTCGTAGCTGTGCCGCCGCTCTGCGGCTCAGTTGTTTTTCCCACTCCACCCGGGGCTTACGCCCCGGGCTAACGGCATAGCCGCCGCTGGCGCGGCTGGATTTACAGTCTCGTAAGCCGGGGGTGGGCGCGAGAAGTACTTTCCGTCCCCGCGTGATGGCGGCACAGCTTGCTCTTCCATAGTCCCACGGCGCAAACTGGAACACCGTGACCGCCAACAGCAAGCACGACCTGTCTCGCCTGCTTCCTTCGGTTGACGAGCTGCTGCGCAAAGAGGGTGTACAGACATTGGCGCATCGATTCGGCCACGCAGTGACGGTAGAAGCTGCGCGTTTTCTTGTTGACGAGCTGCGCAGCGAAATCGCCGCCGGCACGCTCGACGAGTCCCAACTCACAGCTGCCATCGATAACGCACCGCAAGAGCTGGAACGGCGGCTGCAACAGTTTTTGTCTTACTCGCTGCGCCCCGTCATCAACGCAACCGGCGTCATCCTGCACACCAATCTAGGGCGTGCGCCGCTCAGCCAGGACGCGTTGCGGCATGTCGCGGAGATTTCGCAAGGCTATTCCAATCTCGAGTTCGATCTTTCTACGGGCGAGCGCGGCAAACGCGACGTTCACGTCAGCCGCTTGTTTGCGAAGTTGTTGAACACTGCCAATCGCGAGGTATCGACGATTGTCGTGAACAACAATGCTGCCGCCGTGCTGCTGGCGCTGAATTCATTGGCCGAGGGCGGCGAGGTCATCGTCTCGCGCGGCGAACTGGTGGAGATTGGCGGATCGTTTCGCATTCCCGACGTGATGGCCAAGTCCGGAGCGATACTGCGCGAAGTCGGCACCACCAATCGCACTCGCCTCGCTGACTACGAGAGCACCATTACCGAAAGAACGAAACTGCTGCTGCGGGTCCATCGCTCTAACTTTCAGATTGTTGGTTTCACCGAGCAGCCTTCGCTGGAAGAGTTGGTTAAGCTTGGCCGCAAACACAACGTCGCGGTGATGGAAGACCTGGGCAGCGGCGAGCTCTTCGATCTGCGTCAAGTTGGCGTGCACGGCGAGCCGATGATTGCCGACAGCCTGCGCGCCGGTGTCGACGTCGTGACCTATAGCGGTGACAAGCTGCTGGGCGGCCCGCAGGCCGGCCTCATCACTGGCGATCGCGAATTGGTTGGGAAGATCCGGTCGAATCCGCTGTTCCGTGCGCTGCGCGTGGACAAGATGTTCTACGCGGCGCTGGAGGCGACACTGTTCGCCTATCTGCGCGCGGACTACGATTCGATTCCGGCGCTGCGCATGTTGCGAGTCTCTCAAGACGAATTGCAGCATCGCGCGGAGCATATCGCGCGACAACTGCGAATCAGCTCACCTCAGCTTGAGATTGAGGTTGTGGAATCGAGTTCGGTGCTGGGCGGCGGCACCGCGCCGGGATCGACGCTGGCGTCGCGAGCGCTGGCTGTTAGGAGCGGCAAACTTTCGTCCGACGAGATGCTGAGGCGCCTGCGACAATGGGCGATGCCGATCATCGCGCGGGTCGAGGATGATCGCGTGCTGCTCGACCTGCGCACGGTTGAGGCGGCGCAGGATGCGACAATCATTGCCGCCTTGGAAAGCATTTCCAATTGAATGGCGACGGTCTACACTATCGGCCATTCCACCCGCACGCTGGATGAACTCGTCGCTGCGCTGCAGGCCCACCGCATCGCCACGTTGGTCGATATCCGCGCGTTTCCCATGTCGCGGCGCTTGCCGCACTTCAATCGCGAATCACTCGAAGTCGAACTGCCAAAACACGGCATCGCGTACGTGTGGATGAAGGAACTCGGCGGCCGCCGCAAGAAAATTCGTAACGACTCCCCGAACATCGGCCTGCGCAATGACTCCTTCCGCAATTACGCCGACTACATGCTGACGCCGGAGTTTGGCCAGGCCGTCGCACGACTACTGGAGCTGGCTGAGCGGGGCAATGCCGCAATCATGTGCGCGGAGCGGATGTACTTTCAGTGCCATCGCATGCTGGTCAGCGACTACCTGACTGCGCACGGCCACACGGTGTTGCACATTGATGACGACACACACCCGCCGCGTCCGCACAAACTAATGGCGGAGGCGCATATAGTGAACGGGCAATTGCTGTACAACGCGCAGGAGTTGTTCTAGCTGTCGGCTGACCGTCGCCGGTGTTGAGAAGCCGCATTCTGTTTGGCGATCGGCGGAGCGGGACAAAACGTGTCACTGGTTCTGACGGCAGCCAAATGCTGCGGAAGTTTCGTATCATACCGGGTTGGGGAAACTCTGATTAAGTCACAGCGAGGTCCCTCAGCGGCTAAAGCCGCGAAGATTTTGTGGCGTTTATGGACGGCCTGAAGGCCGTCCCCTTCGAGAGATCAGACTTAGTTAGAGTTTCCTTAGGAATTTCCGGAGACGGTGAGACGAGTGGCTGCTGTTCGCGAGAAAGCTCGGACAAAGAATCGAAGAGGAGCGCAGGCCCCGCGCCGCGCCGGCCTGACTCTATCGCCGCGCACGCGCGTCGTGTTGCTTGTTGCCGGCATTGTGATCGCCACCGTCGCGCTTTACTACCCTGTTGCCAGCCACCCGTTTCTGAATTACGACGACGACATCTATGTTCTCCACAATCCCCAGGTGCAGGCGGGTTTGAGTTGGGAGACCGTCAAGTGGGCCTTTACGTCGTTGTATGCGTCGAACTGGCATCCGCTGACCTGGCTCTCGCACGCGCTGGACTATCAGATGTTCAATCTGGATGCGGGCAGGCATCACGAGATGAACTTGCTGCTGCACGTCATCAACGTGATTCTGTTGTTCTGGGTGCTGTGGCGAGCTACCGGCTATGCAGGCCGGAGTGCGATGGTCGCCGCACTTTTCGCGCTGCATCCGATCAACGTTGAGTCGGTGGCGTGGATTGCGGAGCGCAAGAACCTGCTGAGCATGATGTTCTTCCTTCTCGCGCTGGGCGCCTATGGGTGGTATGCTCGCAGGCCGCGCGTGGCTCGCTACCCGGTTGTCGCATCCTTTTACGCCCTCGGATTAATGGCCAAGCCGCAAGTCATCACCTTGCCGTTTGTCCTGTTGCTGTGGGATTACTGGCCGCTCCAAAGAATGTCTCCCGCAGGGGCAGGTTCAGCGGCTACAGACGGCGAGGCGGCGATCCCGGCGAAGACATTCTCCTGGCTGCTGTTGGAGAAGCTTCCCTTGCTGGCGCTTGCCGTAGCCAGCGCGCTCATAACCGTTCACGCTCAATATGAATCCGGCGCCATGAGCGGTCCTCACTGGCAGCCATTCCGGCTGCGTATCGAGAATGCGTTCTTTGCCTATGCACGCTACCTGGGCAAGGCCATCTGGCCTTCGCACTTGACCCTGATCTACCCCCATCCCGGAAATTCCATCAGAATCTGGCAGGTGGTGGCGGCAGTTCTGCTGCTGCTGGCGATTACGGCTCTGATGGTTGCCGCACGTCATCGCCGGCGTTATCTCCTGGTTGGCTGGTTGTGGTTTCTGGGAACCATGGTTCCCATGATCGGTATCGTGCAAGTGGGAGTGCAGGCGATGGCTGATCGCTACGCTTATCTGCCTTTTGTAGGGCTCTTCATCATGATTTGCTGGGCAGCAGCGGACTGGGCGGAGCAGCGGCACTTGGCGCCTGCTTGGCAGTGGGGAGCCAGTGTCGCTGTCCTGTTGGCGCTGGCGGTGACGGCCCGTCATCAGCTTGACTACTGGAGCGACAACACAAAGTTGTGGGCGCGGATCATAGCGTTGCAAGCGCAGCAGGCTAACCCTGACAATTGGGTGGCCGAAAACAATATGGGCCATGCCTTGCTCAAGTTGGGAGAGGTGGAAGAAGCGATGCCGCACTTTCGCGCGGCCGTGGCCATAAATCCGGTTGACCCCGACAGCAATCTCAACATCGGCGCCTACGAGCAGCAGAACAAGCACCTGGTGGCCGCCATTGAGCAGTACCAGAAAGTAATCGCGATGACGCGGAACACGCCCAGGCTGAACGCTCAGACCCGGGCACAAGCTTTCAGCAATATGGGCCTTGCCTACCGCGGCCTAAAGGATTATGCGCAGGCGCGCGCGAGTTTTCAGCAGGCCGTAAGCATCAATCCCGATGACGCCCGTTCCTGGCTGGGAATCGCAATCCTGGCGCAGAAGTCGGGAGATCTCAACACGGCGATTCAGGCATATAGAAATGCGATGAAGATGGCTCCTTCGGATTGGGAATATCTGCTGCTGGCCGGCGCCCTTGAGCAGGATGGACGTCATGAGGAGGCGCAAGCGGCGACGCAACGGGCCGCAGCCATCTCACAGAATATTGAGCAGGCGAAAAGAACCGCCGACAACGTGCTGGGACAATAAGGCCGCTTTTTCGCTCTTCGCCATTCGCTCTTCGCATATTCGCTCAGGCCTAATTTCAACTGCCGTGACCCAGTGTACGGCACCGACACAAGTCGACAAACTGAATCCAGGAGTCCAGTTCTGGCGAAAAGCGAAAAGCGAATAGCGAATAGCGGCCTCTCTGCTACCATCTACTCTCGATGAAACAGGCCGTCTTCCGCGAACGCAACAAGCGTTACTACCGCGTTCTGCACACTCCAATCTGGATCTGGGTCTTCTGGGTGCTGCCCGGCTGGCCGCTCACCTACGACCTCTACACCCACGGTCCTGACCGTCGCCATTGGATCTGGCTGGCCATCATCCTCGCCTTCGTGGCCTGGCGCGGCCTCGCGGGGCGGCTGCCGGGATGCGAGCCTCGGCCTTACATCACCCACTACGGCGTGCATCAGCCGAACCTGCCTTATCGCGTGGTGTGCTACACCTCGGCGTGGATCGACATCATCGTTCCCTATGCGCTCAACCTCATCGGCTTGATCGTCGCGTCGATCAATGGCCGCTGGATGCTGAAGGACCTGTACCGCTACGGCTACTATCCGCTGGCGCTGGCCGTGGTGCTGGCGACCGTCCTTGACTGGACGCCGCGCGCGCGCCGCGACACCGCTGGCGAAGGCGCGGAGCGCGCCTGGTTCTACGTCGCCATCTGGACGGTCGTTCCCACACAGGTCATCAACTGGGGCGCATGGCGCTTCGGCAAGTTCATGGACGTGGGGCCGTTGCCGCTGGCGCGCGTCAGGCTGGTAGTCTGCCTGCTTTCGACAGCGCTGTTCTTTCTGCTGGGATATTCGCAGAAGCTTCCGCGGACAACGCGCCACTACGAAGGTGTCGCCGCAGCAGGCGTTTAGCTTCGAGCTCCGGGCCGCGAGCCTTGTATGACCCCGATCTCTTCTTTCCCCTGGGAAGGTGGTAGAGCTGGCCTTTAGGCCAGCGTCAGCCCGCGCCGTCAAATCCGAGCCGGCTTCAGCCGGCGGCACTCTTGCCTTCGGCTTTCAGATCCTTCACCAGCCGCTGAAACGCCTTCTGATACGAGTCGTG
>Ga0187885_10003045_pt1 | contig 15384 bp, 16 predicted proteins | sample June2016WEW_20_1_3_FD_132970 | JGI IMG/M metagenome (GOLD analysis project Ga0187885, IMG submission 132970) | Peatland microbial communities from SPRUCE experiment site at the Marcell Experimental Forest, Minnesota, USA - June2016WEW_20_100 | ecosystem: Environmental > Terrestrial > Soil >... | reverse complement strand
TTACGTCAGTCGGACCGTAAACAATTTACCACCTTCTCGAACCACCGGTGCTCCCACTTTTCCACGCGATTGTGGAAAAGCCTGTGAAAATCCGCCCCGCCACCGGGGAAAGTTGTCGCTTTGTAACGGGTTTGTGACATCTTGCACCGGGATTCAGCAATCCAGTTCAGATCCAGACCTTTTCTAGGGGCAGACCGCGCTTGCAGAGCGCACACTCGGCGCCGGCGGCATAGTAACTGGCCTCCAGTTTGGCCAGATAATACAGCGGGAGAGAGCCAAAACCGAGGGTCTGCGGCGTCGGCTGGTAGATAATCACCGCCAAGCCAACCACGGTGGCGCCGCGCGATTCCAAAAGCGCTTTCAGCTCCGTCAGCTTGTTACCGGTGCGCAGGATGTCGTCCACCATGACCACCTGCTCACTGGGCTTGGGCTCCAGGTACTGGCGGAAACGGAACGCCTCGGCATCGTGCTGCCGCTCGGCCCAATAGACCTGTTTGGCGCGCATCGCCTCGCACACGCCGTAAGCCACCGGCAGGCCGCCGGTCGCCGGCGTGACGATGGAGAGATGCGGCACGATGGCCCGGATTTCGGGGTTGGCGCGTAACAGCCGGCTCAGCCCCACCGACAATATGCGCTGATACTGGTAGTAGCGCATGGCCAGCGGGACCTGGAGATACTCGTTGGAATGCAAGCCCGTAGGGTATTCAAAATGGCCGTCGCGCAGCGCGCCGGTTTCGCGCAGCACGGCTACGACTTCCTCTTCAGTCGGAATCAGGTGCATAAGCGACCCTTTCAGTTGGCGCCGTGCCCGATGAGCACGTGGGGAATGGTGCGCAGCAGGATCTTCCAATCGAGCGCCAGCGACCAATTATCAATGTACTGCATATCCAGCTTCATCCAGGTTTCGAAATCCACATTATCGCGCCCGGAAATGGCCCACAGGCAGGTGAGGCCGGGGCGCATACGCAGGCGGCGGCGCTGCCAGCGCTGGTACCGCTCAACTTCGCTGGGAACCGCGGGACGCGGTCCCACCAGCGACATGTCGCCGCGCAGCACGTTCCATAACTGCGGCCACTCGTCGATGGAGAACTTCCGCAGGTAGCGGCCGATGGAGGTCAGCCGCGGGTCATGCGGAATCTTGAAGACCGTCTCGCGGGTGTTGAGGTGCTCGAGGGCGGGCCGGAGCTCCTCGGCGTTCCGGCACATGGAGCGGAACTTGTAGAACAGGAAGCGGCGGCCATTCAAGCCGCAGCGCACCTGGCGAAAGATTACGGGGCCGGGCGAAGTGAGCCGGATCAGAATCGAAATGGCCGCCATGAAGGGCGCCAGCACCACGAGGCCCGCGGCGGCGATGGCGATATCGATGGCGCGCTTCACCAGCAGGCGGATCTCGTCGTAGGGGGCGGCGGTAAAGGTCAGCAGGGGGGTCGAGCCGAAGCGGTCGAGCGAGACCGTGCTGTTGACGTGCGGAAAGAAATCCACGGCCACGCGGGTGCGCACGCCTTCCTCATCGCAGAGCAGGAAAACCTCTTCCAGGTTGGCGAGGCTCTCGCTGCCCACGGCGAAGATGATCTCGTCCACCACGTGCTGCCGCAGAATGGAGGGCAACTCGCCGATGGGCTGGACTTTGTAGAGGGAACCGAGGGCTATCTCAGAGGGTGCGTTCTCTAATTGTTCGCTCAGGAAGCCGCGCAGGCGGACGCCGTATTCCGCGGACAGCTCGAGCGCCTCCGCCATGCGGATGGCGCGCTACCCGGTTCCCACCACCATCACGTAATGCGGCGCGGCGAACTCGCGGCGGATCACTCCTACCACGCGCCCGGCTGTAAGCCGAAACAGCAGCAGCAGAACCCAGGCGTAGGCGGAGAACAGGCCCAGGAAGAAGCGGCTGAGGTCCAGGCGCAGGACGTACTCGAACAACACCAGGCACAGTGCGCCATAAGCGCACTGGCACACGGTATCGCGCAAAATCACGCGGGGGTGCCCGGAATGGAGCTTTTCGTAAATCCCGAGCCACAGCCCGATGGTGACCCAGGCGACCAGCGCGAACCCCAGAACCAGGGCCTTGCGCTCGACGGTCAGATAGAAGGTGTGTTCCAGATGCAGGACAGCGCGCGTCTGGTAAGCCGCCTGGAAGGCCAGCGCAGCCAGGATGATGTCGGATAGTCCGAACAAAACACGGGCTTTACGCGGGCGAGTGAACATCCGCAGTTAGGATAGCATGGGGTGGGGAGCGTGCGCCGTGCCGCGCCGGCGGCGGGGCATTGTACATTGGAGGCATGGACATGAACCCGTTGACTCGCAGGTCCTTGGTGAAGAACTCACTGCTGCCGCTGACGGGCATGTTGGGATTACCTTCGATCTCCGCGGCGGTCGAGCAAGCCAGCTCGCCATACCGGCGGCCCAAGCTGAAGATCACGGAAGTTCGCACCGCGGAAGTGCGCGTACACGGATACCAGGTGCATGTGCGCGTGTATACCGACCAGGGCATCGTGGGCCAGGGCGAAACCACGGATGCGGCCGAGGGCAACGTCCCGCTGATCCGGTCCTTTGGGCGCATGCTGATGGGCCAGGACCCGCTGAACATCGAGGCGGCCTTCGAGCGCATCCGCACGAGCGGGATCTTCGCGGGCGCGCAGGGCGGCCAGTACATTACGGCGCTGACGGGGGCCGAAATCGCGCTGTGGGACATCGCCGGCAAGGCCCTGGGCGTTCCCGTCTACCAGTTGCTGGGCGGCAAGGTGCGCGACCGGGTGCGCATCTACTGCGATTCCGGCGCGCGGCGGATGACTCCGGGAGACGAAGCGTCGAAGGCGCGGATCCAGGAAATCCAGGATCTGGGCTTCACGGCCACAAAGATCGACATCGACGACGCGCGCGATCCGGCGCGGTTCGATCGCGTGAACTGGACCGCCTCCAACGCCGAGATCGAGCACATGGTGGCGAAGGTGGCTTTCACCCGGGGGTTGTATCCCAAGAACATCGATCTGGCGGTGGATATGCACGGACGCTACGATGCCACCTCGGGCAAGCGCGTCGCCAAGGAGTTGGAACCGTTCAAGCTGATGTGGCTGGAGGAGCCGGTACCGCCGGAGAACATCGACGCCATGCGCGACGTGCGCGCCTCCACCAGCACGCCCATCTGCTGCGGTGAGAACATTTTCCTGCGGCACGGGTTCCGCGAGATTTTCGAGAAGCACGCCGTGGACATCATCATGCCGGATTTCCAGAAGTGCGGCGGCCTGCTGGAGGCGAGAAAGATTGCGGACATGGCGCACACCTACTACATTCCGGTAGCGCCGCACGCGGTGACTTCGCCCATCGGCATGATGGCCACGGCGCAGGTCTGCGCGGCGATTCCCAACTTCCTGGTACAGGAATGGCACTGGATCGATTCCCCGGCGCTATGGAAGAACTGGGTGAAGGAAGGCGAGATCATCGAGAAGGGATACATCACCTTGCCGGAGCGCGCGGGCATCGGCGTGGAGATGAACGACGGCGGGGCGCGGAAAGCTCAAGTGCCGGGGACGCCGTGGTTCGAAGCGGCTAAGTAGAGTTGAGCAGGGGCGCTATGATGGAGAGGTACCCCTATGATGTCGATCCGCCTGAGCGACGAAATGGAACGCAGGCTGTCCGATCTGGCGGCACGAACGGGCCGGACCAAGGCGTACCACGTCCTCGAACTCATTGAAGACCATATTGACGATCTGGAAGACCGTTACCTGGCCGAAGCGCGTTTAGAAAAGCGGCGTCCCCCGCTCAGTGGCGAGCAACTTCGGAAGAACCTTGGCCTGGATCGTTGAATACGACCCTGAAGTCGAGAGGGACTTGCGGAAGCTCGACCGAAGCATCCAGCGGGAAATCCTCGACTACATGGAGAGCCGAATCGCAACCGAGAGCGATCCGCGCCGTTTCGGAAAGCCGCTGCGCCACAGCAAATACGGACTCTGGCGTTATCGTGTCGGCGATTACCGAATCATCTGCGAGATTCAGGCCAGGCGCCTGGTGGTTCTTGTAGTAGCCGTGGGGCACCGGAGAAACGTTTACGAGTGAGTTCCTGGAGTTCGCCGCCGCCGTTCAGGTCGCAGTCTATCCGCGGGTGACGCTGGCCGGGTCAGACGATGTACTGGGGATGGTTCTTGCGAATCCAGGCTTCTACTTCGCTACGTAACCTTTCGGCGAGTTGCCGAATTTCATCCGCCTCCGTCTCCGACACAGCGCCCGCTCTCTCGTAATCGGCGATATTGCGCTTCTTGCGGAAAACGTCGAACTTCGCGATGGTCGCTGCGCCGGTCCCAAGCGTGAATTCGAGGGATTGAATGACGCGGTAATGATGGTTTGAGCGTTCCGCTTGGTATCCGGCGCACGCCAAGGCGGCGGAGGCAAGTTGCAGGGCGGCGTTATATGCAATGTTGAACTGCCAGTCGGGGATGAGCGCCGGTGTCCGGCAGGCCTCCAGATCCCGATCAGCGACGGCGAGGAGGTCGGCGATTTCCTGCCGGCTCGTCCTGTGCTCCTTGAGCCATCCGAACTTGAGCCAGTCTTGTGAGCTCACCTTCATCGCCTATCAGGAAGATCTTCGGGCCGGCCACGACACTTGAAAGAAAGTGGTGGCCTCCAGCAAGTTTACGACAGAACTCCTCGGTGCGATAGACGGAGGGATTCACCTCGCGCCGGAGCTCGCGCTGCGCCTCAGTGAGGGCCGAAACGACATCCTGCAACGAAATGCGCTCGCCAATGACCATGATGTCGACATCGCTTGCCGCTGTTTCGCCGCCGGTGACCACGGAGCCGTAAATGAAGGCGAATTGAATCTTGCCGTCCAGGGCGGCGAGACCATCCTTTAGGACTTGAGCGACACCGAAGGTCTTGCGAACGAGGCCGTGAAGCTCAGCGAATACCGGGCACCCGCGGTTGGCTTGATAATACGTTTGACGGCCCTCCACCGTCCGGGCGAGAATTCCGGCCCGGGTGAGCTGTTCGAGGTCCCGCTGCACGGCTCCCGAGCCAAGGCCGACGATGCGGATGATTTGACGCTGGTAGAAGCGCTCGCCGGCATGGCCGAAAAGGAGGCGCAATACAGCTTGCCTGGTGGCGCTGAAGAGGGCGGCGCCGATTGTTGCACCCATTTCAGGTACGATAATACCCATTATGGGTTCGGTCGTCAAGCCGGGTTATTGAGGTGGGATCTTGAACCGCGCTTCCAGCTCTTCGGCTTCAGCCGTCCGGCCGCGCTACCAAAGGAACAGGGCATGGTTATGAACGCTGAGGACGGTGTGAGGGTGGTCGGGCCCCAGCGCCAGCAGGTTCGCCTCGTGATCGAGCGAATCGCCGGCGCGTTTGTTCAAAGTTCCGCCCGAAGGTCTACAGTTCTCCCTGAAACAGCCGATCAATTACCTGAAGAAGTTCACCGCAAGGTGAGCTTGGATCACCCAATGAACCATAAACCAAAGCGGGCGGTGCGGTTCCGCCACATGCTGACGTTCGCGGCACTGGCTTTCCTGTGCGCGAATCTCGCCAACGCTACTGCTCCCGATTTCTCCTTCACACTATCCACACCAGACTTCAGGTACCAGGCCGGAGCCGCGTTGCCCGCCGCAACGAAGGTTACTTCTGCTTCTCCGCCATCTTCTTCTCGAGCGCCTGCATCAGACGTGTCTCGACATCGAGCGGGATGGGATACGGGTCCATGCCTTTGTAGATCTGGATAGTCTTCTTGGTGGTGTCGGCGATTACCCAGCAATTCGGGCACTCGGCCATGTGCCGCTCCAACTTGGCCCGAACTTCGGGATCGATACACTCGTCCAAGTAGTCGGTCAGCTCGTTCAGAAAGTCTTTACATGTAAGCAAAGGCGTCGTCTCCCTTGCGTTTGAAGAAACGCGTCAGCTTCTCGCGCAACTGCAAGCGGGCCCGCAACAGCCTGCTCTTCACGGCCGGCACGGAGAGGCCCAGAACGTCGGCTGTCTCCTCGGTGGAAAGCTCGTCGATGTCGCGCAGCACGAAGACCGAGCGGTAGGGCGGCTCGAGGCTCTGAATCGCGGAATCCAGGATGGCGCCGAGTTCCTCCCGCGAAAAGCGCTGCTCGGGGTCCTCACCCCAGGCGGCGATTTCCCGTACCACCGTGTCTTCGCCGGTATCGATGGTTTCATCGAGCGAAACCGACCTGTCGGTTTTCCGGCGGCGCAGCTTCATGAGCGCCTGGTTGACCGCAATGCGAACAATCCAGGTGTAGAACTTCGAGTTTCCCTCAAACTGATCCAGGTGCTCGTAGGCTTTCATGAACGTCTCTTGCAGCACATCTTCCGCATCCTCGCGGTTCTGCGTCACGTGCTGGGCCAGCCGGAAAATCTTGCCCTCGTAATGCTTCACCAACTCCCCAAAGGCCCGGGCATCGCCTTCGCGGGCCTGCGCAACCAGCGGGGTTTCGTCGATCCCGGCTTGAGTGGAGACAATCATGAGCCTTTGTTCATGATAGCGCAGGCGCGTCCGGGGCGCTTCGCGCCGACACAGGGCAGGCTAAAGCATGCCCCACCCCGCGCGTGTTACGCTGAAAATTCCCTATGAGCAACATCGAGATTACTCTGCCCGACGGCAGTAAACAGCCGGTCGCGGCCGGGACGCGTCCCATCGATATCGCCAGATCCATCAGCCCCCGTCTCGCCGACGCGGCCATCGCCGCCAGGGTCGATGGAGAGCTATACGACCTGACCCGCCCTGTCGAAAAGGACGCCAGCCTTCAGATCCTCACTGCCAAGGACCCCGAGTCGCTCGATGTGTACCGCCATTCGTCCGCCCATCTTCTGGCCGCGGCCGTGCTCGAACTGTATCCCGAAACCAAGCTGGGCATCGGGCCGCCCATCGAAAACGGCTTTTACTACGACTTCGACCGCGCCGCGCCGTTCACGCCGGAAGACCTCGAGAAGATCGAAAAGAAGATGTGGGAGATGCAAGCGCGCGACCTCCCCTTCGAGCGCATCTATACGCGGAAAGACGAGGGCCTCAAGAAGTATTCCGATGCGTGGATGAAATGCGAGCTGATCGAGGAGCGCGCGGGCGAAGTGTTCTCCGAGTACACCCTGGGACCGCACTTCATCGATTTCTGCCGCGGCCCGCACGTGCCGAGCACCTCCAAAATCAAGGCGTTCAAGCTGCTCTCCATCGCCGGCGCTTATTGGAAAGGCGACGAGCACAACAAGCAGTTGCAGCGCATCTACGGCACGGCCTTCTTCACTCAAAAGGAACTGGAGGAGTATCTCAAGCAGGTCGAAGAGGCCAAGAAACGCGACCACCGCAAGCTGGGCAAGGAACTGGACCTGTTCAGCATCCAGGAGCTGGCGGGTCCGGGCCTCATCTTCTTCCACCCCAAGGGCGGCATCATCCGCAAGCAGCTTGAAGACTGGATGCGCGACCAGTACCTGAAGCGCGGCTACTCGCTGGTCTACACCCCGCACGTGGCGCGATACGACCTGTGGAAGACTTCGGGCCATGCCGGTTTCTACGCGCAGAGCATGTTTGCCCGCATGGAGCTGGACGACGCCGAGTACCAGCTCAAGCCCATGAACTGCCCGGGCCACATCCTGATCTACGCGGACAGGCAGCGGAGCTACCGCGACCTGCCGGTCCGGCTGGGCGAACTGGGCACGGTCTATCGCTACGAGCGCTCGGGCGTGCTCAACGGGCTGTTCCGGGTGCGCGGTTTTACCCAAGACGATGCCCACATTTTTTGCACGCCGGAGCAGATCGAAGACGAAGTCGTGTACTGTCTCCAGTTCGCGATCGACACGCTCACAACCTATGGCTTCACCGAGTACGAGGCCGAGCTTTCCACCTGGGACGGCGGCGTCAGCGGCAAGTACGACGGGTCGCCCGACCAGTGGCAGATCGGGGAAAACGCGTTGCGCCGGGCCACCGAGCGAGTGAACATGAAGGTCAAGTTCGTACCCGACGAGGCGGCGTTCTACGGGCCGAAGGTCGACGTCAAGCTGGTGGACGCCATCGGGCGGCCCTGGCAGCTTTCCACGGTGCAATTCGATTTCACGCTGCCGCGCCGCTTCGAGCTGGAATACATCGCGGAGGACGGCAAAGCGCACCAGCCGCTGATGGTGCACCGCGCGCTTTACGGCTCCATCGAGCGCTTCTTCGGCATCCTCATCGAGCACTATGCCGGCGCCTTCCCGATTTGGCTGGCGCCGGTGCAGGCCATCGTGCTGCCGATTACCGACCGCCAGACCGAATACGCTCGAAATGTGCGCAAGCAGATCGACGCCGCGGGCATCCGCGCCACCGTGGACGAGCGCAGCGAGAAGGTCAACCTGAAAATTCGCGACGCGCAGTTGCAGAAGATTCCCTACATGCTGGTGGTGGGGGACCGCGAACAGCAGAGCGGGAAGGTAGCCGTGCGCAACCGCAAGCGCGGCGACCTGGGAGCCCAGCCGCTCGGCGATTTCATCGCCGCCGTTCGCAAGCTGATCGACGACAAGGCGGCGTCGGAGTAGCGGCGGGGGTACGCGCGCGCCATGACGGCGATCGAAGTCAGCGGCGACCTGGCGTCGTTGGACGCCGCGGTTGAAGCGCTGCCCAACAGCCCGGCGGTTTTCGCGCTCTGGCCCAAGCAAGGCGATCCGTATCTCTCCAAGACGGCCCTGCTGCGGCGCCGCTTGCTGCGGCTGCTGAAGGAACGCGAGAAGCCGTCGCGCCTGCTGAACCTGCGGCACACCGTCGCGCGGATCGAGTACTCACTAACTGGCTCCGCGTTCGAATCGAGCGTGACGCTCTATGAGCAGGCGCGGCGCCACTTCCCCGAATCCTATCTCGACCTGCTCAGGCTGCGGATGCCGCCGTATCTCAAAATCCTCCTCAACAACGAGTTCCCGCGCAGCCACATCACCACCCACCTCACACGCACAGGCGGTCTGTATTTCGGGCCGTTCCGCTCGCGCGCTTCCGCCGAGAAGTTCGAAGGCCAATTCCTGGACCTGTTCCAACTGCGGCGCTGCCAGGAAGACTTGTCCCCTTCGCCCGCGCACCCCGGCTGCATCTACGGCGAGATGGGCATGTGCCTGCGGCCGTGCCAGTTGGTGGTGGGCGCCGCGGAATATGCTCACGAAGTCGCGCGCCTGGTGGAGTTTCTGCGGACGGGTGGCCGCTCGCTCGCGGACGCCATCGCGCATTCCCGCGACCGGCTTAGCGACACGATGCAGTTCGAGGAAGCGGCGCGCCAGCACAAGCGTCTGGAAAAGGTGGAGGACGTACTGAAACTGCGCGACGAGCTGGCGCGCGATGTGGACCGTCTGAACGGCGTCGCCATCACGCGGTCCCTGGCCCCGTTTGCCGTCGAGATGTGGTTCGTAAAAGACGGGAACTGGCAGGAGCCGCAGCGCTTTGGTTTCGAAGTGCGCGAAGGCAAGCCGGTCTCGCTCGACCACAGCCTGCGCGAGGCGTTCGCACGAGTCACACCGCGAAGGCTCGGGCTCCGCGAGCGCCAGGAATATTTGGCGCTGCTGGCGCGCTGGTACTACTCCAGTTGGCGCGAAGGCGAATGGCTGAGCTTCGACAGTTACGACGACATCCCGTACCGCAAGCTGGTCAACGCCGTCTCGCGCGTGAGCCACCGGGAACCCTTGTCGACCTCCAGACCTCCAGATCCCGAATTATGAAATAGGGACCGATAGCACTTCTGGACAACGGAGCGACGACCCAAGCATCGTGGTACAATTCCTGCACACTGATGGTCGGCCAATACTGCTTTGCCTCAGTGCGAATAGGAGAAGGCTCGAATGAATGCGAATGGTCCGTGCCGTATCACCTCCCTTCTGGTTGTTTTGCCCCTGCTGCTGAACGCTCAGTTGACGCGACAGCATGATCCCGTAGCCCTGAAACACTGGTTGGCGCCGCTGTACTGGCAGCCGACACAGGCCAGCGCCGAGGAGCACGCCCTTGCTCCGGCGGCGAATGCAACGGGCTTGCCTGCAAATGCCAACCCGCTCGTCTTCGTGGCGATGCCGCCTTGCCGCGTGGTGGATACCCGAACCATCGGCCAGGGCCTCACGGGTGCCTTTGGTCCACCTTCTCTTGCCGCCGGAGCGGTCCGGACTTTTCCCATGCTGTCCAGTACCAGTTGCAAGATTCCGGCGGTAGCGCAGGCATATTCTTTCGAGATAACCGTGGTGCCACCAGGGCCGCTTGCTTATGTCACGGCCTTCCCTACTGGGCAGTCTGCACCGGTGGCCGCCATTACCGTGGAGTCGCCACAGGGTTTCATGGCCAGCAACACGGGCATTATTCCAGCCGGGACCAGCGGTTCGGTGGACGTTTACGCGAACAATCCCACGGATATCGTTATTGATATCAACGGGTATTATGCTCCGCTCAACAGCCTACCCGGCGGAAACACTGCTTTGGGTACTGGAGCGCTGGCGAACAACGCCGGCGGGGCCTACAACACGGCCACTGGCGCCGACGCGCTGCAGAACAACACCACCGGTGGCATGAACACGGCCACCGGGAACGGCGCGCTGCAGAGCAATACCACCGGGGGCTACAACACGGCCACCGGTTACGGCGCGTTGAGCAGCAACACCACCGGGAGCCAAAACACGGCTAGCGGTGTCTCCGCGCTGCATTACAACACCACCGGGAGCTACAACTCGGCCAGCGGGTTCAACGCGCTGCTGAGCAACACCACCGGGAGCTACAACACGGCCAGCGGGTTCAACGCGCTGCTGTTCAACACCACCGGAGACAATAATGTGGCTAGCGGTGCCAGCGCGCTGACGAACAACACCACCGGAAACCTCAACACGGCCAGCGGTTTGAACGCGCTGGCGCAGAACACCACCGGGAGCAACAACACAGCCAGCGGCTGGGGCGCGCTCGGCTTCAACACAACTGGAAGCTACAACATCGCCTTGGGGGTTAACGCCGCTAACGGAGTTTCCAATGGCAACAGCCACAACATTCACATTGGCACCGTGGGTGCATCCACCGACGCCAACACCATCCGGATCGGAGGGGCCCAGGCCGGGGACGTAGCTACGCAGAACAGATTTTTCGTAGCCGGCGTTCGTGGCGTTACGACGGGCAACAACGACGCCATCCCCGTGGTGATTGATTCCAATGGCCAGTTGGGCACCGTCAGTTCATCCCGGCGCTTCAAGGAAGATATCCACGACATGGACACAGCCAGCAGCGGTCTCATGCGGCTGCGTCCCGTCACCTTCCGCTACCAGAAGCCCTTCGCCGACGGCTCCAAGCCCATTCAGTACGGTCTAGTCGCTGAAGAAGTCGCTGAAGTTTACCCGGATCTGGTTGCACGTTCAGCCGACGGCCAAGTAGAGACGGTCAAGTACCAAGTGCTGGACTCTATGCTGTTGAACGAGTTGCAGAAAGAGCATCAGCAGGTGCAGCAGCAAGCCGAGACCATTCAGCGGCTAGAAACTCGCCTAGCGACGTTGGAGGAAGCGTTACGCTCCGGTAAGTAAGCTCACACCCCAAGGGCGGTTCCTAGCACGATAGATCAGCGGTACATTCTTTTCTTGTTCATCGGCGCGGATCTTCGCCCCGCTCTGTCCCAAGGACTTCCGTGGGATTTGGACACACCACTACCCACAATGAAGTCCGATTGGGCCCCATCAGGGCAAGCTGCTCTGAAAGAGGACGTGCTGAAACTGCGCGATGACTTGCCGCGCGATGTGGACCGTCTGAACGGCGTCGCCATCACGCGGTCCCTGGCGCCCTTTGCCGTCGAGATGTGGTTCGTAAAAGACGGGAAATGGCAACAGCCGCAACGGTTTGGTTTCGAAGTGCGGGAAGGCAAGCCGGTCTCGCTCGACCACAGCCTGCGCGAGACGTTCGCCGCCGTCACACCGCGAAAGCTCGGAGTCCGCGACCGCCAGGAACATTTGGCGCTGCTAGCGCGCTGGTACTACTCCAGTTGGTGCGAAGGCGAATGGCTGAGCTTCGACAGTTACGACGACATCCCGTACCGCAAGCTGGTCAACGCCGTCTCGCGGGTGAGCCATCGGGATGCCGGCGCATGAGGGCCGATATGGGCCGGTAGCCCTTTTGGACGATTGTTACGACGACCCAAGCATCGTGGTACAATTCCTGCACACTGATGGTCGGCCAACACTGCCTTGCCCCAGTGCGAATAGGAGAATGCTCAAATGAATGCGAATGGTCCGTGCCGTATCACCTCCCTTCTGGTTGTTTTGCCCCTGCTTCTGAACGCTCAGTTGGTGCGACGGCATGATCCCGTAGCCCTGAAACACTGGTTGGCCCCGCTGTACTGGCAGCCGACACCCGCCAGCGCCGAGGAACACGCTGCTGCTTCCGCGGCGAACACCACGGGATTGCCTGCAAATGCCAACCCGCTCGTCTTCGTGGCGATGCCGCCTTGCCGCGTGGTGGACACCCGAACCATCGGTCAGGGCCTTACTGGTGCCTTTGGTCCACCTTCTCTTGCCGCCGGAGCAGTCCGGACTTTTCCCGTGCTATCCAGCACGACCTGTACGATCCCCGCGGTAGCGCAGGCTTATTCGTTCGAAATAACCGTAGTGCCACCAGGGCCGCTTGCATATCTCACGGCCTTCCCAACTGGGCTGTCTGCACCGGTGGCCGCCATTACCGTGGAGTCGCCTCAGGGTTTCATGGCCAGCAACACTGGCGTTATTCCGGCTGGAACCAACGGTTCGATAGGCGTTTACGCAACCAATCCCACGGATATCGTCATTGACGTTAACGGCTACTATGCACCGCCCGGCGACTTGAACGGCAATATGGCTTTGGGGACTGGGGCGCTGGCGAACAACACCACCGGCGAATACAACACGGCCGTCGGTGCCGGCGCGCTGCAAAGCAACACAACTGGGACCTGGAACACAGCCAGCGGTCAGGCCGCGCTACAGAGCAATACCACCGGGAACTACAACACGGCTAACGGCGAGGCCGCGTTGAGCAGCAATACCACCGGGGGCCAGAACACGGCCAACGGCGTGGCCGCGCTGGAGAGCAACACCACCGGGGGCGGCAACACGGCCAGCGGCGCTAGCGCCCTACAGCTCAACACCACTGGGGCCAACAACACGGCCAGCGGCGCCAGCGCGCTGAATAACAACACCACTGGGAGCCAAAACACCGCCAGCGGCGTCTCCGCGCTCCAGAGCAACACCACCGGGAGCAACAACACGGCCACCGGTACCTTCGCGCTGCAAAGCAATACCACTGCGACCAATAACACGGCCAGCGGGTACAGCGCTCTGCAAGCCAACACCACCGGGACCGCCAATACGGCCATCGGGTCCGGCGCGCTACTCTCTAATGCCACTGGAATGAGCAACACGGCCAGCGGCAGCGCCGCATTGATGAGCAACACCGTCGGGGGCAGCAACACGGCTGCTGGTTTCGGGGCTTTGCAATACAACACCACTGGGACCGGTAACACGGCCATCGGCGGCGGCGCGCTGGGGGGCAGCACGACGGGAAACTACAATATCGCCTTCGGTATGCAGGCCGCGGTGAACGTGTCCGGTGCCAACAGCAACAACATTCATATCGGTAGCCTGGGTGCCTCCGCCGACAACAACACCATCCGCATCGGAACTCCCGGCACGCAAACCTCGTTCTTCGCAGCGGGAGTGCGTGGCGTGACGACGGGCAACAACAACGCTGTCCCGGTTATGATCGATTCCAATGGTCAGTTGGGCACGGTCAGTTCATCACGACGTTTCAAGGAAGATATCCACGACATGGACACGGCCAGCGACGGTCTCATGCGGCTGCGTCCCGTGACATTTCGCTACCAGAAGCCCTTCGCCGACGGTTCCAAGCCCATTCAGTACGGTTTAGTCGCTGAAGAAGTCGCTGAAGTTTACCCGGATCTGGTTGCACGTTCAGCCGACGGCCAGATAGAGACGGTCAAGTATCAAGTGCTGGACTCAATGTTATTGAACGAGTTGCAGAAAGAACATCAGCAGGTGCAGCAGCAAGCCGAAACCATTCAACGGCTAGAAAGTCGCCTAGCGGCGTTGGAGGAAGCGTTACGCTCCGGTAAGTAAGCTCACACTCCAAGTGCGGTTCTTAGCACGATAGATGACCGGCACATTCTTTCTCGTTCATCGGCGCGGATTTTTTGCCCGACTCCGTCCCAAGAACTTCCGCGGGATTGGGACACCCCACTACCCCCAGCAAAGTCCGGTTGGGTCCCATCGGGGCAAGCTGCTCTACGATCGGGACCAGTTGATCTACTCCACCGTCACGCTCTTGGCCAGATTGCGCGGTTGATCGACGTCGCAACCGCGGCGGACCGCGATGTGATAGGCCAGCAATTGCAGCGGCACGATCTCCAGAATGGGCGCCAGCAGCTCCGCGGTCGCCGGAATTTCGATGATGTGATCGGCGCCGGTCTTGGGCACGGCCGCATCGCCCTCGGTCACCAGCGCCACCACAATGCCCTCGCGCGCCTTGACCTCCTGGATGTTCGACAGCGTCTTTTCGTACAGCAGGCGGCTCTCGTCGCTCGAGGGATCGTGAGTCGCCAGCACCACCACCGGAAGCTTTTCGTCGATCAGCGCGTTGGGCCCGTGCTTCATCTCTCCGGCCGGATAGCCTTCGGCGTGGATATACGAAATCTCTTTCAGCTTGAGCGCCCCTTCGAGCGCGATCGGAAAATGCACCCCGCGCCCCAGAAAGAGAAAATCGGTGGAGCGGTGGAGATCGCGGCCCAGCGCCTCGTAAACCGGGTCGTGCGAAAGCACGGTTTCGAGCTTGCCGGGAATCCGCACCAGCTCCTGCATCAAGCCGCGCGACGTGCTCTCATCGAGGCGATGGTTGGCTTGGCCCAGGTGCATCGCCAGGATGAACAGCGCGGTCAATTGGCACGTGAAAGCCTTGGTGGAAGCCACGCCGATCTCCGGCCCCGCGTGCGTGTAAATGGTGCCGGCGGCCTCGCGCGTGACCATGGAACCCACCACGTTGCAGATGGCCAGCGTCTTGGAGCCTTTTTGCTTGGCCTCGCGCTGCGCCGCCAGCGTATCGGCGGTCTCGCCCGATTGCGAAATCACCACCGTGAGGGTATCTTCGCTGATAATCGGATCGCGGTAGCGGAACTCGCTGCCGTAATCCACCTCGACCGGAAGCCGGGCCAGCTTCTCGATCATGAACTTGCCTACGAGGGCCGCGTGCCAGCTTGTGCCGCAGGCGATGATCTTGACCTGGCGGAAGCGCGCGAATTCGGCCGGCGCGATGTCCATCTCGTCCAGGAAGACACGGCCCGTTTCCTGGCCCACGCGTCCCAAGGTGGTGTCGCGCACGGCGCGCGGCTGCTCGTAGATTTCCTTGAGCATGAAATGCTTGTAGCCGCCCTTTTCCGCCATGATGGGGTCCCA
>Ga0187885_10003041_pt1 | contig 15397 bp, 14 predicted proteins | sample June2016WEW_20_1_3_FD_132970 | JGI IMG/M metagenome (GOLD analysis project Ga0187885, IMG submission 132970) | Peatland microbial communities from SPRUCE experiment site at the Marcell Experimental Forest, Minnesota, USA - June2016WEW_20_100 | ecosystem: Environmental > Terrestrial > Soil >... | reverse complement strand
GTCGGCCTCGGTGCCGTCGTCCAGCACGAAGACCTCGCCGTGCTGGTACGGGTTCATCGTGCCCGCGTCCACGTTGAGGTAGGGGTCGATCTTGACGATCGTGACGGAGATGCCGCGGGCCTTCAGCAGGCGGCCGAGCGAGGAGGTCGTGATCCCCTTGCCGAGACCGGAAATCACCCCGCCGCTCACGACGATTACCTTCACAGAACCTCCGACCCGCCCGTGTAGGGGACCCTTCGCATAAAGGCTGTGGCCGTCCTCCGAGCGCCGGCGCGTGGCGAACCGTCCCCACCCCCGCCGGGCGGGGTCACAACGGGACGCGACGCCCCGAGGAATCCCGGTGGAACGCGCCGAAATCGCTGACGCTCTCGAGCCGGTGGGCCGGGAACACGGGCCCGTCCACGCAGACGTGGAACGGACCGAGCGCGCAGGCGTCGCACATCCCGAGGGCGCACTTCATGTGCCGTTCCATCGAGCAGAAGACGGGGACCGACCGGGCCGCCCCGACGACGACCACCTTCTTCATCATCACCTCGGGGCCGCACGTCCACACCACGTCGAACGCTTCGGTAGAGAGGAGACGCTCGGCGACCGCGGTGACGAATCCTTTCGTGCCCTCCGAGCCGTCGTCGGTGGCGACTTCTAGTCGCGCCCCCATCGCGCGGAACCGCTCCTGGAACAGGAGCTCGGGTGCCCGGGTGGCCCCGAGGGCCACGGTCACGGAGCTTCCGGCCGCGCGGGCCCGCTGCGCGGCGGGCGCCAGGGCCGCCGCTCCGGAGCCACCGCTGACGATCAGGACCCTCTTCGGGGAGAGGGCGAAGCCGTTCCCGTACGGTCCCCGGATCCCGACGCGGTCGCCCGGGCGGATCGATTGGGCCCGCCGGCTCGTTCCCCCCATCGCCTTGATGGTGACCCCTTTCGAAGGCCCGTCCGTGTAGGAGAGGGACATCGGGAGCTCGTCGTCGCCCGGAAGCCAGAGCATGACGAACTGGCCCGGGTCGGCCGCCGCGGGGTAGGGAAATCGAAGGGTCACCGTCGAGGGGGTCTCGGCGACCCGCTCCGTCACCGCCACGACCGAGCGCACGACGCCCGCCTAGCAGGCCGGCGATATAGCGGCTCGGTCGGCGGAGGGGACGGGGCCCTAGTTCGGGGGGACCGAACTCGCCCGGTGCGCGACCCCAACCGCGTCCTCGACCCGGGAGAACCCGAGGTCGTCGAGAAGTTGGGAGAGGTCCCGGGCCAGGCGTCCGAACACCCCGATCCCCTCGAACGTCACTTGAGTACCGACCTCGAGCGCGCGGGCTCCGGCCATCACGTACTCGAGGGCATCCTGCGCGGTCGCGATGCCACCGACCCCGATCACGGGGATCGAGACCTTCTCGAAGATCTGCCAAACGCACGCGAGCCCCACCGGCTTGATGGCGGGACCGCTGAGACCCCCGAGACCGTGCGAGAGGATGGGGCGACGAAGGTGAACGTCGATCGCGAGGGCGCGCAGGGTGTTGATCGCGCTGACCGCCGAAGCGCCCCCCCGCTCGGCCGCGAGGGCGAGGCCCGCGGGGTCGCCCGTGTTCGGGGTGATCTTTGCGATGACGGGGATCGTGACCGCCTTCGTGACCGCCCGGACGACCTTCTCTACGTCCCCGGGGGTCCCCCCGACCTCGGTCCCGAACCCTTCCGCGTGAGGGCAGCTCAGGTTGAGCTCGAGCGCGACCACGCCCGTGGCAGCCATCCGAAGGGCGAGACGGGCGAACTCCTCCGGGTCCCCGGCGAAGACCGAGCCGATGACGGTCGCCCCCGCCCGGCGGGCGATCTCGATCTCCCGCGGGTACTCGTCGATCCCGGGGTTCGGGAGCCCCATCGCGTTGAGGAGGCCCCAGTGCTCGTACGTCTCGATGGTGGGGTTCGGATACCCCGGCCGCGCCGCGGAGCCGATCGACTTCGTGATGACGCCGCCGGCCCCGGCGTTCCACGCCCCGGCAAGCGACTCCCCGCTCTCGCCCCAGACCCCCGATGCGAGGAGGAACGGGTTGCGGAGGTTCACTCCGGCACAGCGGACCGCGAGCTCGGCCACGGGGCGCGGGACGGGTGGTGGCCTTAAATCGCCTCGCTCGGATGCTCGGAAGCCCATGCGTCTCGAACGGCTCACGGACGCCGCCCGGGAGGCGCTGGAGAAGGCGTTCCAGCGGGCCGCGGAGCTCCGCCACCCCGCGGTCGAACCCGAGCACCTGCTCGCCGCGCTTCTCGACCTCCCCGAGAGCCCCGCCACGGCGATCCTGGCCGGGCTCAAGGTCCCGGTCGACCGCCTCCTCGCGCGCGTCTCCGAGCGCCTGAAGGGACTCCCGACGGCGGACCGGGTCGCGCCCTCCGACCAGTACCTCTCCCGCGACCTCTCGAAGGTGGTCGACGCCGCCGAAGCCGAGGCCGAGAAGCGGAAGGACCGCTATACGACGGCCGACGAGCTCCTCCTCGGATTGCTCTCGGTCGCATCCCCCGCCCGCGAGCTCCTCGAGGAGTTCGGGGTCCGACGGGCGGCCGTCGAGGCCGCCCTCCAGGAGGTCCGTGGGTCGGACCACCCAGTGGAGAGCCGCACGGAGGAGGCCCAGTACCGGGCGCTCGAGAAGTACGGGAAGGACCTCACGGCGCTCGCCCGCGAGCGCAAGCTCGACCCGGTGATCGGCCGCGACGACGAGATCCGCCGAGTGATCCAGATCCTCTCCCGTCGCACGAAGAACAACCCGGTCCTTGTCGGAGAGCCCGGGGTCGGGAAGACCGCGGTCGTCGAAGGCCTCGCCCAACGGATCGTGACGAAGGACGTTCCGGAGTCCCTCCGGGAGAGGCGGATCGTCACCCTCGACCTGGGCAGCCTCCTCGCCGGCGCGAAGTTCCGGGGCGAGTTCGAGGAGCGAATCAAGGCGGTGCTGAAGGAGGTCGAACGCTCCGAGGGACAGGTGATCCTCTTCATCGACGAGCTCCACACGCTGGTCCACGCGGGGGCCACCGAGGGGGGGGCCCTCGATGCCTCGAACCTCCTCAAGCCGGCGCTCGCGCGCGGCACGCTGCATTGCATCGGCGCGACGACGACCCAGGAGTACCGACGGTACATCGAGAAGGACGCCGCGCTCGAGCGGCGGTTCCAGCCCGTCCCGGTCTCCGAGCCGAGCGTCGAGGACACGGTCTCGATCCTGCGCGGGCTTCGCGAGCGGTACGAGCTCCACCACGGGGTTCGGATCCACGACTCGGCGCTGGTCGCGGCCGCCACCCTCTCTGCCCGCTACATCCCGGACCGTCACCTCCCGGACAAGGCGATCGATGCGATCGACGAGGCGGCGTCGATGGTCCGGCTCACCCTCGATTCACGACCGAGCGAGCTCGACCAGCTCTCCCGCCGCATCCGGCAGCTCGAGATCGAGCGGACCGCGCTCGCCCGCGAGAAGGACGCGGCCAGTCGGGAACGCCTGAAGACCCTTGACAAGGAGCTCGCGAACCTGAAGGAGAAGGAGAAGGGCCTCCTCGCGCGCTGGCAACGGGAGAAGGAGCACGTCGAGCGGCTCCGGGCCCTCCGGGCGAAGCTCGACGAGGCGAAGGCGCAGGAAGAGCAGGCCGAGCGTTCGGGCGACCTCGAAGCCGCCGCTCGTCTCCGCTACGGAACGGTCCCGGAGCTCCAGAAGCAGACGGACGCGCTCACCAAGGAGGCCGAGGGCCCCTCCGCGGGAGGCATGCTCCGGGAGGAGGTGACGGAGGACGACGTCGCGCTCGTGGTCTCGAAATGGAGCGGGGTGCCGGTCACGCGTCTCCTCCAGGGCGAGATGAAACGCCTTCTGACGATGGAGGAGGCCCTCCGAAAGCGCGTGGTCGGGCAGAACGAGGCGGTCGCGGCCGTCTCGAAGGCGGTCCGCCGGTCGCGTTCGGGTCTCGGCGACCCGAACCGACCGATGGGCACGTTCCTGTTCATCGGCCCGACGGGCGTCGGGAAGACCGAGCTCGCGAAAGCGCTGGCCGACTTTCTCTTCCACTCCGAGAAGGCGCTCGTGCGGGTCGACATGAGCGAGTACATGGAGAAGCACACCGTCGCGCGGCTGATCGGCGCGCCCCCGGGCTACGTCGGCTACGAGGAGGGCGGGCAGCTCACCGAGGCCGTGCGAACGCGGCCGTACACCGTGATCCTCTTCGACGAGGTCGAGAAGGCCCACGCCGACGTCGTGAACGTCCTCCTGCAGCTGATGGACGACGGTCGGCTCACGGACGGGCAGGGCCGGACGGTCGACTTCCGCAACACGCTCGTCATCCTCACGAGCAACCTCGGCTCGGACCTCATCGCGTCGGCCCGCAGCGACGAGGAACGGCGCAAGCTCCTCGAGCCGGCCCTCCGGGTCCAGTTCCGGCCGGAGTTCCTGAACCGCCTCGACGAGGTCGTGATCTTCCATGCCCTCACCGAGCCCGAGATCGAGGAGATCGTCGACCTCCAGCTCGCGCAGGTCACCGCCCGCCTCGAGGACCGGAGGGTCCACCTTTCGGCCACTCCCGCGGCCCGCTCCCTCCTCGCCACCTCCGGCTACGACGCGGCGTTCGGCGCCCGACCGCTGAAGCGGACGATCCAGCGGATGGTCGTTGACCCGCTCACCGCGAAGCTCCTCGCCGGCGAGGTCCGGGACGGGAGCGAGGTCACGGTCGACGCGAAGGACGGGGAGATCGTCCTCGCGATATCGGCCCCGAAGGGCGGGGGGAGGGCGTCGTGACGACCGGAGTCACCGTCGCAGTCGTCGGGGCCCCCAACATCGCGAAGGAGCTCGGCAAGAAGGGAACCGAGTCGGACGTTTGCCTCTTCAACTCCGTCACGGAGGGTCACGCGACGACCCTGGTCGAGCCGACCCAGTTCCCCGAGAAGTTCTCCCCGCTCCTGACCGCTCTCGCCATGGCCGACCGATGCCTCCTCGTCGTCAGCGAGCTCACCCGGTCGGTCGCCGAGACGATCGCGACCGTCGAGCTCGCGGAAGCTCCCCCGACGGTCGTCCTCGGCCCCGCCGTCGGAGAGGCAGAGCTCGCCCGCGCCCTGAAGGGCGGCCGTCTCGAGGGGGCCCCGAAGGTCCCCCTGGACTTCCCGAAGCTGCGGGACCTCATCGACGGTTGGAAGGCCCCCCTCGCGGAGGGACCGGTGATGGTCCCGATCGACCACGCCTTCCCCGTGAAGGGGGTGGGGGCGGTCGCCCTCGGGGTCGTGCGTCGGGGGACCCTGCACGCCCACGACCGGCTTCGGCTCTGGCCCACGGGAAAGGTCCTCGACATCCGCTCGATCCAGGTCCACGACATCGACCGGCACGAGGCCGAGTGCGGCGAGCGCGTCGGGCTCGCTCTCAAGGGGGTGGACGCGGACGAGCTCTCCCGGGGACAGGTCCTCGCCCCCGAGGGCTCGCTGGCCGACGTCACCGAGCTGCACGCGAGCTCCTTCCAGAAGTGTCGGTACTACCGCGGCGACGCCGGGGCCGGCGCGGCCGTCCAGCTCTCCCACGGGCTTCAGGTGGTCCCGGCGGAGGTCGGCGAGATCGGCCCGAGCGGGGTGCGCGTGACCGCGGACCGGCCCCTCGCCCGCATGGCGGGCGCGCCGGCCTACCTCGTCGACCTCTCCGTCCCGACGGGGCCGCGGCTGGTCGGCCGGTTCACCGTCGAGGGGTAGCCGTCGACCGGGTCCCGGCGGGACCGCCGACAGTCGGTCGGAGACGACCGTTCACGCGAACATCGTGACGGACTCTTTGCGGAGCTCTTCCTCACCGACGACCTTCTCGATCGCACGGTCGAAGTCCGCCGTCGTCACGCTGTCCCGTTCCTCGCGGATCGCCCACATGCCGGCCTCGGTGCAGATGGCGCGGATGTCCGCGCCGGTCGCGCCCTCGCACCGGTTCGCGAGGACCTCGAAGTCGATCGGCTCGTGGAGGGCCATGCCGCGGGTGTGGATCTTGAAGATCTCCGCGCGTCCGCCGTAGGTCGGGACCGGGATCTCGATGATCCGGTCGAACCGTCCCGGCCGCAGGAGCGCGTCGTCGAGGATGTCCGGGCGGTTGGTCGCCGCGATGATCTTGACGTTCGCGAGCGGCTCGAAGCCGTCCATCTCGGCGAGGAGCTGCATCAGCGTCCGCTGGACCTCGCGGTCCCCGCTCGTCGCCACCTCGAGCCGCTTCGCGCCGATCGAGTCGACCTCGTCGATGAAGATGATGGTGGGCGCCTTCAGGCGAGCGAGCTCGAAGAGCTCGCGGACGAGCCGTGCCCCCTCGCCGATGTACTTCTGGACGAGCTCGCTCCCCACGAGGCGTACGAACGTCGCGTTCGTGTGGTGCGCGACCGCCTTCGCGATCATCGTCTTCCCCGTCCCGGGAGAGCCAATCAACAGCACCCCTTTCGGGGGGTCGACGCCAACCTTCTTGTACAGCTCGGAGCGCAGGAGCGGGAACTCGACCGCTTCGCGGATCTCGCGGATCTGGTCGGAGAGGCCCCCGATGTCCTCGTACGTCACCGGCGGCTTGTCGACGATCTCGCTCGCGGTCACGAGCGGGTCGAGCGACGCCGGTAGGATCCCCATCACCGCGAGGGTCTGCTTGTTGAGCGCGACGCGGCTCCCCACCGTGATCTTCCCGTGCTCGACGGTCTCGGCGGAGTTCACGACGAAGTCGGGTCCGGTGGAGGACTTCACGATCACGCGGCCGTCCGTCAGCACGTCCCGGACGCTGCCGACGATGAGCGGCGGGTAGCGCAGGCGGTCGAGCTCCGTCTTGAGCCGCTTGACCTCGCGCTGGAGACGAAGGATCTCCGCCTCCATGTAGTGACGCTCGCTCTCCACACGCTTGATCGCCTCGGCGAGCTGCGTGTTCCGTAGCTCGAGGAAGCTGAGCCGGTCGAGCGTCTCGTGCGGGGTCGCGGGCGCTTCAGGTTCGCTCATGGTTGTCGACACTGACCTGCCACGGCGGCGTGTCAATCAATAGATGCGGGTCTGCTTATAACTACGCGTGGCTAAAACGCCGGGCCGGGGTCGATGACGGTCTCGCGCGTCCGTTCGGTCCGTGCGTTCGCTCCCGGCCACGTCACGGGGATCTTCCGACCCGATACGACGCCCCGCGACCCGCGCGGTCGCGGGTCGGTGGGGGCGGGGGTCGTCCTCGAGCTCGGGGCGTGGGCCGAGGCCCGGTTCTCCCCGGGTCGGCGCTCCCGGGTCCGCGTGCTCGGCGACGGGGGAGGGCCGTGGCCCATCTCCGAGGACGTGGCGCGTCGGATGGCCCCCGAGGAGCCGGGAACGCTGACCGTGCGCCTCACGCACGAGCTCCCCGTCGGACAAGGATTCGGGATGAGCGCCGCCGGCGCGCTCGCGGTCGCCCTCGCCGTGGGCGCTCTCTCCCGCCGTCCCCGAGCGACCGCGGTCCAGGTCGCGCATCTCGCGGACCTCTTCGGCGGGGGCGGCCTCGGGGGCGTGGCCGCGATCCTCGGTGGCGGCCTCGAGGTTCGGACCCGGGCCGGTCTCCCTCCGCTCGGTCGGGTCGTTCATCGACCGTTCCGGCCCGCGCTGCTCGTCGGAGTCGTCGGTCGGCCGATCCCCTCTCCTTCCGTGCTCCGGGACCCCGCCGCGCTCCGCCGGATCGCCCGGGCCGCCCACGGCTGGGAGGAGCTCGGTCGCCATCCCACCCCCGAACGGCTCTTCCGGCTCAGCGAGCGGTTCACGGACCTCGCGGGTCTCGCCTCGCCCGCCGTAGCCCGGACCGTCACCGCGCTACGGCGCCGGGGCGCCTCGGCGTGCCAAGCGATGTTCGGGCAGAGCTTCTTCGCCCTGCCCCGGTCGGTCCCGGCGCGAACGGCGTGCCTCGAGTGGCTGCGGCGAGAAGGGGTCCGCGCGGTCGAGCTCCACGCGTCGGCGACCGGCGCCCGGCTCGTTCGGTCCCGTCCCGTCTAGGGCCCTCTCTCTCGGGGTCTCAGCGGAGCGCGCGCTCCGCAAGCCTTTTAGTGGGAGGCCTGTCTCGGCGGCTCCCATGACGCGAAAGCCTGCCCGCATGTACCGCAAGGTCGAGGGGCAGGTCTACACCCGCCAGGAGTACATGGGCGGCATCCCGACGTGCCGGATCACCCAGTTCGACACCGGCAACCTTCGGACCCAGTTCCCGTTCAGCCTCACGCTCGGGACCGAGGAAGCGGCTCAGGTCCGGGACATCGCTCTCGAAGCGGCACGCATCAGCGCGGTGCGGGTCCTCGAGAAGGCCGCGCCGAACGAGTTCCATCTCAAGGTCCGTCGCTTCCCGCACCAGATCCTGCGCGAGCACAAGATGGCGATGGGGGCGGGCGCCGACCGTATCTCGGCCGGGATGCGGGGCGCGTTCGGCAAGCCCGTCGGTCACGCGGTGCGCGCGGCCATCGGCGCTCAGCTCCTCACGGTGTACACGACCGAGGCGCATCTCGACGCGGCCAAGGAAGCGCTTCGGAAGGCGTCGCACAAGCTGCCTGTGCCGACCCGGGTCACCATCACCCAGCGGGCTTCGTAGGCCGTCGGGCGCGCACGACGAGCACCGGGCACGGTGCGTGGGTGACGAGCGCGGACGAGATACTGCCGATCAGGAGCCGCTTGGTCGCGGACAATCCGCGAGAGCCGACGACGACGAGGTCGGTGGGGTTCATCTCGAGGTACGAAAGAATCTCGTCGACCACCACGCCCTCGTGGCACAGTCCCGTGACGGCACTGACCCCAGCCTCCTGGGCCTGCTTGACCGCGAGGTCGATGAGCGCGCGGTACCGCGTCACCTGGCTTTCGGAGACCGCGGTCGCCGCGTACGGGTTCGGCGACGGCAGATAGACCGGGACGAGCGGGGCGATGCTGAGGATGGTCAGTTCGCTCCCGTACCGGTCCGCGAGGTCGATCGCCGCGGCGAGCGCGTCCTGAGAGTTGGGCGAGCCATCGATCGCGACCGTGATGCGGGCGAACCGGGGCGACGGCATACCGTCGGCGAACGGGCGGAAAGGTACTTGGAACTTCCGGGAGGCCTGCTCTCGTCGTCCGAGAGGTGCCGCGGGGGGGCTAGGCAACCGTTTTTACGGGTGGGCCGCCTGAAGACGAACGCAGGTGACCTCGTTGGCTCCCGTTTGCAGTAACTGCGGTGCTTCCGACTTCGTTTGGGCGAACGACCTCAAGACCGGTGGGCTGGGGGGAGGGTCGCTCTCCTTGCGCGCCCGAGGCGAGCTGTCGCTCGGAACCCGGATCTGCCGGGCGTGCGGTCACGCCGACCTCTTCATGAAGGACCCGTCGATCCTGCGGATGCCTCATACCTGGAGACCGGGGGAGTTCACCCCGATCACGCCCCGCCCGGCGTCCCCCCCGACCCATCATGTCGCCCACCCCACGCCGGAGACCGCACCGGCTCCCTCACCCGCGGGGAGGCCCGTCGCGGCTCCGGCGGCTCCGTCCCCGACACCGCCGCCCCCACCGCCCCCGCCCGGCCACCACGCCCCTCCGCCACCTCCTCCCCCTCACGCCGCTCCTCCGCCCCCAGCGTCGGTGCCCCCCCCGCCGGAAGCGGCTCTGACTCCACAGTGGACGCCTCCGGCTGAGACGCTTCCTCCTGCCCCACCTCCGCCTCCGCCGGCCGAATCGCCTCCGCTACCCCCGGAGCTGAGCGGCCCCTCGTCACCGCCACCTTCGACGGAGAGCGCTCCGCCGTCCACCCAGGCCGACAAGAAACCGAGGCGCCGTCGAGGCTCGAAGGGAAAAGGCGGGGACCCCCAGACAACCCCCGAGCCGTAGGACCGGGAGAACGACGACCGTCCGAGCCCGTACGGGGCGGTCCTAGAGCGACGGGACCGGCGAGAACGAGACCGTCCGGACGAACCGACCCGAGCCGTCGAGCCATCCCATATCGACTCCGTCGGGCGGCGCGCGACCGTCTCCGAAGTCGGTCGTCCAGGGGAACAGCACCCAACCGTGGTGCTCGAGGGGTCGGCCGTGATGACACTGGCCCCGGGGGAACTGCGCTCAGAACTGGGCGATCGAGGCGAGCTGGGCGGCGATGACACGGTGCTCCCCGTACGGGCTCGAGAACTCGGTCGCTTCCGTTTAGGTGGCCTCAAGGAGGCGTCGCCGCTCTCTCGTCGTCGGCGTTCCACGCGTCGAGGAACTGGTCTACGATGCGACCCACGTCCCGAGAGGGGGCTGCCCTGATGGATTCCGAGAGGCTCGAGCGGAAGGGATGACCATGGTCGAAGGAATAAAACCTCGGCATCGGTTCCGAGAAGATCGGAGCGGCGGGTAGCGGGTGTCCGAGACGGAGGCAAAGGAGGGGAGGGAACATGGCGTTGGTCCAACAGAAGCTGGAAGGGAAGATCGGGACGATCGCCCTCGACCACTACGATAAACGCAACGCGCTGGGGAGCGAGCTGATCGCGGAGGTGGTCGGGGCGCTGAACGACTTCAAGTCGGGAGGCGCGCGGGCGGTGGTCCTGCGTTCGGCCAGGAACGAGCCGGTGTGGTCGGCGGGGGTCGATGTGTCGGAGCTGCCGAAGGCGGACGTGGACCCGTTGCCGTACACGGACCCGTTCGAGCAGATGCTGCGCGCGGTGAAGCAGTTCCCGGCGCCGGTGATCGCGATGGTCCACGGGACGGTGTTCGGCGGAGCGAGCGACCTCGTGATGAATTGCGACCTCGTGTTCGGGGACGAGACGTGCGCATTCGCCCTCACCCCGGCCAAACTGGGATTGCCGTACAACGCGGGCGGATTCCTGACGTTCATGACGCGATTGCCGCTGGGGATCGTGAAAGAGATGGTCTTCACGGCGGAGCCGATCTCGGCCGAGCGGGCGGAACGGGCCGGGCTCGTGAACGCGATCGTGCCGGCGGCGGACCTGGAAGCGCGGGTCTACCGCACGGCGAGCACGATCGCGACCCGGTCGGCCGCGGCGATCGCGGCCTCCAAGGAGGCGATGCGAGTGCTGAGCGAGGCCGTGGCGATCAATCCGGCGACGTACGAGTATCTCCAGAGCCTGCGACGGGATGTGTACTTCGGGCGGGATTATCGCGAAGGGATCCAGGCGTTCTTGGAGAAGAGACCGCCGAAGTTCTGAGAGAGGAGCGGCTGACCCAGGTGAGAATCCCTACCTTGAGGTGGCCCGCAAAAGCATCGCCCGGGTCACGATCCCGTTTTGCGCGTTCGATCAGATACGGCGCTTCCTCTTGAGCGGTGTCATAAGCGGTCCTCCAAACGGGCCGACGGAAGTCGGTGATCGGGGCGTCAACCACCGCGGCACCCTCTTCCGTTGGCTTCGAGTTGATTTGCGAGTTCGGGCAACATCACGGCGAGTCGGGGCAGTTCGGCTGATTCCCAATACGACCTTCGATTTGTGATCGATCCTAGTTGAGGCCAGGGGGTCGCTACCAGCGAGCCTCCGCTCGCGCAGACTCTGGGGGAACCTCCGCACCCGAGGTAGCGTTCTCGAACCTGCCGTAGTTTGAGCCGTAGAAGGTGGCGGCCTCGCCGGAGAAGGCCGGAACCAAAAGTCCGCACGTCGCGAAGTTGGCGGTCCTGGACCATCCTTCCCTGGGGTTCGACCGGTCCGTTACGAAGCGGAGGCTACGGAAGGCCGTTCCTCTGTTTGCGAAGGGCCGGCCAAAAACCGCCGATCATCAGGGCGTACGTGACGAACATCGGGGACATCGCCACGAAGATCGGACCCACCGCGGCGACCAGTGCGACCCAATTGGTGACAAACTCGGTCAAAAGCAGGAGGGCTTGATTGCCGACCACGAGGCCAGAGAACGTTGCGACGCCCAGCGACCAGGTGAACGCGGCCCAGCCAAGTACGTTACGCCACGATGAGCCCAGGAGTTGCGCCTCCTTCCTCAGACCAAAGAAGAAGGTTCCGAATACGAGGACGACAACACCCCCGACCGGCCACGCGATCCAGAAGGGAGCCGCCTCGGCTCCCCCACCCCCCAGTGCGATGCTCCAGACGGCCGTCATCGCCGTCCCCCCGGTCCAGAATGCGAGACCGACCCATGGCCACCGACGCTTCGGGGGGACCGGCTTCCTCCGCACCGGTTTCGGGTGGAACGCGTGCCATTCCCGAAGCCCAAGGAACATCAGATAGAATCCGAAGATCGTCGTCCCGAGGGTAGTGTAGTACTCGAGCGGGCCGTTGACGAGGTTCCCACGTTGCAGGAACTGGTACACCTCGGTCGCGCCTTCGACCGCGAAACCAAGGATGAGGACCGAACCGGCGTGAGCGGTCGAGACCGGCGATGGGAGCAAAAGTCGGGCGGAACGGCCGCGCGCAGGCGGCGAAGCGGTCGAGTGGGGTTCCTGCCCCTCGGACGGCTGTACGGAGGGAGAGCCGAACATATCAGATAGGTGTCGGGGTGCCTGCGAACGTTCGGTCCGATTGACACGGAGAACGGACACCTCTTCCCTTCCCGTCGGAGCGGGTGCGGACGATATCGACCGTCACGTTCGTCGGAGTGGCTCAGTTCGGGTTCCGTCTCGTCTCGGAGCGAGACCTCTGGCAGGCGGCCTCCGGGCTCCGCGTCGGCTTCGGATTCAGATGGGGCATCACCGCGTTGGCAACCTCGGCTGTAATGTCCATCGACAGGTTGCGAGCGAGAGCCATGTTTGAGATATGCTTATCTGTACTTTTTCCTGTTCTCCGACCGTAGGGCGCCCACCGATGACGAAAGACGATGTTGGTAACGAGATCAAGGCGAAGAGCCTTGAATTGAAGAATTTCTTCAAGGACGTAAAAGCGGTCTTGGAGGAGTGGAAGTTTTCCGTTGAGGAAACGAAGGAAGGCACGCGTATCGAAATTCACGCCATCGCGCTGATCCGGCACAATAAGGGCGAAGGCCGATAGATCGTAGCCCTCGTCGCTGCCCCGCGGAAGACGAGGAACCCCGTCCGTTCAGCCTCGCAAGAACTGCTTCAGCGAGTCTTTCTGCTCGTTGCTGAAATGGAAGTCTTGGCGCCGCTGGATGAGGTCGACATACTTGACCACGTCCAGGATGTTCTGACGCGTATAGTACTTCCGCGCGTTCTTCACGGTCTCTTCGATCGGGTGGCAATCTGTGAAGGAGCAGATGAGGCAGGCCAGGTCGTAGGCCTGCTTCTTGGAGGCGGGGACATCCTTGCGGAAGACCCCGGCATCGAGGATGTAGATCTTGTCTCCCAGCATGATATTGTCCCGCTTGATATCACCGTGGAAGATCCCCTTGCTGTGCATCATTTTGAGGTACCCGAACATCCGGTCGATCTGCTCGGCCGTGACCTCTTTGCATTCTGTAGCCGGGTGTGAATCGAGATACTCCGCCACCAGAAGCCACATGCTCCCGTTGACCGAGTGATAGCCCAACGGCTTCGCGGTCGGTATGCCGGTGTCGTAGATCGCCTTCAGGCTCTCGAACTGCTGCCGCGCCATGTCCTCGGCGGTCTCCGTGAAGCCGAAGATCGGGTCCAGGGCGTTCATCTGCAAGTACAGGTTCTTGAACAGCTGCATCGAACGATCCGACAGGATGTCGTTGCTGCCCAGGATCTTCCCGAAGTACCGGACGTTGTCGCCGGCTTTGTTGAAGCCGGTGATCTTGACCGGGATCGACAGCCGAGAGGCATCCGATCGGATCGGACGGACCGAGGTTCGGCGGAGGCCATAGTTCTCGGACATGATCCGACGAATGTCGCGCAGAACTTCGCGGAAAAACGCGATGTGAATGACCTCATGGCTGGACCGGGAGGTGACTTTCGACATCAGCCCGCCACCTCCTCCGCCTCCCCGGTGTTCGGTTCGGTCACCGACATGGTGACCAATTCCCTCTCTCGGGTCCTATCTCCCCGGGCCCTGGCTTGGTTATTCTTCCTCTTCTCCCGCCAGGCCGCCAACATAAGAAAGCACAACTGGGGGATATGGACCTTCATGTCGTTCTTGATCCCGCGGCCGTATTCTACGACCGGTTTGCCGCGATAGGCGAAGGTGATCCGCCAGATCGACAGTTCTGGAACGGACGTATGAACCTGATTCATGTTCAGGAGGACATTGTTGTCCTTGACCACGAGGTCCATGTCCATCGTACCGTTCATCTTGAGCGGCACGTGGATTCCGTCTCGGAACAACGTCCGAAAGACGGCTAGGGCCAACACTTCAACCGTTTTCGTGTCGAGCGTCTTCTCGAACCGGACGGCGGGGGCCGACGGGTGATTCTGGAGTTGCGTCATACCCTGTTCCCCCGGGACCTTCGCTCCGCTCTGCGTAATCCGCCCAGACCCTGGTCGCGCGTCCCGAATCCCCCGTGCGCGAGCCTTTCCGGGGTTTGGGTCCTACGCCTTGGCGCGGGGAGCCTTCGGTTTCTCATGGGTACTCTCGCCGGCTACTTCGGGTGAAACCTCATCGCTCGTTCGTGTGTGACCTTTCCAGTCGGAGTGCGCTTCCATGTACGGAGCACCGGGTTTGTGGTACTCGCCGCCCATCTTGCTATCCTGCTTGCCCCTCCAAACCTCGACAAACGAAGCGAGGTCCAGATCGGCCCGCCGGGCGGCGCCAGTACCGTCCGGCTGGTGAATGTCCTCGGTGACATCTCGCCCGTCGGGTAGGGTTCGCCCACCCTCGGGCACCGATACGTCCATCGCGGTATCGTGCGCCGGGTTCAGGCGCGGTGCCTGGTCCTTCGACCGGTGGGGACTCGGGGAGTCCTCCGACCGGTTGATGTGAACCTGGAATCGGACGAAGATCCGGGTGCCGTCGCCGTAATCCTCCATCGAGAATTTCCAATCCTCGATGTCGGCATGGACGCTCTTGAAGAATCGGTCCACCTCATCCACGATCTTGTCCATCTTTTGATCTTCCCCGCCCGCTAACGCGGTGATCGAGCCGGTCCCTTTTTTCGGTTTCATGGCCATACAAACCCACCTTCCTACGAGCAAAGGGAGTGGGGAATCCCCGCCTCTCTACGGGTCTGCCCACCGAAGCACCCTCGAATCTGGGCGAGCGGGCCGTTCCGAAGGTCAGCACTCAGCGTGATCGGGAGGTCGAAAATGGTCGCCCGAGGGGGTGGACTGGACGACGCGGACTCGATTAATGTCTCTAAAGCGGTCATCGTATCTGCTGATTCTCCGGATGCATCCGCTATCGGGACGTCGGAAGAATCGTCAATGGCTTCATAGCCCCGAGCTTGAGGCGAATTAAGTTCCCCCGTTCCGCGGGCTGGGGCGTGGTAATTCTAGCTTCGAGTCTTCTGACCGCCCCGCGATGGGCCACCGCGCTGATCCCACGCGCTGGAGTTTCGGTTGAATTCGCACGCGATTCCCGACCCGGCTCGTCCGCTCGCCCTTGGGAGCGCGGCATGGAATCTCTGTTGAGCTCTGCTGCTCGCCCTTCGAGGCCACTGATCTCGCGCGTCCGG
>Ga0187885_10003029_pt1 | contig 15475 bp, 13 predicted proteins | sample June2016WEW_20_1_3_FD_132970 | JGI IMG/M metagenome (GOLD analysis project Ga0187885, IMG submission 132970) | Peatland microbial communities from SPRUCE experiment site at the Marcell Experimental Forest, Minnesota, USA - June2016WEW_20_100 | ecosystem: Environmental > Terrestrial > Soil >... | reverse complement strand
CGAGGGGCGCAACATCCGCGCCTTCGAAAAAACCACCGGTGTGGATGTGATCATCGACGATACCCCCGGGGTGGTCGTGGTCAGTTGCTTCGACCCGGTTCGGCGCGAAATCGCCCGTATGTCGCTGGAGCGCCTGGTGCAGGACGGCCGCATCCATCCCGCCAGAATCGAGGAGGTCGTCGCCGCCACCACCAAGGAAATGGATGAAGAGCTGGTCCGCGTCGGCCGGGAGGCGGCCCAAGAGGCCAACCTGCAGCTTCCCAAGCCCGTGATTCCCATGCTGGGCCGGCTGGCCTACCGCACCAGCTACGGGCAGAACGTGCTGCGGCATTCGCTGGAGGTCGCCTTTCTGTGCCAGATGATCGCCGATGAATTGGGCCTGGACGGCTCGCTGGCACGGCGCTGCGGCCTGCTCCACGACATCGGCAAGGCGATGGACCACGAGCAGGAAGGCGGCCACCCGCAGCTTGGCAAGGAATTCTTACGCCGATGCAACGAACCCGAGGCCGTCCTCAACGCCGCCGAGGCCCATCACGGCGACGTCCCGGCAACCACCGTGTACACGCCCATCGTGATGGCCGCCGACGCCATCAGCGCCAGCCGCCCCGGCGCTCGCCGCGAGAGCCTGGAACGCTACATCCAGCGACTTCAGGACCTGGAAGGCCTGGCCCTGGGTTTCGAGGGCGTGCGCCAGGCGTATGCCATCCAGGCCGGCCGAGAGATCCGCGTCATCGTCGACGCTCGCCTGGTCGACGACCACGTCAGCGCCAAAATCTGCCGCGACATCGCGCACAAGATCGAGACGGAGATGAATTATCCCGGCGAGATCAAAGTGACCCTGATCCGCGAAGTGCGCGCCGTGGACTACGCGCGCTAAATGCAAGACCTGCGCCCTACGCCGTTGCCGAAGATATGCTCCCCCCAAAAGACTCGAAGCCCCGCCATCCGTGCGGGGCTTCGCTCTTTCGACCCATTCGACCCATGGAACTCGAAGCGTCTTACTTGCCGTCCGGGGCGTGAATCCCCAGACGGACCATCCGGCGGTTAAGTCGTTGTATATTGATTCCCAGCACGCGGCTGGCGGCGGCCTTGTTGTAGTTCACCTTCTTCAGCGCCTTGGCGATCGTGCACCGCTCCACGTCCTGCAGACTCAGGTCATCGCCGGCACCCGGCGCCTGCGAGGCAACCTGAATCCTCGGCGGCAGATCGGCCACCGCCACCTCCGGGTCGGAGGCGATCACGTGGGCGTGCTCCATCACGTTGGCCAGTTCACGCACGTTCCCCGGCCACGGATAGGCTTGCAGCAGCATCGCCACTTCGGGCGACAACTGCTTTTGCGGCTCGCCGTAAAGCTCGGCTTGCGTCTTGAGGAAGTGCTCGGCCAGCGGCACAATGTCGTCCACGCGCTCGTGCAGCGTCGGCAGCTTCAGCACCACCACGTTCAGCCGGAAGTACAGGTCCTGCCGGAACGAGCCCTCATGCACCATGTTGTCCAGAGCGCGGTTGGTCGCGCTGATCACGCGGATGTCCACCGGCACGGGACGGAAGTCGCCGACCGGCACCACACACTTTTCCTGCAAGACGCGCAGCAGCTTGGATTGCAGGTGCAGGCTCAGTTCGCTGATTTCATCCAAGAAGAGCGTGCCGCCGTTGGCCGCGCGGATGAAGCCCAGCGAGTCACGCGTCGCGCCCGTGTAGGCGCCCTTGACGTGACCGAAGAGTTCGCTTTCGAACAGCGTGTCGCTCAGCGATGAGCAATCCACGGGGATGAAGGGCTTGGAAGCGCGGGTGGAATTCTGGTGGATGAAGCGAGCCAGCATCTCTTTGCCGCTGCCGGTCTCGCCCAAGATCATGACGGTCGATCGGCGCGGCGCGATGTCCGTGGCCGTCTTCTTTAGCGCCGCCATGATCGGCGAGTCACCGATCATGCGCTGGCTGGCGAAGAAGCTGATCGCCTCGACTTGTTCTCCCACTTCCGTCGATTGCATGTGCATTTTCCTACCGCACTGTCAACTGCATCACTTTGGCCAGAAGTACAACCAACAGCATACTTCGATTTGGCCTCTTGTCAACGGATTTTGTCCCCTAATCGTCGTACATTTTTGAGGTGCCAAATTCGTTATCGGCTCGAACGATTCTGAGACTCAAACGCACAGCTCTGTCACTAAACCTAGTTTGTGACTATACTTATGTCGTATGGGATCTACAATCTCTCCCAAAAACCGTTCCACTTGCTCCGGAGAACGTCCGATAAATTTGGCCGGATTGATTATTTCGGAAAAATTAATCTTGGGAAAGGCCGGCTCCTTGGCCAGCCGATCTAGCAGGTCGTTGCCGGCCCCTTCCTGCTTGACTCGCTGGGCGGCCGCCTGGGAATGGCGGCGGATCAGCTCGTGCAGCTTCTGCCGGTCGCCGCCGCCGCGCACCGCCGCTATCAGAATCTCCTCCGTGGCCATAAACGGAAGTTCGGCCATCACCGCCGCTCGTATCGTTTGCGGATAGACCACCAGCCCGCGCGCCACGTTGGTGACGATTTGCAGACATCCGTCCGTGGCCAAAAACGCCTCCGGAAGGCTCAGTCGCTTGTTGGCTGAATCGTCCAGGGTTCGCTCGAACCACTGCTCCGCGGCCGTCTGCAGAGGGGAGTTGACCAGGCTCAAAACAAACCGCGCCAAACCCGTCGCACGCTCGCAGCGCATGGGATTCCGCTTGTACGCCATGGCGCTGGAGCCCACCTGCTCCTCTTCGAACGGCTCCTCGATCTGCTTCAGCCCCGCCAGAAGGCGGATGTCGTTGCAGAATTTGTGCACGCTGGCGGCGATCCCCGCCAGGCCGCAGATGATCTGGCTGTCCACCTTGCGCGGATACGTTTGTCCGGTGACCAGAAACGACTGGGCAAATCCGAAACGCTCCGTCAGCATACGGTCCAGGGCATCGACCTTGGCGTGATCCCCATCGAACAGCGCCAAGAAAGATGCCTGCGTTCCGGTGGTCCCCTTGGCGCCGCGGAACTTCAGATTGGCGATGCGATACTCCAGTTCCTCCAGATCGATCGCCAAGTCTTGCGCCCACAGCACGGCGCGCTTGCCGACGGTGGTCAATTGCGCCGGCTGAAAGTGCGTGTAGGCCAGCGTCGGCAGCTCCTTCCACTTCAGGGCGAAATGTCCCAGGGCGTCGATCGCGTTGGCCAGCCACACCGCCAGCAGCTTCATGCCGTCGCGCATGATGATCAGGTCGGCGTTGTCGACGACGAATTGGCTGGTAGCGCCCAGGTGGATGATTTCGCGGGCCGCCGGCGCTGCTTGGGCGAAGGTGTGCAGGTGCGCCATGACGTCGTGACGGAGCCGTCTTTCCCATTCCGCGGCCGCCGCGAAGTCGATCTCATCCAGCGCCGCCTCCATCTGCGACAGCGCTTCGGCGCTGATGCGGGTCAGACCCAGCTCGCGTTGGCATCGGGCCAGTTCCAGCCACAGCCGTCGCCACAGGCCGAATTTGTGCCGCGCGGAGAACAGCCGCAGCATCTCCTTGCTGGCGTTGCGCAAGGCCAGGGGCGATTCGTACGTGTCGAATGACATAAGAATCGCCCCCATTGTAAAGCGACGCGGCGGATTTGGAAGCCGTGGGTGTTGGGCAGCCTACTGCCGCACGATCAGATGGACATGAAACAGCTCGCCGGCCGCCGCGTCGTAGGCGATCCAACCGTCGTGGTCCGGCGACGGGCACATCGACGAAAGCCGCAAGTCTTCAAGGCGGAACGGTGCGCCCACGCGAATCGCCGTGCGCGAAAACCGGCTCACTTGGTTCTGGCCGAAGATCAGCAGGGCGGGGAACTGCGTCGCCCCAATGTTGCTGGGCTGTTGCGCCTCCCCATGCGGCAGGATGTTCTGCTCGCCGGCGCTGAACATCACCACGCGGTCTTGCTTGTCCACCGCGGGCGCGGATATCGCGTTGGGCAGGCCGACCAGACTCCCCAGCGGCTTGGCGAATCCATCGGGCTCGATCTGCCAGATCGTGCCAATCCACAAGTCGGCGATGACGATGGATCCCTCCGGTCCTGCCCCGACCGTGTATTTGTCGCCGGTCAGCACCGGCGCGGCAAAATCGGCCGTGGGCCGTGCAAACGGTCGGCCGATCGCCGGCGGCGAAGCCTCCGGATCGATCTGCAGAAAACACGAACCTTCCACCGAGTGCAGCCAAAGCCAAATCTTGCCGCCCGACAAGGCCATGTCGGCGCGGTAGATGCTCAGCGTGTCGCCGGCGCCGCTCAGATCGGCCAGTTTCCGGTCGTCGGCCAGGACCTGGATCTTCCCCCCGAGGCTCAGGCAACCCAAGCACGCCTGGGATTGCCGCCCGACGCTGGCCGCGAAATAGAAATAGATCGTGTTATCCGTCGCCGCCAGGTCCAGGAAGTTACCCTTGCCGCCGCTGCATCCCATCGCCGCCAGCACCGCCGCGCTGCTCAGGCCGATCTTCTCGGGCAAGGCGGCGGCATTCACTCGGTACACGACGTCGTTTCCCTCATCCGTTTCCTGGACAAAGACCGCGCCGGCGTCGCCGGCGCTCAGGTGTGTCGGGCGGTGGCGCTGCACGGCCAGCAGGGCGTCGATCTGGACGGTATCCGGCTGCGGCGGCGGAGAAGGTGGCGGCGGCGGCGGCCGTGAGCAACCGGCCGCGGTCAGCAACCCCACCGCCGTCGCCACGCAGCTCGCCACGCGCATTGCCGACACGCCCAGGCGGATTTTGCACCCCCGGCGGCCAACCTCGCCAGCTCCATTCCGCATCCACAACCAGTGTAGCAGAGATGAGCCTTCCCGCGCCCCTGGCAGGAAAACAATTCAAGCCACCTTGGTCAGTTCCGGCTCCGGAACGCTGGCCAGGTCGATGTTGCGCGCCAACACCTTGCGGTAGCCCAGTTGCTTGACGACCTCGAGCACTTCGGTCCAGGTGGGATACAAGCGCTTGTTGACCTTCTTATAGGTCTCGATGGCCATCACGAATTCAAACTGCTCGGCGGTCATTTCGCCCTCTTCAGCGCAGCGGCGGTCATCCGAGCGCCGGCGTCCCGGGCCGCGGCGCCGCTCCAGTCCCGTGCGTCGGTCGGCGGCACGCCGCTCAGGTCCGGTATAACCCGCCGGCTGCGTCGCTAGACGCCGTTGATCCAGCCCGCTACGCCGGTCTGCCAGGCTCTTTCGCCGGTCCTGGCTGCGGGGGACAGCTTGCGGATCGCTGGACGCGGCGGCATCGGGTGGTTTCGGCATCAACGTACCTCCGATCCTGCATCGAATCGGGCGGCCGCTCACTTTAGGTCCCAGTAACCGAATTACCCTGCGCCGCGCGACTCATTCTCTCACGCCGGCCCAGTGGATATAACGATATGGATATTCCGGCGGTTTTTCGCGGACCAGGGCCGATGGATCCAACCCGCACCCCCATGACCGACGCAGCGCTCGTCCCACCGTGCCGCAAAGACCGCGGGATCACCGTCCTGGGCATGGCCCTGTTGGCCTTCTGCGTGGGTGGCGCGATCAACGTCAGCCTCGGCGACTACAGCCGGGGCGCGATCATCTGGCTGAGCATCGCGGCGCTGATCTGCCTGCTGGCCGTTGCCTTGCCCGCCATCGCGCGCCTGCAGTCGCTGGCCGCCAGGAGCCTCACGGCCGTGCTGGTCATCGGCATCGCGTTCCAATGCGGCATGCTGCTGCGCGGCGCGTTCGGCGGCGCTCAAGGCTCGCCGCTGGTGCACGATGCCTATGCCGATGCCACCGTGCTCACCGGCCTGATATTCGTCGGGGCGCTGGGCTGCGTGCAGGCGTTCATCCAGCGACGCCTGCGTTGGCCGCTGATACTGATCATGCTGGTGGCTTTTTGCCTTGTGGGGACGACGCAGTTCCGCCGTTACCTCAACGGCGTTCCGGGCGTCGACGTCTTTTTCTTTCAGCAACAGGCGTGCGATGCCCTGGTTCACGACCGCAACCTGCATGAACCGCCGGCCATCCTGCACGGACGAAACCCCTATGCGATGCGCTACCACAACATCTACGAGCCCGACACGCCCTTCTACGGTCCGGGCGTCGTCGATCAAGACAATTTCCTTACCTACGGATATCCCTATCCGCCGCTGAGCCTGCTCATGGTTTTGCCCGGATATCTTTTGGGCGGGGATTGCCGCTACGCGCACGTGCTGGCGATGGCCCTGTCGGCGGGGTTGATGGCGGCGGCGCGGCCGGGGCGGTGGGGGGCGCTGGCCGCCACCCTTTTCTTGCTGACTCCGCGCGCTTTTTGGGTTCTGGACCTGGCCTGGACCGAGCCGCTGCTCACCCTCAACTTTTCACTGGTGATGTTCTGCGCCTGCCGATGCCGCCGACTGCTGCCTTATGCCCTGGGGCTCTATTTCGCCACCAAGCAGTACACCGTTTTGACCTTGCCGGCGCTTTGGCTTCTGGTGGATGAACCGGACCGCTGCAAAGCCCTGGGCAAGCTGATCCTCAAGGCGGCCATCGTCGCCGCCGTGATTACCTTCCCGTTCTTCCTGTGGAATCCGTACGATTTCATCCGCGACGTGGTCCTGTGGCAGTTCTTCCAGCCGTTTAGACCAGATGCCTTGAGCTATCTGGTGGCGATCTACCGCTACACGCGCGGCTATCACCCGCCGATTTGGACGCCGCTGGCCGCCGTCGTGCCGGCCGCCGCGTTGGCCATGTGGCGCTGCGCCCGCTCACCCAGCGGTTTTGCCGCCGCCGTAACCTGCATCCACCTGGCGTTTTTCGCGTTCAACAAGCAGGCGTTCTGTAATTACTACTATTTCGTGATGGCCACCGCCTGCTGGGCCGTCGCCGCCGCAAAGGCCGCCGACTTTGCCCCCCGCGCCCGGGCGGTGCAGGTTTAAGCGCCCTCCGGCCGATAATCATTTATCGGACCATGCCTGCACGCCTGGCGTTCATCTTGGGCTGCGCGCTGGCCGCGGCCGCCGCCGCGGCGCCGCCCGACGTCAGCCGCGTCCTCAAGTCCATCGACTTCGAGGAACGACGCCTGGGAAACCACGAAGAACTCCCCATGCACTGGGTCAAGCTCGAAGGCCCGGGGCTGCCGCATTACGTCAATGGCTTCCTCAGCGACGATCGCTCCCGCTCGCCAACCCACAGCTTCCGATTCGATCTGAACGGTGGATCGTTGATCTACCGCTACGACCCGCATGAGCTGCCCGTGCAGAACGGCGCCCACTACCGCGTCGAGGTCTACGTCCAGACCACCGTCCTTCCGCACGCCCGGGCGCGCATGACGGCGTATTTCACCGACCTGGACGGCCATCCCCTCCCCGACACCACCGTTCATTCCGAACTCTACGCCGCCGCACGCGACGGCGAGGATTGGCACAAGCTCTCCATCGAGCTGACCGCCGACGACAAGCGCGCGGCCTTCCTGACCGTCGAACTGGAACTATTGCAGTCCAGCCTTTACGCCCCCAACATCCTGGGCGAACGCACCCTTTTCCCGCAGGACATCTACGGCACGGCTTGGTTCGACGATCTGACCATCTCGCAAGTCCCCCGGGTGCTGCTGTCCACCGGCCGGCCGGGAAACATCTTCCGCTTGAGCGATCCCCTGCGCCTCAGCGTCGCGGTCAACGACCGCTTCACCGACGACTTGGCCGCTCAACTGGTCATCCACGATGCCGCCGGCGCGATGGTCTACCAGCAGAGCGGCGCCCTGGACATGGCGGCGGCGGGCGACCAAGGCGCCGCCGCCAAGCAAGCGTCGATCGTGCTGCCGCCGCTGCGCCCCGGCTGGTACGACGCCGCCCTGGTCATGACCTGTCACGGCCAATTCGTCGGCCAACAAGACCTTCACCTGATCCGCCTGCCCGATGACCAGTCCCCGCCACGGCCCGATCCACGCTTCGGACTCATCGCCACGGAATTGCCCTTCGACGGCTGGTCGCAGCTTCCCGAGCTCTTGCCTTTGCTGGCGGCGGGGCGAGTCAAGCTCGCCGTCTGGAACCAGGACGGCGATATCCAGCAGGTCGATGCCATCGCTTTCGATGCCCTGCTCCAACGCCTGGAAGAACTGGGCATCACGCCCACCGCGTGTCTGACCGGCCTGCCCCCTTCGGTGTCGGCGAAGATCGGCGGCGGACAGTGGACCCAGCTCCTCAAGGTCTCACCCGAACTATGGCGGCAGGACTTGGCCTACCTGGTTTCCCGCCACGCCGCTCACCTGGACCGCTGGCAGATCGGCGCCGACCGCGACGCCGCCATGTTCCTGGAAAAACCGCAGATGCGCCAGGTCTACGACCTGCTGTACAAGGAATTCGCCGCCCTGGTGGAGAAGCCGGACCTGGCCATGCCCTGGCCCGCCTGGTACGACCTGTCCGGCCGGCTTCCCGCCACCGTCGCCCTCTCCGTTCCTCCCGAGGTGCTTCCCTCGCAGTTGCCCCTCTACATGCAGGAAATCCGCGGATACCAAGGGCACAACCTTTCCCTGACTCTGCAACTGCTCGACGACCGCTACGGCCGGGAAGAGCAAATCCGCGACCTGGCCCAGCGCCTGACCTACGCCCTGGCCGGGGGGGCTAGCCGCATCGATCTTCCCCTGCCCTTCACCCTCCGCCGCGACGACCAGCAGGTTTGCGATGAACCCTGGGAACTGGCCCTGGTCATCCGCACCCTGGTCACTCAGTTTGCCGGCGCCAACTTCCGCGGCAAAGTCCCCATCGCCAGCAACGTCGAAGCCTTTCTCTTCGACCGCGACGGCCAGGGCATCATGGTCCTCTGGAGCCGCGGCGGACAAACCGCCTCCAAAGACTTGGCCCTCAACCTCGGCGAGCATCCCCGCCGCGTCGATCTATGGGGCAACGTCACCCCGCTGCTCCAAGCCGAAGGCAAAACCGACACGGTCAAGCTCACCATCGGCCCCATGCCCTTCTTCCTGATCGACATCGATCCCGTCACCGCCCAAATGCGCGCCAGCGTCCGCTTCGATCAGCCGTTGCTGGAATCCAGCTTTGAGCCGCACACACGCACCATCCACTTCGTCAATCCCGCGAAGGAAACCATCAGCGGCTCCCTGAAATTGATCCCCCCCGAAGGCTGGACCCTCACCCCCTCGGTGTTTTCCTTCAGCCTGAACCCCGGCGAGGTCTTCGACCGCCAGATCAGCATCGAGTTCCCCTACAACAGTTTCGCCGGCCCCAAGACGGTCCTGGCCAATTTCAAGATTCAGGCCCGCCGCGAAATCGCTTTCAACGTTCCCATCCTCCTGAGCCTGGGCCTGGGCGACGTGGGCATGCAAACCCTGGCCCTGCACGACAAAAACGACTTGATCGTTCAGCAGATGATCAGCAACTACGGCAACAAGCCCATCGACTACACCGCCTTCGCCGTCTACCCCGGCCAACCGCGTCAGGAGCGGTTGGTGACCCACCTGGGCCCTGGCCGCACCACGATCAAGCTGTACCGTTTCAGCAACGTGCAGATCATTCCCAACGCCAAAGTCCGCAGCGGCCTTCGTGAAGTCGAAGGCACACGGATTCTCAACGATGAAGTCCCCGTGCAGTGAACTGCGACGCGGTCGGGCTTTCACTGGTGCAACAAGGGATTGATGCACCGCCCCCCAAATTGATGACCTTCGTTCTAGCCGCTCAGGCAACTGAATTTCGAAGCGGCGATTAATTGCGGATCACAAAGGCGTTACAGGTGAACTGCGCGCAGGCTCGCACTAGACTAGCGCGCAAGGAATGAATCGCAACGTTGCCCCGGACGTGCAGTTGCGCTCCTATTTGCACGCAATTTCCAAAAAACTTTTCCCCCATGTCTGCAAACAGACTTGGATTGGGCTCGCACGGCTGCGCGTAACCATATTGAGGAAAATAGATTGCGCGCCAAGGCGAACGGCGGAAGGGGGCCGAAAAATACATAAGCCGTTGGCTGGATTTTGGTTATGAAAAAAATGGAAGAGAACCTTCACCCGCGTGAGGACCATAGGGGGTTGTGTTTTTGACCTCGATTTTTGAGGCTGTTTAAGGTGATGAATGTTGGGCGCTTGGGCTGCCCAGAGGCGATCGAAAATCGGCGCGCCGAGGCCCGAAAAATCATGAATTTTGGGTCTGGCTCATGGATCGTCCAAATTGATTGGCGCGAGAAAAACTTTCACTACCACGCCGCCTCCGGCGGCACCCCCGAATCGGAATTTCGGCTCCACGCCGACCTTCAACCGTCCAAAACAGGCCCGCTTGAGCGACGACGGGGGAATAACTGCGTTCCTGCATATCCCTTTTCAAAACGGTTGACTTTCGTCTCGGCCGGCTTGAACTTCCGTGGGAAAGACTAAAGCGTACTGGCCCCGTCAGTTCCTTCACCCTCGCTGCCTTCGACTGCTATGGGCGTTCCGAGCTTCGGATCGCCGTTGACATAGTCCTGGTAAGTGAAACGAACGTGCGCCGCCTGCGGCTCGTGGTCGCTGGCGTACATGTAAACGGCGAATTCCGTATCTTTTCCCCATCGCGAGTTCGAACTCCACTTCTCGTCAGCAGTGAGTACATCGCGGGAAGTTCCGGGATGAACAGGGCGGTCGCAATAGATGGTAAATCCGGTTTCCGATTTCAAGTCGCCTTTCGAGCATCCTGGACCGGGTGCGTGGGATTGCAGAGCCGCTCGCGTTTGCACTGAGACATTTAAATCCCGCGCGGTCGCCGTGCCCGTGTTGTAAATGCGGAATATCCACCTACGAATTTCAACCCCGGCACTTTGGGATCCCTGGTCAACGAATCGCACCTGAACTCGCAAATAGGGCTTTGATCGCGGGTGAAACATGGCTCTTAGTAATGAGACTGCTGCGACTACGAAATCATCACCAGCGCGAATGTAATACGGCTTGTTTTTCACGTATTCGGCTCTATGCGGCTTGAAATTGCTTTCGGGCACGAGGCAGACGACGAACCCACCACCAGCTGGATCGTTGATTGGCTCTATCAGAACGCCGCCCACAGGTGGGTCGGTAGCCATGTGGTGCAGCGCCATCAATTGCGACTTGAAGGCGTCGGGATTGGGTACAAACCGCAAGTCAGATGCGGCATCTACTTTCTTGTTGGGGTCGGCGGGGGAGGGTGTGGCGCGCGCATCAATGCCCCATATCAGGACACCACCGCCAGTGTTTGCAAAGCCCGTTAGCGCGGTGCTCCACAACTCTTTGATTTTTTCGTCTTTGAGCGGGACGAGTGCAGTTGGTGGACCACCCAACCCCGCTTTAAAGTCCAGCCATTCTTCTTCGAAGGTGGGCGGCACCGCTCCAACCATCGCCCGCAAATACGCGGCTTTGTCGGGAGCCGACATGATCTGCTCGAAAAGATATTGAGCGTTAGAGGCCATGTACACCGCCTTTGCCAAAAATCAGCACGATCGAAACCCAAAACTGGGGACCCGTCCAATTACGCGCGATTCGCCTTCTTGGCCGCGCGGCCGCAGCGCGCCCAATTGGATCCACGATTTCATTTTAGCCGTCCAGGTCTTCGACCCCAGGGCAACGTATTGGCCCCGCCTTTTGTTTTCAGACCTTTTGTAGGTCCGTCACGAGTTCTGGTTCCCTCATCGCGTGCCGAATTAATGATTTCAGGGCCTGCGTAAGGAACTGCTCAACCCGTCCGCGGTTCACGAGTATCCGCAACTCGGCCAATGCGAAATTCGCATCGTCGCCGTGCGCTATCGTGCTTCGATAGCTATACAGCGCCTGCCAAATTTCCTGAGGCGTGGGGTTTCGGAAAACGCTATAGTCTAATTTCATTGCCATCCGCTTCTCTAACAGCGGAATCTTGGACGCGATTTGGTGTCTAAGTGAATCGTAACGCCCGTGCGGATCGTGAGTGAGTAGGGATTCGATGATGGCAAATAATCCCAGCGGATAGAGGTCACTTCCGGCGACACCTCGCAGATGCAAGAACTTCTCCGACGCTCGCGTAATCCGAGGAAATTGACCCGCGATATCCTGCAGGGATTTGAACCCCTCTCTGATCTCATTCACGGCAGCATCGTCCAGAATATCCTCGAACCTAGTAAATGTTTCCCACCCGAGCAGGCTAGCCACGGGGTAGCCGTGAAAGCCCTGGCTTTTGGGGTAAAGGGTTACCGCAAACCGAAGCTCAACTTTGCTGAGCCGGCCTGCCTGATCCAGGATGTGTTGGAAATAGTCAGGAATCCGCTGGCCCGAAGAGGTAACTGTCGCCTCTTGCGGGGGTTCAACAACGTAATACCTCCATTTATCGGGGCTTAGTTCCTCCGACCGCAATCCCCCGCCAGGCTGCGCTGCATCCATCGGGACCATGCGTTCTTCGTACAGCTGACGACAATTCCCAATAGCGCCACCGAAGAAAGATAGCGAATCGCGAATTCTCGCGATCTCAGCCATCGTCGCACGCCGAAAGATGTGGCCGGGTGCCAAGTCGACGGGTATTGTGCAGCGAACGTCAAGTCGATTCGCCACAAACCAAATTCTCTTGTCAATTTCTGTTGGCTCCGCCGTCATGGGACCTCAACCACGCTGAGAACCTGTCACTCCTGCTATTTCGACAGCTGCCCGAGTTGGGCGGCAATTTGTTGCCTTCGCGTTTAGCCACGCTGGTCCATGGCCAGACCCGTGCTGATTTTATCAGTTTCGTCCGCAATACGTTATGTTCGGGCTATCGACATGTCGGCGGAAAGTGCTCGTCCTGCTGAAGGGGGAAAATCTTGCGACCGCCTCACAGCACTTCCGTCGCTCGCGGATAGCTGGGAAGGGGGGGAAGCGCCCCTTATTGCTGGGGCGGAACGAGGCGGTCTGACGCGAGGCGAATAAGGGCTCGCTCATTGCGGGCGGGTCACCTTGTACACCGTTGTTTCCCCCACTTGGGCCATGCGCGCCGCCCGTGTTTCGATCAGCGCGCTAGCACGGCGGTTATCCCCCATCTGCACGATGTAGCCGTAGTCGCGATCTATTTGCCGCCAATCCAACGGCGTAAAAATCTTCGTGCCCCAATCGAGGTCCGGCGCGTACAACAGCGGGGCATTCAAACGAAAATGCCAATAAAAGGTCGCTTCCGGCCAATTCAACAGCCGTGGCACGCGGCCATGGCCGTCGATCATGTACCAGAGCGCAAAGTGCTGGTACGGCAGCAGCCGGCCATAAAGCAAGTGATCGCTCACCAGCGGCAAAACGTTCTGGCCCGGTGGGATCTGCCGCAGAGCCGTCTGGCAGTCGACGAGTTTGCCGTCAATTTGCCTCGCCGTGTGATAAACGATTCCCAGATTGACCAGGCAAAATACCGCCAAGGCAATGAGTACGCCGTGATCGCCTCGCGGCAGTTCCTCTGCGCTGTCTGCGCCGATGCAGAAAACCAGAAGGAATGCCGGCAACAGGAAGCGATCATCAAGGTAATAGGTTCCCAGCGCCCCCGTGGGAGTGCACAGGTACGCTCCCAGACACCACAACGCGCCCAGCGCGATCGCATCACATTGCAGTTGCCGGCGATGGATCACCAAAAACGCGCCCAGGCACATCACATAGAAGGCAATCAACACGGCCGCAGGTATGGATGTCGACCAGTAAAACGGCGCGGCCATGTGCAGTATCTTTCCGAGCACAGATCGAAACTCCACGGGTCCCGAGGCGACGGAGCTCATCTGTGGCTCCCCCAATCGAATGGCCACCAGACACCCGACCAGCGGCACCGCGACGGCGACAGCCCCCAAGGCGCGACGGACCTCCGTGCGCCTTTTCTCCGCGGATGTCGCTCTGCGTGCCCGTAGGGCTGCCAAAGTCGCATCCGACACCATGATCGCCAGCGCGCACAGGGCGGCGCTGCGATGAAACAGCACCAGCACGGCGCCCAAGACCGCCGCCGCGACGGCCAGGCCCCGCGACAGCTTGCGCATGGCTTGCCAGTAGAGCGCCAGCCAAACAAACAGCATCCCCAAGCCAACCTCGTACGGGAAAAACCCAGTCATGAAAAACCAGTTCAAATTGAGCAGAAGCCCGACCATGGCCCATCCGCGCCGCTCCGGCGCGCAGGTCGCCAGAAACACGTACAGGCCCAGCGGCGGCGCCACCAGGGAAAACAGCATCAACGCACGCTCGGCAACCGTGATCGACAGGTAACGAGCGATCCCCGCTCCCACGAAATCGAGCAGTATGTTTTGCGTCGGGAAGAACGACACATCCACGTAGGGCGGGGCCGTGCCCGACCAGAACCGCTCGATCAGCGCCGTGCGCGCCAGGTGATTGGTCGCGTCGCAATACGGAAAGTATCGCAGGGACAAGGCCGCGGCTGCTTCCAGGATGAGCACCGCCCAAAAAAGCGTGTCAGCCCACCCCCATGAAGCTCTGAGGCTTCGTTTCATCCGCATCCTTTAGTTCGACTCTTGCCGTTTTGCGTGCCTCACCCGGCACGGCTCAAGTGGGTCCAGCAATGTGGGCCGTAAACGGCGGGGAAGTTTATGGCAACACTTCACCCGTTGGCAAATCTGCATGAGGCGTTCAGCCGCCGCAATAGGGGGGCGGTATCTCCCCCAAACGCTTGACTTTCGTCACAGCCGCTTCGATTTTCCCGTTTTCCGGAGCTGTCCGGGACTGGACTGGCCGGAATTTGGTAGTAAGATAATCAGGCGGTGGAATTTGTCTGGAACAGCAGGAACGTCGCCCATATTGCCAAGCATGGCATACGTCCACACGAGGCCCAATACGTTGTGGAGAATTCTCGGCCGCCTTTTCCGCAAATGATCGGCCAGGACAAGCGGCTGGTCGTTGGCACCCTGCCGGACGGTCGCTACCTGCAGGTCATTTATGTTCCGTCCAGATCGGTTCCGGGCGCAGTGTATGTCATGCATAGCCGCTCGCTGACCGACGCCGAGAAGCGAAGGTTTCGCCGGAGAATGCGATGAAAAGGAGAACGAAACATCCGGAAGACATGAGCGCGGCGGAATTGACCGAAGCGACCAAGCAGTTCGACGAGCCGTTTATATTTGAAAAATCGCGCCCGATGACGGCGGCCCAGCGCGCCCAGGAACGCAAGCTGCGCCGCGGCCGCGGCCGCCCCAAAGTCGGCAAGGGAGCTAAAAAGATCAGCATTTCGCTGGAAGGAAATCTGCTCCAACGAGCCGACGCTTTGGCCACAAAAAAAGGCGTAAACCGCTCGCAACTCATCGCTGATTTTGTCGCGGCGGGCCTTAGACGCAAGGCGGTCTGACCCCCGAAAATGTACTTACGCCCGAAAATGTACTTATCCCCTTTCTTCCGTCCTTATCCCCTTTCTTCCGTCCGCGGTTTAAATTCTCTTTAAGAGAAAACCGCGGATGACGCGGATGACACGGATAAATAACAACTGAGTGTCTGAGCTTCCCCACGAATGGTGGGCGCGACGGAACGCCGGCACAATGGCCGGCGAAAGGAGTCCGTTGCGATGGGATATCGGCGATACACACCAGAGTTCAAGGATGAGGCCTGCAAGTTAGGG